>Ga0315280_10000110_pt1 | contig 151386 bp, 148 predicted proteins | sample YL17G06_40_MG_FD_203697 | JGI IMG/M metagenome (GOLD analysis project Ga0315280, IMG submission 203697) | Sediment microbial communities from Yellowstone Lake, YNP, Wyoming, USA - YL17G06_40 | ecosystem: Environmental > Aquatic > Freshwater > Lake > Sediment | place: USA: Wyoming | collected... | reverse complement strand
AAATAAACGAAGGAACCAGAGCGTAGCCACCGCCTAAACCGATAATGCCAGTTAAGAAACCGACAGCAGAACCGAGAACGCCTTTTGTTGTTTTTGTTCCCGGCATTTTATCTTCAGCTGGATTTTTCGGACCGCGGCCCAAAAGCCCTTCATACAACATGCGGAACGATACCACTAAGAAAACAAAACCCAAGATAAGATCAAGAAGATTCCCATAGTTTTTGATATAGCCAAAAACAATGGAGCCGATAATCACTCCCAAAACTCCGCTTGCGCCGACTATCCAAGCAGTATTTTTGTCCACATTTTTCATTTTGATATGCTGATATGCTCCCGAACCAGCAGTGAAAACAACCGCGGTCAAAGTCGTGCCGACCGCAATGGCCGGATCAAAGTGAAAACCAAAACGAATTACCGGCATCATTAGGGCACAACCGCCAGTACCCAAAAGTCCGCCGATAACTCCGGCCAAAAGACCGGTGATAAGATAAATAATGTAAGCCATATTTTTATTTGATTAATTAATAATTATTTTCTGTTTCAAACAATAAACCTTTGTCGACCTCAAAAAATTATTGTTTTTACGGTTAAAATAACAAGAATGACAATACAACCGTTCCCAGAATTGCCCACACAGAATTTTTCTTCAGAATCACCAGCCAACCGATTGATAAAGCGAAAATCAGCCACGCTTGCCAGCTAATAAGCGATTTAAAAGCAAATTGTAAAGTGACGGCAATTAAAAGCCCAATAAAGCCGGATAAAAACCCTTTGATAATAACTTTAACAATCTTAAGATTCTGCACTCGTCCGTGAATATCGGCTAATAAAATCATCGCTGTTAGGGAAGGGGCAAAGATAGCTAAGGTAGCAAAAAGAGCGCCCAATATAGTAGCAACACGATAGCCGATAAAGGTGGCGGTAATGAATACCGGCCCGGGCGTAATTTGCCCGAGTGCGATGCCGTCCACAAATTGTTTTATGGTAAGCCAATTATGCGCATCAACAACTTGATGTTGAATAAGCGGAATGGTGGTAAATCCGCCACCGAAAGCAAGCGTGCCGATCCCTAAAAAAGTCGTAATCAAATTGCGTGTATACGGTATAAATAACCCGATAATAAAAACTGTCGCCACCAAAATAACCGGTGTCCAATCTTTTGCCGACAACGGTTCATGTTTCAAGATGTTCGGCTCTATTAGTAGCACCTCTCCTTTTTTGGCTTTTTCGTCTTCAAACTCATGAGTGAAATAAAAGAAAATAAAGCCCAAAACACCGGCTATTAAAATAAGCCAGATAATATTTATTTTCAGAAAAAAAATGCCGATAAAAGTCGCCAAGCTGATAGCAAAACCTTTCCAATCATTAACGGTTATTTTTTTGAAAACCGATTTACCTAATATCAGCGTGGCGTTGACCAAAAGCGCAACGACCAGCGCGCCCAGCCCAGCAAAGAGCGCCTGAACAAATGAGAGGTTACCAAAAGTAAAATACGCCCAAGCCAAAGCGATCATGGCAATGGTAGCAGGCAAAATATAAAAAAGCGGCGCCAAGATTCCGCCCCACAATTTATGCAGTTTGAATCCAATATACCCCATTACGGAAACGCCGGTCGCGCCAGGCAGAATTTGCGCCATGCTCAAAGCATTCATAAATTCTTTTTCTGAAATCCACTCCTTTTCGTGGACAAAAGTTTTTTTCATCAACGCCAAAATTGCCGGTCCGCCATAACCAATGACACCGACATAAAAAGTTGTTTTTAGTAAATCTGTTAAGGTTGACTTTTTCATAAAACTATAAACTATCCTTGATTATTTTTTTTATTTTTTCTATATCGGGCACAAAGCCAATTAAAATCGGTTTTCCGTTTATAGCTAAAACAGGACTAGACATTAAACCCATCTCAATAATTTTTTGAATGTCAGTGATATATTCCACTTTTGTTTTAAGTTCCAGTTCCTCAACCGCTTTTTTCGTCAGCTCAAATAATTTTTTACAGGTCGGACAACCCGAACCCAATACTTGAATTTTCATAATTTTATTCTCCATAGGAATTTAGATAATTATTTAATAATTTTGAAAATCTTTTTATGACCTTTTTATTGATTGAATAAATGACTTTTAATCCCTCTTGCCTTGACGATACCAGCCCAAAATCTTTTAATACTTTCAGATGATGAGAAGTAAGATTTTGGGCTAAATCAAGATATTGCCAAATGTCACAAACACATTTTTCATCCTCTCTCAAAAGGCATAGAATTTTCAGGCGATTTTCTTCGCTGATTATTTTTAAAAATTCAACTGTTTGCGACAAATTGGCAACCGATTTTTTATCTATACAACATTTTGGTTTCATAAATTTATTTATCAATATTAACAATATCAATACTTATTGATATTGTAGACAAATAAAAATGCGGTGTCAAATTATTATTTGACAATCTTGATCGCTTTTCCATTTATCAAGGCATCAGCGATTTTTTTGTAAGCAGAATATAGAATCCTTTGATAAGTGCTTTGGGAAGTGTGCATTTTGTCCGCCGCTTCTTGTTGTTCCATATCGTTAATGTGTCGCAAACGATACGCTTCTATTTCTTCGGCGGTAAGTTCCACAATTTCAAGTTCCCTCATGGGCACGCCTTGAGGTTTGAAATAAGTTATATTTGGATTAAATCCTATTTTTCGGCAAAGTCTTGGTCTCGGCATAAGATTGATTATTTCCTTATTTTATGATAAATTATTTTTGAAAGAAGGCCAACCGGCCCCTTTTTGCAAAGAGACCGGTTCCCGTGCCTTCTTTTACTTTTGCTGGGCTTGTAGAGCTGATTTTTCTTCTTTGATCGCCTTTAATTCTTCCTCAAGCATTTTTTCCTCGTTCTCTAAAGCGGATAGCTCGTTTTTGGGAGAAATAAATCTCCTGCGACCAAAACCATATCCACCACAGCAACCTCGTCCCAGTCCTGAACCAGCACCACAAGGACCCATTCCTCGGCCAGTTCCTGCACCTTGACCCATAGGGCCTGTTCCATCTAATTTTGGCATAATATTTTTCACCTCCTTTCTTAATTTTAATAGATAGCTCGACCTTTATTTACTATCTATTATGAATATACACCCATAACATTTTGTTGTCAATATTTTGGAAATCTGATAAGATAAAATTGAATTCAGGTGGCGCGCCAGTTTCACTGGCACGAAAAATTGCGGCGGCGAAAAAAGAAGTGGCGAAAGCGAGGGCGGGCAAAAATTCCTTCCCCCCAACCCCCTTCCTTTTTGCCCGCCCGAGCGTTCAGTTTTGGTTCTGCCGAGCTTCGCTCGGCAATCAGTCGGGATTTTGTTCAAAATGAGTTCTGACTTTTTCCAACAAACACCACCAAAACTAACCCAACTTGTATAAAATAAAAATATGTTCAAAAACAAAATAGCTATCGTCACCGGTGCTGGCCGCGGGATCGGCCAGGGCATTGCTTTGGCCCTAGCCAAGGAGGGCGCTAACGTTGTGGTCAGCGATATTAATCAAGAAAGTTGCGATAAGGCCGCCAAAGAAATAGAAGCACTTAGCGTTAAATCTTTGGCGGTTAAATGCGACGTTTCCAATAAAACTGAAGTTGATAATTTAGTGGCCAAAACTATGGAAACTTTTGGCCAAGTGGATATTTTAGTTAATAACGCCGGAATTTTTCCGTTCGTGCCTTTTGCCCAAATGAAAGAATCCGATTGGGATAGGGTAATGGATGTCAATTTAAAAAGCATGTTTCTGTGTTCGCAGGCAGCATTAAAATTTATGAAAGAGGGTGGAAAAATTGTGAATATCTCTTCAATCGCCGCTTTTGTCGGCTTTGAGGGTTTGACACACTACTGCGCCTCAAAGGGCGGCGTCTCCAGTTTCACTCGGGCTTTGGCTTTGGAATTGGCGCCAAAGAAAATAAATGTTAATGCTATTGCGCCGGGTGCGATTGACACGCCGGGCGCCATGGGAGCTGTTAGTGAAGACGTTAAAAAGCAAACAATTGCCGCTATTCCGTGGGGCCGAATGGGCGTCCCCCAAGACATCGGTAATTTGGCCGTTTTTCTTGCTTCAGAAAAGGCGGATTACATCACTGGCCAAACAATAATTGTTGATGGCGGTTGGACACTGAGATAAATAATAAATAAAGTCGAAATTTTTATTTTGAGCAGAGATAATATTATGCCGTATATTGATCCGAAAAGTCGGGGACAATTTGATCCGCTAATTGATGAATTGGCGGAAAAAATTGTTGAAGAATCAAAAAAAGAGAATTACGACGGCGCTTTTGCCGGATTTTTGAATTATGTTTGCACCCGTTTGGCTTTGAAAGTTATCCGTCAGCGCTTCGGTAAAATGCGCTATTGGCTGTTGGCAACTGTAACGGGTGTTTTTAAAAATATTGCTGATGAGTTTTATCGCCGGCTCGGCACACCCTACGAAAACAAACAGATTAATAAAAGCGGCGACGTTGATTTATACAAGGAATTTTCTGAAGAAATTGAAAAAATGTAAAATGTAAAAAGAACCGAAAGGTTCTTTTTTGTTTTGGTTGTCAGCCGCGGATTTTAATGATAAACTAAAAATTGTATGCCAGAGTTACCCGAGGTGGAGACCATCGTTAAGGATTTAAGAAAAAAAATTATCGACCGAGAAATAATTTCGGTTTGGTTTGACGCGCCGAAATTAATCAAAAAACCAAAACCAGCTGATTTTGAAAAAGAAATTAAAGGCCTGAAAATTGAAGACATCAGGCGCCGCGCCAAAAATATTCTGATTTTTTTAAACCAAGATAAAGTCCTGCTGATCCACCAGAAAATGACCGGCCATCTGTTGTACGGGAAATGGGCCATTAAAAAAACCCGAAACCAGAAATTCGAAACCCGAAGTTTAATTGCGGGTGCAATGCGAGAAAAAGTTAATGATTATATCCATATCATTTTTTATTTAGATAACGGCTGGCAATTGGCCTTGTCAGATTTGCGGAAATTCGCCAAAGTGGTGCTGGGTTCAAAAGAGGAAATTGAAAACCTGGAGGAATTGAGAAAATTAGGGCCGGAGCCATTGGAGAAGAACTTCGATTTTAAAAAATTCAAAGAAGCCATCCAAAAGAAAAACGGCAAAATCAAGCAGGTTTTAATGGACCAAAACATTATTTCCGGCATCGGCAATATTTATTCTGATGAAATTTTATGGACGGCGCGGGTCCATCCTTTCAAGCCAACGAATAGATTAAATAAATTAGAGCTCAAGAAAATATTTCAAGCCACGAAAAAAATTCTTAAGGAGGCGCTCAATTTGCGCGGCATTTCTATCAGTAATTTTCGCGACCCAGAAGGAAAGAAGGGCTATTATGCCGAGCATCGCCGCGTTTATCAAAGAGAAGGCGAAAAATGTCCGCGTTGCGGCGGAATTATCAAAAGAGTAAAAATTGGCGGCCGCTCAGCTCATTTTTGTCCAAAATGTCAAAAATTATGAAAAAATACATCTTTGTTGTTGGCGGCGTGATGTCTGGAGTTGGTAAAGGAGTGGCCGCGGCTTCAATCGGCAAAATTCTTCAATCTCGCGGTTTTGAAGTGACTGCCGTTAAAATCGATCCCTATGTCAATGTTGACGCCGGAACAATGAATCCAACAGAACATGGTGAGGTTTTTGTTTTAAATGACGGAATGGAATGCGATCAAGATATGGGAAATTATGAAAGATTTTTAGACCGGAATTTAACGAAAGATAATTATATGACGACTGGCAGTATTTATCAGTCAGTGATTAATCGAGAGAGAAATTTAGGTTACGCTGGGAAATGTGTTGAAGTGGTGCCTCACATTCCCTTAGAGGTTTTATCAAAAATCGATAATGCTGCTGAAAAAAATAAAGCCGATATTATTATTGTAGAAATTGGCGGAACGGTTGGCGAATATCAGAATATTTTATTTTTGGAAGCGGTCAGGATGTTGAAAATTAAAAAGCCGCATGACGCACTTTTAGTTTTGGTGAGTTATTTACCGCTTCAAAATAAACAAAGCGAACTTAAAACGAAACCAACACAATATGCGGTTAGAACTTTAAATTCAGCTGGGCTTCAGCCGGATATTATTTTGGCTCGAGCCGGCGTTCCCCTAGACAAAAAGCGCAAAGAAAAAATCGCTTTTAACTGCAATCTTTCTGAAGAAGACACCATCTCCGCCCCGGATGTTGAAAGTATCTATGAGATACCGATCAATTTTGAAAAAGATAATTTAGGTAATTTGATCTTGAATAAATTGAAAATCCGGTCAAAAAAACAGGGTTTAAAAAACTGGCGGCGCTTGGTTAAAAATATTAAAGAAAGCAAAAAAGCGATAAAAATCGGTATTATAGGAAAATACTTTGGAAGCGGCGAATTTATCTTAGCCGATTCCTATATTTCCGTTATTGAAGCAATCAAACATGCCGCTTATTATTTTAATCGCAAACCGGTTATTCAGTGGCTTAATGCCGAAAAATTTGAAAAGTCAAAATCAAAACTTAAAACCTTAAAAGAATTTGACGGCATTATCGTTCCTGGCGGTTTCGGCAGCCGAGGAATAAAAGGAAAAATTGTGGCCATCCGTTATTGCCGCGAGAAAAAAATTCCCTTTTTGGGGCTGTGTTACGGGATGCAATTGGCAGTTGTAGAGTTTGCCCGGGATGTAGCCGGCTTCAAAAAAGCCAGCACTACCGAAGTTGATCCAGAAACTCCTTATCCGGTTATTGATATTTTGCCGGAACAAAAACAAAAATTAGCCAAAAAAGATTACGGCGGCACAATGCGTTTAGGCGCCTGGCCGGCGGTTCTTAAAAAAGGAAGCATTGCTTATTCTGCCTATAAAAACCATTCAATATCCGAGCGCCACCGCCATCGCTATGAAGTTAATCCCGATTATATTGAGCATTTAGAAAAGAAGGGGATAATCTTTTCGGGATTTTCGTCGAATCGCCGATTGATGGAAATTATGGAACTTTCAAAAAATAAACATCCGTTTTTCGTCGCTACCCAATTTCATCCGGAATTTAAATCAAGGCCGTTAAAACCGCACCCGCTGTTTAGAGAATTTGTAAGAGCAGCAATTTATAAATAGCAGTTGGTAATTAAAAAGATGTTAATTTTTTTATACGGCAGCGACAATTACCGCGCTAGTCAAAAATTAAAAGAAATCATCAGCCAATATCAGCAGAAACACGGCGGTTTTTTGAGTTTTGAGAAGTTTGATTTGAAAGAAAAGGGAGCCCTTGAAAAAATGGAAAGATTTTTCGAGAGTCAGGGAATGTTCAGCGACAAAAAACTGGCGGTTTTGGAAAGCCTTTTTCAGTCATCTCAGCTAAAAGATTTTGAAAAATTTCTTAAAAAATCGAATCTTTTATTATCCGAAGACAGTTTCCTGATTATTTTTGAGGGAGAACTCGAAGATTTAAAAGACGAAAAGAAAAAACTTTTCAATTGGCTTAAGAAAAAACCGGTTTTGAGCCAGGAATTCAAAAATTTTAAAAATTTCCGCGAGGCGAAGATTTGGCTTAAAAAAGAAATAGCCAAATTTGATATCGAAATTGAAGACGAGGCGCTGGAGATGCTTTTTAATAGTTTTGGGGCGGACAGCTGGCGTTTGATAAATGAACTTCGCAAAATTAGCTTGTATCAACCCGACAGAAAAGTAACCAAAGCTGATGTTTTGAAAATTTCGGTTTTGGAGGCCCAGCCCAATATTTTTAAAATTTTTGACGCCTTCTTTGAGCAAAACAAAAAAAAGACACTTTTTTGTTTTAAAGAAGCGCTGAAGTCCGGTTTAGATGCTGGTTTAATTTTTAACTTATTGATTGGTCAGTTGCGAGCTGCTATTTTGCTGGTTTTGGGTCAAGCCAACGAAGTTGAGGCTCATCCTTTTGTTGTTAGAAAAATCAAATCACAATTGTGGCGTTTCAAAAAAGAAAAACTACTTAAGTTCTATGAAGAATTAGCCGCCATTGATTTGGCGGTAAAAACCGGCAAGATTGATTACGAAAGCGGCCTGGAAAGACTCCTGATTAATTTTTAATAAGCAAATGGGATTAAAACAAAAATCAAAAAAGAGAATTTCGGCCCAGCATGGCCTGAGGGTAATAATGGCTATGTCTGGCGGGGTGGATAGCTCGGTGGCCGCGGCTTTGTTAAAAAAAGCCGGGTTTGAAGTTATCGGCGTTTTTGTGAAATTTTGGACCCCGCCACAAGGGCGGGGCAAGCATCGTCCCATACAAAATATTTATTATTCAACCAAAGCCCAAACAGACGCCAGGCGAGTGGCAGCCAAATTAAAAATTCCATTTTACACCATTAATGCGGAAAAAGAATTTAAAAAGCGAGTGGTTGATTATTTTCTTGAGGGATATCGAGCTGGGCAGACGCCCAATCCTTGCATTGAATGCAACCGGTGGATTAAATTCGGATTATTAATGGAGAAAACTTTAGCTTTTAAGGCGGATTTTCTGGCGACAGGACACTATGCGCGTATTGCGCGCAAACTCAAAACTCAAAACTCAAAACTCAAAACCTTTAAATTATCGAGAGCCAAAGATAAGAGTAAAGACCAGAGTTATTTTCTTTGGACCTTAAAACAGAAGCAATTGGCCAAAATTCTTTTTCCCATCGGCGATTATTTGAAATCAGAAGTGAGACAAATGGCAAAAAAATGGGGATTACCGGTTTTTGGCAAAAAAGACAGCCAGGAAGTTTGTTTTGTCAACACCACCATCGAAGAATTTTTGAGACGAAGAATCAAAACTAAAAAGGGGCCGATTATTACCACTGATGGCAAAAAAGTAGGCGAGCATCAAGGTTTAATTTTTTACACTATCGGTCAAAGAAAGGGTTTGAAAATCGGCGGTATTGGACCGTTTTATGTGGTGGATAAAGATTTTAAAAATAATGCTTTGATTGTCGCGCCGGCAAATTTTAGCGAGGCGCTTTATAAAAAAGAGGCGATCGCGGAGAAAATCAATTGGATTTCTAGCCAGGAACCGAGATTGCCCTTAAAGTGTCAAGTGAAAATCCGCTATCTGATGCCAGCCAGCCCAGCGGTCATCAGCAAAAAGGGCAATTTTTATAAAATCCGTTTTATCAAGCCGCAACGGGCAATTGCACCCGGCCAATCCGCCGTGTTTTACAAAGGGCAAGAAATCCTCGGCGGAGGGATTATCACTAAAATTTAATCATGTCATTAAACAATTTCAAAAAAATTTATTTTATCGGAATAAAAGGGGTAGGTATGTCAGCCTTGGCCAATATTTTAAAAAGAAAGGGGCTGAGAGTAAGTGGCTCCGATACAAAAGAAAAATTTTTTACCGATGCCATTTTGAAAAAATGCCGGATTAATTTTTTTGAAGGGTTTAACGAGAATAATTTAAAATCCTTTAATCCGGATTTAATCGTCTATTCATCAGCTTATAAAGAGGATAATCCCGAAATAAAATTAGCCAAGAAAATGAATTCCCCCCTCTTAAGCTATGCGGAAGTTCTAGGTCTGCTTTTTAAAGAAAAATTTGGTATTGCCATTTGCGGTTCGCATGGCAAAACAACAACCGCGGCTTTAGTCGGTCAGATTTTAGAAGAAGGGCAGTTAGATCCGACAGTTTTGGTCGGCTCTCGGGTCAGAAAATGGCAGAACAACAACCGCTTCGGCCATTCGCCGTATTTGGTGGCGGAGGTTGATGAATATCAAAATAAACTTCGTCATTATAATCCCAAAATCGCCATTTTAACCAATATTGATTTCGACCATCCGGATTTTTTCCGAACGCCGGAAGAATATAAGCAAACCTTTTTCGATTTTATTAAAAAATTGCCTCCGGACGGGTTATTGATTGCTTGGGCCGAAGACCCGATCATTGAAAAGCATCTGAAAAAATTCTATCAATGCCGAGTAGCAACCTTTGGTTTTAAAAAGGGCCTCTGGCAGGCAAAATTGCTTAAAGATAATTATTGGGAATTTTGGCAGAATAAGAAAAAAATGGGAGTTTTTAAGTTGAATTTAATTGGCCGGCATAATGTTTTAAATAATTTAGCGGCCTTTATTTGTGGCTATGAATTAGGCGTAAAATCACCGGCCATGAGAAAGGTTTTGGCTAATTTTAAAGGGACAACCAGACGTTTGGAATTAAAAGGGATAGTCAACGGCATCAAAGTGATTGACGATTATGCCCATCACCCCACCGAAATTCAGGCCACCCTGAAAGCCTTGAAAGATTTCTATTTCAAAAAAAGAGTTTTTTGCCTTTTTCAGCCCCATACTTTTACTAGAACCGAAGTATTATTTAAAGATTTTGCCAGATCTTTTCAAGATGTCGGTCAGACAATTATTTTGGATATTTATGGCTCGGCCCGGGAAAAATCAGGCCGGGTCAGCTCGGAGAATTTGGCCCAAACTGCCTCAAAATACAGCCAGGTAAAATACTTGGCGGATAAAAATCAGATTCTAGATTTTTTAAGAGAGAATTTAAAAAAAGGCGATATTTTATTGACCATGGGTGCTGGCGATGTCTGGAAGCTGGGAGAAGAATTTTTGGAATTAGCCAAAAAGTGATAAATATAGTAAAATGAAGATATGGCCAATCTCAAAGAAAATTATCTTTTAAGAGAGAGGGAGAGAAAAAGGAAAAAAATTATCATTGCTTCAGTGCCGGCCGCTTTCGTTATTTTATTGATTATTTTAATTGTGATATTAAGCCAACCAGCGCCGACTTGTTTTGACAGCAAGAAGAACGGTGGTGAAGAGGGCGTTGATTGCGGCGGGCCCTGCGCTTCCTGTGGGATTAAATATGCCGCGCCACTTGATGTTGTTTTGAGCGAGGTTCTGGGAGCCAGTCAGAATATTAATGAAATGGTGGTAAAAATCCGAAATTCCAATGCCGATTACGGCGCGAAATTTTCTTATCAGATTAATTTTATCAGCCGTTTAGGCGAGAAACTCGGGCAAATTAGCGGCCAGTCTTTCATTTTGCCCCATAGCGACAAATATTTAATTGAACCGAAAATCAGTTTTTTAGCCAGCGAACTGTCCCGGCTGGAAGTTGTCATTACTAAAACCGACTGGTATCCAGTCACCAAAAGTGGTGCTGACCTTTTTGACATCTACGATAAGAGCTCCCGGCTTTTACCGGCCATCGAAAGCGGCTATTTGGAGGTGGCGGGTAAAATTACAAATAAAACCAGCCACGATTTTCCTTTGGTAGAATTGACTTTTATCGCTTATTCCAAAACCGGCCGGCTCTTATATGCGGCCCAGAGCGAAATTTCTAATTTGAAAGCCAATGAAATCAGAAATTTTCTTTACAACGGTTTTCCTTACTTTTCCGGCTTCCAAGAGCTGGATTTGAACCGGATTGAATTTTTGGCTGAGGCCTGGCCGGATTAATTTTTATGCAATTTTTGAAGCGCTTGAACTTTTCTCTTCTGCTGCCGGTGTTGTTGCTGGTTATTTTTAGTTTGCTTACTCTGGCCAGTTTGTCCGCCAATGATGAGCGGCCCTTTCAAATTTTTAAAAAACAAATCGTCTGGTTTTTGCTGGGCCTTGCCATCCTGTTTGTTTTAAGCAATTTTTTCGACCATCGCTTGCTTTATGCGCAAAACTTTTTTTCCGTGGCTTTTTATTTTTTGTGTTTGTTTTTACTGGGCTTGGTTTTAATTTCCGGCCTTAAGGTGCGTGGAACAACTGGTTGGCTGGGTTTTTCTTTTCTTCGATTCCAGCCGGTGGAATTAGCCAAATTAGCATTAATCATTCTTTTGGCCAAGTATTTTGCTACTTGGCATATTGAAATTTGGCGGCCCCGGCGCTTCTTGGTTCCGGCGCTTTATACCGGTCTTTACGGCTTTTTATGTTTTCTTCAACCGGATTTGGGCTCGGCCGCCCTATTAGTGATTATTTGGCTGGGAATGCTCTTGGTTTCGGGATTAAAATTCAAACACTTCGTTATTTTGTTGCTGATTGGCTTAATTTTAGCCGGTCTGAGCTGGAACTATTTTCTTCGACCATACCAGAAAGACAGAATTTTAAGCTATTTTAATCCAGCCAAAGACCCTTTGGGCGTTGGTTACAATGTGATTCAGGCGAAAATCGCCATTGGCAGCGGCGGATTTTGGGGTCGGGGATTGGGCCAGGGCGTGGAAACGCAACTCCGATTTTTACCCGAAGCCAAAACCGATTTCTTCTTGGCGGCTTTCATTGAAGAGTGGGGGTTTTTCGGCGGATTTCTTCTTTGTCTGGTTTTGGCCTGGTTTGTTTTCCAGTTGATGAATATCGGTTTGCGCGCTCCCGATAATTTTTCGCGGCTTTTTGTTTTCGGCTATCTTTTATTGTTGGTCAGTCAGATTTTTATTAATTTCGGAGCGAATTTGGGATTTTTGCCGGTGACCGGCTTACCCTTGCCGTTTTTAAGCTACGGCGGCTCCAACCTATTGATAAATTTTATTGCTCTCGGTATTATTCAAAGCATTAAACTGCGAAGTGTCTAATTTATGAAGCCATTAATTTTTATCACTTCTTTTATTGTTCTGGTTACCTTTGGATTTTTTACCCTTGTTTTTAATTATCAGCTGAAGCCGCCAGCAGCAACAAGCGGCGAAGTATCATTTGTGATTGGGAAAGGAAGCGGCTTTCAACAAATTGCCGAAAATCTGCAATCAGCCAATTTAATCCGGTCAGCCGCCAGTTTTAAGCTTTATCTTTTGCTAAAAGGTTGGGCCGATAAATTAAAACCCGGCTCTTATAAAATCCCAAGCGGTTTAGATGCCCGCTCCATTGCCAGAATTTTTTACGATGGTCCTGTAAAAGAAGTGAGCATAACCATTCCCGAAGGATGGGCCCTGTCAACGATTGAAGATAAATTGAGGGACGCCAATGTTCTGTCGGCGAGTGGTAATTTGAGCAGTTTGAAAATCAAAGATTTTCAAGACAAAAACAGCGAAAATTATTTTGAAATGTTTAATGGTGCGCCAAAAGAAGCGAGCTTAGAGGGCTTTCTTTTTCCCGACACTTACCGCTTCAATCAGAACAGCAATGCCTTAGAGGTGATTAAGAAATTTTTGAATAATTTCCAGAATAAATTTTCTGCCGAATTAAAAACGCAAATGGCAAGGGCCAAACTTAGCTACTACGAGACGGTGACGATGGCTTCTTTGATTGAAGCGGAAATTCCGCACGAAGCCGACCGGCCGATAGCAGCTGGAATTTTGTGGAAAAGATTGGATAATTTTATGCCGCTTCAGGTTGATGCTACGATAATTTATATTAAATGCGAAATTAAGCATCTGGCCGATTGCCGAAAGATTAGCAAGGCCGATTTTAAAATCAATTCCCTCTATAATACTTATTTAAAAGTGGGTTTGCCGCCAGGTCCAATTAATAATCCGGGTTTCTCCGCTCTTCGCGCCGCTCTTTTTCCGGAAGAATCAGGGTTCTGGTATTATTTGTCAGATGGAGGGAGCGGCAAAACGATTTTTTCCAAGACCCTGGAAGAACACAAAGCCGCTCAACTTCAATATTTGAAATAATGGGCATTCCAATATTCTTAAGAACATTGGGATAGTTTAGAAATTAAAAAGGGGTTTTTGTCCCCTTTTTAATTTTAATGCCAAAATATTTATGCTTTTATATTCTCTTGCAGAAAACCCCGAGTTTCAGCTCGGGGATGAATGCAAGCCCGGAGCGAAGCGGAGGAGAATATATATATATTATAAATGCTTTTCAATATTTAGAACTATGGGCTTTAGCCCATGGATATCTATTATCGCTCTTTTAGCTTTTAGCTTTCTGCCAAATAGCCTTTTCAATATCTTTGGAAACTTTGGGATTTTGCTTTAGAAATTCTCTGGCATTATCAGCACCGACTCCTAATTTGATTTCGCCGAAATTATAAGTGTTTCCCGAGCGGCTGACGACTTCGTATTTAACGCCGGTATTAATTAAATCCATTTCTTCAGAAATTCCTTCATTGTACATAATGTCAAACTCTCCAACCTTGAAAGGGGGCGCTACTTTATTTTTGACAACTTTGACTTTGATCCGCGAGCCGGTGACTTCTTCGCCTTTTTTAATTTGGGCGATGCGGCGGACATCAATGCGGACTGAGGCATAGAATTTTAAGGCGCGGCCGCCAGACGTTGTTTCGGGATTACCGAACATTATGCCGATTTGCATTCTAAGTTGGTTGATGAAAATAATGGTTGTTTTGGATTTAGCGGCAATAGCAGTGATTTTTCTTAAGGCCTGCGACATTAATCTTGCCTGCAATCCGATGTGCTGGGCGCCCATTTCTCCTTCAATTTCTGCTCGCGGGGTAAGCGCCGCCACTGAATCAATAACAATGACGTCCAAAGAATTGGAGCGGACGAGGTTTTCCATAATAATCAGTGCTTCTTCTCCGTCGTCTGGTTGGGAAATAAATAAGTCGTTAATTTTTACACCGATGCGCTTGGCATATTCAGGATCCAAGGCGTGTTCGGCATCAATATAAGCTGCCTTACCTCCCATTTTTTGAGCTGAAGCGAGGATGTGGAGAGCAAGGGTGGTTTTGCCGCTGGATTCCGGTCCGAAAATTTCAATAATGCGGCCGCGCGGGATTCCCCCAACACCCAAAGCAATATCTAAAGAAATGGAGCCAGTGGGAATGGTTTCCACGTCAACTCTCGGCGCCTCACCGAGCTTCATAATGGCGCCTTCGCCAAATCTGTCTTGGATGCTTTTTATAGTATCGTCCAAAATTTTATCTTTTTGGTTTGCTTCTTCAGCGATGTCTTTTTTTGTTTTTGGCATAACCTTTCAAATCCTAATAAGAAACGACTGTTTTAATTGTATTTTAAAAATAGTAGAGGGTCAACCCCGCACCTTTTCTGAATTTAGCTTGAAAAGGTGCGGGGTCAATTTACTCTTTAATAATTCTTCTAATAATAGTAGTTGTTTTTCCGAGTCGGCTTTTCGCCTCCACCCTAATTTCGTTAACCCCGGTATTTAAATAAAGCTCTTCTGAAAATTTTCCGTCTTTGCCCAAATAAATTTCTTTGCCATTTAAGGTAATGTAGGAATTATGCCGGCCCGAACCCCCAATTTTAATTGAGGCGTCCTTGGTGATTAAATCCACAGCTGGATTATCTAATTTTAAGTAAGGGGCGCCGACAAAAGATTTGATTTGATAGGCCAAAAAGCCAGCCACGCCAACAGTCACCAAAATGACTGGCAGAAATTTTACAATTTTTAGAAATATATAGCGCCATTTTAGCGGCTGCTCAAAGCGGTTTTGCGGCAAAATATCAACAATTGGTGCCTTCGCCCCCTCATATTCTTTTAAAAAGAGGTTGTAAAGTTCCTCGGCATTTAAATTCAAAAGAGAAGCTATTTTTTTTAAATAGCCCCGAACATAAACCGGCGCTGGCAGATTGGGAAAATCCGATTCTTCAAAAGCAACGATGTATTTAAGCGGCACATTGGTCTGTTGGCGAACGTCCTCAGTTGTCAAACGTTTGTTCTCGCGCTCTTTTTTGATAATTTCCGAAAGCATAATTAAAAATGCCGAATTGACTCTCCGGGGAGTCGCCAAAGGCGACAGCAAAAATCAAAATTCAAAATAAAAATATAAAAAACAGAAAGAAACCACTTTTTAATTTATTTGAGACTGGGAAATTCGGATTTGGGATTTTTTATTCCTCATCCTTCTATATCATTTTCTTCTTGTTGTTCATTTTCTTCCTGAAGGGATTGAGGGTTTTCTGGTTTCACCAGTACATCTCTTGGTTTGGCGCCGTCGCCCGGCCCAATCACCCCCCTTTCTTCCATCAAGTCCAAAAGTCGGGCTGCTCGGGCATAGCCAACGCGCAAGCGGCGCTGTAAAAATGAAGCTGAGGCCTTGTCGGCTTCCACCACCACCTTGTAAGCTTCGGGGTAGAGTTCATCAATGTCAAATTCATCGCTAAATTGTTCAAAATCAGTCGGCGCATTAAAGCTTTTTTCCAGTTCTTCTTCAAACTCTTCTTTAGCTCCGTTCTCCGTCAGATACTCTTCATTATTTTCCATAATGAATTTATTGATGCGGGAAATTTCGGCTTCAGAAACAAATCCGCTTTGAATGCGGCGAGGTTTGGATGTTTCAGCGGCCAGATAAAGCATATCGCCGTTGCCCAATAATTTTTCCGCTCCAGCCATATCCATAATTGTCCGAGAGTCAACCTGGCTAGCCACTTGTAAGGCGATTCTCGAGGTGATGTTGGCTTTAATCAGTCCAGTCACTACTTCTACTGACGGCCTCTGAGTTGAAACTATGAGATGCACTCCAGTAGCGCGCGCCATCTGCGCCAAACGAACGATTGAGCCCTCCACTTCCCGGCCATAGGCTGCCATCAAATCAGCCAATTCATCAATAATAACGACGATATAAGGCATTAACGGCCCCTTGTTTTTTAGTATTTTTTGGTTGTAACTGTTGATATCGCGCACGCCTTCTTTAAGTAATTTGCCGTAACGTTCATCCATTTCCGAAACCGCCCAGCGAAGAGCCATAATGGTTTTTTTTGGATTAATAATTACGTCGGAAATGAGATGCGGGAGGCCGTTATAAATGGAAAGTTCCACTCTTTTGGGGTCAATTAAAAGCAAGCGCAAAGTTTCCGGCGTATTTTTATAGAGCAAGCTTATAATTAGAGAATGGATAGCGACGGATTTTCCCGAACCGGTGCTGCCGGCAATTAAAAGGTGGGGCATTTTTGCCAAATCCGCAAAAATCGGTTCGCCAGCCACATCGCGGCCCAAGGGGAAATTCAAAAATCCGCTGTCTAAAAATTTTTCCAAAGATAGGAGATTTTTTAATCTCACTGTGGTTTTGCTTTTGTTGGGTACCTCGATGCCCACCAATGATTGGCCGGGAATCGGCGCCTCCAGACGAATCGGATGGCTGGCCAGAGCCAAAGACAGGTCATTTTGTAAAGCCACGATTTTGGAAAGTTTCATGCCCTCGGCTGGTTTTAAAGTGTAACGCGTGACTGTCGGTCCAATTTGCACTTCGTCCATTTCCACCATTATTCCAAAATTTCCCAATGTTCTTTTTATAATATTTAAATTGGCTTTAATGTCGCCGCTGCTGGGCCGACCGGTATCCGATTCCAATAAATCCAAAGGAGGAAAGGTCCAATTGCCAATAATTTTTTCTCTTTTTATTTTTTCCGGTTTTAACGTCGGTTGAACATCAGCCCTCGCCTCTTTAATTTTCGGTTCTTCTTTGATTAGCTCGCCAGCGTTTTTAATCATTATTTTTTTTACCGGTTCAATAAATAATTCTTCTTTCATTTCTTTTTTTCGTCGCAAATTCAGGGAAAATTCAAAAATAATTACCAATCCGATAAGCCCTAAAATAAAATAAAAGACTAACCCACCCCACAAACCCAGAAGTTTTTCTATTTCTCCCAAGATTTTACCAAAAAAACCGCCGGCCGGCGGCTTCAAAATATCCAGCAATCCTAAAATACCGGAGGTGAGGCAGAGGAGGCCGATTAAAGTGCTCCTATAAATGTGCCGCCGCAGTGAACCGATAAAAATCGCGCCAGCAATAATGAAAATAACAGGCGAAAAGAAATAGACCCAGCCGAAAAAGAAAAGGAAAGCCTTGTAGATATTTTGGCCCAATGGCCCAGCCAGCTGGAAGAAGCTTAAAATAATCAAAAGGGCGAGGCCGAAGCAAACTAACCCGGCCACGGTTTTTTTAGTTTCTTTTTGAATCCTCAACTCTTTGATAATCTCTGGTTTGTTTTTGGAATTCTTATTTTTTGCCATATAAATTTTTGTTTTTATCCAAGAATTTCTAATCTTCAATAAGGCCAAAGTCCCGGAATATTTTTTCGTAAACCAATAAAATTTGAACCGCTTCATTATGGGTCAGTCGCAGATTCGGGTCGCTGACGATTTTTTTGACAATACTGCGATTGGCTATAATTTTTTCTCGATTAGGCAGCTGGGTGCCGCTCATTTTGGATAGAATTTCGTCTAGGTCCGAGCCGACCCAGCCGGCTCTCTCTAACATTTCCTGAAGCAGTTTATCGGCTAAAAGGACCGCTTCTTTGCGGCAATTTTCTTCATGCATCTTCAATAATTTAATAATTTTTTTCCAAATCCGCAATGTCTGTTTTTTTTCGTATTTTGCGGCCTCCCAGAAAGTTTGATACCTCATTATTTGAGTTCTTACGATGTTGGCTTTGAGGGCCAGCTTAACAATTAGGATGATGAGTCCCAAAGAAATCAAAACTGACAAAATTTTTAATACAAAAACCAAATTGCTTTGTTCAAAAGTTGCAATCCAAGAAAAAGACGAATGAAGAATGTTTAGGATAGTGTCCATAAGAAAAAGAAATTATTTTTTAGGCCGCGAAGCAACTTTCTCAAAAAGAAGACCGGCAGCAAACAAATTCTTTTCTTGTAATGCCGGAGCCGTCAGTTGCAGGCCGTAGGGCAATTTATTTTTCCCCCAGATCGGCAAAGAAATCGCCGGCAAGCCGCTGATGTTGGCGGGCACGGTAAAAATATCGGAAAGATACATGGTCAAGGGGTCTTTGGTTTTTTCGCCGAATTTAAAGGCGGATGTCGGGGCGGTTGGCGTCAGAAGGAGTTGGAATTTTTGCAAAGCGGCGTCAAATTCATTTTTAATCAGCTGCTGAACCTTTTTGGCTTTAAGATAATAAGCGTCGTAATAGCCACTAGAGAGCACAAAAGTTCCCAAAACAATCCGGCGACGCACTTCTTTGCCGAAGTTCTGACCCCTGTTTTTAAAATATAAATCCTGGAGCGTCCCGCCTAATTCATTAAAAGCATAACGCAATCCATCATAACGCGCAAGATTGGCGCTTACTTCGGCCGGCATCAAAATATAATAACAGGCGAGAGAAGCGCCGATGTGGGGGATGCTGACTTCCTCAATTTTAGCTCCCAAACTTTCCAGAATTTTAACGCTGTTCTTAAGGCTGTTTTTGAGGTCTTCATCCAATCCTTCTTCGAGGCATTGTTTAATTACCCCGATTTTAAAGTTTTTCAAGTTAGTTATTTTTGCCACTTCTTCAAAATTAAACTGATAAGGAAGGGAAGTGGCATCATGTTTATCTTCTCCAATGATTTTTTCAAAAAGCAAAGCAACATCCTCCGTGTTTTTGGCAAGCGGTGCAATTTGGTCCAAAGAGGAAGCCATGGCCATAAGCCCGAAGCGGGAAACTGCGCCGTAAGTTGGTTTTAATCCGACCAAGCCGCAGAAAGCGGCTGGCTGTCGGACTGAACCGCCGGTTTCGGAACCCAGAGCGCAAACTGCCTGGTGGCTAGCTACTGCGGCTGCCGAGCCGCCGCTTGAACCGCCTGGCACTCGTTCCAAATCCAAAGGATTTTTTGTCAACTGATAAGCGGAATTTTCCGTGGAAGAGCCCATAGCAAACTCGTCCAAATTCGTCTTACCGATAAAAATCGCTCCGGATTTTTTTAATCTTTCAATAACGGTGGCGTCATAAGCGGCCCGGTAGTTTTTTAAAATTTTAGAACCAGCAGTGGCGGGCCAATTTTTAATCAAAATATTGTCTTTGATGGCCATTGGTATTCCAGCGAGATAGTCAATTTCCTGGCCGTTAGCAATTTTCCGGTCAACTTCATTGGCTTCTTCCAAGGCCTCGTCGTGCCGGATGCTTAAATAGGCGCCGATTTCTTTGTCGCGGTCTTGAATATATTCCAAAAATTCTTTGGTTAATTCAAAAGCGGAAATTTCTTTTTTAGTTAATAACTCATGCGTTTTTTTAATTGTGAGTTCGTGAAGGGTAATCATAGTTTTTACGGGTTTTTATCAAAAACCGGAGGAATTTTCAGCCACTGCTCTTTGCGGTTGCTAAAAGCGTCAATTAATCTTTCCCACTCGCTTGATTTTTCTTCTTTCAGCTTGTCTTGGCGCAAATTTTTTCCAAGCTTTTGAGCCGTATCTAAATTTATCTCGTCGGTGGGAATTTTTTCCAACTCCCGGACATAATTTAAAATGCCGTTGAGTTCAGCGGTGAGTTGCTCTTTTTCTTTTTCTTTGATTTCCATTCGGCTTAATTCCAAAAGATGCTCAACCGTTTTTTCAGTTATAACTTTATTATGTTTTTCCATAATAATTATTTTATCATGTTTGAAAATTCCTTTTCATCAATTATTTTTACGCCAATTTGTTTAGCCCGTTCATATTTCGAACCCGGCTCTGAGCCGGCCACCACGTAATCAACCTCTTTGGAAATCGAGGAGGCGAACTTGCCGCCCAAATCCCGAATTTTTTCCTTGGCTTCCTCCCGGCTCACTGACTTTAAAGAGCCAGTTAAAACAAATACCAGTCCTTTTAGTTTTTGTTCTTTGGTCCCAATCTTTTTGGCTTCTATTTTTATATTCGCCTCACCCAATTTTTTAAGAAATTCCACATTTTTGCTGTTATGGAACCAATTATAAATGCTTTCTGCCACTTTCGGTCCGATGTTGGGAATTTCTTGGAGTTTTTCTAGTATCATGTCCCGCATTATTTTAATTAAATTATTAATATTGGAAATTCTGATTTGGGACTTAGAAATTTCCTGCGCCAAGAGGACAGCTGTTTCTTCACCAACATGGAGAATCCCCAAACTATATAAAAAGCGGTGAAGTTCAATGATTTTGTGTTTTTGGATGGAGCTGATGATTTTTTCTGCTGATTTTTCACCGAATCTTTCTAAGGCCGCCAAATCTCCCTCTTTGACGCTGAACAAGTCAGCCGCGTCTTTGATTAAGTTTTCGTCCAAAAGTCGGTTAATTATTTTCGGCCCCAAACCCTTGATGTCAAAGGCTTTTTTGGAAACGAAATGATACAAGTGTTCGCGGTTTCGGGCAAAGCATTGTTTGTTGGTGCAGCGGCAGACAACGCCATCCTCGTCTTTTTTGACCAGCGAAGCGCAGATCGGGCACTTTTTTGGCATTTTAAATTCTTTTTCTTTGCCGGTTCGCAAATCAGTTAAAACAGCGGTAATTTGCGGGATAACATCGCCAGCTCGGCTGACAATCACTGTATCGCCGATTTTTAGACCCAAGCGTTGGATTTCATCATAGTTATGCAACGTGGAGCGGGAAATGGTGACGCCGCCGACTCTAACCGGTTTCATTACGGCAACTGGTGTTAAGGCGCCGGTGCGGCCCACTTGAACTTGGATATCTAAAACTTGAGTAGTTGCTTCTTTGGCTGAGAATTTATAGGCGATGGCCGCCCGGGGAGCTTTGCCAATTACCCCGGCTCTTTGAAAATCTTCCTCATTATTTAAAATCACCACAATGCCGTCAATTTCATAAGGCAAAGTTTCTCTTTTTTCTCCCCATTTTTTTTGGAATTTAAAAACTTCTTCCAAATTTCTCGCCGGCTCGTTGTGGGGGTTAGTTTTAAAACCAAAGGCCTTAAGAATAATATGCTCTTCTTCATGGGTTTTCTGCCCCAGTCCGCTTATTAAAGAATAAGCAAAAGAATCCAAATGACGGCTAGCGGCGATTTTTGAGTCTAATTGTCTGATTGAGCCGGCTGCGGCATTGCGCGGATTGGCAAATGGTTTTTGCCCCTTTTTAATTTGCTCTTTATTGATTTTTTCCAAATCGCGGCGACTCATAAATACTTCGCCGCGAACCACTATTTTTTTTGGGAAATTTTTGGCTAATTGAGTGGTGATTTCTGATAAGCCAGATTTTTCCAAATTTTTAATCACTTCTTCTTTTTCCAATAATTTTAGAGGGATGGCCTCAACAGTTTTTAAATTCTGGGTGACATCTTCGCCAATTTTTCCGTCGCCGCGGGTGGCGCCCAAATTAAAAACCCCGTTTTCATACTGGAGCTCGATTGCCAAACCGTCAATTTTCAATTCGCAATAATAACGCCCGTCGCTTTGCGATATTTGATTTTTTAAAAAATCAACATAGCGCTTTTCCCAATCCTGCATATCTTCTTTTGAGAACGCGTCATTGAAGGAAATCATCGGCGTGGGATGGACAACTTTTTTAAATTCTTTAAGGGGCTGACCAGCCACGCGCTGGGTAGGCGAATCAGGAGTGACTAAATCGGGAAATTGCTGTTCCAAATCAAACAACTCTTTTTTCAAAGAATCCAATGCTTCTGCTGATATTTCTTCACGGTCTAAAACATGGTAGAGATAGCGATGGTAATTAATCTCTTTTTTTAATTTTTCAATTCTTTCCTGAGCCCCTTGCTTATTCATATGATGATTAAAAAGTAACTTCTAGGGCCCGGTTGACTTTGACGCTGGTGCCGACGGAGCGGATATAGCCAGGGCCGCTGGTTGTCCGAAAAGCAGTGCCATTGGTCATCGCCGGCTCTTCAATGGCGCCATAGTTGGTCTGATAAAGTTTCCACTCTATTCCGGATTCGGCGGCGTAAAGAGCTTTAATTGATTCTCCGCTGGAATTCATTGAGCGTAGTTCAAACAAAACCATTCCGCCGATGGTCATAGCTAGAGCAAAGGTGCTCATTAGAATCAAAACCGTTATGAGCAGCACCTGACCTTTTTGGTTTTTTAAATTGTTTTTTTTCATTTTTTAGAAATTAGGAATTTATTGTTTACGTTTCCAGTTCCCGCGGACTAATAGTTGTTTCTAAATCCGTGATAATTTCTTGGTTGCCATAACGGCTGGCAATTTTCAAAACAATAGTGATGCGCACCTGTCTGTCATCGTAGCGTTTTTGACCCTCGAGGCGGAAAGATAATTTCAGGACTCTAATATTTGAAGAAGTAAGCGGCTCAAACTCACCGCTGCCGATAGCCCGTTCAATCGCCCCATTATTTAATCGGTAAACAACCGCCTCATTTTTATAATTTAGGAAATTAAGATTTTCTTCTAGTGGCGAGAAAAAAGATCGACCCGTGCGAATGTCGCGCGCCATCACTTCTAAAGCATAAGACATATTGTCATTGGCATTAAGTAGGGCGATAATTTGACGCTGCGTTCTCAGTCCTATCAAAAAAGCCGAGGAGGTGGCAGCTATAATTACTGTAAATAAGCCGATGGAAATCAGCATTTCCGGCATGGTGAACCCCGCACCTTTTTTGGGTAAAACTAAAGTTTCGGGTCGTTTCCGGCGACTTACCCAAAAAAGGTGCGGGACCAAGCCTCTTAAAACATTATTTTTATTTTTTCCTTTTTCGCTTTTCATTTAATTAGAACCAATTAAACAAATGGTCTTCAATTACCGTATCGAATTTGCCGCCCCCTCGGCCGATCCAGCTGATAGTCACCCGAACTCTTAATTCATTCCGGCTCATATGGGTTAATTCAATCTTCCTTTTATAAAGCATCTCTTTGCCTGTTTCGTAATTAAAAAGACCGGTATTTTCATCTAAAAGCAGTGGCTGGTCAGCGTAACCTTGGAGCGTCTGGGAAGCATAAGTAACTTGATAGGTGCCGTCAGACAGGCCATTATCCCAAGTTTGTTGGTTAAGCCAGTTTGTGTCGCGCATGTTTCTGACAACTTCCACTCCTTCCTGGGCCAAGTTGGCTGCCACCAGCCGATTATAAGCTAATCCGCTAAAACCCAAAGAGCGGCTAATTAAAGTTAAAATGCCCATAACGCCAGTGACAATAAGGCCGACAGCAATCATTGATTCTACTAAGGTAAAACCGCGTTGGTAAATTTTTTTGGTTTTTTGATGAATTTTTTTCATGGTTTACTCTGTTGAATACTCCAAAATTTTTACATTTTTAAAAATTTTGGACTAAGATTAAAACATCGTTACAAATTTTAACTGAATTTTAAAAAGTGGAAACTTGGCCGGTTTTATTGATTTTGACGCCCATAGTTGTGCCATTGGGTGCCCGAAATTGAATTTGGGCTTCGTTTATCCCCGATGGCTGGAAATAAATAGTCGGGTCAGGCGCTAGAAAAAATACTTGGTCAATATCAACTCTCTGGAATTTCAGGGGTTTGGTTATGTTTATTGTTTCTACGTCAGCTGAGCCATCTGCGGTTCGCAGATGGTTAGAAGTTTGGCAGTTTTGGGACAAGTCCCCAAAAATAATATATTGGTTTTGGGAGCGGTCAAAATAAACTCCGTAGCCGCAGGGATTTATTTTTCGGCCGTCTTTCGTGGAGAATTCCATAGTGGTAATGGCCAAATTTTTCACCCGATTGATGTCAGTCGCCATTTTTGCCGCCTCTCGCAAGAGCGTGGAGGTTTGTTCGCCGGAGCGGGAATAGAGGACTAAAAGGCCGCTCAAAACAGTTAAAACCCCAATTGTCACGAGCATTTCTATTACTGTCAATCCCCTTTGTTTTTTCATCATAGTGTATTTCCTGAAAGTCGCAGGTTTCTTATATTTTACCTTATTTTTCAAGAAGAAAAAAGCCCCATTACTAATTAAAAGATAAGAGGGTATCCACAGCTTGATTTGTTGCTTTTTAATTTTTGGTTTATACTTAAAAAGTAAGACATTCGTCTTCAAGGTCGCTCTATTTTATATAAAACTTATCTATGAACGGTTCACAAACACCAGTAACCCCAACTTCTACGCCGGGAGCAGGCAAGAAATCTCTCGCAGGTTGGATTATCGGCATAGTTGTGGTGATTATTATCGTTGTTGCTGCTATTCTGATTTTCTAAAATTTTCTAAAGTATGGCTGAAATAATCGCTCAAAATCCAAAAAAGGCGACTACTTTGTTGCGGATTTTGATTATTGTGGTGGTGCTTATTATTTTGGTTGGAGTCGGTTATTATCTCTGGATAAATTACGGCGGAACGGCGAAAAAAACGCAACCCAAAATTTCTTATACTGGTACTGGTACAGCAGTACCCTTTGATTTTCTTGGCGGCTTGCCAGTTGAATCAGGAGCGGTTTTAAAAGATTCTTTTACCGCCGATTATGGTGCGGACCAACCGATTCAGCGGACCATTTCTTATTATTCCACCCAAACCGTAGATGCGAATTTTCAAAATTTCTTCAACTATGTCGCCGCCAATAATTGGATTGTGGTTAATAAGAATGATTCGGGAATGGGAATGAAGTCCATCTACGCCACGAAGGGCGCCAATATCTTGAACATTGTCATTAACCAAGAAATGCCGGCCAACAAAGTTTTAGTAACCATCACTTATATTTAGAAAGCCAGTAATTAAAGATTGACTGCAATATTAAAAAGCTGCCCAGGCTTAACCTGGGCAGCTTTTGGACTCCGGATATTTTCGGCATATACTATAATAAAAAGCTATGCCTCACATTGATTCAACACAATTTGGAGAAATAACAATTGACGGGAAGAAATATAATCAGGTTTTGATTATTGGGGATTTGGCGGCAGAAAGGGATTATGAGAAATTAAAAGGCCTCTTTGGCACTTCGCATAAAATAGGAGATTGGGAAATAGAGGAATTATTGAAAGAAAATCCCGAAATTATTGTTGTCGGTAGCGGCCAGAATGGCGCGATGGAAATTGACGGGGAGTTTTTTGAGGAGATGAAAAAGAAAGGCATTGAAGTGATTGCCGAGACAACTCCCAAAGCCATTGAAATTTTCAATGCCAAAATAAAAGAAGGCAAAAGAATCAACGCCTTGATTCATACGACTTGCTGAGGTGGTTGGGGGCGCTAAACCACCAACTTACTAGAAGCTTGACAGGAGTCAAAATATGTGATATAATGGCTTTGGAAAATTAAAAACCTTACATGGAGGTGTAAGATGAAAAAACATTTTATTCTCTTTGTGTTTTTTTTCTTCTTATTAAGCTTATTCTTTGAAAGCATGGCCCAGTCGCTTTCCGAAAAAGATAGGGATAAAATCCTTCTTGGTGTGGGCTTTTGGTTGCCGGTAGATACGTTGGTTAGTAAATCGTATGATAAGGACTTTGAAGAATCTGTCTGGAAGTTATTTTTTCTGAGTAATCAATATTTCGAAAGAAAGGCGGATGCCAAAGGCGACATCAAATATTATCCAAAGAATAAAGTCAATCCCTATATTTTAGAGAAAGATTGGTATTGTTATACTATAGTGCTGGGGAAGCGTGTCTTAAAATCAATTACGCCCATCAATGCGTGGAAGGAAGGAGCGTTCAAATACCAATCTTTCAAATTCTCATATTTTATTGAACCCGTTTTGCCTGAATTGCCAAAATTAGGTCCTTTTGAAGGTACCGCTGTTGGCTGTTTAGATCCCGCGAGTTTAGAGTGGAAGGCGGCGGATTCCTATTCCTCTATGCAACGTCTAGGAGATCACGGAGGATTTTTTGAATATGAAGATTGGCTAAATTTGCATAGGGCCGAATTAGACAAAATAAAAGCTTCGGCTGAGGGGCCATCCTCAAAAAAGAAGTGATTGTTTTCTGAAGTTCTCTATTCCAACGAACGAAAAAACCGCTAGCGGTCTTTTTAAGGAAGACTGTTAGCGGTTTTTTGCTTGAATTTCCAGAGGGCCCTCATAATCACCTGACGATGACCCTCGCTGTCAGCCCCCACCTATACATAAGTGTGGGGGCTTGACAAATGGTATTGAGGTATGCTATAATGTACTTAGCAAGCTATAAAGCTAAGCTAATCTTTAAAATAAAATAAAGGAGAGATACGATGAGAAAAAATTTTCTGCTTTGCCTCTTAGTTCTGGCTCTGGCCGGTTTCACTACCATGGCCTGTAAAGACGGCGGACCGACTGGCCCTGGTCCTCTTCCTAACGCCTTCAAGATTACGGATTTGGAGTACACCGTTTGGAAAGGATTCAACTATTGGGTCGTTGATTGCTGGATTCGTGCCCAGTACACCAATAATACCAATTCGAAAGCAACTGTCACCGGCGTAGCCAAGTTCTGGTACAGCCCAACTGCCTACGATACGGTGATCTTAGATCCAGGATCCAACAGACCCCAGCCAGATATTCCCGCGGGCCCGAATGCGAGCGGTTCATGGAAATCGGATATGGTTGGGCGCAGCTATTACGAGCCCGGCACCTATACTGTCGAAGTTGAGTTAACGGCTCAATTTTCCAATGGCGCCATCAAAAGCACGTTTTCCAAGCAGATTACCGTCCAGTAAAAAAAATTAAAAAGGCACCTCTTTGGTCTAAAGACCTGGCGGTGCCTTTTGCTTTTTGATTTTACCCCACATCTATTGCATAGGTGCGGGGGCTTGCTTCTATTTTCATTATTTTTATATTATAATGTAATTAAAGGTCATTGAGGCCGGTCGTTTCAATTTAATATTTCTTATAAATTTATGAAAAATTTAACTACTAAAAACCTCATTGTTTTTTCTATAATAATAAGTGGTCTTTTTATTTTGGCCAGCTTGTGGCTAAGTCAAAAGGTTTTGTCAGCCAGCTGCAGTTCTACTAATTGTTCGGCTTGTAAAACAAGCTCTACTTGTTTAAACGCTGGTTGCCAATGGGATACTGAGGCGAAAAAATGCCTTCCTCCCGAACCAACTCCCAGCGGCGGCGTGAGTTGTCCAGGTTTTAAAGAAGATTACGATTACAACAATGGAACCGCAATTATTACCACTGGCTGTTTTGGCGACCACCGCCATTCTTTATATCATATTCGGCAGACATTTGCTGGGCCAGCAGAAACAACGTGTACTTCTTCCAATCCGCCAGAAGATTTTAATCCTATATCTTGCCCCCCTCCTCTAGTAAAAATTGATAGTCAGAATTTAGCTGGTTTAGCCAAGAAAGCTGAAGCAGCACCCCCAAGTGATTGTCGTGAACCCAGTAACTGGACCTGCAGTACTTTTTATCCTTATCAACTAACTCATGCAGAGATTTTTACAATTTCTACCGACCACCCCCACGACAATAAATGCACCATAGATTTTGTTTTTTGGGATAAATATGGTCAACAAGTTGGCGCTTCAGCGTCCTATGGGACTGCCTATTGCGGTTATCCTTCCAATACAAATGGCGCCACTGGTATTACTGTCGGTAACGACACAGTGGCCTCAGCCAAAGTCCGGGCTGATATCAGGTTAGATGGTGGTATTTTTGACGGCATTGACTGGCAAGGGTTTGTTAAATATTGGATGAAGCGACTTTTGTTTAAAGAATTTTCCGCCAGTAAAACCCAAATTACCAAAGGAGAAGGCGTGACTTTCAATTGGAACGTGAAAAATGCCAGTCGGAGTGGTGGTAAAGCACAAATCTGGCTGTTTGTTGGTGATGCAAGTTGTACTCCAACGCCTAATGGTGAGATTTGTCCTTATCCAAGGAATAATTCGATTCTCTTAAACTCGGAATCCGGAACCACACCAACCTTGTATCCTCAATCCACCACCAATTTCTATCTTTATGCGCTAGGACCTTCAGGCGAGGGCGAGCAGTATATTTATAAAGGACCAATTACAATTTATGTTACTGAACCCACCGACACCATTCCACCGACCTGTTCCATTTCCTATCCCAATGGCTTAGATAAAACCACCTGGCTAAATTCCAGTAGCTTTAAGGTGGGCTTAACCGAATCAGATACTGGTGGTTCAGGCATCGATACTTCTGATGGCAATGTTGATGTCAGGACTTATGATGCCACAGCCGCCAGTCCGAGTTGGTCTTGGTCTGACGCCAAAACAACAGTTGATGATTTCAGCTATAGTGGAACCGATTGTCATTATTATCAATTTAGATATCAGGTTAAAGACAAGGCCGGCAATAAATCCTCTTTGTCTGACCCTGGCTGGCAAGCAAAAATAGATACCACTAATCCCAGTGCCACTATCTCTTATACACCAGCTTCCAAATCCTCACCTCAATGTTCTATTAGCATCCCTATTACCTTAACTGAATCAGATGACTGCTCTAAGGTGGGTTCTGGTTTAGTTCAGTACAAATACAAAAGCATCGGATTAGTAGAAACCGCATGGACAACCTGGGCAGATTTAAAAACCACTACTAGTGATTTTACCTATACTGGCTCTGACCACACTTGCTATTTATTCAGATATCAAACTACTGATAATGCTGGTAATAAATCTCTTTGGTCTGATCCTGGCACCCAGGTTTGTATTGACACCACCTCTAATATTTGTCTTTCTTGCTCTCTTAGCGCCATTCCTTCTTCAGGTGTCGCTCCTTTAAATGACGTGGATTTAAAAGCAGATGTCTCAGGAACCGTCACTGGCACCATTAATTACACTTTCTACTGCAATCGTTCTGATACTGGCACCAATATTACTTCTGGATATGCTCATAAAAAAGACAACACAAACTCCAATCCTTATACCGCCCCGGATGTCTGCGATTATTCTTCTTCTGGCGCTTATACAGCCAAAGCAATTGTGGAAAGGGGCTCTTCAGCTGCTGAATGCCGAACTGCTATTATTAGTGTTTCCACTCCAACTCCAACGCCAACTGGCAGCGTTACTCCAACCCCAACGCCAACTGGCAGCGCTACTCCAACCCCCACTCCAACTGGTAGCATTACTCCCACTCCAACCAGTAGCATTACTCCAACTCCAACGCCAACTGGCAGCGTTACTCCAACTCCAACGCCAACTGGCAGCGTTACTCCAACCCCAACGCCAACTGGCAGCGCTACTCCAACCCCCACTCCCACTCCCACTCCAACTCCAACTCCCAAAGGAACTATCAAGGTCAAAACTACTTTAGACGGGAAAAACTGGTCTGGTTCAATCAATTACGGATTAAACGGGCCTTCATCGTATTCTGGCGCGGATTCTCCTAAAACCTTCTCCGGCGCTACAGCTGGCAATTACATTCTCTCATATATTTCAGGAGGTCCGAGCCCAACCAAATTCTTGGGAATTTCTCCAGTTTCTTCCTTAATTTTAGCTGGAGGCAAAACCATTGAATTCAGCCTTAATTTTCAAACCACCAATACCTGCACTATTAATATCAGCGCCACAAGTAACGGAGCTCCGTATTCCGGCGATGTCTCATATCAGTTAACTGGTCCAGCTTCGCTCTCCAATAATTACGCTCCCTATACTTTTAGCGACGTTCCTTTTGGATTGTATCAGCTTGCTTATGTCTCTGGCGGACCCGCTTTAACATTAACAAATATCACTCCAGTTAATCCCCAAGAGTGTCCAGCTGGAGGAGTAATCAGCTTCACTATGAATTTTGGAACTGGCGGCATCAGTCCTTCAGTCACTCCCGGCAACAATCCGCCGACTGCCAATATCTTTTGCTGGGCAACGAAAGATCCCGAGCGCTGCCTTGGTCTAATTGACTCTAATCCCGATACTTCCTCAGTCATTCTCTATTCTCACTCAACTGACCCTGACAATGATATTATTTCTTGCCGCTGGCAGGTATTTGACAGCAGCGATAAACTGGTTAAAGAACAACCTAATTGCGGGCCGATGCTCTGGGATGATGAATTAGGAGATTACCACGCCACTTTAAAGGTGACTGATTCAAGAGGCAACAGCGATACAGATACCAAGAATTTCCGCATCATTGATGTTAATGAATTAACTTGCGATTTCACCTGGGACCCAGAATCTCCCAATGCCAAAAGCCCAGTTAATTTCTTTGACCGATCGCTTACTCCTCATAACACTACTTTAGTTAACTGGTCCTGGACATTTCAAAACGCCACTCCTGCTACCTCTACTTCTCAAAATCCTCAAGGAGTGGTCTTCAATTCTAGCGGAGACAAGGATGTCACCTTAGACGTCACTAATTCCGATGCTAAGACCTGCTCCCTGACCCAGAAAGTTCAAGTGAAAACCATCAGCCCGAAGTGGAAAGAAGTCGTGCCGAAGTAAAGTTTGAAGAATTTAATCCGCCCCGAGTTAATCTCGGGGCGGATTTTTAATGCCAGTGAATAATGGCTCTAATGTTGTTTATGATGCGGAGCGACACAAAAAACTGTCCAATGATGGGCAGTTTTTTGTTTGTGGTTTTAATACACATGGTCTAATAAGCTAATTTATAATGCGGTGTGGTCTACCAGTTTTTTATAATAATCTAGTAAATTATTGATATTTTTATTTTTGGTCCACTCAACGGACAGTTTGGACCGCAGTTCCTGATGCTCTTCGTATCCGTAATCCGGCCGCGATAAAAGATCACCCATCTCGTCATTTAACAAAAACGTTGATGCCTCTTGAAATGCACCGAAATCTTTCGGGCTTAATTTAAGAACATCCCGGCAATAAGATCCGAGGTTGCGACGAAATTCAATATGCATTATTTCATGTGCTGCCACCGTATCGGTCGCTTCATCATCCAACCTCACCATAAAAGTTCCGAGGCGAGCATCGAAAGGACAACCGCCAGCGCTTGTTAAATATGCCGTGTAAACGGCTGCTGGCGATATTTTTATATTGAAAATTTTCTCCAAACGCTTAAAATATTCATCATTGATTTTATCCCAATCTTTTTGAAATTTTTCTATTTTCTGGTTAATATATTCTTTTCTATTCGCTAAATTTTCCTCCAGAAAGTCGGCGACAATGCGATTTTGCGCCACTTGGTCTTTTTCCGATTTTAATTTTTCAACCAATTCCATGGACAGTTTTCCATACTGTCTTTTTAAAGTAAGTCCAAAAGTTGACGGGTTATTAATTACCCGCAAAATATTCTTTTTATCTTCATCTAAATTGTATGCAAATTTAACGTAGGGCATATTAGTAATTAATTTTATTCTATTGCTATGATAAAAATAGTCAATTTATAATTTAGAAAAATAGGGACTCCTGAGAGGTTGAGGGGTCCCTAGTTGTTGTTGATCATGCGGTATCGTCAAAACAGACAACGGGAGTAAACAAGATATTGACAGGAGCAAAAATATACGATATAATAGATTTAGAAAATTAAAAATTTATTCTATTTTGCTGCCCGTCTCTGATGGACAAATCCAAACAAGATAGAAACAGAGAGACCAAAATGCCACCTACCATTAAACTCGAAAAATTAGAGTCCCTTGCCATGGGCGAAATAGCCATTATTGCGAGATCCTCGATGGTTAACTCTGGTAGTTGCGATGGCGACAATCCGGATGGTTGCTGTGACGATAATGACAATCCGGATGGTTGCTGTGGCGATACCGATAGTTGCGGCGAGTACCCACCCAATACCTACTAACATATTATACCGTAAGACTATCTCAAAAAAGATTACAATGAACTCAATGGGGTTTATGTGGAAGCGTTTCTCATAAATCCCATTTTGTTTTATTTTAAAATTTTAAAAATAATTTGAAGAAATAGTCAGGCGTTTGACAATCTCCATATGAGCAATGTAAGTGATGGCTTGTTTATTTTTATATTTTTGAGAGACGTAAAGGTTGATTTTTATTTATATGTTTAATACGATATTCCCAGAAGGTATCAAAGGATAGAATGAAAAACTAATAACAAATCATCCTTTTTGTTTCGGGCCCATGATCCCATATCGCTTAAATTCTCGTTATGGCATTGTTGGGTTGTTGCGCTGAGTATCATATTAAAACTCAAATAGGTCCAACTTCCATATCGTCTCAAGCAATCTAAGTAGGGCACAAAATTAAATCCTGCTCTGCAATATATTTTAACACCAAACAAGGTGTTAATTTTTTGAAGATTTTTACTTCAGACGATCTTTGTTTTTGACGATGGACTTTGTAAAAGTTATCAAACTTTTCTTCAATAGTTCTTTTCATCGGAATCTGACTCGAATCCATTAGATACTATTAAGGAATCTTAACTGGCCAGTATCAACAATGAAAACTGACCCCAATTCTGATCCTCTCTTTCAGTTTCATTCTGAGTGAAAGGCAATTCTTGCAGAGCCTTATTTCATTATGGTAAAAATTCATTGAGGAGGTCTCTTTTTCTTTATTTCGATTTCATTTTAGACGACCTAATTCGCGATAGTATTACATTATTTTAAAAAATCCGTATAATTTAAATTGTAACCGGTTGCTTATATGAAACCAATAAGGATAAAATTTCTTATCAGCGAACAGGCAAATTTTTTCTTTTTTGTAGACAACCTCACCTTTCCCATAGACACAATGCATAAAGAATATATTAAGGAATGGTTAAAACATAAGGATTTAACCTCCAAAGAGACGCAAGCGCTTGAAGAATATCAAGAAGTTCGAAATAATTTAGGCCGGAGGGGTGGCAGAGAATTCATTCGTCAATTCGAAGCAATTTTCTACCAAAATGTCCGCTCGGAAACCAAAATAAAAAATACGCTCAGCAAATTCTTGGGGAAACAGCTGTCAGATGAATTAGAAAAGGTGTTTTCTGTCTTTCGGGAAAGATTCTACCATCTTTGGGAAGAACGACAACCAATTCTAAAACAAAATCTTTTACTTCTCAAAAAAAGATATCATCTAGTTCAACCTAAATTTTATAAAGCTTTCTCAGCTATTGGAAGATTCTACGGCGCCCGCGTTTACCCTTCCCCTATTGAGGTTTATTTAATAATGCGGGATTATTACGGCTTTGTGGGTGGTCGAATGATTTCTCAAAAACCTGTTCCCAAAATAATGATAGAAAGTGGAGTAATCCCCTCCCAAAATCAAGAGGAGATATGGATGCATCTATGGCTATTATTACTTCACGAACTTACTCACGCCTGTTTTGGAAATGAAAAATTTAAGAGCTTCCTCTCTGAATTTCTGAAAGAAAAATCTCCCCTTCCGCAGTTTATAATAACCTATCCGGCTACAAAAACTGCTGACTGGGCAACTCGCCGCGTCATGCAAGAAATGATCATTAACACCATTACTTTAAATAGTAAAATTAAAAGAAAATTTAATCCAGAATATAAGAAAGATGGGGGTAAGATTTTAGGGAGAATAAAAGGATGGCTAAAGAAAACTGAGAGAAAGAGAAAATATTGGCCCTCCGTTATTTTAAAAGAACCTGGTATATTTCGAGATTATATTAGTTGGAAGCTTGAAAAAACAACCAATTCTTATTTAGGAAAAAAATCGATAGATAAACATTTTTTGAATGAAGTATATAAACTGATTAGAAATTTCCCTGATAATCTTTTAGAAGATTTGAAGGAAGTGCGTTGATCAAAAGAGGGGCCGTTACAAAACTAGCCCCTCTTTGCTGTGTTCTAGAATATGTCTAAGAGCAATTTTTGTGAATTCACGGATTGCTTCACATCGATAGCTCGGTTTTTTCCAAAAATCCGCAGGATACAACATGGCCTTAGTCGCAGGGCAATCCCCTCGACAACTATGCTGGGCGAAACAATTACGGCACTCCGGAATATCATTTATAGTTAATCGTTTCAGGAACTGATATTTAGCATCATCGAACTCGAATGTGTTAGTGTGGGGATTAAAGCGGCCATAACGAAATAAAGAACCGACTCCTTCGATTTCCGCCATCCTATGACAAGCGAGCACTCGGTCGTCGTAAGTAACCATAAAATTATTCCCCGATGCCCCACAAAACGTCAAGTCTTCTCGTTTTTCTAATTTTAGCACCGAAATCCTTGTCGTCGACTTAAATTGTTTAGCGATTTTTGCCGCTTCCAAAAATTTTTTGAAAAACAACTCTGGTGCTGGCGGCATAGAACATTGATTATATCCTATTCTCCCCATGGCAAAAATCGGTTCATATCCTTGTCGACGACCGGGAAAGTTAGATCCCAGGAACATTGCAATTTCTGGTAGACGGTCCACGCTGAAAGCAGATACGGTAATACGGAAGCTTAATTTTTGGGGAGCAACAGTATAGATCGTTTTGGCCGTATCGAATACCCGAGCAAAACTACCATTTCGGTGCGCATTATGAAGGTCTTTGGGGCCGTCTATGGAAAGTAAAATATTGTCCATATATTTTGCCAACCAAATAGCCCTTTCTTTAGAAAAGCATCCGTTGGTTGTTATGGTTGCTGCGCTTTGAATATTAACATCAGAAGCTTTCTGTCTTAAATAAATTGTAGTTTTGACCAGTGTTTCCCAAGCGAGCGTTGGTTCTCCACCAAACATTACCACCCGAACCCTACGTCCTGGTAATTGCTGCGCATTGTTTAAAATAAAATCGATAGCTGCATAGGCGGTTTGAATTGGCATAGAAATAATTCGACTGATGGGACCACCGAAATCACCAAAACAATAAACACAGCGCAGATTACAACGATTGGTAAGGAGGAGAGTTGCATTGGTGAATAAATAATTAGGGAGAATAATCATTTCTTTTTTTGGTGCGGGTTGATTAGTGGAAACAAAATCCGGGAGAGCAGTAGCGACTTTAGAATCTACATAAAATACTTTTGATAAAGCAGGAATAAATACGATGGTTTTGTCGCCATCGGCTATTTTGAATAGCCGGTAAAAACATTCTCGCATTTTAAACTCCTTTTCACCCATGGCAAGGGACTCTAATTTTTTGAGTTCAATGGCAGATGGCATTTTGGTCTCTCTGTTTCTATCTTGTTTGGATTTGTTCGACTTGAGTCGGACAGCAAGACAGAATCTATATAGACACAACCTTATTTAGTTGTTAAGTTTCCAATTTGTTTATATTATAGCAAATGAAAATGTGTCTGTCAAGACTTGGTAGTGATTTTGGTAGTGGTCCTGTGGTGCGCTCTTCCTACGGTATTTCAAGCCATACGATAACAAAAAATCCGAGACAAAATCCTTCAACTTTGTTCAGGATAAACACCTCGGATTTTGCAAGGTCCGCACTGTGAACAACGTTAGAAGCATTATTCACTGGCATTAAAAATCCGCCCCGAGATTAACTCGGGGCGGATTGGTATTTTCCAATTGGCGGATTTCATCACGCCGTAGCTTTGACGTGGCTGGGTGAAGCTTGCCTTCGCCAAAGGCTACGGCGAAGTGAAGGCGGGGGGGGTGAGGTGAGATTCTCCCGGTCGCTGGCGGAGTGTTTATAAAAACCGGGGATTGCGGAGGCGAGAGGATTTGAACCTCTGAGGGGATTTCTCCCCAATTGGTTTTCAAGACCAACGCCATAAACCGCTCGGCCACGCCTCCGCAATCCTAAGTTTTTCCCGCCTCAGCGGGATCCCGCTTTCTTTATTATTTAATTTAAAATGTTCAAGCGGGACAAGACTGGCCTATTCAACCGCTCTAGCACCCCACCAATATAAAATAATAGTTTATTTGCGGCTTTTAGTCAAAATTTTGAGAAAATCGGCATTGTGAGATATAATGGAATCAATGGCAGCCGTAATCATCATTTTCTCATTTTTAACTTTTATCATGCTGATTTTAGCGGTTCTTTTGTTGTGCCTGGCAATCTATCACTTGAAATTGGGCGTGCCGTTTGTTGTTTCAAAAGATAAATTAATGGAAATTATTATAACTGAAGAGCCGCCGGCTGACGGAAAAACTTTTTATGATTTGGGGTCTGGCGACGGCTGGGTCCTGTTTTATTTGGCCAAGAAATATCCGAAAATTCAATTCATCGGCTATGAATTAAACCCGGTTCTTTATATTTTTGCTCGTCTCTTCCGGCGCCGGCCGAATCTCAAGTTTTACCGCAAAAATTTTTTCCAAGTCAATTTGAAAGACGCTGATTATCTCTATTTATATCTTTATCCAGAGCTGATGGAGAAACTGTTTCCTAAATTAAAAAATGAGCTGAAACCGGGCGCAGTTATCTTTTCCAATTCTTTTACATTTGGCGACCAGATAAATCCGGAAAAAGTGTTTTCGTCCGATAGGCCGCTGGAGACATTATACATTTATAGGGTCTAAAATATATGAAATTTGTTGCTGATTTACACATTCATTCCAAATATTCGCGCGCCACTTCCAAGGATATGAATTTAGAATCTTTGGATAAATGGGCAAAAATTAAGGGTATCAAAGTGATGGGAACCGGCGATTTTACGCACCCAGTGTGGTTTCAAGAGTTAAAATCACAATTAGAGCCGGCTGAGCCGGGACTTTATAAATTCAAAAATGGCGGTTCAGAAACGCGGTTTATGCTGACCGCTGAAATTTCAAGCATTTATTCGCAGGGCGGCAAGGTCAGGCGGATTCATAATTTAGTTTTTGCGCCATCTTTGGAAATTGCGGAAAAAATCAATGTGGCTTTGAGTTGGCAGGGGAATTTGGAATCAGACGGCCGGCCGATTTTGGGGATTTCCAGCATTGATTTGGCAAAATTGGTTTTTAATATTTCTGGGGAAGCCGTCATTATTCCGGCGCACGCCTGGACTCCCTGGTTTTCTATTTTCGGTTCAATGTCTGGCTTTGATTCCATTGAAGAATGTTTCGGCGATTATGCTAAAAACATTTTTGCCATTGAAACGGGCTTGTCATCGGATCCGGAAATGAATTGGCGTCTGTCGCAGCTGGACCGTATTTCCTTGATTTCCAATTCTGATTCGCATTCGGCGGGAAAAGTCGGCCGCGAAGCCAATGTTTTTGACACCGAATTATCTTATAACGGAATAATTTCTGCCATCAGGGAAAAAGATCCGAAAAAATTTTTATATACCATTGAATTTTTCCCGGAAGAAGGCAAATATCACTATGACGGCCATCGCTTGTGCGGCATTGTTTTTTCGCCCGAGGAAACAAAAAAACACAACAATATCTGCCCGAAATGTGGCAAGCCCCTGACTATCGGCGTGATGAATCGGGTGGAGCAATTGGCTGACCGGCCAGTCGGTTATCAGCCCCAAGGCCGGGTGCCTTTCAAAAAATTAGTGCCGCTAAATGAAATAATTGCCGAATCTTTTGGCGTTTTACCAGGTTCCAAAAAAGTGATAGCAGAATATGAAAGGTTGATTGGTATTTTTGGCACGGAACTAAAAATTTTGCTGGAAGTGGACTTAAATAATATTAAATCCCAAGCTTCTTTGGAATTGAACGAGGCAATTGGCCGGATGCGGGAGGGAAAGGTGAAAATCCGGCCCGGCTATGATGGCGAATATGGCAAGGTAAAAATTTTTGATGCGGCCGAGCCGAAAATTTCTCGCGAACCAACATTATTTTAATTTTTAATTATGATTGACAACTTCGAGATTGCCAAAATTTTAACAGAAATCGGGGAATACCTCGAGATGGATGAGGTGGCTTTTAAGCCCCAGGCCTATGAAAAGGCAGCTTCGGCGATTGAGGTTTTAGATGAACCGCTCAAAGAAATTTATCAAAAAGGCGGCTTAAAGGCCTTGGAAAAAATTCCTGGCGTTGGCGCTTCCATTGCTGAAAAAATAGAAGAATTATTAAAAACCGGCCGCTCCAAATATTACGAGCAATTAAGAAAAAAGGCGCCGGTGAATTTAAGCGAATTGACTAGCGTTGAGGGCGTCGGACCGAAAATTATCAAAAAACTTTATCAGAAATTAAGAATCCGCAATTTAAACGATTTGGAAAAAGCCGTCCGCGCTAGCAAAATTCGCGAACTCGAAGGTTTCGGCCAAAAATCCGAGGAAAATATTTTGAAAAGCATTGAATTTTTGCGTCAAGGCGGCCAGCGGTTTGTTTTGGGTTTTGTCTATCCCCAAATCGAAAACATCGTCAACCGCTTAAAAAAAATCAAAGAAGTGGAAAAAATTGAGGTGGCTGGCTCCATTCGTCGGATGAAAGAAACCGTCGGCGATCTGGATATTTTGATTGTTTCCGAAAAATCCGGACCGGTGATGGATTTCTTTGTCACAATGCCTGAAGTCCAACAGGTTTTGGCTCATGGCGAAACCAAATCCAGCGTGCGCTTGAAAAATGGGATGGACGCCGATTTAAGAGTGGTTCCCAAAGAATCTTTTGGCGCAGCGCTCTGTTATTTTACTGGCTCAAAAGAACACAATATCGCTCTAAGAGAAATTGCCATTAAAAAAGGGAAATTAAATGAATATGGATTGTTTTTGGCTGATGATAGATTAGCTTCTGGCAAAAAAAAGCTGTCGAAAAATGATAAGTGGCAAATAATCGCCGGGAGAACCGAAGAGGAAATTTATCGGGCCTTAGGTTTGGATTATATTGAACCGGAAATGCGGGAGAATTGGGGAGAGATTGAATTAGCTCGAAAGCATCAATTGCCCAAACTCATTGGCTACGATGATTTGAGAGGCGACTTACAGATTCAAACTGATTGGACTGACGGCGCTAATTCCATTGAGGAATACGCTTTGGCCGCCAAAAAAATGGGTTTGGAATATATCGCCATTACCGACCATACCAAGACCTTGGCGATGACCGGCGGCGCTGATGAGAAAAAATTACTGCGGCAAATGGCTTTTATTGATAAATTGAATAAAAAATTTGGGGGCAAGCCGAAAATTTTAAAAGGTGCCGAAGTCAATATTTTGAAAGACGGCTCTTTAGATATTAAAGACGAGGTTTTGGCGAAATTGGATATTGTGGCTGGTGCTGTTCATTCCCATTTTAATATGAGCCGCCAGGAAATGACTCAGCGGATTTGTCAGGCAATGAAAAATCCCTATGTTGACATTATTTTTCATCCGACTGGTCGGATAATTTTGCGGCGGCCGCCTTACGAAGTGGATATTGATGAAATCATCAAAACCGCCAAAAAAACCAAGACCCATTTGGAAATTGACGCCTATCCGGACAGATTGGATTTAAAAGACGAACATGTCAAAAAAGCGATTGAAGCCGGCGTGAAATTAGCGATTGATTCTGATGCGCATTCGGTGAGTCACCTTCAATATCTGAAATTTGGCACTGCTCAGGCCCGCCGCGGCTGGGCAACTAAAAATGACATTATTAATAGCCGTTCTTGGTCAGAAATGTTAAAATTATTAAAGAAGTGAGAAAGAAGAAATCGAAAGTAAATTTTGAGCTTTCGTCTGGCGCCTTGGTTTTTCGGCGGACCAAGCAGGGAATTGTCTGGCTGGTGCTTCATTATGTCGCTGGCCACTGGGATTTTCCCAAGGGTCATGTGGAAAAAGGCGAAAGTATGTTTGACGCTGCCAGACGCGAGGTTTTTGAGGAGGCCGGCATCAAAAACTTGAAATTTTATCCGGAATTTAAGCAGTCCATCCAATATTTTTTTAATCCAGCAAAATACACTGATTCCCAAGAGAAAAAACTAACTTTTAAAAAAGTGGTTTTCCATCTGGCCGAGACTAGCGAAAACCAGATTAAAACTTCGTTTGAGCATTTGGAGGGTAAGTGGCTGACAGTCGAGGAGGCGCTGGAGGTCCTAACCTTTAAAGATGCCAAAAAAATTCTTCAATCAGCAAATGAGTTTTTATCTCAGCGCTCTTATGATAAAATAAAGAGTTCGGGTAATAATATAAATCAATGAATTCCAAGAATTCCAAAAAATCCCAAATAACATCCTCTAATCCTAAAATTCACTTTTTCGGCGGCACCAAAGAGGTTGATGGTGTGTGTTATCTCGTTGAATGCGGCGATGAGAAGATTTTAGTTGATTGCGGCCTTCACCAAAGCTCGGAGTCAAATCATTTGAATTACGAACCGTTTCCTTTTAATCCCAGCGAAATTAGCGCGGTGATTATTACCCACGGCCACATTGACCATACTGGCCGCCTACCCCTGCTTTATAAAAATGGCTTTCGCGGCCAGGTCTATTCTACGCCGCCAACCCGCGATGTCTCTGATTTACTTTTGCTTGATGCCCAGCATCTATTGATGGAGGAAGCAGAAAGAGAAAAGAAAAATGTTTTATATTCGCTGGAAGACCTCCAAAAAGTCATGAATGATTGGAAGGTTGCGGAATATCACAAAGAGACCAGGATTTCATCAAAATTTTCTTTTGTTTTTTATAATGCCGGCCATATTCTCGGTTCTGCTATTGTGATGCTGAAAATTAGAAAATCGCCACAGAAGGAAATTCGGGTAATTTTTTCCGGCGACTTGGGCAATCCTCAAAATATGCTCTTACCCGAAGCCGATGTTTTAACCGAGGGTGATTATTGTTTGATTGAATCAACTTACGGCGATCGCTTGCATGAGGAACCCGATAAGCGCAAGGACATGTTGGAAGACACCATTGAAGAAACTGTCAGAAACAGAGGCGTAGTGATGATTCCGGCTTTTGCCATGGAAAGGACGCAGGAATTGATGTTTGAATTGAATGAATTGGTGAGTTATCATCGCATCCCTCAAATGCCGATTTTTATTGATAGTCCTTTGGCGATTCGGCTGACCGGCGTTTATGAAAAATATCTCACTTATTTGCGGTTAGAGGTCTTCAAAATGGTGGAATCTGACACGGATTTCTTTAATTTTCCCGGCCTGAACTTTACTCTAACTACGGAGGAATCAAAAACAATTAATAATGTGCCAGCGCCGAAAATTATTGTGGCCGGCGCCGGTTCTTCCCAAGGCGGCAGGATTTTGCATCATGAAAAAAGATATTTATCTGACCCCAATAGCACCTTGTTAATTATTGGTTATCAAATGGCTGGTTCTTTGGGCCGTCGGCTTTTGGAGGGCGAAAAATTAGTGAAAATCCACGGCGAAAAAGTGGAAGTCAAGGCGCAAATTCGGCAAATCAGCGCCTACTCAGCCCATGCTGACCAGGGAATGCTTTTAAGCTGGATTAAACCAATGCGCTTCAATTTGAAAAAAGCTTTTGTAGTGCAGGGAGAAGAGCGGTCTAGTAATACGCTGGCCCAGAAAATTCGGGATTTGTCTACGATTGCCGCGGAAGTGCCGAGTTATAAAGATGTTGTGGAATTGGAATAATTGGGTAAGATGAAGAAGGGGAGGGTTGGCAGAGTGGTCTAACGCGCCGCACTCGAAATGCGGTTGGGGAGCAATCCCCTCGCAGGTTCAAATCCTGCACCCTCCGCTTTTACCCGCTAAAGCGGGCTTCGGCGGATAAAGTTCGTAATGGGCGGGGACGAATTCACCATACCTACGTGGCGGTAGGCCGGCTCCCATCCTCGCTAATATGAAAAGGTATATAAAATTAAATAAAATAACCTACAATAGATTGGCACAAGAATATAAATATAAAATGCCCGGTTATATCAAATCGGAGAGAAAAATTGCAATCCCGTTTATTAATTACTTAAAAAATACTTTCGGACTAATACGAGTTTTAGAAATCGGCCCTGGTTCCGGATTAAATCTCAGTTATCTGGAAAAAGAGGGGTTTAAAACAACTGCTATAGATATTTCAAAAAATATGATTAGAGTGGCCGGAGAAGTTGCGCCGAATACAAAATTTATTCACGGAGATTTTTTAGAATACAATTTTAAAAAATCATCTTTCGAAGGAATATTTGCTAAAGCATTCATACATTTATTTCCCAAAAAGGATGCAATACAGGTATTAAAAAAAATAAAAAGATTGTTAGTACCGAAAGGGGCGGTTTTTATAGCCACCACAGTGCATCCAAAACCTGAAGAGGGGTATTTTGAAAAAACAGATTATATTCATAAGTTAACAAGATTTAGAAAAAAGTGGACAGAAAAGGAGTTAATTGAAACATTAAAATCGCTGAATTATAACATTATTAATAAAGGTTATTATATTGAGAAAGATAAAAATAAGAAATGGATTAATTTGTTAGCCATTGTATAATCTCTCTTATTAATTATTAATATAATGCCCCATAAAAAATATAAAATTTGCGCTTTGATTGGCAGAGGCGGCCGATTAAAGGCAATTTACGAATGCTGTAAAAATCATCCCTTGGCGGATTTGGCCTTGGTTGTTTCCCACAAAAAAGAATCGCCTGGGGTAAAATGGGCGAAAGAACAAGGGATTGAATCGCTATATTTCCGTTTGTCTGATTGGAAAACCCAAGGCAAAGAACGGAAAGATTTTGATATTGAATTGGCCAAGATGCTGAAAGAGAGGGGAATTGATTTGGTGGTAATGGCTGGCTGGGATTTGATTTTATCTAACGGCTTTTTGAAGGAATTTTCCAATGCCGTGATTAACATTCACCCTTCGCTTTGTCCGGCTTTTCCGGGCTTGGACGCAGCCAAGCAAGTCCTGGAATACGGAGCTAAATTCACTGGCTGCACCCTGCATTTTGTGCCGGATGAGGGTGTTGATACCGGCCCGGTTATTTTCCAGCGAGTGGTGCAAATAAAGGATAATGACACGCTGGCATTGCTGGAGGAAAAAATCCATCAGCAGGAAGAGGAAATTTTGTGCGAAGGAATTCGAGCTTGGGTAGAGGGCCGATTGCAGGTGGAGGGGAGGACGGTAAAAATCACAAATAAAGGCAGCATCATTTAAATATGGATTTAAAAGAATTACAAAACTGGGTTAAAAAAGATTGGGAAAGGAAATCCAAGAAAAGACCGGATTGCCATTTGCAGTTGATTTATCTTTTTGAAGAGCTGGGCGAGATGGCCGAGGCAATCAGAAAATTAAGCGGCAACAAAAAGAGAAAACGGCTTCGGGTTGACTTAGAAGGAGAAATGGGCGATGTTTTGATTACTTTGGCGACAGTGGCTAATTATTACGGTATCAATTTAAATAATGCCATTTCTAAAACCAAGAAAAAAATTACTAAAAGGCACGCTCAAGGCTTATAATTTGAGAGTGTTATGAATTTCGATTACTTGCTTTTCCAAAAAATTAATAGTTTGGCCGGCCAGTGGCCAATTTTGGATAAAATCGGCATATTTTTCGCTGAATACCTGCCGTATTTAATCGGCGCCGGGGTGGCAGCTTTCATTATTTATTGGATTGCCAAAAACAAAAATTGGAAAGTTTTGTGGCGGGCGCTGGCCGCCTTGGTTTTAAGCCGAGGAATTATTACAGAAGGAATCCGTTTCTTGTGGCATAGACCGCGGCCGTTTATTTCTCATTCAGTCAATTTATTGTTAAATCATGACAATAGTGGCTCTTTCCCTTCGGGTCATATGACCTTTCTTTTTGCCCTGGCCGCGGCCGTTTATTTTTATAATAAAAAAATCGGCTGGCTATTGCTTGTGTTAAGTTTTTTGGTTGGCGTGGCTCGGGTATTTATCGGCGTTCACTATCCGTCAGATATTTTGGGAGGAATAATTATTGGCATTTTTTCCGCTTGGCTAATAAAAAAGATAGCGCAGTAATTTTATATTCTCTTGCAGAAAACCCCGAGTTTCAGCTCGGGGATGAATGCAAGCCCGGAGCGAAGCGGAGGAGAATATATATATATTATAAATGCTTTTCAATATTTAGAACTATGGGCTTTAGCTCATGGATATCTATTACTAAAAAGTCCATTCGATATCGAATGGACTTTTTAGTCAACTTTCAAATTTTTTACTCGGATTTTATTTTAATTTTTTTGATTTTGGCCTTATCAAGCTTCGGCATCCGAATGGTTAAGATGCCGTTTTTAAGCGAGGCGTTAATCCGGTCGCTATCCACCTCAACCGGCAGAATTACCGAGCGGCTAAATCGGCCCCAATAGCATTCCTGATAAAAATAGTCGTCTGATTTAACTGTTTCTTCCTGGCCTCTTTGGCCCTTGATGGTGACCATATCATTTACAATGGAGATATCAATATCTTCCGGTTTTACTCCGGCTACGGCTGATTTAATGACAATTTCCTGCGGCGTTTGGTAGACATCAATCGTTAATTGTCCTTCTGATTCCAACCATCCCTCATCCTTTTCTTTGGGCAGAGAACCCTGAACTTCCAAGTCCACCTCCTTATTGGAGTCAGCGGATTTGAAAAGTGATTTAAATTTAGAATTAGCCATAATAAATTTTATATTACGCTTATTTAATTAATTTTTCAATTGCTGACAATTTTTTAATTGGCGGAAGGCCCGACTGAGTATGGCGCCGGAAACTACAAGAAAGATAACAAGAATAATGAGATAAATAAATCCCTGACCGACATTCATTATAAGATAATTATAAAATGAATGCAAAATAGTTGCCAATAAAAGGCCGGCCGGAAAGGCAACCAGCACGACAGAAGTTTTTCGCTTGGATGTTCGGCTCAGAGCCCAGAAGTATCCCAAGACGCCCGAGGACATGGCGTGTAGGAAAACGGTTGCTAGGAAGCGAATTAGAGCTGTCAGCATTAGACCGATGAGAATATCTTGGGAAAAATTCATATTCAATACTCCCTGCCAGCTTAAACTGGCGCCGCTTTCAAAGATGGTGGCGAAATAGGTTTTAAGGTTTTCCGCCGCGGCAAATCCCAGACCAGCGGTAATCATATAAACCATCGGGTCGTTCACTTCATCGGTAAAATAACGATTTTTGATAGTGCTGATTCGGGCTGCCAGAAACTTTAATACTTCTTCTAAGAAGGGGTAGAAAAACAAGAAGAGCAGGGCGCCTATCCAGGGGTAGGGATTTTCTTGAACCCAGGGCCGAAACCAAACATTTTCCGCTTGGCTGCCAATAATTGTGACCAAGCCGCCCAAAAGAAAAGTTAAAAGCAAAAACCGCCGGGGTTCGGGTCGGCCGTCTTTTTTTAAAAAGTATGACAACCAAATAACGCTGGGGATAACCGCCAGAAGGAAAACGAAGAGCAGTTTTAATATTCCATCCCAGTTCATAATGGCCACTCCTCAATCATTAAAAGTTTTTTGCGGTCGGCCAATGGCAATTTTTGATAAATTTCCTCAGTAACAAAGGGCATAAAAGGGTGAAGAAGTTTAAGATTAGTTTTGAGAATTTTTAACAATAAGTATTGAGCGGCAAAACGTTCATCTTGATTTTCTGATTTCAGGCGAGGCTTACAGCGTTCGATTATTTTGTCGGCAAAATTATGCCAAAAATAATGATAGATTTTTTCAGCCGCCGAATAATATCGGAAACTTTCCATATTTCTTGTTATATCTTTCACTATTTTTTCCAATTCTTTAATGGTTTTTTTATCGCCCTCGTTGAGTTTAGGCTTTTTATTTTTATTGAAACTGTTCAAATTCATCAAAACAAATCGGCTGGCATTCCAAATTTTATTGGCGAAGTTGCGATAGCCCCGGATTTTTTCTTCAGAAATAACCGGGTCGTTACCAGACGCATTACCAACAATCAAGGCCATCCGCAAGGCGTCGGTGCCGTATAAATCTATAACGCCTAAGGGGTCAACAACATTACCTTTTGATTTGGACATTTTTTGGCGGTCTTTGTCTCGGATTAATCCGTGGAGATAAACATATTCAAATGGAACTTTGCCAGTGATATAAATTCCAAACATAATCATTCTTGCAACCCAGAAGAATAAGATGTCCCAGCCCGTTTCCATCACTGAAGTTGGATAGAATTCCCTAAAATCTTTCGGCTGGCAGGTTTTTAAAGTGGCAAATGGCCATTGGCCCGACGAAAACCAAGTGTCGAACACATCACTTTCTTTTTCAAAAGCATTATTGCTACAGTGGGAGCATTTTTGGGGTGGACCGTTTTTAATGTGAATAATTTCTTTGGTGCAGTTTTTGCAATACCAAATAGGGATAGGGATGCCCCAAACAATTTGGCGGGAAATATTCCAATCGCGGATATTCTTCATCCAGTGATAGAAAATCTTTTCAAATTTTTTGGTAACAAATTTAACTTTACCGGCTTTAATCGCTCCCATCGCCAAGTCACGCAGAGATTTCTTCTGGTCCTTGGGCGGCTCAGTCATTTTTATAAACCACTGTAGCCGGATTAGCGGTTCGATAGTGCTTCGGCATTTGTAGCAAACCGAAACTTGATGTTTGTAATCTTCGATTTTTTCCAAAGCGCCGGCTTCATATAAAATTCTTATGGCTTTTTCTCGGCCTTCCGGAAGTTGTATCCCCCGCAGTTCAGCGGCCAAAGCATTTAATCTACCATTCCAATCAATAATTTGGTAGTTGGTTGGGAGTGAGTGTCGTTTGCCGATTTCAAAATCGACCGCATCATGGGCTGGTGTGATTTTTAAAGCGCCAGTGCCGAAGTCTTTATCTACTGCCTCATCGCTAATAATTACAATAGCGTCTCCATATTCGCCCCTATTTTTAATCAAGGGGTTAATGACGGATTTGCCGATTAAATCTTTATATTTTTTGTCTTTTGGATGAATCGCTATTGCCATGTCGCCGGGGATTGTTTCCGGTCGGGTAGTGGCTACGGTTATGAATTGTTTTGGATTGTCAGCAAGGAAATATTTAACATAATATAATTTGTCATTTTTTTCTTCCCAATTGATTTCCAGGTCGGAAAGCGCGGTTTGATGTTTTGGACACCAGTTAACAATGCGGTTATCCCGATAAATTAGGCCGTCATCGTACATTTTTTTAAATGTTTGATAAACAATTTTAATGATTTCCGGTTCAAGAGTGAATTTTTCTCGTGACCAGTCGCAGGAAGCGCCCAATTTTCTGAGTTGGTTTTCCATTTGGGATTTGTTGGATTGGGTAAAATCCCAAATCATTTTATAAAGCCTTTCACGGCCACCCGGCTGTTTTAAAATCTCAAAACGGCTGGTTCCTTCTTTTTCCAATTTTTTTTCAAAAACAACTTGGGTTTCAAATCCGGCATGGTCAGCTCCGGGCAGCCATAAAACTTTAAAACCGCGCATTCTTTTATATCGGATTAAGATGTCTTCAACGGCAGTTGTTAAGGCATGGCCCAGGTGTAACATCCCATTAGCATTAGGAGGAGGCATTATTATAGTGAAAGGTTTTCTGTGTCTTTTAGGTAGATTGTCGGGGTTAAAATAGCCGGATTTTTCCCAAATCCGGTAAATTTTTTCTTCCACCCCTTTTGGATTATACGAAGACGAAAGCTCAGCCATTATACTTTAATTGTATTTGAAAATGAGGATTTGCGCAACACCGCATCAGATAATCATAGGTTTCTAACGGGGGTGATTTTTAATAATTTGCCATTCTGTAATTTTCGGGGTAAAATTAAAATGGATAATCAAAGCTATTATGGAGAAAGATGTAACGTTTTTCGCTGAAACCAATTTTCGGAACCAAAAAGTGAAATTTGGGATTAAAACCGATGATCGCCGGAAGCATATGTATATTGTCGGTAAAACCGGCATGGGCAAGACCGTGATGCTGGAGAATATGGCGGTTGACGACATCCGCGACGGCCGCGGCTTGGCTTTTATTGACCCGCACGGCGAATCCGCCCAGCGATTATTACATTTTGTTCCCAAAGAGCGGCAGGATGACGTGATTTATTTGTGCCCGCCGGATTTGGATTATCCGATTTCTTTCAATCCCTTAGAATCCGTTTCCCAAGCGCATTATCATTTGGTAGCCAGCGGCATTTTGGAAATTTTCAAAAAAATCTGGCCTGATGTCTGGAGTGCCAGAATGGAATATATTTTAAATAATTGTTTGATGGCTCTGTTGGAATACCCCGATACCACTTTGCTGGATATTATGCGGATTTTGACTGACAAAGATTTTCGAAAAAAAATTGTTGATAATTTAAAAGACCCAGTGGTGAGAAGCTTTTGGGTTAATGAATTCGCCCGCTATCACGACCGCTTTCAGGTTGAAGCCATCGCGCCCATTCAGAATAAAGTCGGCCAGTTTCTCACCAATCCTTTGATTCGCAACATTATCGGCCAAAAGAAATCATCTTTTGATATCCGACAGATAATGGACGAAGGCAAGATTTTGATTGCTAATCTTTCTAAGGGCTTGATGGGCGAATCCAATTCGGCGCTTTTGGGCGCGATGTTGGTGACCAAATTGTCACAGGCCGCTTTGAGCCGGGCTGATGTCGCCGAAGACAAACGCCGCGACTTCCATCTTTATGTTGACGAATTTCAGACATTTGCTACCGAAGCTTTTGTCAACATTCTTTCCGAGGCCAGGAAATATCACCTTTCTTTGATTATTTCCCACCAGTATATCGCGCAGCTGCCCGAAACAGTCGGGGCGGCCATTTTTGGCAACGTCGGCACTTTTGTGGTTTTTCGGGTAGGCGCTGATGATGCCGAATGGCTGGAAAAAGAATTTGCTCCGGAATTTATGGCCACTGATTTGGTCAATTTGGCCAAATACAACATTTATTTGAAATTGATGATTGATGGCGTCACTTCCAAGGCCTTCTCCGCCGTAACGATGCCGCCCTTTCCGATTCCGGAAGAAGATTTAGCCAATTTGATTATCGAGAATACTAGGAAAAAATATACCAATCCGCGAATTCAGGTAGAAACAGAAATTAGCAAAGAGTGGCTGGCTGCGGAGATGGCAGCCGAAGCCGGAGAGGGGCTAAGAGAAGGACAGAAAAGCAGGGTTCTACCTAAAATAGCGAAAAAAACTTTTACTGATTTTTGTTGGGTTTGCGGCCGCGAAACCGAAGTTTCTTTTCAGCCGGATGGCCGGCGGCCAATCTACTGCAAGAATTGTTATGACGGCGTGAAGGCCGGAGAAATTATTCCGCCCACCAAGCCAAAAAAACTGGAGACGCTCATTATTAAAACTGCCAGCGCCAAAGATTTATTCAGCAAGGGAAAGGAGGAAAAGCCTGAGTTGCCCAAGCGGCCGGGCGTTAATTTAGACGAACTCAGAAAATCTCTTCAAGAATCTTTGGGTAAGCTTCAAAAAAGTGAAGAGGAGAAAAAAGAAGAAAAGCCAGCAGCTCCCGATTAAACAAAAATTTATGTTATCAATTAACGATTTAAAACCAGGAGTTATTTTTATTTTGGACGGCCAGCCCTATCAGGTTTTGTCGGCCAATCACTTAAAGATGCAAATGCGCAAGCCGGTGTTGCAGACCCGAATCAAAAACTTGATTAACGGAAAAGTAATGGAGAAAAACTTGCAGCACTCGGAAAGTTTTGAAGAGGCGGAGATTGAAAAATCAAAGGTTGAGTATCTTTATAATCACCGCGGCGAATATTGGTTTTGCGAGGCAGGCGATCGTTCCAAAAGATTTTCCTTAGCAGAAGATTTGTTGGGCGACAACCGCTATTATCTTAAAGCTCATGTGCCGATAGAAGCTTTTAAATTTCAAGGGAGAATAATCGCCATTGCCTTGCCAATCAAGATGGATTTTAAGGTGGTGGAGGCGCCGCCCAATATTCGAGGCAACACCGCTCAAGGCGGCACTAAAATTGCGACCATCGAAAGTGGAGCAAAAATTTCCGTCCCGCTTTTTATTGAAGAAGGAGACATTATTAAAGTGAATACCGAACGAGGCGAATATGTAGAGCGGTCGCAAAAAAGTTGACGAGAAAAGGCCCCTATGAGCCTCCAATCATTATTTTTTGAAAATCGTTCGCCAAAACAAACTGTTTTCAAAAACAGTTTTTGGCTTTTTTTAAGCCAGGGAGTCAGCCGGCTTTTTAAATTTCTTTTAGTTATTGCCTCGGCGCGGATTTTAGGTCCGGCTGGATTTGGCTCTTTCAATTATATTTTATCTATTGTGTCTCTCTTCTTTATATTTTCCGACTGGGGGATCGGCACCTTAATTGTTCGCGACTTTCAGCAAAAAAAAGAGCCCGAGTCATACCTTCGGGCCGGCCTTTTTTTGAAAATCGTTTTGGCACTGTTCTTATTTATTGTCGCCTTGGCCGGCTCTCTGGTTTTTAACAGCATTGAATTCAAGAGGAACTTTATTTTATTGGCTATTTTTTTGTTCGTTGCCAATATCAGGGATTTCATTATTTCTTTATTCCGGGCCTTGCAAAAAATGGAGAAAGAATTTTGGGTGATAGCAGGGGAAAGCTTCTCGGTCCTTGTTTTTGGCGTTATTCTGCTCCTCCTTTATAAAAACATTATTTCTTTAAGCTTGGCCTATCTGGCCAGCGTTTTAATAAGCTCGGTGGTTGCCTTACGTTTGGCGAAAAGTCTTTCCGTTTATCTTAAGCCGATTTTTCAAAAAGAGCTGATAAAAAGCTTTTTCGTTAATGGCGCGCCGCTGGCCCTTTTTGGGTTATTGGGTTTTATTTTCTTCTCAACCGACCAGATTTTGTTGGGAAAAATGAGAGGAATTGTTGAGGTGGGGTATTATTCTATCGCCACTAAAATAATTTTAATGCTTAATCTTATCCCAACTTTAATAATGACCGCCCTTTTTCCCTATCTTTCTTCAAAAATTAACGACCGAGAAAGAATGAAGGCAATTTTTAATAAAACCACTGCTTTTTTAGCAGGAGGAGGTTTGATGCTGGCGATTTTTGGATTCCTTTTCGCTCCACTAATTCCCTTTTTTGTCGGCGCGCCGTATCTGCCATCGGTAAAAATCTTTCAATTTTTAATCTGGATAATTGTTTTTATGTTCCCGGCAATCTTTTTGGGATATCTATTTATTGTTTATAATAAACAATGGCAAAATTTCGCCATCACTGCTTTTTGCGCCATATTGAATCTTGTTTTAAATATTTTCTTAATTCCCATCTATGGAATGTTCGGTGCGGCCGCAGCCAGCATTGGCGCTCAGGCTTTAAACTTTGTTTTAAGTTTCGGCTGGGGATATAAAATAGTGAAATCCTTCGGCCGCTAATTAATTATGCATCAAGAACCACCATCTATTTGTCCCGTCTGCTTCAAAAATTCGGAAAATAAAATTTTTGTTGAAGACTTTGATTCGGGAGTAGCGAAATTTACGCTATTTGAGTGCCCAATCTGCAATGTGCAATTTTGGTTTCCCTTTAAACATCCCGGCAGCGCCTGGTATGAAGAAAATAAAAATTATAGAATTGCTTCGCCAACCCGGAATACAAAATTAAGCAGACATCACAAAGTATTCTTAAAAAAATTCTTTACCAAAGAATCAGGCCGCAAACTCAAACTGTTAGACATCGGCTGCAATACCGGAGAATTTTTATTGAACATTAAAAAGAGGAAGTGGGAAGCGTGGGGAATTGACATAAATAGATATGCCATTGATTTTGCCAAAAATCGCCTCGGCCTAAATAATGTTTATAATGAACCACTGGAAGCTTTCTCGGTCAGAAACGACGTTCCCAAATTTGACGTTATTACTTTTTTTGAGGTTTTTGAGCATTTAGATAACCACCAGCAATTTTTAAAAAATATTGACAATCTTTTGGCAGACAACGGCCGTCTGGTTTTCAGCGTTCCCAATCGCCAAAGAGCTTTGGCCAAAAACATAGAAGGCGATTATCCTCCACATCACCTTGCCAGATTTTCTGTTTTGTCCGTCAAAAAACTATTTTCTTTGGTTTTCGGCCAAAAATTCCATTTGCAAAGTTTTCGTTACATAATCCCTTTTAAAAGAGACATAGACGGCGCTCTTTTTGATAAGAAAGGAGGATATTTGCGATTTCTCAGCATTAATTTAGTCGGGAAAATCATGGCGCGCCAACGCGAAGAGGGGTTTTTGAGAGATAGCTCGGCCTCCGAAAATAGAAAATCAAAAACCCTCATCGGTTTCGTAAAATTTTTGGCTGAGGCGAAAAAGATTGTCATCGGGTTTCCTCTTCTGGCGATTTTTTGGCTGATTCAGTTGTTTAAACCCCGGAGCAGGTCCAGCTTTTTAATTGTTTTTAAAAAAACACAGCATAATTAAAATTATTCGGATGAACAATAGAAAAAACAAAGTTGCCGTCATAATTCTCAATTACAACGCTTTGAACAATACCATTGAGTGTCTGGAATCCCTGAAAAAAGTGCCCGATTCAGATTATCGGGTGATTGTGGTGGATAACGGGTCGGATAAAAACGATGCCGCTGTTTTAGAAGATAAGTATAAAAACTTTATTACACTCATAAAATGCGAAGAGAATTTGGGATTCGCCGAAGGAAACAACAAGGGGATTCAAGCGGCTTTGGCCGATAAAGATTGCCAATACATTTTCTGTCTCAATAACGATGCCATCGTAAAAGCCGACGCTCTCCGGGAGCTGGTTCAATGCGCGGACAAAGAGGATTTTAAAGAATTTGGCAGTTTTCAGCCGAGAATGCTTTGGTATTATCATTGGAATTTGATTGACGCCGCCGGCCTTTGGTATAGCAAAAATGGTTTTGGTTTTTCCCGGGGAGGCTTTGAGGTGGCTGAAAAATATGATAAGGCCGTTGAAATTTTCGGTTGCTGCGGCGGAGCGTGTTTGTACCGAGCCGACGCCGTCAGGGATGTTATGATAAATGGCGATTTTTTTGACCGCGATTTCTTTGCTTATTATGAAGATTTTGATGTCGCCTTTCGTCTTCAGTGGGCCGGTTGGAAAAGCCGCTACTGTCCCAGCTCAATAATTTATCATAAAAGGGGAGAAACTGCCGGGGTCAGGAGCAAATTTACGGCTTATTATGGCACCAGGAATCAAATCTGGAATCTTGTTAAAAACGTTCCTCTTCAATCGGTCTTGAAGAATGTATTTTTTATATTAGTGGCGCAATTGGCTCAGGTGGCCATCAATATTTTAAAAGGAAGATTTGACATTTTGGGGGAAATTTTCAAGGGTAAGCGCGATGGCTGGTTGAAGTTGGGTAAAATATTAGAAAAAAGAGAAGCAATTAAAAAAAAGGTCGCCCCCAAAGCAATAGAAAAGTGGTTTATTTGGAAATGGCGGGTTAAGTCCCCGAAATTTTAAACCGAGATTCTTATGAAGGAAATGTCAAAAATTTTAATGAGGAAATATTCGGGCTTGTTGAGAAAATTCATTGGTAATATCTTCCGGAAGAGAATTGGTTGGCCAAAAAAATTGACGAAATTCTTCAAATTTTTTTATTTGTTTTTCGGATTGATTATAGAGCTGATGGGGGATTTATTATTTTTCTGGAAACGATTCAAAAAAGTAAAAATTATTAATCCAAAGAAAATTTTAATAATTAAATTTGACCAATTGGGCGATGTTTTATTGTCAACTTTTCTTCTGCCACTAATTAAAAATAAGTGGCCGGAATCAAAAATTGATTATTTAATAAATCCCAAAGTTGAAGTCATTATCAAAAATAATCCCCAGCTAAACAAAATTTATTTTTGGAATAATCTGATTTTATATTTTGTTCTGGGACGAAAGGAGGCCGTAAAAAAACCAAAGTTTCGAGATGCCATAAGGAAAAACATTGTGCTTTTAAAATTTTTAAGACGCCAAAACTATGATGTTATTATGAATGTCCGCGCCTATCCGCCGAGCTCCAATTTTGTTTGGAAATTAATAAAGCCGAAAAACCTTATTGCTTTTGATATTTCAGAGCGCAGTTTTTTGGTTGATTATTGGGCGCCTTACGATCTTCAAGAGGAAGAATGGAGAAATTATCTTCGACTTTTGGAGCCGTTGGGCATTAATGTTGATGACGCAAAGTTTTCATCAGGTTTTTTTAATTTTGATGACGAGGGAGTAGAAGAAAAAATACCCGCTGTTTTTGAAGCCAAGAGACTGGTTGTTGTCGCTCCGGTTTCTTTTGACCGAGACAGATTGTGGCCTATAAAAAACTGGCAGAGAGTGGTGGCTCATTTATCGCAATTAAATTATCAGGTTGTTTTAACGGGGATGGTAAACCAAGAAAAATTTCTTTCAGACATTGCATCGGAGCTGGGTTCAGAAAATATAAAAATTGCAACCAATCTTTCCATTTCTGAATTGGGAAGCTTGTTGAAAAAATCGGAGTTTTTTATTGGCATAGATTCTTTTCCCGCTCACCTCTCTTTGGCCCTTTTAAAAAAGACCTTCTGCTTGGTTAATACAAAAAATTATTACCTTAAAGGATATTCGCGGCCCAAAATTTTTATTGACGGCCGCTCCATGATTCCACTGGTTGAAAATATAAAAATTTTGCCCCTAGAGAGCAGCGCCGCCGAGTTAATAAAACTTTTAAATTTTGCCGAAAAATAATTTGGCGGTTTTAACAATAATCAATAAATCCAGTATCGGAGAGCGGTTTTTGATATAGTAAATGTCATACTGGAGTTTTTCGTAGGCATCTTTTAAAGAAGCACCGTAGCGGTAGTTGGTTTGCGCCCAGCCGGTAAAGCCCGGTTTAATAATGTGGCGGATTTCGTAATAAGGAATTTTTTCTTTTAATTCTCTGACGAATTCCGGTCGCTCCGGTCGGGGGCCGACAAAAGAAAGCTCTCCTTTTAAAACATTTATCAGTTGCGGCAATTCATCTAAGTGGCTAAAGCGCAAAATTTTTCCTATTTTGGTTATGCGGGGATCATTGGGCTGGCTCCATTGGGGGCCGTTTTTTTCCGCGTCAATCTTCATCGTCCGGAATTTATACAAATTAAACTGCTTTTCGTTTTTGCCAACGCGAATTTGTTTGTATAAAGCCGGTCCTCGCGAGCTAATTTTTATGGATAAAAATACAATGGCAAAAATGGGCAGAAAAACAATAATTAGAAGAGCGGCCAAGAGATGCTCAAAGAAAGATTTGAATATTTCATAGGCCCGCTGTTTTTTGGCGATGTTTTCCAAAATCCAGCTTTCTTTAATTTCTTCCAATGAAACTTTTTTGAAAATATTTTGGTAAAAAACGTTAAAATCAACGACTTCTATGCCCGAAGCTAGGTTTTGGTAGATGGTTTTTACAATGGGCTCATTCTGTTTGAGATACGACGCCAAAATTATGCTATCTATTCCGTTTTCTTTTATCAGCCGGCTGATTTTTCGGTTGTCTTCTTCATCGGCTGTTTTCAGCCACGCTTTTATTTCAAAGCCGAGTTGGGGGCTGTGTAAGAGATAATCTATTGTTTTTTCAACATCTGACCCCGTGCCAATTATTAAAATTTTTGCCAAGGCAGCAGGAGAAACGGTGAGATTATTAAAAACCCATCGCCATAACCAATCCAAAATTCCAAAAACGACAATGAATATCAAAAGGTTGGTTTTAGGCGTTATGCCAAAGCCCGGGATTAAATAGAAAAAGATTGTGGCAGCGACGGTGTTAATTAATAGGCCGATGCCAAAATTTTTTGCGAAATTTAAATTGTTTTTAAACCCCTTCGGTTCATATAAGCCAATGATATAAAAAATCAAAAGCCAAATAACAAAAATCAAGGAGAATGGTCTGAGGTGGTTTTGAAAAAGCGTCAGAAAATTATTTTTTCCGTAGCGAATCAATAGAGTTATCCCCAGCGAAACAGCCATCAGAATTAAATCGCCCAAAAGGAGGGAAAAAATCCTAAATTTTGTTGACATAATTACTCAGGGTTATTTTAATTAAATTTTAGCACAAAGATGGAAGAAGGTGAAGACGCTTGGCATTTTGATTATTTCTGGTTATAATGAATTTATGGCAGCTAAAGAATCGCGGGAAATTTCCTGGCAAAGTTTTTGGCGGTTGATTCTCATCGTTGTTTTTTTGTTGCTCCTTTTTTATTTGCGTTCGGTTTTGGTGATTCTTCTTTTTGCCATTATTATTTCCTCGGCTCTTGAACCATTAGTTAACTGGCTGGGACGCCGCGGATTCAGCCGCGTCTTAGCCACCCTGATTTTGTATTTGTTGAGCATTATTTTGCTGGTTGCGCTTTTATATTTTCTTCTGCCGGCGTTTTATCAGGAACTTTTAGGAGTGATTAACTTAATTCCTGGTTATTCGGAGACAATACTCCATTCGGTTATTGGCTCGCAATTAGCTCAGAATATTAACGCAATTATTGTGAGTTATGGCGGCTCGCTAATTAAAAGCAGCGCAGTGATTTTTTCGGTTTTTTTCGGAGTGGTCGGCGGCCTGGTTTCAGCCATAAGCGTTTTGTTAATTTCTTTTTATCTTTTGATTAAAAAGGACGGCATCGCAGATTTTTTGCGCACTGTTCTTCCCCAGGGACTGGAAGACCAAGCAATCCGGATTTGGCAGCGGGTCCGTTATAGAATCGGCCGCTGGTTCCGCACCCAGCTTTTACTAAGCTTATTTGTGGGGCTGATGGTATTTGTTGCCCTTTGGATTATGGGCGTAAAATACAGTTTGATTTTAGGATTGGTAGCGGCAATGTTTGAAATTGTTCCGATTGCCGGTCCGATTTTCGCCGGTGCCGCCAGCGCCCTAGTGGCCCTTTCTCAATCTTTGCCTCTGGCCATTTGGGTAGTAATCGTTTTCATTTTAATTCAGCAGCTGGAAAGCAATGTTTTTGTTCCCTTGATGATGAAAAAATCGATCGGATTGAATCCGATCATTGTTATTTTGGGAATTTTGGCTGGAGCCACACTCGGCGGAATCGTCGGCCTTATTGTGGCAGTGCCGGTGATAGTGATATTGGAAGAAGTTATTATTGAATTAAATCGCCGCAAAACCCGTTATTTGCCGATTGAGGAGGCCTAAAGCAAAATTAAGGCAGTTAGTAAAACAATAATTTGGTTGATAATGCCCCATAGTTTTTGGGGTTTTTTTGAAAAAAATTGAAGGGACTCGTGGGATTGGATATAGAAGCCGGTGGTTTTGGACACAATACCAGTTTTTGTTTCCAACCCCCCTTCAATAGCGGCGCCTGATAGAAATTTTTTCCAATTTTGATTTCTGAGAAGGCGAGAAATCACATTAAAACCATCGGGCAATATCCCCAAAAGTCCGCCAATAATAATATTAATCAAGTTGCGCTTGTTTTGGCTAAAGATTATAATTAAAATAAATCCCAGAGCCAAATCCAGCGCCACTTTAAAGATCACCCACCAGAATTTTTTGTTTTTCCAGCCCAACTCTACGCCTTTTAAACTGTAGTCGTGGTGAGGGATGCAATCCAAAAGAAAATGACTGAAAAAAGCCAGAAGCCAAGCCAGCCAAGTTATTCTGATTTGAGTGGTAATGGCAGCGCCGACTAAAGCGTGAATAGTTAGAATCATGAATTTAAAACAATTGTTTTTATATTAACATAACTCCAAAACAATGTCCAAGAAAATTTATATTACAACCGCCATTCCTTACGTTAATGCCAATCCTCACATTGGCCATGTTTTGGAATTTGTTCAGGCCGATTGTGTCGCCCGCTATGAGCGATTGCTTGGCAATGAAGTTTTTTTTGTTTCCGGCACTGATGAAAACAGTTTAAAAAATGTTTTAGCAGCAGAGAAGGCCGGAGTTTCAATAAAAGAGTGGGTCAATAAACAATCGGACATCGTTTATTCTTTGAAAGACGCTTATAATATTTCTTTTGATGATTTTATTCGGACAACGCAATCGCGGCACATTGAAGGAGCCAAGAAGCTGTGGTTGGCCAGCCAGGAAGATATTCATAAAGGAGTTTATGAGGGATTGTATTGCGTTGGTTGCGAAGATTTTTATAAAGAAGAGGAGTTGATTGGCGGCCTTTGTCCGGACCATAAAACTAAACCAGAAATTGTTAAAGAAGAAAATTATTTTTTTCAATTGAGCAAATACCAGGAACAATTAGAAGAAATTTACCAAGACGATAAAATTGCTGTTTACCCTGATAGCCGCAAGCCCGAAATCTATAACTTTTTGAAAGAAGGACTGCGAGATTTCAGCGTTTCACGTTCGCAAGCTCGGGCGCACAATTGGGGCATCCCAGTGCCCGACGATTCCACTCAAGTCATATATGTTTGGTTTGACGCTTTGTGCAATTACATTACTGTTTTGGGCTATGCCAAGAATTCTCCGCTTTGCCGTGCTTGGTGGGAGGACGAAGCCACCGAAGTCTGGCATTTTATCGGCAAAAATATTTCAAAATTCCATTGTATTTATTGGCCGGCGATGCTTTTGTCAGCCAAATTGCGTTTGCCATCAAAAATAATCATTCACGGTTTTATTACCATTGAAGGAGAGAAAATATCCAAGAGTTTGGGTAATGTTATTGATCCATTTGAACTGCGCAAAGAATTTGATGCGGATGTTTTGCGCTATTATATGCTTCGGGAATTTTCTTTGGCTCAGGACGGCGATTTCAGCCGCGCCACGCTTTTAGAGCGTTACAATAAAGAATTGGCCAATGGTTTGGGCAATCTTTTAAGTCGGGCAACCACACTAATTGAAAAAAACGGCGGTTCTGTCAAGCCGGAATTTAATTTATTGGGTTCGTCCATTCAGGAGGCCTGGCGGAAGTATCACGACGCCTTCTCTGAATTTAAACTCAACTCCGTCGCTGATAGTTTTTTGCAATTGATTACGAAAGCCGACGCCTTTATTAATGAAAAACAAATCTGGAAGATTGACGACAAAGAAGAGCTGAATAAAGTTTTATCTTCACTTTGGCTGGTTTTGGCTAATCTTGCTTTTTTGGTTGAGCCGTTTATGCCCGAATCATGCCAGAAAATTAAAGAGTCGCTGGGCATTCAGAAAGTAGCCAAGGAAGAGTGGAAAAATACCATTTTTGAGGTTAAAAAGATACCGCCGCTTTTTCCTCGCAAATAATGACAGCAATGCTTATTGACACTCACGCCCATTTGGATTTTGAAGAGTTTGATAAAGACCGCGAGCTCATTATTAAAAGGGCTTTTGATTCCGGAGTGGAGAAAATAATCAATATCGGCACTGATCTGGAATCTTCCAAAAAATCCATTGGGTTGGCAGAGGCACATAAAAATATTTACGCCACAATCAGCTTGCATCCGATTGATGTTGATGATGAAGAATTCGATGAGCAGGCCTTTTTAAAATTAGCCCATCATCCGAAAGTGGTGGCCATTGGCGAAACTGGTTTGGATTATTATCATCAAAGCGACAAAAACAAACAGAAAGAAGTTTTTAAAAAATTAGTTGAAATTGCCGCTTCTTTACAAAAACCAATAATTATTCACTGCCGAGATGCGGAAGAGGATGTGTCAGATATTCTTAAAAATTTGGTCCTGCCCAAAAGGGGCGGGGTTATTCATTGCTTCGGGAAAGATTATCAGACAGCCAAAAAATTTCTTGATTTAGGATTCCTAATTTCATACACGGGTAATATCACTTATAATTCTCAGCGAACGACTTCCATCAAGGAAATGCCACTAGAAAAAATTATGATTGAAACCGACTGTCCTTTTATGGCGCCCAATCCTTTTCGCGGTCAAAGAAACGAGCCGGCCTATGTGAAATATGTGGCTGAAAAAATTGCCCAAATTAAGGGGTTAAGTTTTAAAGAAGTTAGCCAAATAACAAGCAAAAATGCTATTGAGTTTTTTGGATTAGAATAAGATAATATGAAGATTTCAGAAAAAAATATTTTTAAAAAAGAATGGTGCTTGATAGTTGTTCTTCTTTTGGCGGCGACCATCACCCGTTTCTATCATTTCGGCCAGCCCAATCAGATTGTTTTTGACGAAGTTTATTTTCCTAAGTTTGCCACCGATTATTTTAAAGGCGCTTATTATTTTGATATTCATCCGCCTTTGGCGAAGTTAATAATGGCCGGCTCTGCTAAGCTTTTCGGAGTAAGCTTGCCAACCAATTTTGATTTTAAAAACATCAGTCAAACCTATCCGGACAATTCCTATAAATTTTTGCGGCTCATTGTCAGTATTTTCGGCGTCTTCTTAGTTTTGGGGGTTTATTTTTTAACCAAGGAATTATTCCGGAACAAGTGGCCGGCTTTTTTAGCCGGCCTATTCGCGGTTTTTGATAATGCGCTGTTAGTCCAGTCGCGCGTTATTTTAACGGATATTTTTCTTTTGGCTTTCGGCGTCTTGGGTTTGACATTTCTTTTTGTTTCGCGCCGGAAGCGACCCTTTGGTTTATCGTGGTTTGTGTTTTTGATTTTGGCCAGCCTGTTTTTAACAGCCGGGGTTTTGGTCAAATGGACTGCTTTGGTTTTTATGGGCGTGGCAGGTTTAGTAATTTTGTTTGATTTGTTCAAAAACAAGAAAGTAAAGATTTTTTTCGGCCAGGCCGCAATTTTATTGATTGTTTCTGCCTTATTTTATTTTGCTGTTTTTGCCATTCATCTTAAGAGTTTGCCTTATACTGGCGACGGCGACGCTTTTATGAGTTCCAAATTTCAACGAACTTTGGTTGGCAATCCGCTTTACGGCAATTCCGAAATTAAACCCGCCAATCTTTTTGAAAAATTCGTGGAATTAAACGCGGTGATGTATTCGGCTAACGCGGGACTAACCGCCACCCATTCCTATGGTTCCAAATGGTACAGCTGGCCCATTCTTTATCGGCCAATTTATTACTGGTATTACAATAATGGAAATGACACGGCCAGCCGCATTTATCTTTTGGGCAACCCTTTTATTTGGTGGATAGGATTTTTAGTGATTGTTTATTGGGTTTTTTGGTTTTTGAATCAAGTTTTTAAAAAAATAAAAGACCCTTATTGGTCTGCAGTTGGATTTATTCTGGCCGGCTATTTTGGCAACCTTTTGCCATATGTTTTGGTGAGCCGCGTTTCTTTTCTTTATCACTATTTTCCGTCCCTCATTTTTTTGATTATTGCTTTTGGTTTTTTCCTCTGGAAATATTTTAAAAAATACCCTGTTTTAATCGGAGCTGTTTGCGCGGTGGCTCTTATCTCATTTCTGTTTTTCGTTCCTCTCAGCTACGGTCTGCCGTTAACTGAACCGGTTTTCAACGGAAAAATCTGGTTTTCCAGTTGGCTTTAAAGATTGCCTTTTTTTAAAAATCAGCTATCATTAAAAAACCAAAAACAATCCGCCCGTAGCTCAGCTTGGTAGAGCAACTGCCTTTTAAGCAGATGGTCGCAGGTTCGAGTCCTGCCGGGCGGACAAAAAATATGCTAGATGCGGAGAGAGCAAAATTAAAAAAGCGAACATTAGGGTGGTTAATTATAATTGTTATTGTGGCGGTGTTGGCCGGTTTTTTTGATTATGGCCGCCAATTTAGTTTTTTGCCAAAATTTTTCAAAGCCCCATTCCGATTGGGCCTTGATTTAAGCGGCGGCACCCATCTTCTATATGAGGCCGATGTCGGTCAAGTCAAAGACAGCGACCGCGGTTCAACGATGAGCGGTCTAAGGGACGTAATTGAACGTCGGGTTAATTTGTTTGGCGTGAGCGAGCCGCGCGTAGAAACTTTGGAAGTCGGCAACAGCTACCGCTTGGTGGTGGAGCTGGCTGGTATCAAAGATATTAAAGAAGCCATTAAGGTGATAGGCGAGACGCCTTATTTGGAATTCAAAGAGCAAAGAAGCGACGAGGAAACCAAACAAATTTTAGAAAAACAAAAAGCGAAAGACCAGCTTTATTTAAATATTGATCCTTATTTCGTTACCACTCAACCGCCCTTGACCGGAAAATATTTAAAAACCAGCCGTTTGGAATTTAACCAACGGACTTACGAACCATACGTTGGTTTGCAATTTAACGATGAGGGCGCAAAAATTTTTGAAGAGTTGACCACAAAAAATGTCAATAAAATTTTGGGCATTTATTTGGACGGCCAGCCAATTTCTCTGCCGGTTGTAAAAGAGCCGATTAGTGGCGGCCAAGCGCAAATCACCGGTAAGTTCACCAATGAAGAGGCCAAGCAATTGGTGGAAAGATTAAATGCCGGCGCCCTGCCTGTTCCGATTAAGCTTTTATCGCAGCAATCCATTGGCGCATCTCTTGGCGAAACTTCTTTAAAGTTGGGCCTAAAAGCCGGTCTCATTGGCATTGTCTTAGTTATAGTTTTTATGCTCGGTTACTATCAAGTCTTTGGTTTGTTTACCAGCTTAGCCCTGATTATTTATACGGCTTTATCTTTGGCGATATTTAAATTTATCCCCGTGACTTTGACCTTGGCAGGCGTGGCTGGTTTTATTCTATCCGTCGGTATGGCAGTTGACGCCAATATTCTGATTTTCGCCCGTTCTAAAGAAGAAATGAAAAAGGGGCTGACCAAATTCCGGGCCATTGAAGAAGGTTTCAAGCGGGCCTGGCCATCAATTCGAGACTCCAACATTTCCACCATTATTACTTGCCTCGTGCTTTATAATTTTACCACTTCCATTGTGAAAGGTTTTGCCTTGACGCTTCTCATCGGTGTTTTAGTCAGTATGTTTACCGCCATCACCGTTACCCGGTCGTTCTTAAGAGTTTTTATGAAATAAATCCATTAATATGACTATTGAATTTGTTAAAAACCGAAAAATCAATTATACCATTTCTTTTATTCTAATTGTCGGCTCCATTGTCAGCTTGGCGCTGTTTAGTTTAAAGCCGGGTATGGATTTTATTGGCGGCTCGCTTCTGGAGTTAAACCTTAATAAAACCGCGATTTCTTCTGACCAGATTAAGAGCGTCTTCAGTCAATTTGGCGTCAATAATGTTATTGTTTCAGCCATAGGCGATAATGGTTTATTGATTCGGACTAGAGAAATTAGCGAAGACGAGCACCAGCAAATAATCAAACAACTGACTTCTCAATTTCCCGGCGTTGAAGAGAGCCGTTTTGAATCAGTGGGTCCAGCGATCGGCCGCGAGTTAAAAAATAAATCCATTACTGGCGTTGTTTTTGTGATGTTGGGGATTGGTCTTTATTTAACTTGGGCTTTTCGCAAGGTTTCCCGGCCGATGTCTTCGTGGAAATACGGCGTGGTTACTCTGGTTGCTTTGTTGCACGATGTTTTAATTCCCACTGGCGTTTTTGCCTTGCTCGGGCATTTTTGTGGAATAGAAATTGACTCCAATTTTATTGTGGCACTATTGGTGGTTTTGGGCTTTTCGGTTCACGACACCATTGTGGTTTTGGACCGGATTCGGGAGAAGTTGCGCTTGATGCCTGGCTTAGAGTTTAGTTCCACGATTAATCAAAGCATCAATGAAACCCTCGCGCGCTCCATTAACACTTCTTTGACCTTGATTTTGGTTTTGGTGGCTCTGCTTTTGTTCGGGCCGGCTTCTTTGTGGAATTTTGTTTTCGTGCTTTTAATCGGCACAATTTGCGGCACTTATTCTTCAATTTTTATTGCCAGCCCGCTGCTTTATGACTGGTATCGTTTGACTCAGCGGCGGCAAGTTAAAAAATAATGGGTTGTTCGAAATATTTTTTAGAATAATAAAATCAATGGAGAGCTTTTATTAGGTGGTTTTTTAATTTATTTTTTGCTATCATTTTAGTAATGACTGCAAAAGAGCTCCGAAAAAAATATTTTGATTTTTTTGTTGAAAAAGGGCATAAAATTATTCCCTCAGCGCCTTTGATTCCGGAAAACGACCCAACGGTGCTGTTCACCACTGCCGGCATGCACCCTCTTATTTCTTTTCTTTTGGGAGAGCAACATCCGGTCGGCCAAAGACTGGTGAGCGTTCAGAAATGCATCCGCACCACCGACATTGATGGGGTAGGCGATGATGTACATTTAACTTTTTTTGAAATGCTTGGCAATTGGTCGCTCGGAGATTATTTTAAGAAAGAGGCAATTGAATGGAGCTGGGAATTTCTAACTGCCAAAAAGTGGCTGGGATTGGATAGAAATAAATTGGCAGCTTCGGTTTTTGAAGGAGACAACGACGCGCCATTTGACGAAGAGGCTTATAATCTTTGGAAAAATTTAGGGATTTCGGGAAAAAGGATTGCCAGATTGCCGAAAAAAAATAATTGGTGGGGTCCGGCTGGCCAGAGCGGCCCATGCGGTCCGTGCACGGAAATGTTTTATTGGGTTGGCGAAGAAAAGACACCGGAAATTTTTGACCCCGAAGATAGCCGGTGGGTGGAAATTTGGAACGATGTTTTCATGCAGTATAACAAAACTAAAGAAGGAAAATTTGAAGTTTTAAAACAAAAAAACGTTGATACTGGAATGGGCTTAGAAAGAACTTTGGCAGTTTTGAATCGCGAGCCAAGCGTTTACGAAACCGAACTTTTTAGAGATATTGTCAGAATTATTGAAGGATTGGCCTCTATTTCTGATTCCAAAAGCTCTTTCGACCAATTATATAATGCCGGAAATATCATTAATAAAGAAATAGAAGGGCTTAAGGAAAAAGCGGAAAAAATGCGCGCCGCCAGAATTATCGCCGACCATATTAAAGCCGCGGCTTTTATCTTAGCCGAAGGATTAGAGCCGTCTAATGTGGAAAGAGGCTATGTTTTAAGAAGATTAATTCGTCGAGCAGTGCGCTATGGCCGGCAGCTGGGCATTAAACAAACTTTTGCTTTCCAGGTGGCCAAGTCGGTAATCGGCACATACAAGGACATTTATCCAGAATTATTAAAAAATAAAGATTTTATTGAAGAACAATTGGTCAGAGAAGAAGAAAAGTTTTCTCGCACGTTGGAGCGGGGATTAAAAGAATTAAAAGATTTGGAAAGTAAATCAGCGAGTATCACCGGTCAGCAGGGTTTTGATTTGTATCAGAGTTTCGGGTTTCCTAAAGAGATGATTAAAGAAGAAGCCAAGGTATCTGAAAATTTTGATAAAGAATTTGAAGGGGCGACGGGAGGTCATCGGGAACTTTCTCGAACGGCTTCGGCCGGAATGTTTAAAGCGGGATTGGCCGACCATTCAGAAATTGCCATTAGATATCATACAGCGACGCATTTATTGCAGCAGGCATTAAAAAATGTGTTGGGTGAAAGCGTGGAGCAAAAAGGCAACAACATTACTCCGGAAAGATTGCGCCTCGATTTTTCCTATAGTCAGAAAATGACGCCGGAACAAATTAAGAAAGTCGAGGGTATCGTCAACGAAAAAATAAGAGAAAATATGCCGGTCATAATGGAAGAGATGACTTTAGCCGAAGCGAAGAAATCGGGCGCCATTGGATTGTTTGCGGAAAAATACGGAGAAAGAGTGAAGGTTTATTCTATTGGTCCTTCGACAAGCTCTGGGCAAGTTTTCAGTCGGGAGATTTGCGGCGGCCCGCATGCCCAAAACACCTCAGAACTCGGGCATTTTAAGATTGTTAAGGAAGAGGCGGTCTCCCAGGGCGTCAGAAGAATTAAAGCGGTTTTGGAGTAGCCGAAAAGGGGAAATTGGATTATAATTGAAGTGAGGGAGAAAAGTAAAAATTAAAGATTTTTGCTTTTCGACCGAGCAAAATTACATTCGCCAAAGGCGATACATCCGCGAAGCGGATATAATAAATAGTGGATGCTAAATTTCCGCGCGTTTTTATCCCGCAAATGGAAAAGAATACTGATTTTTAATGTTAGTCGTAAAAGCGTCGCAGCTTTGGAGGCGGATTTTAATTTTGATTCAAAAAAAGTCCGGCTAAGGAGAAATTTGGAATTTTTGGCGCCGCGGGGAGGCGATTTTAATAGGGAGAATGTTTTGGGTTGTTTGAATAAAATGCTTCGGGCCCTTCCCAAAAGCGCCTCTTTAGTTTTTCTGTTTGAAAAGCCGTTTTTAAAATCCACCCTTTCCGTTTTCTCCATCGTTCGGACCGCTCCCTCGGAACTTATTGATGAAGACGAATTAGAAAATGTTATTTTGAATTTAGCCTGGCGATTATATGATCGGGAACGGCCGATTGTCAGCCGAATTTTGGGGATTTCCGAGTTTGAAATTATTTTGACATCATCACAAATTAAAGATCCGAAGATTGACGGCCGAAAAATTCTTAATCCTTTGGGCTTTGCCGGAAGGCGTCTGGGTTTCACTTTTGAAAACACTTACAGCCAAAGAGATTTCTGGGGGAGGCTGATGAAGACCATCCAGCCCTTTAAGGGGGATTTGAATTTTTTATCAGAAAACCTTTTGGTTTTTGACAAGGTGTTTTCTTTGCTTGGCGAAAAAGGAATATTGATTGACATTGGCCGCGAAGAAACTAAAGTCGGACAGTTAGGCGATTTCTTAAAGAATTTCCAATCGTTTAACTGGGGGGAAGAAAACCTGACCAGGTCGATTGCCAAATCTTTGTCCATTTCTTTGGAGGCCGCCGAAGTTTTAAAAGAAAAATATAAAATCGGGGGTTTGAGCAATCATGCTCAGCATTGGTTGGAAAAGATATTGCTGCCAGAATTGAAACTTCTGGCAGAAGGAGTGGGTTTGGCAATTAAAAATTTTTCTTTGGAAGATTTTAACAGCGCCAATTTGTATTTAAATGGAGCGTTGGTAGATTTCCCCAAATTATTGGACTTTTTTAGAAGCTATTCTTGGCCGAAAACCGTTTTTAAAAGAAGACCGACCATCCAGCCATATCAAAAAGAAAAAATTTTTGATAAAATGAATCTGAAGGTTGAAGGCGCCAATAATATCGGAGGGGCTAATTCTTTAATATTGGCAATGGCGACAGCCGCATTATTTATGGCCGAGCCAGCCTATTACGAACTTAATAAAATACTCAAGCGTCGAATTAAATGGTTAAAATGATTAATCGTTTAATAAGATGAAGCTGGAAAATATTTATATTGAAAGCAATGATGATGTCTCGGCGGTAGTTGAGCGGGTTTTGAATACCCAAAGCGACAATGTAGTTTTATTTGTGCCGGAGCAGGCAAAAATATCGGAGTCCATTCTTAATTTGCGCCTTCTTTATCGGGAGGCTAAGGCGGCAGGTAAAAACATTTTTTTGGATACCGATGAAGAAGAGGTAAAAACGATGGCAGAAGAAGTGGGTATTCCAGTGGTGGAGCACCAAGAATCAGTCAAGCCGATTTCCCGGGGTCCGTCTTTTATTAGAGACATTGCTCCGCCCGCTTCCAAGAAAAAAATTCCAGGGACGCCCAAGATAGAAATCGGTCATGATGAGGAAATTAATCGCGCTCTCAAAGCGAGAAAATCAAGATATTGGTCCGCTGAAGCGGCGGGCCAAGAGGATTTTGCGCCGGCCCCAAAAACCAGGAGGCATCTTAAAATGCCGAAGAGCATTTTATTGATATTTTTAGGCATCGTCATCTTAGCGGTTTTAGGAGGCGGCGGGTTGTATTTCTTTAGTCGGGCAGAAATTCGGATTATTACTCAAAAAACCACTTGGCAAAACCAAAGCGCCATTCTGGCTTTAAAAAATTTGGATAAAACTGACTTGGAAAACTTTAAAATACCGGCAGAATATTTGAAACTGTCTCGCCAAGTTGTAAAAGATTTTCCGGCGACCGGCCTAAAAGACGTCAAAGTTAAAAGCTCCGGCACAATAACAGTATTTAATGCCTACAGTTCAACGCCCCAAACTTTAATTGCCAATACCCGCTTTCTTTCTCAAGACGGCAAATTGTTTCGACTATCTAGCGCCCTAACCGTTCCCGGAGCTAAAGTGGAAGCTGGCAAAATTATTTCCTCGTCAATTGACGCCAATGTTGTGGCTGACCAGCCCGGCGAAGAATATAATATTGGGTCATCGCATTTCACCATCCCCGGTTTTAAAGGGACGTCCAAATACGATAAGTTTTATGCGGAATCGTCAGAGGAGATGAAGGGCGGCTATATTGGTCAGGCGAAAATTATCAGTCAGGAAGATCTGGATAAGGTCAAAAGTCAATTGACCGAATTGGCTCAAATTTCTTTGAATGAAGAGTTCCAAAGTAAATTCCCAAAGGATTTTAAAATTTTAGATGAAGCCAAAGCTTTTATGGTGGAAAAAACATCTTTTTCTAATCAAGCGGGAGATCGGGTTGATAACTTTCGCGGCAATCTGACAGCTTCTTTAAAAGTGTTGAGTTTCAGAGAATCAGATGTGAAAGATATTTTTGTTTATAACGCCCAGCAAAGCCCATCGCCCCTAAGCCAAAAAGATTTGTTCAGCAGCGATTTTCAATACGGGACGCCGCGCGTTGATTTTGAAAAAGGAATGTTGTCTTTTCCGGTGAACGCCACCTTGGTTTTTCGTGATAAAATTAGTACTGATGAGCTACCCAATAAGTTAGCGCGCATGAGCGAAAACCAACTCCAAAAGTTTTTCAGTGCTCTGCCTTGGGTAGAGAAGGTTAGCGCCAAAATTAAACCCGGGTTTTTGAATTTTTTGCCATTTAATGCCCATAATATTAAAATTATCTTAGACGCAACTTCTGATTAGGTTTCAGTTGGAAAGACGGGGATTGACTAAAAAAAATTTATCCATATAATGATTACATATCTCTTATGAAAAATCCCACATTTGAGGGAGTGGTGGAAGAAGCATTGCCCAGCACTACTTTTAAAGTGAAATTAGATGATGGCCGGGAGGTTTTGGCTCATCTTTCAGGAAAGTTGAGATTAAATTTTATTAGAATTCTGGCTGGCGACCGAGTAGTGGTGGAACTCAGTCCTTATGATGAGAGCCGCGGCCGCATCGTTTATCGTAAATAATTTTGCCATGCAGGTTCAATCTTCGGTTAAAAAAAGGTGCAAAAACTGTAAAGTCATAAAGCGCAAAGGTCGCCTTTTTATTATTTGTAAGAATCCCAAACACAAACAAAGGCAAGGATAATTATGGTTCGGATTTGCGGAGTTAACATCCCCGATCAAAAAAGAATTGAAATCAGTCTGGGCTATATTTATGGCATCGGACGTTTTTTATCCAATAAAATTTTAAAAATTGCCAATGTCTCGCCCGATAAAAGAGCAAAAGATTTAACCCCCGAAGAGATTAATCGACTCCAAGAAATTATTGAAAAAAATTACCGCATTGAAGGCGATTTGCGCAGAGAAATTCAAGGCAATATCAGGCGGCTTAAAGAAATCGGCTCTTATCGCGGCAGCCGCCATCTCCGCAAGTTGCCCACTCGGGGTCAGCGCACCAAGACGAATTCGCGGACCGTGAGGGGCTATGTCCGGAGGACGGTTGGCAGCGGTCGGCGCAAGTTAGAATTGAAATAATTATGGGCAAGAAAAGAGTCATTCAACAGACAACCGAAGAAGCCATAAAAGAAGTGGAAGTTTTGGAATCTGCTTTGAAAAAAGCCGAAGTCAGCGACCAATTAAAAAAACCAGCGAGTTCAGCTGGCCGAGTTTATATCAAAACTTCCTACAATAATATCATTATGACTGCCACTGACGCCCAAGGGAATGTTATCGGTTGGACTTCCGGCGGGAACTTGCAATTTAAGGGTCCTAAAAAAGCGACCCCTTTTGCTGCGGCTCGAGCAGCCGAGGCCTTGGTCCAAAAAATTAGAAAGGCGGGGATAAACGAGTTTCAAGTCCTTATTAAGGGCGTGGGAGGTGGCCGAGAGGCGGCTTTGCGCTCTTTAATTTCGCAGGGTTTAAATATTGTGTCTATAAAAGATATTACGCCGATTGCTCATGGCGGAGTGAGGCCGCCTAAAGTGCGGCGCGTCTAAATTTATGCTTTTAGAAGCCAAATGTCGAAAATGTCGAGCAGTTGGAGAAAAACTCTTTTTAAAGGGCGAGCGTTGTTATTCTCCAAAATGCAATTTATTGCGCAAACCCTATAGGCCCGGTATGCATCGCAAAGCGAAATTTCACGCCAATGTGTCAGAATACGGTCGGCAATTAGTAGAAAAGCAGAAAGTTAAATTGAGTTATGGCATTAATGAGAGGCAGTTACGCCGTTATTTCAGGGAATCCGCTCACAAGAAAGGTTCAACCATGGATATTTTAATTAAAAAATTGGAAATGCGGTTGGATAATATTGTGTTCCGTCTGGGCTTCGCTTCTTCACGCAGCATTGCTCGCCAGTTAGTGAACCACGGCCATTTCTCGGTTAATAACCGGCCTGTTCGCACGCCATCCCTGGGGTTAAAAGTTGGCGACGTAATAAAAATTCGGCCTCACAGCGCCGAACGAACAGTTTTCCAAGAAATCAAAAATAGATTGAAAAAATATCAGCCGCCGGCTTTCTTGGTGTTGGACGCCGAAAAATTAGAGGGCCGACTAAAGTCAGAACCCAGCCCCACGGAATTAAAAGTCCCCTTTAACATGAGTTTAATCGTCGAATTCTATTCCAAGTAACTCACCCTATTGACCCAAGATTTAAATCTTATTCAAAAGGGTAAATTAATATGACGGAATTTATTTTACCATCTAAGCCAAGAATTATTAAAGAAGAAAAAAACGTCGGAATTTTTGAAATTGAAGGTCTTTATACGGGTTATGGTTTAACCATCGGCAATGCTTTGCGCCGCGTTCTTTTGTCTTCTTTGCCGGGCGCCGCCATCACAACGGTGAAAATTAAAGGGGTGCAGCATGAATTTTCAACTTTAGCCGGCGTAATGGAAGACATTATTCAGCTTCTCGTTAATTTAAAGAAAATTCGAGTGAAAATGTTTACTACTGAACCGCAAACGCTTTTTCTTTCGGCCAAAGGCGAAAAAAAGGTGGGCGCGGCTGATATTCAGAAAAATTCCAATATTGAAATTCTTAATCCCGATGTTCACATCGCCACCTTAACTGAAAAGAAGTCGGAGTTGGAAATCATTTTGACCGTTGAACAGGGCTTGGGTTATGTGCCGGCTGAACTCCGGAAAAAAGAAAAGTTGCCGGTCGGGACCATCAGTTTGGATGCCGTTTTTTCTCCGATTAAAAAGGTCAATTATGAAGTAGAAGACATGCGGGTCGGCGAGCGCACCGATTATAATCGTTTGCGGATTTATATAGAAACCGATGGCAGTATTTCTCCGCGTTTGGCTCTGAAAAAGGCCACGGAAATTTTAGCCAATCATTTTCAGGTGATTGGCGCCGGCATTGAGATTCCCGAAGAAAAGGCTCCAGTTGTCAAAGAATTGAAAACCAAACCGAGAGTCAAAGTCGAAAAGAAGGGATTGAAGACAAAAAAATCCGTCAAGAAAAACAAATCGAAGAGATAATTTCGACTTTTGAGTTTTGAATTTTTGTCATGCGTCATCTAGCCAAAGGAAGAAAATTTCATCGGAAAAGAAATCAGCGCAAAGCTTTTGTTAAAGGCCTAATTTCTAATTTAGTTTTTCACAAAAAGATTGAAACCACTGAGGCGCGGGCCAAAGAAATAAAACGATTGATGGAAAAAAGCATAACTTTGGCCAAGAAAAAAAATTTAGCAAGTTTGAGGTTGTTAATTAGCCGTTTCGGCAAAAAATCCGCCTTCGAAATTTTTTATAAAATCAGTCCGAAGTTTCAAAGGCGCCCCGGCGGTTATTTAAGAATTATCCGAAGCCCCCGCCTGCGTAAGCGCGATGCGGCAAAAATGGTCATTATCGAATTTTTAGAATAATATAATAAAATGTCGGAACACAACATTGATGCCACCAACCAAATATTGGGAAGATTAGCTTCAAAAATTGCCGTTCTTTTGCAAGGGAAAACATCTCCTCGCTATCAGCCTCGTTTGGCGGGCGGGGTTAAAGTGGTGGTGAAAAATGCCTCCAAAATTAAATTTTCCGGCAAGAAATTTAATCAAAAGCTTTATCGCCATCACACCGGTTACCCGGGTCATTTAAAAACCAAAACTCTTCGTCAGGTTTTTGAAAATGACCCAAAAGATGTTTTGCGCAGAGCCGTTTGGAATATGCTCCCCAAAAACAGGCTGCGAGCCAAAAGAATCAATAATTTGGTAATCTATGCCTAAGAAAAAAGAATTAAAGAGAAAAATAGTTAATGAACAATTAACAGTTGAAGCTGTTCCTAAAGAAGAGTCAGTTTCTGGCAGTAAAAATAAAGAGCGATACTACGAAGGCATCGGCCGTCGCAAAACTAGCATTGCCATTGTGCGGCTTTATACCAAGAAGAAGGAGATGCTGGTTAACGGCCGAGACCCGCGATCCTATTTTCCTCTCGTGCGCCAGCAAAAAATTATTGAATCGCCGTTTGAAAAAATGAAATGCCCCGATAAATTTGGCGCCACCATTAAAGTTATGGGCGGCGGCATTCAGGCCCAGGCCGAGGCAATTAGGTTGGGAATTAGCCGAGCTATGGTTGAATTTAACCAGGATTTTAAGAAGCGCTTGCGCCGCGCTGGTTTTTTGACTCGAGATAGCAGAATGGTGGAACGTAAAAAATACGGGCTTAAGAAGGCAAGGAAAGCGCCCCAGTGGTCAAAGAGGTAGGGATTGACCCCGCACCTTTTCAGGATAAAATCTTTATATTGCGCATTTAACCACCGCGATGTTTAGAAAAATGTTCAGAAATATAATAAATACGCCATTTTTCTAAAAAGATTTAGAGCATCATCCTGAAAAGGTGCGGGGTTGACAAAAACTAAAATAAAGAATAAAATAGGACCAATCCGATTTGCCCCGTTAGCTTAATTAATTACCGAAAACAATTTTTAAATAATATCACCAAGCAAAAATTGTTGTCCCATTTTTAAACAAAACAAACAACATTTTTTAAATCCCAAATTTAATTGGGGATAAATATTTTTATGTTCAAAAATGTGAAAATATTTGCTCGTCAACCCCGCGCTTTGACGAGTTTAGACATTATACCCAATCTTTCTCAGCTCCAAACCGATTCCTACAGATGGTTTTTAAAGGAAGGGCTGCGGGAATTGTTCAAAGAAATTTCGCCGGTTAAGGATTATACCGGCAAGGAACTCGAATTATATTTCGAGGATTATTATTTTGATCAGCCGAAATTTGACGAGTTTTTAGCCAAAGAGAAAAATTTAACCTTTGAAGCGGCTCTGCGGGTGAAATTAAAATTAATCAACAAAAAAACCAAAGAAACTAAGGAGCAGGAGGTTTATTTCGGCGATTTTCCGATGATGACCACTCGCGGTACCTTTATTATTAACGGCGTGGAAAGAGTGGTGGTTTCCCAGATTATTCGCTCGAGCGGTCTTTACTTTAACGCCAGCATGGTTCGGGGCCGCAAATTGTTCGGCGCCAAAATTATCCCCAATCGAGGGGCTTGGTTGGAATTTGAGACCGATGCCGATAGCGCCATTTACGTTAAAATCGACCGGAAAAGAAAAGTGCCGGTCACGGTGCTTTTGAAAATTTTCGGCTTAATAACCAATGAAGCCATTACTAAAACATTCAAGGACGCAGATACGGGTGAAATCAAGTTTATTGAAAAAACCCTCAAAAAAGACATTGCCAAAAATCAAGACGAGGCCTTTATTGAAATTTATAAAAGAATCAGGCCGGGCGATCTGGCGACCGCCGAAAATGCGCGCAGTTTGATTGAAGGTATGTTTTTCCGTCTCGACCGCTATGATTTAAGCGAGGTGGGAAGATATAAAGTTAATCAAAGGCTGGGCTTTGATAAAACAAATTTAGGGGAGCGTTTGTTGACCATTAACGACTTGGTCAATGCTTTGAAGTTTATCATTCGTTTTAATAATGATGAAAAATCGGAGCCGGACGATATTGACCATTTGGGCAATCGGCGAATCAGAGCGGTCGGCGAGTTGCTTCAGACTCGTTTGCGAATCGGCATTGCCCGGATGCGTCGCATCATTCAGGACCGGATGTCCACTTACGATATTTTTACGCTCGTTCCGGCCCAACTGATTAATTCGCGACAGATGATGGGCGTGGTCTCCGAATTTTTCAACACTTCCCAACTTTCTCAATTTATGAGTCAGGAAAATCCCTTGGCTGAGCTGGAGCACAAACGTCGACTTTCAGCCATGGGCCCCGGCGGTCTCACCCGAAAAAGAGCCGGCTTTGAAGTGCGCGATGTTCATCATACCCATTACGGCCGCATTTGTCCCATTCAAACCCCCGAAGGTGCCACCATTGGCTTGGTGAGTTATTTGGCAACCTTTGCCAGGCTTAATCATTTTGGCTTTTTAGAAACCCCATATTTCCGGGTGAAAAATAACCGGGTTACTAATGAGGTGGTTTATTTGGATGCTTGGGAAGAAGAAAAATATTATATTGCTCATAGCGGAATTAATGTGGATGCCGACGGCCGCATTTTAGACACCGAAGTGGAAGCGCGTTTTCACGGCGAGCCGGGTTTTCATCCGGCCAAATCCATTCAATTCATTGATGTTTCGCCTTTTCAAATCGGCAGCGTTGCCGTTGGTCTCATTCCCTTTTTAGAGCACGATGACGCCAACCGGACGCAAATGGGCTCTAATATGCAGCGGCAGGCTGTCTCTTATATTTGGTCCGAAGCGCCTCTGGTGGGCACTGGTTTGGAGGAGAAAGCGGCGCGAGATTCTGGCCGGGTTATCTTAAGCGATGTTGATGGTGAAGTGGTTGAAGTTGACGCTGGCCATATTAAAATCAAGACCTCGGCTAAAAAAGGCACTGAATTTATAAATTATCGCCTTCGCAACTTTGTTCGGGCTAACCAATACACTTGCATTTCGCAGCGACCCATTGTTTTTAAGGGTCAGAAGGTTAAAAAAGGAGAAGCGATTGCCGACAGTTTATTGACCAAGGACGGCATTTTAGCCTTGGGTAAAAATTTGCTGGTGGCTTTTGTTGCTTGGGGTGGCGCCAATTATGAAGATGCGGTTGTTCTTTCAGAAAAAGTGGTGCGCGACGAAAAATTCACTTCAATTCATATTGAAGATTTTTACTGTGATGTTCGCGATACGAAATTAGGGCCGGAAATAACAACTTTGGATATCCCCAATGTTTCTTTGGAAAAATTGAAAGATTTGGATGAAGAGGGGGTTGTTCGGATTGGCGCCGAGGTTAATGCCGGCGATATTTTGGTGGGTAAAATCTCACCCAAAGGCGAGACCGATTTAACAGCCGAAGAAAGATTGTTGAGAGCAATTTTTGGCGAAAAAGCCCGTGATGTTAAAGATACTTCTTTGGTTTTAAAACACGGCAAGCGCGGCCGAGTCGTGGGCATTCAAGTTTTTTCTCGTGAACGCGGCGACAAATTAGAACCCGGCATTATTAAAAGAATCCAAATTGAAATTGCCCAATTGCGTCGGATTATGGCTGGCGATAAATTAGCCGGTCGCCACGGCAATAAAGGCGTAATTTCTAAAATTGTGCCGGTGGAGGATATGCCTTATCTGGAGGATGGCACGCCGGTTGACGTTATTTTAAATCCTGTGGGCGTTATAAAGCGGATGAATCTCGGTCAGATTTTGGAAACCCATTTGGGCTGGGCTGCCTCAAAGCTCGGTTATCGGGCCATTACTCCGGTTTTTGCCGGCGCAACTGAAGAAGACATTAAAAAAGAATTGCGGGAAGCGGGCCTGCCAGAAAATGGCAAGGTAGTTCTTTGTGATGGCCGAACCGGCCGGCCCTTTGACCAAAAAGTTATGGTCGGCCAAATTTATATGATGAAATTGATCCATATGGTGGAAGACAAGCTCCATATGCGTTCCATTGGACCTTATTCATTGATTACCCAACAGCCGTTGGGCGGCAAGGCGCAGCTGGGCGGCCAGCGTTTCGGTGAAATGGAAGTCTGGGCCCTTGAAGGATACGGCGCTGCTCACACTTTACAGGAAATGCTCACAATTAAATCTGACGATGTGATGGGTCGAGTGGCAGCTTATGAAGCGATTGTTCGGGGCCAAGAATTTAAAAGCCCGAACATCCCAGCTTCCTTCCATGTTTTAATTAATGAATTAAAAAGCATGGCCTTGAACATTGAATTAGTTGGCGTCAGAGAAATGCCAAAAGAGAAAAAGGCCGAAATTCCGGCAACCAGTAAAGATATTTCTGCTGCTTTTGAAGAGGTGGCCAAAGAATAAATTTAAATAAAATTAGCATATGCTATCAGAAAATTTTCAATCTCTACGTTTAAAATTAGCTTCGCCCGAGGAAATTATGTCCTGGAGCTACGGCGAAGTAATCAAACCCGAAACCATCAATTACCGGACTCAACGACCGGAAAAAGACGGGCTGTTTTCTGAAAGAATTTTTGGTCCCACCAAGGATTGGGAATGTTATTGCGGAAAATATCGCCGCATCCGCTATAAAGGAGTGGTTTGCGATAAATGCGGAGTGGAGGTCACTCGCTCTATTGTGCGTCGGGAACGGATGGGCCACATCAAGTTGGCCTGCCCGGTGGCTCACATTTGGTTTTTAAAAAGCATTCCTTCAAGGATTGGAATGTTTTTAGGTATTTCCCAACAGCACTTAGAGCGCGTCATTTATTACACCGCCTATATTATTATCAGCGTTAAAGAAGAGGCCAAAAAGAAAGCCCTAGAGGAGTTGGCGAAGGAATATAAATCAAAGAAAAAAGGCCAAAAAAAATCGGCCCTGGATGCATTATATCTTCAGCGGCGCGAAGAAATTGCCAGCATCAAACCTTTAAAAATTCTTTCAGAAATTGAATATCTGGAGATAAGCAAAAAATACGGCCATATTTTTGAAGCTGGGATCGGCAGCGAACCAATCCGCAAGCTTTTGGAAGAAATTGACATCAAGAAACTAAAGAGGGATTTGTTAAAATCTTTGTCTGACGCTTCAATAGTAGATAAGAAAAAAATACTTTACCGTTTCAAATTAGCCAAATCATTTATTAAGAACAATCTCCGGCCGGAATGGATGTTCCTGACGGTTTTGCCGGTTTTGCCGCCGGACTTAAGGCCAATGGTGGCGCTTGATGGCGGCCGTTATGCCACCTCCGATTTAAATGACTTATATCGCCGCGTCATCAATCGCAACAATCGATTGAAAAAATTAATGGAATTAAATGCGCCCGAGGTGATTATCCGCAATGAAAAAAGAATGCTTCAGGAAGCAGTGGATGCTCTTTTGGATAACGCCGCCCGCGATACTCAAATTCAAATGACTGCTCAGCGCCGGCCGCTGAAATCTTTGGCAGACATTTTGAAAGGGAAACAGGGTCGTTTTCGCCAAAATCTTTTGGGCAAAAGAGTTGATTATTCAGCCAGGTCGGTAATTGTGGTGGGGCCGGAGCTGCACCATAACGAATGCGGTTTGCCCAAAAAAATGGCCTTGGAGTTGTTTCGGCCTTTTGTTGTCAATAAATTAATTGAAAGGGGAATAGTTCATAACATTCGCGGCGCCAATAAATTAATTGACCAGGGTCCGGCTGAAGTTTGGGCAATTTTGGAAGAAGTTATTAAAGACCGCTTTGTCTTGCTAAACCGCGCTCCAACCCTGCATCGCTTGGGCATTCAGGCCTTTAAACCCATCTTGATTGAAGATTTTAGCATTCGCATTCCACCCCTGGTTTGCACGGCCTTTAATGCTGATTTTGACGGTGACCAAATGGCAGTACACTTGCCCTTGACTAAAGAAGCGCAGAAAGAAGCAAGAGAATTAATGCTTTCATCTCATAATTTTTTGAAGCCAGCCAGCGGTGACCCCATTATTGATCCGACCAAAGATATTGTGCTGGGTATTTATTATTTGACAAAGCTCCAGCCAAATGCCAAAGGAGAGGGCAAAGTACTTTCCTCTTTTAGCGAGGCGCTATTGGCTTATGAGAGCGGATTTGTTGATTTAAAGGCAAAAATCAAACTTCCCATGCCGCGACAATCCTTGTTAAAAACCGAAGCTGGCGCTTTAAGCGCAGAAGAGAGGTCGAACAATTTTTTCATAGAGACTTCGGTGGGCCGATTAATCTTTAATGATATTTTTGACGAAGATTTCCCTTTTATTAACGAAGTGGTTAACAAAAAATTTATCCAGAAATTAGCGGAATTCATTGTTAATTATGTCGGCGTGGGAAAAGCCGTAGAGCTCATTGATAAAATTAAGGCACTCGGTTTTCAATATGCGACCAGCTCCGGAATCACTTGGAGCATGAGCGACGTTCAAACGCCGGCCGAGAAGCAAAAAATAATTCAAAAAGCTTTGACCGAAGTAGAGAAGGTGGATTCCCAATTTCACGAAGGCCTGCTTACAAACGAAGAAAGAAAAAGCCACATTATTCAAATTTGGGAACAGGCAACGACTGATATTGCCAAAACAGTAAGTAAAACATTAGATCCCTACGGTCCGGTATTCACCCTCGTTGATTCAGGCAGCAGCGGCTCTTTGTCTCAGGTTAACCAAATTATGGGCATGAAGGGTTTGGTGCAGAATCCTCAAGGCGACATTATTGAGCTGCCCGTAAAATCATCTTACAAAGAAGGTTTTAATGTTCTGGAATATTTCATTGCCAGCCATGGCGCCAGAAAAGGTTCTACTGACACTGCTCTAAAAACCGCCAATGCCGGCTATCTGACGCGGCGGTTAATTGATGTGGCGCAAGATGTTTTGATTGTTGAGGATGATTGCGGCACGAAGGAGGGAATCACGATTTATCGCAAAGATGCCGAAGTTTTTGGTTATAGTTTTTCCAATCGGCTATTCTCTCGAGTGACACTCGACGATCTTAAAATTAAAAACAAGACAATTGTGAAGGCCGGCGACTGTATCAATCGGACAAATTCCAAATTAATCGAGGCCTCAAACATTGAATCAGTCAAAGTGCGATCGCCCCTAACTTGCAAAAGCATTTGGGGAGTTTGCGCCAAATGTTATGGTTATGATTTGGCTTATAATCAGCCGGTCAAAATCGGAACGCCTGTTGGCATCATTGCCGCTCAGTCCATCGGCGAGCCAGGCACCCAATTGACCCTAAGAACATTTCACACCGGCGGCGTGGCTGGATTGGATATTACTCACGGTTTGCCCCGAATTGAGGAGTTGTTTGAGGTGAGGCCGCCCAAAAACAAAGCGGCCATTGCAGAAGTTGAGGGCGTAATCTTAAATATTGACGAAACCGATAAGGAGACGGTGGTGGAATTGAAACCCACGCATCATGGAGTCAAGGCAACGGCCAAAAAATCCAAAAAATCAAAAAAGGCCAAATCTGAAATTTTAAGTTATTCCCTAAACAAGCGCGCCAAGATTTTGGTAAAAGTAGGCGACAAAGTTTCTGCCGGAACCAGAATTTGCGAAGGTCCGATGGATTTGAAAGAATTGTTCAAAGCAACTAACCGTCGCACAGTTGAGCATTATATTATGCAGGAAATCCAGAAAATTTATGTTTCCGAAGGAGTCAATATCAGCAATAAACATTTGGAGCTGATTATTAGACAGATGTTTTCCCGGGTGAAGATAAAAGACCAGGGCAATGGCGAATTTTTGATTGGGGAAATTCTTTCGCGCTCCCGTTTCATTGAAGAAAATCGCAAATTGAAAACGCAAGGCAAGAAACCAGCCAAAGCGGTGCAGTTGCTTTTGGGCATTACCCGGGCAGCTTTGGCGAGCGACAGTTTCTTGTCAGCTGCTTCTTTCCAGGAAACCACTCGCATTTTGGTTGCGGCTGCCACCGAAGGAAAAATTGATAATCTCAAGGGCCTAAAAGAAAATGTCATTATCGGTCGTCTGATTCCGGCTGGTACCGGTTTTCACAAGAAAGAACTAAAAGAAGGGAAAGAATAAATTCCAAATAAAGAATTAAATAACAAAATACCCGATTTTTAATCGGGTATTTTGTTATTGATGCATTGGAACCAATCTCGGTTGGATGTGGCCTTTTTTCTCTACTAATTTTTAGAATCTGTTTTTCGGTCTTGGGGAGCGGCGATTCGGTCTGAAAAAATTATTTTTGCGATTATAAACTATATTTTCAGAACCGCTTACTTCTTCAGGCGGCGACATTGCTTTTAGGGATAGGCCGATTCTGCCGTCCGGGTCAACGCGAATAATCTTAACCTTAATAGTTTCTCCCATTTTGACGATATCTTCAACCTTTTCAACATGGCGATAAGCCAATTCGGAAATATGGAGCAGGCCGTCTTTATGCGGTCCCAAATCAACCACTGCTCCGAAATCCAGAATTTTGGAAACCGTCCCTTCAACAATGTCTCCAACTTTATATTCGTGGGTAATGGATTCAATCATTTTCAGGGCCGCTTCCACGTCATTTTCATTTAGGCCAGTCACAAAAACGCTGCCATCATCATCAACGTCAATCTCCACTTTATTTTTTTTCATAATAGCATTGATGGTTTTGCCGCCGGAACCAATCACCAGCCCAATTTGTTCGGGATTAATCTTGATAATTTTTATTTTTGGAGCCAAGGGAGATAAATTCGGCCGTGGAGCGTTAAGAACGGAATCCATTTTTTCCAGGATTTGAGCTCTGGCTGCTTTGGCTTGTTCTAGAGTTTCTTCTAATATTTTGATTGTTACGCCATGGATTTTGACGTCCATTTGAGCGCCGGTAATGCCGTTTTTCGTGCCAGCTGTCTTCAAATCCATATCGCCATAATGGTCTTCCGGTCCCTGAATGTCAGTTAATATTTTATAATTATTTTCATTTTTCATCATTAATCCCATTGCGATGCCAGCTGCCGGAGTTTTAATCGGAACTCCAGCATCCATCAAAGCTAAAGACGAGCCGCAAACCGAGGCCATTGAAGATGAGCCGTTGGAAGAAAGAATTTCTGAGACAACGCGGATGGTGTAGGGGAACTGGTCTTTGTCCGGAATAATGGGAAATAGCGATTTTTCCGCCAAGGCGCCGTGTCCGATTTCCCGGCGGCCCGGTCCGCGCATCGGTCCGATTTCGCCCACTGAATAAGGCGGAAAATTATAATGGTGCAAAAACCTTTTTGAGCCGCTTGTCTCTATTGTTTCAATAGTTAATTCGTGAGAAGGCGCGGCCAAAGTAATGCTTGAAAGAGCTTGGGTGTTGCCTCTGGTAAAAATAGCTGAGCCGTGAACGCGCGGTAAAACGCCAACCTCGCAGTTAATTGGCCTGAGTTCATTTAATTTTCTTCCATCGGGCCTCTTATTCTGCTTCAAAATGTTTTTATGAACCATTTTGTCTACCTCGTCTTCTAAAATTAAGAACGCTTCATGAACTTTTTCTTCTTCAATGTCTTCTCCCTTTAACCAATCAGCCATTCCCTTTTTCAGGTTGTCCAATTTTGTTTGTCTGGTCATTTTATCTCCGCTATACACTGCTTCTTCTAATTTACTCTCCAAAAATTCCCGGACTTTGTTCTGGAATTCCGGGCTCGGCTCTTTTAATTCAACCAAAGTTTTACTCGCGCCAATTTGCGAGAAAATTTCTTTTTGGAATTGGTTCAATTTTTTAATCTCTTCCCGAGCTAAATTTAATGCCTGAATAATGATTTCTTCCGGCACTTCTTTGGCACTAATTTCCAGCATATTAATTTTATCTTCAGCGCCGCTGGCAAAAATATCAAATTCACCAGTCTCTCTTTCAGTATAGGTGGGATTAACAAGGAATTTATCTCCGATTTTTCCGATGCGAATGCCTGAAACTGGGCCATTCCAAGGAATATCGGAAATGCCCAATGCCACCGAAGCGCCTAAAAGCCCGGCAAAATCAGGGTCATTATCATTATCAATTGAAAGAACGGTGACTACCACTTGGACGTCACGCCGCATTCTTCGGTCAAAAAGCGGCCGAATGGGCCGGTCAATCAAGCGGCCGGAGAGGATGGCCGCCTCAGAAGGCCGGCCTTCTCTTCTAATAAAACGGCTGCCTAAAATTTTGCCGGCAGCATAAAATCTTTCCTCGTAATCAACTATTAACGGGAAATAATCAAGGCCATCCCTATCCTCTTTGGCCATAGTGGCGGTGACCAAAACTGTTGTTTCGCCGTATTGGACAACCACAGAACTATTGGCTTGTTCGGCCAAGGGCGTTATTTTGACTTTAAGTGGCCGACCAGCCAAGTTGTCTATTGCAAAAACTTTCTCTTCCATAAAATATTTAATTTTCCAGCTAAGAGCCAATGACTAAGGCAGAAGAAAAAGAATTCAAACATTTCAACCCTTTTTCTTCGGCCCCACCTTTTTCAACTCCTAGCCAGTTATTTTGTTTTTTTCATCCTTAATTTTATCGGACCTTTTTTACTATATACCGAACTTCTAATTAAAAATTTTTCCGGCTGGGTCTCCAAATCAATAAATTCATCGGCCTCCTCCTTTAATTTTGATGAGGCGCTGCGGCCGAAACCGATAACCTCCACTTGTTTGCCGCTGCCTTTAAGATAGTTAATCAAAGGTAAAAAGTCGCCGTCACCGGTAATCAAAACGATTGCGTCAAGCGAGCTGGATAATCTGATGGCGTCAACCGCCATGCCCACATCCCAATCCGCCTTTTTTAATCCGCCGGGATAAATCTGCAAATCTTTAATTCTTAGTTCAATGCCGATTTTTTCCAGGGCCCCAAAAAAAGAGGCCTCGCCCTCGGCCGTTTCGCTTTTGACAACGTAAGCAATTGCCCGAATCAATTTGCGATTGGCAACCGCCACTTTCAAAACTTCATTAAAATTTACTCTGGCCTGATAAAGATTTTTGGCGGAATGATAAAGGTTCTGAATGTCGAAAAATACAGCTACTCTTTGTTCTTTATGTTTCATTACCATAATTTTATTACTTTTTGAGGCCCAATTTTTTCACTAGGGCATTATATCGGCGCTTCGAAGTTTTATTAAGATAATCCAATAATTTTTTTCTTTTTGAAACCATTTTTAAAAGTCCCCGGCGAGAATGTTGGTCTTTGGGATGTTTTTTGAGATGTTTGGTCAGCTCTTCAATTTGTTCGCTCAAAAGAGCTGCCTGGACTTCGCTGGAGCCGGTGTCAGTCTGGTGGGTCTGAAAATCTTTGATAAGAGATGATTTTTTCTTTGGTTTCAACATATTGTTTCCATTTTAGCACATTTATCAGGTATTTGCAAATCCGCAAAGATTAAAAAACAAAGGAGCCGAGAGGCTCCTTGGAATTTGTGGTAGATAACCACGATGAGTTTTTGCTGGTAATTTTGGCGAGTTAGGAAGATTTTATTTCTGGTCGGCCCGGCACAATGTGATGTTCAAGGCAGCGGGCTTCGTATTTGTCTAATCCGCCGAGCACCACCAGTTCGCTGTCATAGGGCGCTGGTTGGCCGTTAATTATTCGCTGCGTGCGGTTGGCGGGCAAATGGCAAATAGTGCAGATGGCAGTGAGTTTTATCACTTCGTCAGCCAAAGCCATAAGTTGCGGCATCGGCCCGAAGGGTTCGCCGCGAAAATCCAGATCTAAACCAGTCACTACCACCCGGTGGTTTTCTTCCAAGAGTTTTTTAATGGCGTCAATCAATTTATTGGAAAAGAATTGAGCTTCATCAATAGCCACATTGCTCATCACCCAAAAAGGGAAAGCGTTGCTGACACGCTCCACGATTTGAAAGGGGTCGCCGGAGGGAATGGTTGTAGCTTCTTTTTTGTTTCCAGAACTGGTGCCGATATAAGAGGCGCCATATCTTGTCTCGAGCTCTGGCTTGAAAATAAGAACTCGCTGTTTGGCTATTTCCAATCTTCGAACTCTTCTGATTAGCTCCTCGGTTTTGCCGGAAAACATGCAGCCGGTAATTACTTCCAATCTTCCTTTAGACATTTGAAATCCTCACTTTTCGTAATTTTAAAATACTGGTTTTATTCTAACAGCGGCTATTCTTTTGTCAATTTCATTATTTAGACGCTGGAAAATATTTTGCGACGTGCTATAATAAAATCAGAAACAATTCGCTATATCACTCAAGCGAATTGTTTGTAAGGCGGAGAAAATTTATGAACCTAGAAGGCCTGGTTAAACAATATTTGGAATATTTGGAGATTGAGAAAAATCGGAGCCAAAAAACCGTGGAAAACTACCGGCGCTATTTAAAGCGATTTTTAGAATTTTTGGCAAAAAGTGCGAATAAACAATCCGGTTCATTAGACGCCAAAGATATTGACCAGGAAATTGTTCGGCAATACCGCCTATATTTAAATCGCTTGGTGATAGCTGATAAAAATTTAAAAAAAATTACACAAAATTACTACATAATTGCTTTAAGAGGATTATTGAAGTATTTGGCGAAAATCGGAGTGAAGGCATTAACAGCCGAGCAAGTGGAATTGGGCAAAGCAGTGCCTCGGGAAATTGACATTATTAGTTATAGTGATTTGGAAAGATTGCTGGCCGCTCCTGAAGATGAATCAATCCAGAGTTTACGGGATAGAGCGATTTTAGAAACCTTATTTTCTACCGGATTGCGCGTTTCGGAACTTTGTCAGCTGAATCGCGACGACATTACTTTAGAAAGAGGAGAGTTTAGCGTGAGGGGGAAGGGTGATAAAATTCGCCTCGTTTTCCTTTCAACAAAAGCCAAAGAAGTTTTAAAAAAATATTTGAATAAACGTCAGGATATTGAGGAGGCGCTTTTTGTGAGTTTCTCCAGGGCCAACCAGCCGAAAGTTTTGGGCCGCATTACCCCCCGGAGCGTCCAGCGAATTTTACGTTATTATGCTGCCAAGGCCGGAATTTCCCGGAAAGTCACGCCGCACACCATTCGTCATTTTTTCGCCACTGACCTCTTGCAAAATGGCGCTGATTTGCGCTCGGTTCAAATGCTTTTGGGCCATTCCAATTTAAACACCACGCAAATTTACACCCATTTGACAAACAAAGAGCTCAAAGAAGTGCACGAGGCCTTCCATGCCAGGCGAAGGAAATAGGGCTTGCCCCCACACCTAATCTGGGTGTGGGGGCTTGACAATAGTACAGCTTTCGAGTAATATCATAATGAAAGTAAAATTTCATATAAATTTAAAATAATATGGATAATCATACTATTAAAACTTTAAGTGATTTTATCGGTGTTCTCCCCGATAAACAGAAAGAAGTAGTGGAAAAGAGATATGGTTTAAGCGGCGAAGATCCGATGACATTGGAGGCCATTGGCGAAGCGAGAGGAGTAACTCGAGAGCGAATCCGTCAAATTGAAGAGGCGGCTCTTTCGGCTTTAAGAAAAAATTTAGACGCTTTAAGCAGCATCGTGGAAAGCTTGAAGTCACATTTGGATATTTTGGGCGGCATTCGCCGCGAAAAAAGATTGCTGGAAGAAGCAGGCATGTCCTTAGTTGATGACCCGGTGAAAGTTTTCAAGAACGAGAAAATGACGGCGCAAATCCAAAACCACATTTGGTTTCTTTTAGACCTCGCTCCTTACTTCAATTATCTTTTGGAGAAAAAAGACAATTATTCCGCTTGGTATCGCGACCCTGACGTTTTGAAACGCTTGAGCCGCATCAATGATTTTGTCAAAAAAGAATTAACTAGAAAAGGTAAGCCGCTGGAGTTGGATGAATATCACCAATTGGTTCACAAGACGATGAAAAACTTTTCTCTTAAAAACGAAAACATTCTTTTGTCTTATTTGGATGTTTCCAAGGATTTTGCTTTCAATCCTTTTGGCGAATTTGGTTTAACGAATTGGCCGCTTGTTCGGCCGGCGAGCGTCAACACCAAAGCTTATTTGATTTTGGAAAAGCAGCACCAGCCGCTTCACTTTGTGGATATCACTCGTTTAATTAACGGGGCTAATTTTGATGAGAAAGAAGCGCAACCCACCACTGTCCATAATGAGTTGATTAAGGATTCGAACTTTGTTCTGGTGGGTCGCGGCATTTATGCTTTAAAAGAGTGGGGTTATGAGCCAGGCACCGTCAAAGATGTTTTGGTCAGGGTTCTTAAAAAAACCGGCCCGAAAACTTATCGCGAGTTGGTGGAAGAAATGAAGAACCATCGTTTGGTCAAGGACACTACCATTTTAATCAATCTTCAGGATAAGAAACTTTTCAAAAAATTGGCTGACGGCCGATATGCTCTGATTCGTTAATTGTTAAGGCGGCAATTGCTTTTCACGTTTGTTTATGAGCGAATTTTTTAATATTCTCAATGGGATTTTAAATTCAATTCTTCAAGTTTTTGCTTGGGTTTGGTGGATTGTAATCCCCTTGGGCCTTATTTTTATCGCTTGGGATTTTTGGAAGTTCTACATTCACTTTAAATTTTTAAAAACAGTTAAATACAATCTTTTGGAAATTCACATTCCGAAAGACATAATTAAAACCCCAAAATCAATGGAGAATATTTTTGCGACTTTTCACGCCACGAAAATGTCCATTGATACCTTGAAAAAAAAATATATTGAAGGCCAAACCCAGCTCTGGTTGAGTCTGGAAATAGTGGGTACTGGCGGCGGTGTCGCGTTTTATATTCGAACGCCGGAGCAATTTCGCAATTTGATTGAAGCTCAGATTTACGCCCAGTATCCCGATGCGGAAATTGTCGAGGCGGAGGATTATGTGAGTTTTCTGCCGAAGGATTTGCCTAACAAATATTTTGATATTTGGGCAGCGGAATTTGGTTTGGCCAAAGATTCGGCTTACCCCATCAAAACCTATCCTTATTTTGAAGAAGTAAAGGAAGAAAAACGACTTGATCCGATTGCCAGCTGGGTTGAAACTATGAGTAAATTAAAAAGCGATGAACGCATTTGGATACAGATTTTAACCAAGTACACTGGCGATGACTGGAAAAAAGAGGCAGACAAATTAGTGGCAAAGCTGGCTGGCAAAAAATCACCCAAAGCCGAAATGGGACTTTTCGATTGGATTTGGCAGTTTTTGCGAAATTTGATTAAGGCACCGGTTGTTTATCCGGAGTGGGGGGAGGAGGCCGCCGAAAAAGAGGGACCGGCCAGTCAGATGCAATCTTTGACCCCGGGAGAAAAAGATATTATTAAGGCAATTGAAGAGAAAGCGTCTAAACTGGGTTTTGAAACCGTGGTTCGCTGCATTTATATTGATCGCCGCGAGGCCTTCAGCCGCTTGAATGTCTCAAGTATTATGGGAGGGATAAACCAGTTTAACACTCAAAATATGAATGCGTTTAAACCATTTAAACCCACCTCTATTTCAGCCAAGCCGCCCTTTAAGAGCCAGAAAGAATTTTTGAAAAAGCGCATGCTCTATCTCAATTATCGGATGCGAATGCTTAATAGGCATATTAAGGCGATTTTAAACACAGAGGAATTAGCGACCATTTATCACTTCCCGATTATGGCAGTGGAAGCGCCATTTTTGCGCCGGATTGAGGCGAAAAAAGGCGAGCCGCCTATTAATTTACCCATTGGTTAACCCCGTATCTTTGCTGAGCAAGCCGCTTTGGCCACCACAAATTTTAGCCGAGTTCAATCGAGATGGGGGAGTTGACTTTTCAAATTCGTTTGCTATAATGGAATTTCAAGCCGAAAGATGAGGGTCCACCATGGGTGGGCCTTTCTTAATAAATAAAAGTCGTCTAATTCGTTGCAAAGGGCAAAATCACGACTTCAAAATAAAAACTTTTGAATTTTGAATTTTGACTTTTGAGTTTTTGAAAATGTTTGATTTAAAAAATTTTAGTTCTGCCATCACTCAAATTTCCGAAGAAAAAGGTATCGCCAAAGAAAAAGTTATTGAAACCATTGAGCAGGCGATTGCCGCGGCTTATAAAAAAGAGTATCGCAAGAAAAATGAAATTATCCGGGCAAAAATGGACCCCGAAACCGGCGAGGTTAAATTTTGGCAAGTAAAAATTGTTATTGAGCCCAGTATGTTGAAAGAAGAGGCCGAAATAGAAGCTGGCCCCGAAAAAGAGGAGATAACTCAGGCCTTGGCAACCGAAGAAGTGCTTAGCGCTCAAGAGGGCAAGAAAATCCGCTTTAACCCCGACCGCCATATTTTCTTGGAAGAAGCCAAAGAATTAAAACCTGAAGTTTTGGTAGGCGAAGAAGTAATTTTTCCCCTGGAAAGTCAGGAAGATTTTGGCCGGATTGCCGCCCAGACCGCCAAACAAGTGATTCTGCAGCGTTTGCGGGAAGCCGAGCGTGAGGCGGTGCTTTCGGAATACAAAGACAAAGAAGGCGAAATTATCAGCGGCGTTATCCAAAGAATTGAAAACCGGAATATTTATATCAATTTGGGTCGGGCCCAAGGCGTGATGTTTTATAATGAATCAATTCCCGGCGAGCGCTATCGCATCGGCGAGCGGATGAAATTTTATATCTTGGCCGTTCAGGAAGATAGCCGCGGAACAATGATTATTTTATCCCGCAGCCATCCCAAATTTATTTCCAAGCTTTTTGAATTGGAAGTGCCGGAAATCGCTTCGGGAACAGTGAAAGTTATGTCCATTGCCCGCGAAGCCGGCTTTCGCACCAAAATCGGCGTCCACTCCACAATTGACGGTATTGACCCGATTGGTTCCTGCGTTGGCCAGAAGGGAACGCGGGTCATGGCGGTTTTGAGCGAGATTGGTCAAGAAAAAATCGATATTATTAAATGGTCCGATGACGCGGAAAAATTTGTGGCCCAATCGCTTTCGCCGGCAAAAGTCTCGAGAGTGGAAATGAGGCCGCGGCGCGAGGTAAGAGTTTTTGTGCCCACAGACCAGCTTTCTTTGGCTATCGGCCGAGGCGGACAAAATGTCCGATTAGCTGCCAAACTAACCGGCTGGAAAATTGATGTTCGGAGTGAATCAGCGCCGGAGCAGGCAGTTGAGGGCGGCGTGGCTGAAGCGGAAGCTCAGGCAGAAAAAGAAAAAACAGCTAAAGAGCAAAAAAAATCAGCCCAAAAACCATTTTTCGGCTTGTCAGCAAGAATTGTTAAAGTCCTCACTCAAGCCGGATATGACGAGGAAAAAATAAAAAAAATCACCAAAGAAGAATCAATGAACTTAAAAGGAATTGGCGAAAAGACCGCCGAGAAAATATTAAATTTAGTTTCCAAGTCCGAGTAATTATTTACTAGACAAAAATGCAGCACAAAATAAAAAATTTACCTAAATCTCAAGTGGAACTGGAAGTGACTATTTCGCCTCAGGAAATGGAAATATTTTGGCAATTAGCCAAGAAAAAAACAGCGGAAAACATCAAACTTAAGGGTTTTAGGCCCGGTAAAGCGCCAACCGGAGTTTTTGATGATAAAAAAACGCAAGCTGATATTTATAATGAAGCAGCCAACTTGGCCATTCAAAAGACCTATCCAGAATTTTTAGCCGAGGAATCGCTTGAGCCGTTGGGCAGAGTGGAAGCGCAAGTTTTAAAACTGGCGCCGGACAACGAGTTTATTTACCGCATCAAGATGGCGATTTTGCCGAAATTTCAACTGCCTGACTACAAAAAAATTGCCGCCCTAGCTCTTAAAGAAAAGAAACCGCAGGAAGTCAAAAACGAGGAGATTAAAGAAGGGGTTAAATGGCTGCAAAAATTACGCAGCCAAATCAAGGCGGTTGAGCGTCCAGCTCAAAAAGGCGATTTAGTGGAGGCGGAAATTAACTCATTTGTTGGCCAAAAATCATTGTCTAAAACCACTAACCCCGAATCTTTTATTCTGGGCGAAGGGCATTTTTTGCCGGGCCTTGAGGAGCAGATCGAGGGGTTAAAAGCGGGCGAAAGGAAAAATTTCCAATTGAAAGTGCCGGCCGATTATTGGGATGAGGCGTTGCGAAATAAAGAATTATCATTTGAAGTGAAAATCAATAAAGTTAAGGAAAGGAAGCTGCCTGAAGTAAACGATGAATGGGCAAAATCCATCGGCAGTTTTAATACTCTAGAGGAGTTGGAAAAGTCCATCGGCGACGGATTAAAATTTGAAAAAGAAATGAAAGAGCGCGACCGCCTGCGGGTTTTTATGATGGAGCGGATTTTAAAAGAAACAGAAATTGATTTGCCGGAGATTTTGGTTGAAAACGAAATGAATCATCGCCTGCACGAAATCAGCCATTTGGCTGAAGATATTGGCTTATCCCTTGAAGAATATTTGAAGAAAATCAACAAAAACGAATCCCAGCTGCGCGAAGATTTGAAGGGGGAGGCGGAAAAAACATTGAAGAGCGTCTTGACGCTCAAAGAGATTGCTCGACTGAAAGAACTTCAGCCAAAAACTGAAGAGATAGAAACGGCAATGAATGAATTTTTAAAGCACCACCATGATTTAAAGGAGGCAGAAAAGAATATTGACAGGGCCGCTTTTTTTGAATACACTAAAGAAAGATTAACCAACGAAAAGGTCTTTCAATTTTTGGAAAATATTCAATCTTAAAAATATGGAACTACCAGAATCTTTTAGTTTAATTCCGACCGTTATTGAAAAATCGCAATTCGGCGAGCGGGCTTATGATATTTATTCCCGGCTTCTCAAAGAAAGAATAATTTTTTTGGGCAGTTTAATTAATGATCAAGTGGCCAATGTTGTTATTGCCCAGCTCTTGTTTTTGCAGCACGAAGACCCCAAAAAGGATATCCAGCTTTACATTAATAGCCCAGGCGGCGCCGTGACGTCGGCTTTGGCGATATATGACACGATGCAATACGTAAAGCCCGATGTTTCAACTATTTGTATTGGCCAAGCGGCTTCAGCTGCTGCGCTTCTTTTGGCGGCTGGTGCCAAGGCTAAAAGATTTGCTTTGCCGAATGTCGAAATTTTACTTCACCAAATAATGGGTGGAGTTGAGGGCCAGGCCGTTGAAATTGAAATTACTGCCAAGCAGATTTTAAAGATTAAAAACAAGGTGAATGAAATTTTGGCCAAACACACGGGCCAGCCGTTTGATAAAATTGAAAAAGACACTGACAGAGATTTTTACCTTTCAGCCCAAGACGCCAAAAGTTACGGCGTGATTGACGGCATCATCACTAAAGTTAAAAGGTAAGTTGCGGAATTTTTAAGCCGCCCCCGACCTAACATCGGGGGCGGTTCTCTATTTGTCAAATTAAATTTTTTGTGATAAAATTTGAAACACTTATGCCAGAAAAAAATGAAGACAATTTAATTAATCGTCCGCCAGTGGTCGTGGTAATGGGCCATATTGACCATGGGAAAACCCAGCTTTTGGACGCCATCAGGAAAACCAATGTGGTGGAAAGAGAGTCCGGCGGCATCACCCAGCACATCGGCGCTTATGAAATTGCGGTCTCAAGCAAAAAACCTGAGCTGGACACTAGAAAAATCACTTTTATTGACACTCCCGGACACGAAGCTTTTTCAAAAATGCGGGCGCGCGGGGCACGGGTCGGCGATGTCGCTATTTTAGTGGTGGCAGCCGACGAAGGAGTCAAAGCTCAAACACTGGAGGCCTTAAAAAACATCGAGGAAGCAAAAATTCCCTTTATTGTTGCCATCAATAAAATTGACAAACCAGAAGCTAATTCTGATAAAGTTAAACAGCAACTGGCTGAAGCCGGAGTTTATTTAGAAGGTTGGGGCGGCAAGGTGCCCTTTGTTTTGATTTCAGCTAAAGAAGGAAAAAATATTGAAGAGCTTTTGGAGTTGATTTTGTTGGTGGCGGATTTGGAAGAGATAAAAGCAGAGCAGGGAGTAGCGGCTTCCGGCGTGGTTATTGAAGCAAAAATGGATAGCCGCCGCGGGCCAGTGGCAACGTTAGTCATTAAAAATGGCGTTTTACGAGAGGCAGACGACATTGCTACCGGAACAACTTTCGGCAAAGTGAAAATATTGGAGGATTTCAAAGGGACACCGATTTCAGAGGCGACATTTTCTTCGCCGGTTGTGGTTGTTGGATTTAAAGACTTACCCCAAGTGGGTGAAGAATTTTTCAGCGGCCAGATTGAACTGGCTGCCACAGCTGATAAGGCAGTTAACATTATCAAAAAAATTTCTCAACAAGACAAAACAGTTGAAAAAGTCATTACTCTTGTTTTGAAGGTTGATGTGGCTGGTTCGCTTGAAGCGCTGGAAACTTTAGTTAAAAATTTCCAAGTGGCTGGCTGGAAATTTGAGGTTATTAGCGCCGGCGTCGGCGATATCTTCGCTTCAGACATTCAAAATGCGCTGTCAACTTCTTCTTGGATTTTGGGCTTTCGGGTTAAAATTTCAAAAGATTTGGAAATTATGGCCAAAAACAACTGCGTTAAGTTCTTTCTTTTTGATGTGATTTATGATGTGGAAAAATTTTTCAAGCAAGAAATAGAAAACGTTTTAACTAATTTGAACCCAAAACAGGAAGGCGAATGCATGATTTTAGCCATTTTTAGTCGGCGAAAGGACAAGCAATTAATCGGCGGGCGAATCACCAAGGGGAAATTAGTCAAGGGCCAACAGGTGAAAGTTTTGCGCAACGAAGAAGAATTGGGAACGGGGAAAATTTTAAATCTTCAAACGCAGAAAAAAGACGTTCGGGAGGCCGAAGAAGGAAAAGAGGCTGGGATTATGATTGAATGCCCAGTTGAAATTAAAATTGACGATAAGTTAGTGGTAATTTGCTAATGCCGCGGGTTTATGCGATTTAAATATTTAGATATTTTAATTGGAATATTTGTGACTGTGCTTCTGGTTTCTAATGTCGTGGCAGTCAAGATTTTTAAATTAGGCCCTTTTAGTTTTGCTGGCGGCACGATTTTGTTTCCTCTGGCTTATATTTTCGGCGATGTGTTCACAGAGGTTTACGGCTACAAAAGAACGCGCCGCATTATCTGGACCGGATTCTTGGCCAATATTTTGATGGCCATAGTTTTTATCATTGTTGGCAAACTGCCGGCTGCTTCTGGCTGGCAGTATCAAAGTGCTTATGAGGCGATTTTGGGTTGGGTGCCGCGCATTGTTATTGCCAGCATTATCGCTTATTGGCTGGGCGAGTTCACCAACTCGTTTATTCTGGCTAAAATGAAAATCTGGACCAAGGGCAAATGGCTCTGGACGCGGACCATCGGTTCAACCATTGTCGGCGAATTAGTAGATACGATAGTTTTTTGTTTGATTGCTTTTTGGGCTAGAATTCCTACTGGCCTTTTAATAACTGTGATTATTTCCAATTACCTTTTAAAAGTTCTTGTAGAAGTGGTATTTACCCCATTGACTTATTTGATTGTTGGTTTTTTGAAAAAAGAGGAAGGCGTTGACACCTATGATTATCAGACTAATTTCACGCCTTTCAATCTTAAAGATACAGAATATCAAGCATAATAATTTCATTTTTAATATGAATTATGCAATTGAGAGAATTCGACTACTATCTGCCTAGGGATTTTATTGCTCAAAAACCTGTTCATCCGCGCGATTATTCGCGTTTGATGGTAATTAATCGAATATCAGGCAAAATTAGCCACCATTATTTTTACGAAATTGGAAAATTTCTGCAAAAAGGCGATGTTTTGGTGCTTAATGACAGCAAGGTGATTCCGGCGCGGATGCTTGGCAAGCGCGAAGGCGGCGGCAAGGCCGAAGTTTTACTGTTGCGACCCAATGCTAAAAATCTAAAAGAATATGTTTGGAGGAATGATTGGTGGTTGATTGGCAAGCCAGGATTGGCCAGGGGGCAAATAATAAAATTTCCCCACGGTTTAGAAGCCCAGATTTTAAAAACTAACGGCTACGAGCGATTGATTAAATTCAATTGCCAAGGCGAAAAATTAAAAAAGCTGATTTATAAAATCGGTCAAGCGCCGGTCCCGCCTTATATTAAAACCAAGATTTCTACTCAAGAATTAAAAAAGCAATATCAAACGATTTATGCCAAACATCTGGGTTCGGTGGCAGCGCCGACCGCCGGTTTTCATTTTACACCCCGCCTAATTAAAAAATTAAAAAACCAAGGCATTCAATTCAAATATATTACTCTTCATGTTGGACTTGGGACTTTTCAGCCGGTTAAAATCGAAAAAATCGAAGGCCACAAAATGCTGGCGGAATGGGCTGAGATTGATAAAAAAACTGCTGCTGATTTGAATAAAGCAAAAAAGGAAAAACGCCGGATAATTGCCGTTGGCACAACTTCTACGCGCGCTTTAGAATCAATGGCCAATGCCAGGGGCATTGTTCAGCCAGGCCAGAAATTTGTTGATTTATTCATTTATCCCGGTTATAAATTTAAAGTGATTGATGCCTTAATCACTAATTTCCATTTGCCGAAATCAACGCTTTTAATGTTGGTAAGCGCTTTGGCAGGAAGAAAACTAATACGTAAGGCTTACCAAGAGGCAATCAAGGCAAAATACCGTTTTTTCAGCTTCGGCGACGCAATGTTTATTCAATAATATGACTTTTCAAATCAGCAAAAAATCTAAAAAATCAAAAGCGCGATTGGGGCGATTAAAAACCAGTCACGGATTTGTTGATAGCCCGTTTTTTATGCCCATTGCGACGCGAGCAGCGGTTAAAAGCCTCGCCCCAGAAGAATTAAAAGAGCTGGGCGCGGAAATTATTTTATCCAACACTTACCATTTAATGTTGCGGCCAGGCGCCGAAATTATTAAAAAGGCCGGCGGCTTGCATAATTTTATGAAATGGCCGGGCCCGATTTTGACTGATTCTGGCGGTTATCAAGTTTTTTCTTTGAGCTCCAAAAGCAATGGTGAAGGCCCGTCGGCAGTGAAAATATTAGCGCAAGGCGTGAAATTTAAAGATCCGGTGGACGGCCGGGGATATTTTCTGACGCCGGAAAAATCCATAGAAATCCAGAAAGATTTAAATTCGGACATTATGATGGTTTTGGATTGGTGCATTGGTTATCCAGCCGGCAAAAAACAAATTGAAAAAGCGATTGACGTGACAACCGAGTGGGCGAAAAAAAGCAAAGTTCAAAGTTCAAAGTTAAAAGTTAAGAGTTTACTTTTTGGCATTATTCAAGGCGGAGTTTATAAAGATTTGCGGCTAAAAAGCTTGAAAGATTTATTGAAAATCGGATTTGACGGATATGCCATTGGCGGATTGGCAGTGGGCGAGCCGCTTAAAAAAATGTACGAAACGCTTGATTTTATTGTAGCGAAAATGCCCGAAGGAAAACCCCGTTATCTGATGGGCGTTGGCTATCCGGAGCAAGTAGTGGAAGCGACCAAAAGAGGAATGGATATGTTTGATTGCGTTATTCCAACCAGACATGCCCGCCACGGCGATCTATTCGCCCGGATAAATGCGAATTTAGGCGGAAAATTCTATAAGACCATTTCTATTGGCCAGGGCAAATACGTCAAAGATTTTTCAGCAATAGACAAAAATTGCGATTGCTATACGTGCCGAAATTTCAGCCGCGCCTACCTCCATCATTTATATAAAACCAAAGAAATGCTTTATTATCGTTTGGCGACAATTCACAATCTTAAATTTTATTTGGGTTTAATGCAGGATATTAGGCGGCTGATTAAGAGTAATCAATTATAATTTATTCAACTCCGCTTGATTTTTTGAATTTTTAGAATTTTTTGATTATTTTCTTTCAGTTCATAGTTTTCGTTTAATTCATACCGTGGTGGTATGAATTGAAAAAATATGAATAAAAAATTAGTTTTGCATACTTGCTGCGCGGTTTGCGGCGCCTATCTTTGTGAATTGCTGAAAGAGCGATTCAGCGAAATTTTAATTTATTTTTATAACCCCAACATTCATCCCGAAGAAGAATATAAAAAACGCCTGGAATCTGCAAAGAAACTGGCGGAAATTTATGGTTTTGAATTTCAAGAGGGAGAATACGATTCAAAAAGTTGGTTTGAAAGAGTTAAGGGGTTAGAAAATGAGCTGGAAGGGGGCAGGCGCTGCCCGGTTTGTTTTGAAATGCGGCTGCGCGAAACCGCAAAATTGGCGAAAAACAGGGGACTTGAATATTTTGCTACGACTTTGGCAGCCAGTCCGCATAAAAATGAAAAAATTGTTAATGATTTGGGCCTTCAAATTGCCAAAGAATTTGGTTTGCATTTCTTGACCTCCGGAGATTTTGGGCTGGACAAAAAGGAAATTTGGCAGAAATCGCGGGAATTAGCCAAAAAATTTAATTTTTACCACCAAAAATACTGCGGCTGTCTTTTTAGCCGGAGAACATAATTAAAAACACATTTTTTCAATTTCAAGTTTATATGCTATAGCAAATAAACTTGAAATTGATGGGAGGACGATTTTTGGCTATTTGACACTCTGTTTAAAAGTTTCTAAAATAGAAGCAATAAATTAAAATCATTTATGGATAATTTAAACAATCAAACAAATAAGCCAAAGAGAAAAAAGACAGTTTTCATTGTTATTCTTGTCTTTCTAGTTATTCTCTTCGGCTTATTTTTGTATGTTGGAGGATACAAAATGTTAAAGCAGGTTTATGATGATTGGAATACTTCCAGGAAAGCCCATGAAGCGATCCAGCAATACAATGAATTTCTGGATCAATACTATAAAACATTGGCCGAAGACACCTATGGCGGCAAAACTCCCCAGGAAACTCTAGATATGTTTATTGACGCTTTGGAAAGGGGCGATATTGACTTGGCCAGCAAATACTTTGCCCTGGATGATAATTTAAGTCGGAAACAAGGGGAGGATGGGTTACAAAAAGCAAAGGAAGAGGGAAGAATCTCATATATTATTCAGCAATTGAAAAAGGCCGTTCCAGCTAAAAATTATAATGAGGCAGACGGTTTCGTTTGGTTTAACGTATACAATGATGCCGGTGAATTAACTCACGAAATGGAATTGATGTGGAACGAATATTCTGGGGTTTGGAAGATAGAAAGTATGTAAATATATTGTATATTCATCCTATGGCAAAAATTAGCAAACATAAATTACTACTGATAATTTTTGGGATGATTTTAGGGACATTGCCCAGTAGTGTTTTAGCTTACAATAACGTTACTACTCATCCGGCCTTAACCCAAGAGATTATTAAGTTTTACAATAATTTTTACGAACCAAAAATAGCCATTGAAGAAATGCAAGCGGCAATGGTCGGCAGCACCAAAGAAGATGAACCCGCCATCCGCACCATTAATCATTTTTACGACCCGGTTTATCAGCGGGGCCTCAATAATCAAAACGCTGAGGCCTTAGCGCCATTTATTAGCATTCTTAAGCCATTTATTAAAAGTGCCAAGGTCTGGGCGCAAGATTCCAAAGCGCAGGCCAATTTTTTGGGAGAATTTTATCATAATGCCGCCTTAAATCCTTATGCCCGTTTAACTAAAAATTCGATTGACATCGCCACGACTCATACTTGGGATAAGGCGATTTACGAATATATTAGCGGCGACAAAAAGTCGGCATTTGAAAACTTGGGTCATATTTTGCATTTATTAGAAGATATGACTGTTCCGGCTCACACAAGGAATGATCATCATTTGCGCGGTGACCCATATGAAAAGTGGGCAAGCCAAATTAATCCGGAAAATATCCAAGTGACCACAAGCAGAACACCGTCAGTGTTCTATAACTTAAATGATTATTTTGATAATTTAGCCAATTATTCTAATAAAAATTTTTATAGCAAAGAAACCATTGGTATTCAAAGTGGCTATTCTACACCAACCCCGGATTACTTAAAAACAAAAACTATAAATGAATATTTATACTTTTTCAATACGGATATATACGGAGAATATTTGTTAGCCAGAAAAAAGGTGACAGATAGGCTTTTAATTTTAACGGTAACCGGTGATATTACTATTGATTCTCCAGAAATTAATCAGTCTTATTGGTCCCATCTTTCTCAGCAAACAGTTAGTTATGGCGCCGGCGTCGTTCATTTATTTTTTCAAGAAGTAGAAAAAGATAAAAATAATCCATCATTTATTAGCGAAATGAAACGGACTGCCTTGGGGGATTTGGTAAATAGCGCGAAAGATTTTTTTAGCGACTTGTTCAATAGTAAAAATCAAAATTTAGCAGTTGTCACTCCATCTCCGACAGCTTCAATGGCTCCTCAAATATTGACAGCATCGACTTTTGCTTCTGCTACCCCGGAAATTAATTCCACGCCAACCCCTTTTTATGTTGAAACCGCGACTAAGGTAGTTTTTAAACCTTTACCTATTCCTACGTTCCAGCCAGTTTCGACAAATAGTGTTTTGCCGACGCCCGGGCCAACGCCGCTTTCATCTCCCACTCCGACGCCAACGCCGACGCCAGTTATTCGGCCTTCCTTGGCGCAAATATTTGCTAGCGGCTCTTACAGTAGTTCCACCCACACTCCAACTCCAACACCGATTGTTTACTGCGACCAAAATAATGCTTTAATATCTGATGTTCAGTCAATAATTATCAATGAAATAGCTTGGATGGGCAGCAGCACTTCTGCAAATGACGAGTGGCTTGAATTGAAAAACATTTCTGAACAGCCAGTAGACGTCAGGAATTGGCAGCTATTAGATAAAGACGAACAAATTAAAATTGTTTTCGGTCAGAAAGGCGAAAACACTATTTTAACACCCAACCAATTTTATCTTTTGGAAAGAACCGACGACGATTCAGTGCCCGACATACCGGCCGACTTAATTTATACGGGCGCCATTAATGATACTGATGAATCCTTAAAGCTTTTTAATTCCGATTGTTACTTAGTTGATGAGGTTGGCACTGATCCTAATTGGCCAGTTGGCGATAAAGATGAGCGTCGCACCATGGAGCGTAGCAGCGATTTAACCTGGCATACTTATGTCGGCAGTGGTAGTGGTGAGATTATGGGAACGCCAAAGGAAGAAAACAGCATTCCACCAATTCCCGAGCCCACCCCTGAATCCACGCCCGAGCTAACTCCTGAGCCAACACCAACGCCCACACCAACTCCCGAACCAACACCCACTCCCGAACCAACCCCAACACCCACTCCCGAACCAACCCCAACTCCAACCCCAGAATCAACACCAACTCCTGAAATAACACCCGTACCAGAACCCACTCCCGAAATAACGCCAACTCCTACAACTGAGCCGACTCCAGAGCCGACCATAGAACCAACAGCCACTCCTACTCCCACTCCCACTCCAACTCCTGAACCCACTACTGAACCTACCGCATCGCCAGAGCCAACTTTTATTCCGACGCCCGAACCCACCTCAACACCAATTTCAGAACTTACTCCTAGCCCAACGCCAGAGCCGACTCCAGAGATGAGCCCAACACCAACTCCAGAACCAACCTCAATTCCAACTCCCATACCAACCCCAACATCAACCCCAATTATCTATTGTGACCAAGCCAGTGTCTTCGCTCCAGCTCGAAACCCAGTTATCATCAATGAAATAGCTTGGATGGGGACTGAAAATTCTGCCAATGATGAGTGGATAGAATTAAAAAATGTTTCCAATCAATCAGTTAATATAGAAAACTGGCAGCTATTAGACAAAGATGAACAAATTAAAATTGTTTTCGGCCAAAATGACGAAAATACAATTTTAGCAGATGGCCAGTTTTATCTTTTGGAAAGAACCGACGACGATTCAGTGCCGGAAATTGCTGGCGATTTAATCTATCATGGCGCCCTAAATGATACTAATGAATCTCTGAAACTTTTTGATGTTAATTGCAATTTGATTGACGAGGCCATTGCTAATCCCGATTGGCCAGCTGGCCACAAAGATGAGCGTCACACCATGGAGCGTAGTAGCGATTTAACCTGGCATACTTACAATGGCCCAGGCATTAGCGAAATATTTGGCACTCCCAAACAAGAGAATAGCATTCCATCAACGCCAGAGCCAACCGTAGAACCAACCCCAACTCCTACGCCAACTCCTACTCCCACTCCAACTCCAACGCCAACTCCTGAACCGACGTCAACGCCCACGCCCACTCCAGAACCAACTCCGACACCGGAACCTACACTAACTCCGACACCAGAACCAACTCCAATTCCGACACCCGAGCCAACGCCAACGCCAGAGCCGACTCCAATACCTACGCCCACTCCAAAAATTTTGATTTCCGAAGTTTTCTATGACGCCGAAGGAATTTATAAAGATAGGGAATTTATAGAATTGTATAATGCTGATAATACTGATTTTAATTTAAAACATTGGAAGTTGGAATTGCAAATCAATGCCACCTCAACTAGAGCTTTGGCAACGCTGGGTTCCAAAAGCGAAGATGTTACTGAAATTAAAGGGAATGGTTATCTTTTGATTGGTCTCAACCAATATGGTAATGACCCCATTGATAACCGAGCAGCCGACATCAAACGATCTTATGAATTAAGCGCCGAAACTGATAATATATATAATATTTTATTGTTGGATGATGAAGCCAATTTGATTGATTCTGTTGTCTATGTTCGAGAGATATTTGTTGATGACGGCAGTTTAGAGAGGAGGGCGAATTCCTATTCCACGAGGGAATCAATGATGTGGGGGAATGATCGATTTTTGGGCAATGGCTATAACACCAGTTATTATACTGGCTATACTGCAGACACGGTTGAAGACTTCATTGTTCGCGATGGGCCGGAACCCCAAAATTCGCAAAGTTTGCCCGAACCACGACCCCAGCCAGTCAAACCAATTAATCTTCAAGGAGAAATTAGGGAAAATGATGAATTGGTTTTGTCTTTTGATTTGGGAGGAACTGTGATTGACAATCCATCGTTTAATGTAAAATTTGCTTATTCGCCGCAAGAAATAACTGAGGAAAATTGGAATAACCTGCCATCGCCTAATTCCACCGCAATTATTTTTAATGATGCGACACAGAGATACGAAACAAGCCTTGTCGGATTTTCTGAAGGCGCTTATTATTTCGCCATAAAATCTCAAGACAGCGAAGAATTAACTTCCGATATGTCCGGCATTTATGAATTTATTATTCCATTTTGCACTCCGCATTATGTTGATGTCGGCAACCTTTATATTAATAATATTGCCTTCTACTCCTGTTTGGGAAAAAATTGGCTTGATTTCAGTTTGTATAATTTTCCCAGCCCCTTGCCTTGCACAGACAGATATTGCGCTTTAGGTTTTTCTTTTCTTTTGAATAAAACCGAAAATGATTTTTATTGTAATGATGGTAAGTGTTTTTATGGTTTTTATACTAGGCCAGATTCAGCTTTAAATGTGAAGGAATGGACCGATTCATTTTTTATTGTTAGTGATAATCCCAATATTACTGATTTGGATTGGATGCCGGGCGTTCCTCATAGTTTTCATTTTGAAATTGACGGCACTTTTCAAGAAACAGATTTTATCGCGCCAGCGGTTTTTAGATGGGCAGGTGGCGATGGCCACTGGTGGAAAATAAAAGAAAGCCAGGCCAAAGATTATCTTCTGTTTGAAAAAAATCCGAGAAAAGCATTGGCGCCAGAGCCAGAGAACTTTAACGCGACATTCGACGAACCTAACAAAAAAATTATTTTCCAATTTCAAATTGGCGGCGAGGGGGAGTTGAGTTACGATATTCGCTATCGGACCGATGGGCCGGTAACTAATATTAATTGGAATGGTTCCGCCTCATTGGCGAGCGGTTTGATGCCTAGCAATGTTATGGCAACCATTGAAGCTGATGCTTCAACCTTGGAAACTGATAAAAATTATTACTTCGGTTTGAAAATTTTCAATAATTTTCGCTATTCTTCCGTAGCGCGGTCCGAAGCCCTTATTCCTTATCCGCTATTAGATTGTTCAGTTTATCAGGGAAATCCAGTTTTTTGCGAAAACTTTGAAAATTATTCCACTGGTCCGTTTCTCGGAGCAAATTATAAACAGGGAGATTGGATTTCGGGCGGCAATTCAGGCCCTTGGACGATAGAAAGCAACAAGGGCAAAAGATCTTCTCAGGCCCTGCGAGGGCGCTATAGCGGAGGATTAGCCTGGATTTATAGAGATTTTCCAGGTTTCTCATTGAACGGAGGCCTATCTTTGTGGGTTGCTCCTCAAAATTCAGATACCCGAGTAAGAGTATCGATTGACCCAAATATATCAGCAAGGTGGGAAGGCGACGGTTATCTTTATTTAAAAAACGGTAGCAACAATGTCGTCTATCCTGTGAGGATATTTCCGAATAATTGGTCGCGCTGGTATTTTGTTTGGGATGCGAGTGCGGTAAAATACAAATTTAAAGTAGATAATAACGATTGGCTGGTGTTAGATTGGAATCCAGTGGCCGGAGCAAAGCAATTAAGCTTTTCGGTGGAGGGTCGGAATGGCGAAGTTTATTTTGACGACATCGTTCCTTATCAATAATGCTCAACAAAGAAATAAGCCACAACAAACAAGGCAGAAAAATGAACATACAAAGCACCACGTCTCGTCCTGAAGCGTATCGCTGAAAGCGATTCTGCTTCGGGGTCAGGAACAATAAGAAACAAAAAGGAAATTTAAAGGCGGTCGCCAGGGGGCGACCGCCTTATTTCGTTGTTGTTCGTTTTCAGGAAGCGGTTTTTTCAGCAGCGCTTTTCAGCGTTTGGGCGGTTTCAGTATAAGATTTATAGGGCGATATAAGGCGCCGTGAGCCTTTAGCACCTTAACCAGTTCAGCATCGTTTTTGACGACAGCCAGCGCAAGAGCCAAGTCGTTTTTAATGTGGACATTAGCGCCGTTTTGGAGCATAGCTTCGGTCAGTTCAGCATCGCGGTAAAGCAGCCAGGCCTCCCAATCTTCAGCTTCTTTTCCCAAACTGCTGTCTTTTTGCCAATAGTGCAATCTCTGCACTACGGCTTTAATGCTGATTTCCTCGCCGAAGTTTCTGAGGAAATACAGCATCAGATTATAACTGGCGCCCATTTCGCATAATTCTTCCAAACTGATGGTTTTTTGTGGCATTGATGTCCCCTTTTTAGCGGAGTTTTTTTGTCCATTTGCCGGACACAAGGACTCCATAAATAAAGCCCTTTATCAGCCGCTTGTAGAAGATAAATTTGAGGAGCCATCGAACCCAATCAGCGGCGGCCAGAAGCCACATCAGTCCCAATATTATGGGCCAGATTGCCACGGAACTCCATTTCAGACCAGGAGAAGAACTTTCGTCGTAATAACTTGCGAAATTGCTATAAGCCGAGACGTCTCTACTGGTCAAAAAAGAGAACAACCATGTGGAATGGGAAATCCCAAAACTGGTTGGCGATGGAAGAAGAACTTTGGCAGCGACATTGACTTTTTTGTTTTTGTTCCAAGCCCAAAATGCCTTTGCGTCCAGATAATAAATCCAATACCCGAGGTTGATATAGACAATTAGTCCAATCAGCCCCACCAAAAGCCAAGTGATAGTCATTTTTTCACTCCTTATTGAGTTTTTAAGCTCAGAATGTGGTCTCGCCAAAGGCGGATTCACTCTGTGCCGTTTATATTATATCATAAGGAATTACGAGAGTCAATAACCGCCCCGCCTAAGGCGGGGCGGTTTTAAACAACTAATTTATCTAATTTCCGCGTTCAATTGGGATTTAAGGTTGGAAATGATTTTTTCCAAGGATTTGCCGATTTCGTCGTTGGTTAAAGTGTGGTCATCGGCCTGGAAAATCAAATGGAAGCTCAAGCTTTTTTTATTGGGTCCGAGTTTTTCGCCTTCATACATATCAAAAAGGTCAGCGTCTCTTAATATTTTCGTTTCAGAATCATTAATGATATTTAATATTTCCGAAACCCGCGTTTCATTACTCACCAATAAAGAAATGTCGCGAATAACAGCCGGGAATTTGGCCAAGGGTTCGTATTCCAATTCTTCTTTGATGGATTTAATTATTTTTGCCAAATCCATTTCAAAAACAACTGCTGGATAGCCCTCATTGTATTTTTGGCTCAGCCCTGGATTGATTTCGCCGATAAATCCGAGCGATTCTTCGTCAACTTTGATTTCAGCGGCGCGGCCAGCGATTAGCCAAGGGTTTTGTTTTAAATCATAAAAATCCAAATCCCAAAAACCGAAGGCCTCAAACATTTTTTCAACAGCGCCTTTTAATTCCAAAAATGGATGGGATTTTTTGTCTTTATGGGAAATTAATCCAGCTAGTCGCCATTCCTCATACGGATTAAGGCTGCTTTTCTGAAAGACCTTGCCTAATTCAAAAATTTTCACCTCGTTGTAGAAACGGAAATTGCTAGCGCTGTTTTTTAGCAAGTTGATGATGAGGGTTGGCCGCAAAAACGCAAACTCCGAGCTGACGGGATTGGCAATTTGAATAGTTTGCTCGGGTTTTAAATCAAAGTTAGTGAGGTCGGTTTGAGAAACGAAAGAATAATTGTAAACTTCGTTTAATCCCAAAGTCGCCAAAGTTTTTTTGATTTGGCGGCGCCAACTTATCTCTTCATTTCTTGGAGCTAGGGTCAAAATGCCCATCGGAGGGATTTCTGGTACTTTGTTGTAGTCATAAATCCGTAAGACCTCCTCGGCTAAATCCTCGAATCGCTCGATATCAAGGCGCCAAGAGGGGATTTCCAAAATAAGATTATTTTTTTGCTTTTTGACAATTTTGAAATGAAGCCGCTCAAAAATATTTTTTATTTGGGAAGAGGGGATTTTAACGCCGGCAAAGTTTTCGAATTTTTTCAGGTCGAAACCAAGGGCTTTTTTGGCAATTTTTTTCGGATAAACATCAATTATCCCTTTCATTATTTTACCGCCGGTTAATTCTTGGATTAACGAAGCGAGGCGATTCAGGGCAATTTCGGTTAAGTTCTGGTCAACTCTATGTTCAAAGCGAACCGAGGCATCAGTGCTAAGATTTAAAAATTTAGAGGTGTGGTGAATGAGCATCGGGTCAAAATTGGCGCTTTCAATGACAATACTTTTAGTTTCAGGGCTGATGCCGGTTGATTTGCCGCCCTTGATGCCGGCAATGGCTAACGGTTTTTTCAAATCAGTAATTAACAGCACTTCCGGATTTAAGTCGTAAACCTTGTCATCTAATGTTTCAATGGTTTCTTGGTTGTGGCTGCGGCGGACAATAATCGGCTTGATGTTTTGGTCAGCAATTTTGTCGTAATCAAAGCAATGGAGGGGCTGGCCGGTCTCAAGCATCACGTAATTGGAGGCGTCAACGATGTTATTGATGGATTGCAAGCCGCAAGCTATCAGCCGGTCTTTAAGCCATTGGGGTGAGGAGTCAACTTTAATGTCAGTCATTACTCTGGCGCTGTAGCGGGGGCAGTCATTGTGGTCTGTAATTTTAACCATTAAGTAGGACGATGCCCTTTCAGTTGCTTCTTTAATTTTTACGGCTGGTTCTTTGATTTTTAAATTAAAAACCGCGCCGATTTCTCGTGCTAATCCCAGATGGCCGCTTGAATCAGAAAAGCGGTTGGGCAAAAGTTTGATGTCCAAAACATAATCATTGCCAGCTTTTTCAATTTTTTCTACTTCAAAACTTTTAATGGTCAAAACCTCGGCCAGTTTTTCTGGTTTGGACAATTTAGGCAGATATTCTTTGAGCCAATTATAAGAGAATTTCATATTTAGAACTGTTTTATAAATCTTAAGTCGCCGGAATTAAAGAGACGAATATCCGGAATGTTGTATTTAATCATCGCGATTCTGTCTATGCCGAAACCAAAGGCAAACCCCTGAACGTCTTTGGGATTGTAGCCAACGGCCTCAAAAACTTTCGGGTGAACCATTCCGGCGCCGGCGATTTCCAGCCATCCGCTTTGGCCGCAAAGCGAACAGCCGCGGCCCGAACATCGCGGGCAGGAAACCCCAACCTCCACGCCGGGTTCAACGAACGGGAAATAATCAAGCCGGAATCGGATTGATAAATTTTTGTTGAAAATTCTTTTGAGAAAAGCTGAGGTGACGGATTTAAAATTGGCGAAACTAATGTTTTTATCAACCATCAGGCCTTCCAATTGGTAGAATTGGATTTCGTGGGAAGCGTCGCTGGCCTCGTAGCGGAAGGCCTTGCCCGGTGCAATAATTCTAATTGGCGGCTGATGTGTTTCCATATAATGGATTTGAACAGGCGAAGTATGGGTCCGCAATAGTAGGTTTTGAGCTTTGGGTTTGGAGCTTTGAGTTTGCGGCATTAGCCACAAAGTGTCCCACATATCGCGGGCTGGGTGCTCTTTTGGAATATTTAGGGCGTCAAAGTTGTAAAATTCCGTTTCAATTTCCGGGCCTTCGGCAATCGCAAAACCCATTGAGGCGAATATTTCCTCAGTTTCTTCTTCTACTTTGGAAATGGGATGAAGATGGCCGATTTCTCTTTTTTTGCCGGGAGCTGTGATGTCAATCGGCTGAAATTCAGCGTTATGGACAAGCTCGGTTTTTTTCTGTTGGAGCAGCTGTTCAATTTGCTGGCGCAGAGCATTGGCAGCCGGCCCGATTTTCTTTTTTTCTTTTAGGGGTAAGTCTTTTAAGGATTTTAAAATCGCGGTCAGATGGCCGCTGCGACCGAGATATTTTATCCTGATTTTTTCCAGCTCATCCAAATCGCGGACATTGATGATTTCCGGGATAGCTGATTTTCTAATTTCATCTAGATTCATAGATTAGACGATACGTTTTAGTGGCTGCAGGTGGAATCGAACCACCGACCTAAGGATTATGAATCCTTCGCTCTAACCACTGAGCTATGCAGCCATTTTTTGATGCGGAGCGAATTACTAAAATTTTAGCAAAAATTTTTAAATAATTCAACCTAACACTTGCCCCGTAGTAGAACTTCGTTCACTACGGGGCTGCGCCATTGTATTGAAAAATAGATAGCATTAACTTTTCCAAAAGAGATTTTCCCAATTAAGTTCTTACTTCGGGGCTTGCAAAGATAAATTTTGCTGTTAAAATAAGGAACAGCGGGGTAGAGAAGTAGTATCTCGCGAGGCTCATAACCTCGAGACCCAGGTGCAAATCCCGGCCCCGCAACCATGAAGTAGAGTCCCGAAGTATCGGGACACACTTCATGGCGGTAAAGCGTGCTCCGGCTCTGCTTTACCGCCTAAAAGTGTTTCTATATCAAGAGAAACAAATCAATGTCCAAATTACAATATTGTGTATATGTTCTTTATAGTTTGAAAGATGGAAATTTATACATTGGTTGTTCTAGTAATTTAAAAGAGCGTTTGACTAGTCATTTTCACGGATATTCAAAAAGCACTGCTTGTCGGCGTCCATTCCGATTGATTTTCTGTGAGTATTTTTTGTCTAAATCCGATGCTTTGCGCAGGGAAAAATATTTTAAGACCGATGCTGGAAAGAGAAGTTTAAAATTAATAATGCGCGAAAGCTTGAAAAACGTTATCTTTGCAGCCGTGGTGTAGCCCGGTTTAACACGCTTCCCTGTCACGGAAGAGATCACGGGTTCAAATCCCGTCGGCTGCGCTCCAAATCAAAAACGGCCCGCCTTAAGCGGACTGTTTTTGATTGATTACTTGGATTTTTTATTCAGGTAAGCGGTTAAACGTGATTTCAAGCGGCTGGCTTTATTCTTTTTGATTAGATTGACTTTTGCCACCTTATCAAGGTTTTTATAAACCAGCTTCAGGTGTTCTTTGGCCTCTTTGAGTTTGTTTTGGTCAACTAATTTCCGGAAAGCTTTAATAGTCGCTTTTAATCCAGCTTTCTTTTTTTGGTTGGCAAGATATCTTTTCCGCGATTGTCGTAGGGCTTTTTGGGCCGAGAGCGTGATTGGCATAGTAAAAAATTACGAATTATTTCTATAATATATTAAGCAAACAAGGAAGTCAACTTATTTGGCGTTGTATGAATGAGGGGGCGCTTTAATTTAGGTTGTCCAAGCGGTTCAACGTTGATTCCTAAATGCGCCCTCTTTCGATGCTATCCAAAAATAAAAGAGCAACCGCCGCAGCGGCCGCTCCTTTGTGTTACAGTTCAATTTAGATATCTAGAACAAGCTTGGACGGGACCATCGCCTTCCGGAGAATGTCACCAAAATGGGAAGTCAAACCAACATCGCCGTGGAGGATAATGCCGCAGTTTCGATGCTTTGCTTCCTCGACTAAACGGCGTAAAACCTCCAGTCCTTCTTTAACTTGGAAATCCCACCATTCTTTTGGTTCGCCGGGGAAAATGGTATTGCCAGCGCCGGGAGTGCGACCCAGATGAAGTTGAAGCACCCACACCTTTTCGCCGTCATAAACCCATTCAAAGCGAATGTCACCCAGTTTTTCTTGGAGGCGGCACCAGAGAAAATTCACTTCCCCTTTGACTTCAGCTGGAAGCGACTCCGGCGTTTTGATGCCAATCATGAATTGGTCGCCATAGCCACGGCAACCTTCAATAATTGGTGCGCCGCCTGTGTCGGTAATAGTGGATCCAGAATATTTAGCAGGGACTCCTTCTTGAATGATAATGGCGGCAATTTTGATGTTATCCGGGTCGTCGGTCTGCATAATCTCAAACGGATCATGGTAGCCACGGAGTGTTTGAAATTTGCCAGGCGATTGTTCTTTGGGGACAGTTCTTACCCAAACCTGCTCATTATTGCCGATTGAGGTGCCGAAATGAAATTGTGGGATCACTCGTCCAAAAACCGTGGTTCTCGGCACTGGGAAACCCAGAAGGTCGGCAATTAACAAACCAAAGGCCTTATCGCCCATAACCAAGCTATATTTATTGGGCCAGGTGATTTTGATGGAATTAGGTAGAGCGGTCTTATCGTATAAATCAACTTGCCAGACAACGATGAAATCTCCGCGGTAGCCAAGACGATAAGGATGAACAGAAAATTCGATACGGTGTCTCATATCAAAAGGGACATGAAAGTGGCAACCATAAACCCTGCGGATCAGAGCAAATCCCAAATCTCTTGGGAGTCGCATGCATCCTGGTTTTTCAACGCAGCGCGGCGTATCATTGGGAGCCACCTCCATCAAAGAGCCGAATAACACTCCGGAGAAGCCGCCGTCATTAAGGCGAATGGTCTCATTAATGATGACATAGTATCCCTCACTAATCCGTTGCCTCACGAGCGAGGCGGCGCAATCAGCATTCATAATACCATAGTCAAAGGGGTTACCATCCGGCTTTTGTGGCAGAAAAGTGCGGACACTGACAGAATGAGCTTCCACTTGGCTTAGCATAACATTCATGGATTCCTGGATACTTTGAAATCGGTGATTAGTTGGATAACCTCGCAGCCGCGCAAAACGTTGGCTGCCATCAGGTCCGAAGCTGACGAATTGAGCGATATTAGATCCCTGTTCAGCCAAGTTGTTTAAGATTAAATCTTTTAAAACGTCCATCTCTTTACTCCTAATAAAAATTTCAAAATTCTGTCTTGATTCTATGACTGTTTTCTGTTTTTGTCAAATGAAAATAATTTTTCCGTACAAAAAACTACTTTGCCTAAAGATAAAAAAGACCTATAATTGAAATGAAGGAGCTCCGATGTTACGTCGGAGCGACCGAACGAGATTACATCCGCGAAGCGGACATAAGAAAAGCGATGTTTTACTCTTTAGAAGGAGTCATCAGTCAAAAAACCGAAAAATTCGTGGTGATGGAAAACCAGGGTTTTGGTTTCCGGATTTTTATTTCCCGCGAAACTTTGGAGAAATCGCCGAAAATCGGCGAAAAAACCAAACTCTTCATTTATTTGCATTTGCGGGAAGAGGCAATGGAGCTTTACGGATTTTTGAGCCGCGAAGAGCTGGAATTCTTTGAATTGTTGAATTCGGTCGGCGGCATTGGGCCGAAATCAGCTTTGGGGCTTTTAGGATTGAGTTCGGTGGATAATATAAAATCAGCGATTATTACTGGCAAGGCGGAATTTTTGAATCGGGCGCCAGGGATCGGCCGAAAGACCGCGGAAAGAATAATTTTGGAATTGAAATCAAAATTGACTGCTGGCGAGGAAGGAACAGCGAGATTAGAAGGAGATTTGGAACTGGAGGATGCTCTGGTGGATTTGGGCTATGACCGAGTCAGCAGCCGCAGGGTTATTAAAAAAATTCCGCCAGCGCCAGCTTCTTTTGATGAGCGTTTCAAAGAAGCCCTGAAAATGTTGGGTAAAAAGCAATGATTTATCAAATCAAAAAATTAGTCAAAAAAATGACGCCGGGTTTCGTCATCTCCTGGTATCATTATTTTTTGGTTTTTTTTGCCGCTTTTATTTATCATTTTCCGAGCAGGCACTTGGTAGTTATCGGCATCACTGGCACCAAAGGCAAAACAACCGTGGCGGAATTATTGAGCGCTTTTTTGGAGAAAACCGGAGAAAAAACCGCGATGATTAATTCTTTGCGTTTTAAACTGGCGGGAAAAAGCTGGCCGAATAAATTAAAAATGACGATGCCCGGTCGTTTTTTTGTTCAGCGGTTTCTGCATCGCGCCTGGTGTAGAAAAATCCGTTATGCAATTTTGGAAGTAACCTCCGAAGGAATTAAACAGTACCGACACAAGTTTATTGATTTTGATTTGGCGGTTTTAACTAACTTTCAGCCGGAACATCTGGAGGCGCATGGTTCTTTGGAAAAATATAGGCAAGCCAAAGAAAAACTTTTTGCGGCACTGGGCAGTCGGCAAAAAAAAATTCAGATTTGCGATCCGGTGGGCAAATTTGAGACGACTGTTAAAAAAGCCAGCGTCGTGAATGTTGATGATGGAGCCGCTTCTCATTTTTTGAAATATCCGACTCAAAAGAAAATCGGTTTTGGTTTGAAAAATAAAGATGGCGAGATTAATTGTTTGATTCAACCCAGGAATTATTCTTTTACCAAAGATGGCATTTCTTTTGAACTGGAGGGTTTAAAATTCTCCTCTCCATTAAAGGGAGAATTTAATCTTTTTAACATTTCGGCGGCAATTGCAGCGGCTAGGGCCTTGGATATTCCTTTAACTATTGCTAAAGAAGCAGTGGCAGAATTTGACGGTTTGCCCGGCCGCTTAGAAGAAATAAAAGAGGGTCAGAATTTTAAGGCGTATGTTGATTATGCCCACACGCCGAATTCTTTGATAGCAATTTATGAAACTTTGCGGCGAGAAGCGCCAAAAGGAACAGCTAAAATTATAAGCGTTTTAGGGGCAACTGGCGGCGGACGAGACAAATGGAAAAGGCCGCTAATGGGCAAAATTGCCGGTCAATATTGCGATGAGATTATTATCACCAATGAAGACCCTTATGATGAAAATCCCAGAAAAATTATGGAAGAAATTGCGGTTGGTTTAAAATTGGCAAAACATCCTTTTAGGATTATTGAAGATAGGCGAGAGGCAATTGCCGAGGGATTAAAACTTTGCCAAAATGGCGATTGTTTTGTGATTACGGGTAAAGGGTCAGAGCAGGCGATTGTTGTTAAAGGCGGCCAAAAAATGCCCTGGGATGACAGAAAAGTTGTCAGAGAAGAATTAAAGAGTTTAAGGGTAAAAACATGAAGCCATTTGAGATTTTAAGTCATACAGCTGATGTGCGATTGAAAATATACGGTTCTTCCAAAGAAGAAATTTTTAAAAATGCCTTAAGGGGGATGGGTCAAATCTTGGGGCCGGTATTTAATGAGTCAGAATTTGAGCGGCCAAATAAAACTCATAAAATTAAAGTGGATTCGCCCGATTTGGCGGCGTTACTGGTGGATTTTTTAAATGAAGTTGTGGCGCTTTTAGGGCAGCAGAAAATTTTATATTTTAAAACTAATTTTACAAAACTAACCGACATCCACTTGGAAGCGGAATTAGAAGGAATGTCGGTCAAGGAATTGGGCGAGGAAATTAAAGCCGCTACCTATAACGAACTTTATTTTAAAGAAGACCCAGGCGTTGGTTGGGAAGCAATGGTAATTTTTGATATTTAAAAAAATTTAAATGTACAACATCAAATACTTAATTAGAAAAAAATTAAATAAACTGGGCCTGCGCCAAAAATTTGACGAGAGGTCAATTTGCGCTTATGCCCAAGAATTTATGCGAAACAATTTGAAAAATATTTCTGCCCAGGCCACTTCGTATTTTAACGGCAATTTGATGATTGAGGCGAAAAATGCGGTTGAAGCCAACGAGCTGCATTTTTTTGAGGAAGAACTTAAATATTTTTTGGAAAGCAAAGGTTATAAAATAAAAAAAATCCGGATTGTTTCCTGAGCTTTAACAAAAAGGAGCGCGGGCTAAGAGCCAGCACTCCTTTCGTTTTGGTTAGTAGAGGGAAGAATTCAGGCGGAATTTGTTTAATCGGGTTTTGGCCCGATTGCTTATCTGGGGGTCAGGGTCGTTTTGCAGCACCTCCAGCGCACTAAGAGGAGCATTGGAGTTCTGGGCAACAGCTAGGCGGATAGCGAAGGAGCCCTTCTTGGCCAATTGAACCAGAATATGGCTGGGCGTATTGGGATTCATCGCTACACCCACACGGACAAGAGCGTTTAAGTCATCGGCCATTTTTTTCAAAACCTCAGCTGGTGCATATTTGCTCCGGCTGATGGAAAAGCGGTTGCCCTCGCTTATGCCTATGTCTGTGGCTAAAATCGCCAGGCCCTTTTTGGTTTTTTCCGGATCGCTTTCCCAGGCTTTTTGAATGCATTCGTTCCAGCAATCAGCGCTAAAAATAACAGCATTAATAAAATCCTCAGAAAAACCCACTTCTCGGGCAACTTCAGCTGCCCTTAATCTAATAGACGACATCATTGCCTCCTATTAAGAAGAATTGTAAAATGCAAGTTTTTAGCTTGCGCCATCTCTAATAATATATCTTTATTAATTTTTTGTCAACCTAAGGATTAAAAATGATGATGGAGGCTTCGGCTAAATTGTCCAAACTATCGCGCGCCTCAATTTTGATTTGATTTTGAGGCTCAATGATTGATGGCGTAAAATTAAATTGATAATTTTCACCTTGCAGATTTTGAGTTTCATTAACTAAAGTTTCGTTGAAATAAAGTTTTACAGATTTAATGCCGAAAGACGATTTAATTTGCGCCTGAAATTGAATAGTGGGATTTTGAAGATAGGCGCCATTGGTCGGGTTGACAATGGTGATTTCCGGCGCTTGTTTAGCGCCGACTATTTCCGCATAATCAGTCGGCACCGGCTCATTATATTGTTCGGGATTGGCTAAATTGCTTTTAATCCAATCCAACACGGGTTTTTCCCAATTTTCAAATTGAGGATCGTTTTCAGGGTGTTCGGGGAGCGGTCCCTGCGGGTTGTTTTTATCCGCCCAAAAAAGGATGTCGTGGATTTGCGGATAGAGTTTGTCACCTATCTTAAAATAAGTTAGATATTGGTCGTTTAAAATCGGCTTATCGGTATTTATCGCTGTTGGTTGGGGAAAGGCTTCGGCCGGTTGGTTTTTCAGAGCCTCTACCATAAAATTATGCCAAATTGGAACAGCTGCCAAAATTCCGGCAGCACCGCGTTGCATCGGCGAGAAATCATTGTTGCCAGCCCAAACAATAACTACTAAAGAAGGAGTATATCCGGCTACCCAGGCATCGCGATAATCCTGGGTAGTGCCGGTTTTCGCCGCCACTTCGTAGCCAGGAATTTCCAAAAGATTATTGGGGCCAAAAAGACCGAGTCGCGCTTCATTATCAGACAAAATGTCATTAACAATTCGGATATATTGAGGATTGTAAACCTCTTCGGATTTATCTTCGTAATTTTCCAAAACTCTGCCTTGTGGATCTTCCACTTTGAGAATGGCAGTTTGCTGATGTTTCTGACCGTCTTGGGCAAAAACCGAATATGCCTCAGCCATATCAATCGGCCGAACGTCGCCTCCGCCCAAAACCAGAGACAAGCCATAGCGGCCGGTTTCGGTTAAAGTGGTAATGCCGAATTTTTGGGCGGTTTGAATGGTGTCTTTTAAGCCGGCCAAATACAGGACTTTGACCGAAGGAAGGTTAATGGATTGGGCGAGGCCGTGTCGAAAATCAACCGGGCCGCGGGAACGCTGGTCGTAGTTGGCTGGATGATAGCAATCCAGACCAAAAGGATCTTTTTCCTGGTCAGCCGAGGCCGGACAATCGGGATTGAACTCGGTTTTTAAGTCAAAAACAATTGTGTCCGGCGTATAACCCTTTTGGAAGGCAGTGAGATAGGCGAATGGTTTAAAGGCCGAACCGGGTTGGCGATGGCCGGTAACCACATTGAAGTTTCCCTCATTTGCTATATCAAAATAATCGCGGGAGCCGACCATAGCCAGGATTTGGCCGGTTTTCGGGTCTTGGGCAATTAAAGCCGCATTTTTTCCTTTATACAATTCCTCGTTTCTTTTGGCGCCCTCGGACACCGCGGTTTCTGCCGCTTGCTGCAAATTCCAATCAAGAGTGGTTGTGACTTTTAGGCCGGCAGTTTCCACATAGTCAGCGCCGTATTTTGATTCCAGGTATTCTTTGATAAACATTACAAAATGCGGAGCGCGCATTCCCTCAAATTTCGGCGAGAAGTTGATGGATTCTTTTATGGCCCTCTGGAATTCTTCTTCGTCAATGTAGCCGTATTGTTTCATTTTTTCCAAAATATAATTTTTGCGCGCCATTAATTCTTTTTGGTGATTGCCGTAAGGAGAATAATAGGAGGGCGCTTGGGGTAGGGCGGCCAAAAGAGCGGCCTCAGCCAAGGTTAAATCTTTAGCGTCTTTGCCGAAAAATGTTTGGCTGCCCGCTTCAATGCCGTAAGCATTGGAGCCGTAAGGTATTTGATTAAGATAAAGTTCCAAAATTTGGTCTTTGGAATAATTTTTTTCCAGCTTTATTGCCAGAATTATTTCTTTTAATTTCCTTTGGACAGTTCTTTCATCGCTTAAGAAGGCGTTTTTTACTAATTGCTGGGTGATGGTGGAGCCGCCCTGGACGATGCGGCCGCGCTGCAAATTGACGATTAATGCTCTTATAATCCCTTTCCAATCAAAAGCCGGATGCTGGTAAAACCCAGTGTCTTCAATGACAATCGTGGCTTCTCTGGCGTAATCAGGGATTTCTTGCAAAGGGATGACAGTTCGGCGTTCTTCGCCGTGGATTTCATAAAGCAGGTTTTGGCCGGTGCGGTCGTATATTTTGGTGGACTGATTAACAATGCGCTCGCCGATGCTGGAGGGGTTGGGAAGCGTTTTATAAAGGTAAAAAAGATAAACAGCGGCAGCCACTAAAACAATTAAACCCGCCAAGCAAAAAGTGAAAAAAATCCGCCAGAATTTTTTTGGTTTGTTTTTCTTTTTCGGCGGCTTCAAACGATATCCCATTTTTTCCAATTCGCTAACTTTATATCTGGCTGACATATATTTGTTATTTTCTCACGGCTTTTTGCTTTTGACAATAATCTCTTTGAAAAACGCCCCCGTCTTTCGGTTAAAAGACGGGGGCAGCGGCTACTTAATTGTATTTAAAGTTCTTCTTCTTCTTTTTCTTCTGGCGCTTTCTCTTCCGATTCTTCTTCTCCTTCTTCTTTTTCCATCCCCGCCAGTCCTTCATCCAAATCCTCGTCTTCTTCGGAATCAATACCCTCCTCTTCCTCTTCTAAATCTTTTTCTTCAAAACTTTCCTCGTCATTGCCTTTTTTAGCCAGGTTATAAATCGCCGTTGTCTTAAGAAATTCCGTAGTCATAATTTAATGAAAGTTTACCCTGTGGAATAGCCCTTGGGCTAATCTCGCTTCACGAGGTTATTTCACAGGGTGAAGGCGACCTTTTTAGATTAAATTTTTTGACCTTTTTCAATTGTGCCTGTTGGCTCTAAAAAGTCAATAGGAAATGATAATAGAGAAATTATAATAAATGTTTTGGCAATGTCAACCCCCAACATCAGCTTATTTTTGAGCCAGTCGTGAGTTCTTTGTCGGGTCTTAAGATGGCGATTGTGCCGTCGGTATCAGTTGCGGCCAAAAGCATTCCCTGGCTTTCCAAGCCGCGGATGACGCGTGGCTGGAGGTTAGTCAGCACAATAATTTCTCGGCCAATTAATTTTTCCGGTTCGTAAAACTGGGCGATGCCGGCTAAAATCTGCCGTTGTTCGTAGCCTAAGTCAATTTCCAGTTTCAGCAATTTATCCGAACCTTCAACTTTTTCCGCCTTTATAATTTTGGCGATTCTTAAATCTAATTTTTTGAAATCATCAAGAGAAATTGTTTTTTCCATATTTTTGGTTATTGGTTATTTTAAGTTATTTTTTTCTTTAAAAGATTCGACTTCGTATATTTTAACCCGAAGAGTATTATTTTTCCATTCATTAGCCGACAGCCCAGCCTTTAAACAAAGCGAAGTTAAAAATTCTTCTTTCGACGGTAATTCTATCCAAACTTGGGGAAGGTAAGTAGCCAAATGGAAATCTTTTTCAATGATGACGCCGTGGCGAGGCGGCTCTAATTTTTGCAGTAATTCCTCAGCGGTTCGATAAGTAATTTCTTGAGGCGGAGTTAAAACCGAAATTTCAATTTTGATTTTCAAAAACTCTTCAGGAGCCAGCGGTTTAAATCGCCCGTCATAAAAAGCAGAATTAATTGCATTTTCAATCACATCTTGATACAGGGGTTTAATTGCTTTTAATCGGCCAATACAGCCGCGCAGATTTTCATTAATAGTCAGCGTCACAAAAGTGGCGCGCCTTTCTTTCAAAGCAGGCGAGGGCAGTCCGTTTTCACCTATTTTTAAAATCTCATTATTTTCCAGAAAATATTTAATGCTCTGCCGGGCTAAATTTAATAAGAATTCTTTATCTTTCTCACCCATATTTTATTTATAGAAAACATAGGCTCCATAGCCGACCACGGAATTTTTATCACCTGAGGTTTCGTAAGAGGTTTGGTATTTTAATAATTTGCCTTGCCCGCCCAATTTTTTCGCCAAATGCATTACAACTAAAATAGCGGCCAAGCCGCAGGCCCCAACTTCTTTTTGGGTTTTTTTAATTTCTAAATTCGGAATGTATTTGTTGGCCAGCCCGTCAATTTTTTTAGCGGTTTCATAAGGATAAAAATGGCTTAAATCCGAACTAGCGACGAGGAGAGTTTTATCATCAATAATTGGCAGAAGAAGATCAGCCAAATTTTTACTTTGATTTTCGTCATTGATTAAAATTGGGAGAATTTTGAAATTTTTAAGCGTCATTTGTAAAAATGGCAATTGGACTTCAAGCGAATGCTCCGGCTGGTGGCTGGTATCGTCGATGGCGATAAAAGAGAGAGGGGGAAGGACATTGATTTCACCAAGGGGCGTTTGCCATTTGTCAGTTTTTGAGCCGCTCGCTGAGTTTATCGGAATATAATGAGCCGGGCCCAAAAGAATGACTTTTTCCGGCTGGTTTTTCGTTTGGAATAGAAGTTTATAAGCATAAGCTGCCACCGGGCCAGAATAAATATAGCCGGCATGAGGGACAATCAAGGCTTTAATTTCGCCCTCCAATTTTGGTGGCTTGGCTTGATTTAAAAATTGTTCAATTAAATTTTTTAATTCTGTGGCTTGGCTTGGATAAAATGTGCCGGCCACAGCCGGATAGCGAATAGTCATATGAAATATAATATACCGCTCGGAAATAATTTTTCGCAGCCGTTCGCTCGCCCAGCGCGCTCGCTCACTTATGTCCTCGGCAAAATTGTTGTAATTTGAAAAAACATTTGGAAAGTGCAACCCGCCTTCACTTGACACTTCATTTTAGGGAAATTAGGCAATTTTATTTAACGCAAAATCGCAAACTCGTCGCTTCGCTCCTCAAACAATGCGATTTTACTATAAAATTGCTCTAATTTCTAACTAAAACTCCGCTATATCGTTCAGGCGGATTGCACTCAAAAGAGAGGAGGCAATTTTGCCTGCTTGCCCCGTATAATTGCGAAGCAATTTATTCGGGGCGGATGGTCTCAAAAATTACTTTTCCAATATTTAATACCAGACCCCTGGAATTTTAGTTTGACATTTCAAACATCGGCCATTTTTGAAAGAATCAGTAATATTTATGGAATAGCCAATTCGTTTAATTAATTTTTCGCCACATTTTGGGCAATAAGTGCTTTCGTGTTTTTCGGTTAAAACATTACCGAGATAAATGTAATTCAAACCGGCTTTTTTGCCAATTTCATATGCTTTTTCTAAAATACCGATTGAAGTCGCTCCTTTGTTGGTCATCTGATAGGCCGGATAAAAACGGGAAAGATGCCAGGGAATGTTTTTATCAATTGAAGCGATGAATTTGGCGATTTCTTGAATTTCTTTTTCCGAGTCATTTTCTTCGGGAATCAAAAGCGTGGTAATTTCCTGCCAGATTTTCTTTTGCTGGATGAGTTTGATAGTTTTTAAAACCGGTTCCAATTTGGCGCCGCAGAGCCGATTGTAAAATTCATCGCGAAAAGACTTTAAATCAATATTAATGGCGTCTAAATAAGGAGCAATATATTCAACGGTTTCTTTTGATTCGTAGCCGTTGGAGACAAAAACATTTTTAATTCCGTATTGATGGGCCAGTTTCATCGTATCATGGGCGTATTCCGCAAAAATTGTTGGCTCATTATAAGTGTAGGCAATAGCCGGAATTTGATTTTTCCGGCAATAATCAACGATTTTTTCCGGCGGCCACTCGTCGCAGGTTTTTTTACTCAATTCTTCGAAATTTTGATAACCTTTGGAAAGTTGGGAAATGTCCCAGTTTTGGCAAAAAGAGCAGCGAAAATTGCAGCCGTAAGTGCCGAGGGAAAAAATTTCCGAACCGGGCAAAAAATGAAAAAGCGGTTTTTTCTCAATCGGGTCAATGTTAATAGCAACCGGCCGGCCGTAAACCAAAAGATTTAATTGACCAGCGATGTTTTTTCTGACGCCGCAGATTCCGGTTTTCCCTTCGCTGATTTTACAGTAGTGATTGCAAGCCAGGCATTGAACCCGGCTATTTTTTAATTTTTTGAATAATTTTTCCATTTTCTATGCCTTCAAAGAATATTTTTGAATTGCCCGATCAAAAGTTTCTATTTTCTCGCGCATTTCCTGCGGCAAGGCCGAAATTTTTAAATCCAGCGCCTTAAGCTGAGTTTGAATGCTGGAAATGAAATAGGAGAAGAGCTTGGTTTCTTGTTGGTTTTTGAGCTGGGGCTGGAATTGTTTGATGGTCTCTTCAATGTATTGACCAGGAAGCGCTAAATAAAAAATCGGAATATGCTGGAGGGGTTGGGGAGTAATTTTTTTGGTTTTAGTGTCAATCCCCAAACCATATTTTAAATGGGCGCCGGAGCGCAACAAGTTCTTTTCCGAAGTTTTCGCCATTTTGTCTTGGTAAATCGGTCCGGAAATATCCGCAACATCATCAAAGGCGCAAACCACGTTGCCTGTTTGTTTTTCCATAATGATGTTATCCACACCATTATCAATATCATCGGCCAGATTGGTGCGCACTACAATAAATTTTTGTTCCAAAAATTTATTGAACACCGCTGTTTTTAACATCTCTAATCTTTCGCCAACTTTTTCTTTCTCGAGTGCTTCTTCTCGCCATTCTTTTTGGATTTTGGCGATTCTTTGGCGGTCGCGGCTCAAAACTTCGGCTGGATAGCAATTTTGAAACGCCTCCAGATCAATTCGGCAGTCGCTTTTCACCGGAACGCCCTCGGCCCTCATTGATTTGGCAGTGGATTCCAAGAAAGCTGTTAATTTTTTCATTCCCTCCGTCAATTCAGGGGATTCGATTTGTTTCCTTTTTTCGGGCCCAAAAGGCTCGATGTTTTTGAATTTTAGGGGGTTATTCATAAAACTTTGTAATATGCCTTATTATAAAGCAGCATTTTTTAGTTGGCAACATTTTGGTTGACAGCCAATTTTCTAATTGCTAATATCTCGATAGAAGTTTAAAAACCTATTTTTAAGGAGAGAAAAATGATAAAAGTAAGTTTGGTTAGCAGACCGAGTGCCGATGCTGAAGATTTAATCGCCTTTGGGGCGCGTTCCTGTTATCAAGGAACGGCGCCGAAGCTTGGCGATAAAGTAGACATCAAAAGCCGCTTGTGGGATGTTAGCCATCACACGACTTTTCAGCACGGCCATTACACTTTCTTCATTGAAGGTATTGCTGTTGGAGATATTACTTTGGGTCTGCATCTGGCCAATGTTTTTTACAATTCGAGCCAGCGTTCCGGCCGATTCTGCTCCACCATGTTCGTCAGTCCTGATTTTGACGAAATCGCCGGCTACCTCAATTATTACAATTTGAATACCCGAGAGCTTATCGAGGTGATGGAATATTTGGCTAGTGGTTTTTGGATTTATAACCAGCATTTAGCCGAAGCTGAAGGCTTGGCGAGAAAATTTATTAAAGAAGAGAGGCCTCACGCCTCCGATGCCTACATTCTTCAAAACGCTCCGAAAATTGCCCAGGAACAACTCCGCGTTTTTATTCCGGTGATTTTGCCGACAGCCCTGACTTACACGGTCAACTTGTCAGCCCTGGCCGCCTTATACCATGTTGCTTGGTCGCCTCCGCTGATGGATTTGACTCAGCAGATGGCAGATTTGGTTCTGAAACAAAATCCGGACCTCAACTTCGTTTTTTCCCGCGCTGATCAAGACCGTGAAAATTTGCCGATGTCCAGAAAAACTTTCTTGCCCGATGGCGATATCTGTTTGAAGCCCACCGCGCGGATGATTTCGTTCGGCAATCCGAGTATTTTTAAGGCCCCTTCAGCCGAAGATATGTGGCCGATTGATTCCTTGCCGTTTAACCCGGCTTTTATGGACAACAACACCGAAGAGCTGAAAACGCTAGTGGAAATTTCTTTGGCAACTATGGGTCAGGACCAAAGGCACCGGACACTAAGAAGAAGCCAGCCGATTTTTACCGGCGATTTCTATTTACCGCCCATACTCGCGGCCTTAAACTTAAAAACGGAAGCCTGGAATTTGATGAAGCAATGGCTGAAAATTTTTCGTCATCGCTCGATTCCTTTAGCGCTGGCCTGTTCTCTGGCTCCTTATGGGGCGATGGTGCTCTATTATAAATCCGCTTCCTACAATGCCTTGGCGCATGAGTTTTTCAAGCGCCTCTGCTGGTGCACTCAAGAGGAAATCTATCATGCTTCGGTGCAAGTGGTGGAGCAAATCAAAAGCCGTCTCGGAGCGGATTCTCCGTTTCTGGCGGCGATGAGACCGTCTTGCGCTATGACCGGCATTTGTGCCGAAGGCAAGCGCTATTGCGGCCGCGACATCAGCGAATCCGCCAGAAACCCCTTTACTGAACGAAAGGTTTAAAGAACAACAACGAGATCCCGCTTTGGCAAAAGTGCCGAAGCGGGATTTTAAATTCGCTGATTTATTGGAATTCTATTTTTTAAAAATTATCGCGAATATTTAGCCATTAATTCGCCGCTATCAATAATATGGTTTTTCATTGCTCCTTCAACATCTTGTTTTGCTGCAGCCCCAGAAAGGCCTAAAATTGTGTCCAAGGCATAAATTTTAAAAAAATAACGATGGGTTCCCGATGGAGGACAAGGTCCTGTATATTTTAATAATCCGGCGCTGTTTGTTCCAGTGATGGCCTCTGGCGGCCTGCTGTTTTCTTTTATTTCGTTGGTTTTTGGGTCAATATTCCAAATTAGCCAGTGATTAAAGGTTCCAACAGGCGCGTCAGGGTCGTCAACAATTAAAACCAAGCTTTTGGTGCTTTCAGAGACGCCATCAATCAAAATCGGCGGATTTATATTTTCTCCATCGCAGGTATATTTTGATGGAATGGTGCCGCCATTTTTAAATGCCGGACTTGTAATGTTTATCATACTTGGTTTTATTTTAACAAATAAGAAAATAGAAGCAACTGCAACAACAATTAGTATTATAATGAAAACTGCCGCCTTTTTCATTGAATTTTACAAATTGGCTGTGTTCTTCGGTCTAGAACCCGATTTTTGAAGGCCTGCCCCGTGAGAAATCTTTGATTTCTTTTTCGGGGTAAATTTGGCTCTTTTGCGAGGATTTCCCCGACCCCTACCTACCGGCAGGCAGGCGTCTCGGTGGGCCTGGATGGTTTTCAAGACAGGATTAGGTTCCCCGTTGTTCCGGTTGACCGCCGCGAATTTGTCGGTACTTGTCCTTGTATTTTTCAATCGTTTCTTCAACTTCCTTATGAGGAATTTCGACCCGCAAAAGATCAATGGCATTTATGGTATCATAAACATCAAGTTTATTTTCAAGCTTGTAAATGGCATCTCGCCATAAAATTGCTTTTTCGTATTCTCCTTTCTTCGCTGCTTCTCTTTCTAATTTTTTCATCATATCAATGAAAGCGTGATATACCCCTTTCTCCGCTCCGCCTCTGCTAATCGTCCTATCTTTGAAAGGAATGCGGAGAATTGATTTCTGTTCTTTCATCATTTGCCGAATGCGGCCGGTTCTCTGCCAATTAAAAGCCGTGGAAATGATTTTTGTGTAAAAATCGCGAGCTCTATCAACCTTATCTTTGGAAATATTGGGAATCGCCTCCATCGCCTCCAAAAACCGCCAAGCGCCCACCTCAATCATTTCTAAACTCCACCAAGGTTTGGCCGATGCCCACCAAAAAGAATCACTGGCCAAAGCCGCATCCATTTTATCTCTTAAAATGGGATATCCGGGAGCGTCAACCGGCACTTTGTAAAATTCTCCCAAAACCATATTCAGGAAATCCCACTGGAATTTATGGATAATATTCTCGGGGTCATTCCAGGAAAGAAATTGAATATCATTTTTAATATCTTCAACGCTGGAAGCCCAAGTGGATTTAACCGGCGAAACTTCTTCGTAATCCTTGTAATGTTTGGGGATGTCAGAAATTTGAATCAGTTCAAATTCCGGTGCCGCCAAAACATCAAAAAGCATTTTCTCCAAACTCGGTCGATGATGACCAAACGTTTCCACGTCCATGGCCGTAACCAAATAGCGACCACTCTTTAAATCATCTTTCATCGCTTCTCTCAGAGTTTCTTCGGAACGGACAACTGCGCTCATTATTAAATTACTCAATCTCCTCTCGCGGAAAAAAACTAAAAGGTTGGAATCTTTAATTTTATAAACTTTTTTGTAATCAACGTGGCCCGGTTCTCCTCCGCAAGCAATTTCGTCTAAAATAATCCACTTGAATCCTAAATCCTCTAAAATAGGCACAAGTTCTTTTTTATAAGCCATTTCCGGCGGGAAAAATCCTTGCGGCCTATATCCCTCTCCCAAATAAAATTTATTAGTTTCGTCGTTAATCTGAACTTGACGAATAATTTCTTTTTCTTCCACCAGCGGCAAAAAAGCGTGGTATTTGGAAGAACTGGTAAATTCCGCTCGTCCCTCTTTGCCGAGTTCTCTCAATATATCAATAAGATCTCGATATTTATATTTATCAAAAAGCTCCAAAAGGCTGCCGTTAATGTTAAAAGTGAGGCGGATTTTTTTATTCTTTTTTACGCCGTGAAGTACGGGCCGATAACTTTGAACCACAATTGCTTCCATTATATCCTCTTGCTGGCCCCACGGCTGGTAAAAATGTAAAAAGTTAGCCCAATACATGATATTCAATAGCTTTCTTAAACAATCCAACGTATTCGCGAGCTGATTTGGTCCACGAAAAATCGGCTTTCATGGCCCGTTTTTGAATATCGTGCCAGAATTCGGGATAACGATAAGTCTCAATAGCTCTTACCATTGCGCCGTAGAAAACGCGATGGTCAAATTTTTCAAAAACAAAACCGGTACCGATTTTGTTCGCGGGATCATAATTCACAACACTGTCTGCTAAACCGCCGGTCTTGCGGACAATCGGCACCGTACCGTAGCGCATCGCTTCCATTTGAGTCAGACCAGATGGTTCAAAACGCGAGGGAATAATAATTGCATCGGCGCCGGCATAAACCGTATGGCTAAGAACCTCATCATAACTCAAGTGAATACCGACTTTTTGAGGATATTTTTTTGCCAGTTCTTGAAAAAAAGTCATAAAATGCCCTTCGCCGGAACCGACAACCACCAACTGTATGTCAAAATTTTCCAGGAGCGGTTCAGCCGCATCCTTAAGCAAACCAAATCCTTTTTGATCGGTTAATCTTGAAACAATGCCAAAAAGCGGAACATTATCACGGACCGGCAAATTAAACTCCTGCTGGAGAGCCAACTTGTTTTTTGTTTTTCCGCCGGAGAGTGTTTTTATATTGTAATGAAATTGGATATTGGAATCGGTCTCGGGATTATAAATATCGGTATCAATACCATTTAAAATACCGAAAAGTCTTGACCGTCTTTCGCTTAAAAGCTCATGTAATCCTTCACCGTATTCGGGTGTGCTAATCTCCTGGCTGTAAGTAGGTGAAACGGTGTTAATGACATCGGCATACATAATGCCCCGTCTCATGAAATTAAGCTTCGAAAGCCTCGGATCGTTAAAGCCCGGAATCTCTTCCCTGCCTGAATCATAGTCCATCTCGGATACGAAACGATGATCGAACATTGCCTGAAAAGAAAGATTGTGAATGGAAAAAACAACAGCAATCGCTGAAAGCTTCGGATCATCTTTGTAAATAGTATGGAAATAATTGGGGATGAGACCGCTTTGCCAATCAGAGGCAATAATCACATCCGGCCGCCAAGATGAGTGTCTTAAAAATTCAGGAGTCGCTCTCGAAAGAAGCGCCCATCTTATTGCGTCATCGGCGTAGCCGTAAACGTTTGCCCGTTTTTCGTAATATTCCATGTTTTCAAGAAAGTACGCGATGGTTTCGCCTGAATCATTGTCGTACCTTAAAACATTAGAAATAAAAAGGCCGTGCGGATCTTCTTCCTCGGAAGGCGCCGGTCGCAAATCTTCAAGTTCTAAACGCAAGGGATATTTTTCAAGGTCAATTGTGGCATATTTAGGAAGAAAAACGCGAGCGTCGTGACCTAACGCCCGAAGAGCCTTAGGCAAAGAACGCATTACTTCGCCCAATCCGCCAACCTTGATAAAGGGCGCCGCCTCGGAGGCAACAAAAAGAAGCCGCAGTTTCGGTTCTCGTTTAAAAATATTAATCGGCGAAAGGATGTTGACCATGAATGTTATTAATTATAACCTAATTTTATTCTATCATAAAATCGCCAAACAGGCGATTTTTTTAACCTGTCTCGATCTGCCTCGATACTGCGTTGACTCGGGCTGTATTCTTCGGCCTAGAACCAAGCAGGTTGAGACCATTAAAGGATTATTTAAGGTCGGCTTTGAAAGTTAACTGACCCGTCTCGGTCGGGTCGCCACCAATCTTTATGAAAACTTTTGGGTGTCCAATGGTAATGATAGGCATGATATCATTGTCTTGGGGCACATCTTTTGAAAGATAAATATGGGCTAATTTTTGATCAAAGTCCGAAAGTAATTCTATCTTATCCATTTTTTTATACCTTTCTTTCCATTCAGTTGTTTCAAGACCAAAACTTATAAAAAAGATTGGTTCTTCAATTTTTGGGATTGGCACGCTTTGCCAACATGACCCAAAGAGTTCCGATAGTCTTTTTGCATAAGACTTTGGAGGAATTTGATTTTCTTTTCTATTATCTTTTAGGCCTATTTCATAAAGTTCTTGTTTCCAGGGCCCTATGTAATTAGGGTCAAAAATGTGACTATGTCCATTGTCATGATAAGTAGCATTCCTACCACTACTTAGTTGAATAACTTTTATCTCGCCCTTATTGGTTTTTTCGATAACCAATGTAGGCAAAGTTTTAATCGTTATTAAAACTGATTTTTTAGACATAACTAGGCTTATAATTTGACTGTCGTGGAAATGGTTTCAAATTATGCTTTCCGGTCTTTCTCGATACTGTGCTGACTGTGGCTGCCGCGCTTATATTCGAACCGTCTCGTTCTAGTACTGATAAAATCTCACTTTTTTGTTTTGGCTTCGGTTCGAATCCTAGACGGGTCACTGATTAACGAATAAATATTCTATTTTTCTCGCCGCCGTGTTTTACAATATAAACGAAAGTAGAATTATTACCGATGAATACATCAAGGTTAGTATATCAAAAATTGACAAACTTTTCATCTTGGTTGTGAGCTGTCGATTAAAAGCGAATCCCTTCATTTTTAATGCAAAATACATATCTTCTGTTCGTTGCGAGATGTTTATTAATAAAGGAACTGAAAGGGCGTTGATGATAAACGGCAATTTATTTAATTTCAGAATACTAAATGACGGTAGTCCACGGGCCTTTTGCGCTATATAAGTTTTTTGCCATTCTTCAAGAATAATTGGCACAAAACGAAAGCCAGCATTTAAAGCTATACCTATACCGCGAGGGATGCGAAACTTATTCAACACTTCAATAATTTCAAAAGGGCGCATAATAACAAAAAATACAATAGCGGTAAACCCCAAAGCAAGCCATTTCATAATTGAAACGAAAGTAAAAATTATTTCCTCTCGGCCAGGCGTTCCAGAAAGGCCCAAAATGAGAATGACAATAACTAATGGGATGAAACCGTAAAGCGCAAAGTTGTAGATAGTTTTATATGATTTAGTGGCAATGTATAAAACCAGCGAGACAAGCGTAATAAGAAATACAATAAAAATGTTGCCCGTGAAAAAAACAGCCAGCGAACTTATAAACCAGAAAAATTTAATTATAGGTTTAATAGAAATGATTTGATGAGCAAATGTCATAGTATTGTTTAATCTTTGGTATGGCTTCATTGCCAGAAAGCGTCCATTCCAATTCGCCGTTTTCTAAAAACGAAATGTTCTTTGAAAATTTTTGTAAAAGCTGAAGATTGTGGCTCGCAAGAATAAGTCGCAGGCCATTCTTATAGGCGATATCGGTAATAGATTCAAATTTTTGTTTAAAATAAAGATCCAGTCCTAGCTCGGGTTCATCAAAGAAGATAAAATGGGGTTGCATAGCAAAAACACTTGCCAATGCCAAAATTTTCCGCCAGCCAAAACTTAAGGTGTGCGGATCACGTTTTAAATCTCCTAGCTCAAATAAATCAGAAACTTCGGCAATCCTTTTTGAAATTTCATCTTTGCTTATTCCAAGATTTTTTAAGCCAAAAGACAATTCTTCATAGATGGTTGGTGCAAAAATTTGGTGATTTGGATTTTGAAAAATTACGCCAATTTCAGAAAGACGTTCGCGGATAGTCATTTTGTTGATGGGGGCGTTATCAAAATGTATAGCTCCTTTTGTTGGTTTGATAAGGCCGGCCAAAAGAAGTAAAAGAGTTGTTTTGCCAGAACCGTTTAATCCAGCAATGCCCCAGTTGTCATTGATTTCGAGAGACAGATTTTGAACAGCAAAATTTTCCGACCGCGGAAAACGAAAGGATAAATTTTGGGCAAAAAGTTTCTTGGGTTTATGGTTTTGATGATATGCGCTGATATTCTTTGAATTCCTCAGTCTGTCTAATTGATAGAGATTGACGTAATCTTGATCGTTAACCGAACTCGATGGTTTATCAAATTTAATTTTCCCTTCGCTTATCCCAAGGATTCTATCTGCTACGCTATGTGCCAATTCAATGTCGTGAGTAAATAAAACTATGGCAATCTCGTTACTTAAATTTTTTAAGATGAGCGAAAGTTGTTTTATACCGCACGGATCAATTGTTGAACCGGGTTCATCGAGAATTAGTAGGCTTGGGTGCCGAAGCAGGGTGGATACAAGAGCAACCCGTTGTTTCTGCCCCATAGATAATTCCGAAGGCGATTTATCGAGGATGTTGTTTATTTGAAATGTATCAATAATGAATTGCGCGCTGTTGTTTTTGTTTGAGATGGCCGTTTCTAGTTCGTCTCGTACTCGTAGAGTCACAAATTGATTTTCCGGGTCCTGAAAAATATATCCAACTTCACCCACTATCTCCTCTAGTGAATTTAATAAAATATTCTTCCCTTTAATAAAAACACCACCCTTAATATTGCCTCGAATCAGATGTGGAATAACGCCACTCAGACAATAACTTAAGGTGGTTTTGCCAGAACCATTTGGTCCAACAACAGCTACTATTTCATTTTTATCAATACTAAAATCTATGTCCTTAAGGACAAGTCCAGAACCATAGGAAAAATTTAGTCCCTGTACTTTTAGCAACATGATGATACATGGCTATTCGGCAATACGTTTAAACAGGGCAAGGTTTGAGAGTTTCTTTCTGTAAAGCATAACTCCTAGCCACCCACTAATTAGCCCCATTACGCTATAGATACCAAGCAGGGAATATATTGCTGAGCGTAGTTTATCAGCTGCAGGCAAACCAAGAATTACTGCTGCAATAAACGTCCCTACGATTACAGCATCACCACCAATAGCGCTACCCAAGATATAGCCACTGTTACGACGTCTAAATAAGGTAACAACTATATCCCAGACTAGTCCGCTTGCAATACCCACTATAATTTTATATGCACCGGGCGTTCCCATTGTAATAGTAGGGATGGCAAGTGCAGAAAAAACAATCCAAATGACAACGCCAGCGCCAAATTTAGGCACAGCTTTTAAGCCGACGGTCAAGACTATTCCAACAATGATACCGTTTAATAAGCCACCAGTAAGTGGCGTACCCGTAAGAGCATTAACAAAACTTCCCAGGCCAAAAGCAAGAACAAAACCAATTGCTCCGATGGCCCCTAAGAAAATATATTGTCGTGTATTCATAGAGTTTGATTATTAATTTTTTAAATTATTTTTTTTATCGACCTTTTGCCTAGTCCTTTTTCCCGCCCCGTGCGTGCTTTGCGGACGGACATCCAGGACCCGTTTCAGAAATTGTAGCAAATAAGGCTCTCCGGTCATCCTCGATACTGCGCTAACTCGGGCTCTAACATTAAACGGGTTCAAACTTTCTCCATTATCTTACCAAATTTAATCCATAAATCCAAGAAAAGAGACCTCAAAAACTGAAAACCTGACCCCCGACTATATACATTCTTAATATTATTTTGTTATCAATTTTATTCTCTTTTTGATTGGCTCGGTCGCTCGCTTTGGCTCGCTTCCTCGCCCTTATTTTGTATTCAAAAACGGGTTGAAAAAGTCAGAAATCCTCTGGAATCTCGCCTTCTGGCGAGAATCAAAAGTTGACATTTACTTAACATTCCCGAATGTCAAGTTTTCACATTACTTCTTCGGTTCTCTAAAGCTTTTTGGCTCTTCGCTGGCGGTAAGTTCTTCGTACCTTTTCTGGTACTCCTTTTCTATTATTTCTCTGTCTGTCAAATAAGCTTCTCCTATTTGAGTTTCTTTAACTGATTTTTTGAATGTTTCCGGAGTGATTCCATTGAATTCTCCGGGAGCCTCGGCCGATACCTGCCAAGGCGAAAAAACCTGAGGCGTCTCTATCAAAATTATTCCGCCCTCTGCCTTGTTTTTTACAAAACATTTTCTGTCCGGAAGCTCCTGAATTGTCTGGACATTTATTTCCCAACCCGGCGGTTGCCTGTATAACGGAGTCATCAGTTCTTTGGCCATTATCTGGGCGTCTTCTCTGGAAACCCTGAAACAAACCTGAATTCCGCAATTTGCCAATTGTTTTGGCTTTGGATAAAAGATTTGATTTTCTCCTCTTGAGATTCACAAGAAGAAAATTCTTTTTCGGCCTGAATATCTGTTGAAACTCTTGTGTAGATAGCGCATTTTTGGATTTGTATTTTGTTCATATATTTAAACCAAAGGGGCAACCCTGTGGAAACAAACCCGCTTCCGCGAATTTGAACAGAAGTTGCCCCTTCGGGATTACAACTTAATCGTTGTAATTAAAATCGCGGAGCTTCAGGTCTGTTTCCACTTTTATTATACTACATTTTTGGAAAATTTAGAAAGTTGCAACTGTGGATAAATATCCACAGAAAGAAAACATTAAAATAACCCTGTTTTATTCGGAAAATTCAGAAAATTCTGAAACTAAACAAAGCCCTGCCTTACTTTCGCAAGGCAGGGCAAATTTTTCTGGCAGGAGCGAAACAAGTTCGCTCCCCCCTCAACAAAATGAGTTCGTATCTGGTGATGATGGCTGTCTGTCTTGAACAAAATCCGAACTTTTTTCAAAGAAAATCCGGACGCTGACTTTTGATAATTTTCGCTCGGGCGGGCAAAAAGCGAAGTCCCGTACCGAACTTGTTCTGGTGCGGGGGAAAGGGGTTGGGGGGAAGGAATTTTTGCCCGCCCTCGCTTTTCCGCCGCCGCCGAATTTCGTGCCCCGCAAAGCGGGGCTCGCCACTAATTTTTACTAAATTCTATCAAACTTCGTTTATATATCTCAAATACCTTTGGAATTGTTTCAATATCTATCCACTCATCTGGAGCATGAACATTATCACACTTGCAACCAAAACTGTTTACTATCGGTATTTTAAGTTCTGTAATAACACTTCCAACACTACCTGCTCCACTTGTTACGAGCGGAATTTTCGTTTTCAGTTCATCTTGCCCAATTCTTTGGAGCAATTTTACGAATTTATCTTCGGGGTTGGTTAAAAAAGGAGGTTCACATCGAAGAAATTCAACTTTGTAATGAATATCCGAATTTTTGTTTTTGAGTTCTTGTAATGCTTTTTCTATTTTGTCCATAATTTCTTGTTTGCTTTGCGAAGGTAAAAATCTTATATCAATACTTATCTCGCATTCGTCTGGAACAATATTTATTGAAGTTCCTCCTTTAATGAGAGAAATATTAAAAGCAGAACCATATTCAAAAAATGGTTCTTTTTTGCCCCCAAGATCTAATTTCCTTAAAGTTGTGATAACATCTGCCATTTGATGTATGGCATTATTACCCTTTTTGCTTTTACTTCCAGTGTGTGCTGATTCTCCTTTTGTGATAATTTTCAATCTTAGCCAACCTCTCATTCCGATAGAGATTTCGTCTATACCCTGATAACCTAAAATGCAAACATCGGCCTTTGGCTTTTTGATTTTTATAATATCTCTTATGCCAGAATATTCACCACTTTGTTCGTTCGCATCAAAGCCAAGAAAGATTGAGGCATTAAAATTTTTATCTTCGGAAAGTTCTTTAGCAAGATAACAAAATAAAGCGATTGCAACTTTTGAATCCGCTGTGCCTCGGCCATACATTTTATTGCCGACAATTTTTGCTTCAAACGGCGGGTGTTCCCATTTTGCGTTGTTGCCAGCCGGAACAGTATCCAAACAACTTTCAAGCCAAATGGTTTTTATGGAGTTTTCTTTTTTAATATGACAAATAACCGATGGGTGTTCTTTTGGCCCAATGATTTCCGGTTGAAAACCAAAATCTTTTAATTTCTCGGAAACTAAGTTGGCAACTCCTTTTTCTGAGTCAATAGAACCTTGCGACAGAGTAACAACTAACTTTTGTGTAAACTCAATAATTTGTTTGGTGACTTCGTTCATAGGTGTTCAAGTTTATTTTCTAATTCAGTGAGAATAGTTTTTCTTTGAGAATACTTTTTCGCTTCAACAAGTTCCTTTTTTATCTCGGTTAGTTCTTTTTTAATTGCGTTCTTTATGGAATTTTTTTTGTACCAATTAGCAAAATCTTCAAAATGTTTTACCGCAAAAAAGAAATCTTTAAATAACCTAGGATTTTCTTCGGTAAGGATTATCTGTTTTCCTAAATTGCCGACAAGTTCTATGGCAATAAATAAATCCTTTTCATCATTTCTGTTCATCGGTACATCTTTAGGATCTACAAATTGCCAAAAAAATTCCCATAACCGAGTTAGTAAAATTGAAATTTGTACTTCTTTTAAAAACCACCTTATATAATCAATAGTTTTTAAAATATTTCTTGTAGAATTGGAAAATAAGTGCCAATTATATAATTGCTCAATAGTCGCATTCGTGCTTTTTTTATCAGGAAATGCCGGTAAAGAATAAACCAATCTTTTTATCTCAAATCTAACAAAGGATTGCTCCTCTTTGTTTGTACGAATATAACGGCGAGCAATTTCTCGCTTCTTTGAAATTCTTGCTTCCCAATCCGACTTAAACTTTTTAACAAGGGCTGACGATAAACGCCGCGTCATTGAGCTCTTTGAAGATGCTTGGTCGTGGTGCTCCACACAAAGTACAGCTAAATTTTTTAGTTCATTGTTTGAATGGTTGCCGTCTATATGATGTATTTGCACGTTATTCTTTCCACAGACACAACAAGACGCCTCATTCCTGAATAAAATTTCTCTTTCAATTTTTAGTGGAATTGATTTTCTCTTTGTCATATTATTTTTTATTCGCTTTTACCGCCCCTATATCTAAACGCACGGCGAAATCCTGCATCTTCTGCTTCTTTCACGGTGGCACAATAAAATTCACCGCGCGATTTTTCGACTTTTGTTTTATCGTACTGTTGGTCAAATGGCAGGTGATAAATTTTTGAACTATCAACTCTGGACACATTGCACTTTATTGCCGGATATTCTTTATTCATTTTGAAATTTTCTTTCAAATCAATTTTAAGCTCTTTAGCAAATCTTCGTGCCAAATCTGATAACTCCGTTGAGGTATAGAAAATTGCCTGAACCTTTTTGTCGGGATTTTCATCTTTATATTGAAAAACTGTCCCAAAAAACTGGAAGATATGTTTTTCGTAAATAGTTCTAAATTGCGACCAGTTTTTACACTGGATAACAATAAAATCTTTTCCTTTTTGACAAATTAAATCTCTGCCCAAATCTTCAAATCCCTTGAAAATCCCGACATATTCAACATCATATCCCTCTTGTTCATAAAGATAACCGATATATCTTTCGTATATCCGACCAATAAGCCATTTAGATTTTGGCCGTTTCCAAAATCTATCAAGAGCCATTTGATTTCTTTGAACGCTAGGCAATTTTCTATATTCTTCTTTTGAAAGGAACTGCGTTGTCGCGTCCTCCAATTCTTCTTCAGAATATTCTTTAAGTAGCTCTCGCTCCCGTTCAGTCGCAATATCTACTTCTTCCTTCAAATCAAGAAGGAATGGCGCGATATTTTCGTAATACTCAACAAGATATTGAGCGATTTTCTTTTCTTTTTCTGCTTCCCTTCTTAACCTCGATTGTTCCTTTACGACCGCGGCCGCAGAAACAGCGGAATGTTTTTTATATTGCAAAAAATCAACGATGTTTTTGTCTTGGAGTTTAAAAAATTCTTCGTATGCTTTAGCGAGCCAAGGAAACCCTATTTGTCTCTCTTTGGCGAGCTGATCTACTGATTTTTCTTGCTCCTCCAAGCGTCTAAAAGATTCATCAAAGTTTTTTGACGCACTCTTAAAATCAGATAGTAAATTTAGAAGTTCTTGTTTTGTTCTGTCGTAGTAGCTCATATTTTTGAATATGCCCGGCGCATATCATCAATGAATTGTTCATTAATGGATTTTCTATATTCGGCTCTCGCTGTTTCAAGCTTGCTCGTGTAATCACACTTCGGATATTTTGTACAACCCATAAATTTTCCATATTTACCTTTTCGAACAATAAGATGTCCCTCCTTGCATTTTGGACATTCGTTCATCAACACGGCATTACTTCCCCAAAGTTGCTCTTTCATTCTCTCAATTTGTCCGTTTATCGGGTCAATTTTTGAATATCTTATATGTGTTAATTTCTGTTTATAGTTCGCAATAACATTATCTATGTCCAAACCATTCAAAACTTCTGCGGCGACTTGATCACGGATTTTTTCTCGGTGTTTTTTAAAAGCTTCTGATATTTTAGAAAAAATCCACCCGATTAGGGCAAATCCTCCGTAAATGCCAATTATGTAAAGTATTGCTTCCATATTTATTTTAATAATTCATCAGCCGAAACACCAAGAGCTTCGGCTATTTTCTGAATTGTCGCAAGCGTGGGATTTCTTTTTCCGTTTTCAATCCCGCTAATATAAGCTCGGTGGACTTCTAATTTACGAGAAATTGCGCCTTGCGACAATTTTTTACTGGTTCTTATCCGCTTTAAATTTTTACCAAGTTTTGTTGATATTTCTGCCATATAGTTATTCCCATTATATCTCTTGTTGCATTATTAGGCAATGTTGTATTATAATGATACAATGATTAAGGGAGTAAATCCGTTGCCCGCGCACGGGAGGGCTGGGGCAAGGGCAACATCTTCTTTGGCGGCGCATTTTGCGAAGCAAAATACGAAATTCGGCGGCGGCGGAAAAGCGAGGGCGGGCAAAAATTCCTTCCCCCCAACCCCTTTCCCCCGCACCAGAACAAGTTCGGTACGGGACTTCGCTTTTTGCCCGCCCGAGCGAAAATTATCAAAAGTCAGCGTCCGGATTTTCTTTGAAAAAAGTTCGGATTTTGTTCAAGACAGACAGCCAACTTGTAAAGTTTTGGTTTCCCGCCTCGCTCGGGGCTTCGCCCCTCGCTTCGGCAAACGAATTTTCAAGCAATTTCCAAACGAGCCAATCTTTTTTCGCCCGGAGGGCGAAAGCAAAGCGACAATTTTCTGCCCAAAAGCGATTATAAATTTTTAATAAAAACAATATGACAAAATATTTTCTCTATGCCAGAAAATCAACGGACGAGCCGGACAGGCAAATTCTTTCCATTGAAGCCCAAATAACTGAATTGAAAGAATTTGCCGAGCGGGAAAATCTGAATGTCGTTGAAAATTTTGTTGAATCGCAAACCGCCAAAATTCCGGGCCGTCCAATTTTTAACGAAATGATAAAAAGAATTGAGTCCGGCGAGGCCGAGGGAATTTTAGCGTGGCACCCTGACAGGTTGGCAAGAAATTCCATAGACGGCGGACAAATAATTTATCTCATAGACACAGAGAAAATTACCGCGCTAAAATTCCCGACATTCTGGTTTGATGTAACCCCGCAGGGAAAATTTATGCTGAATATCGCTTTTGGGCAGTCCAAATACTATATTGATAATCTTTCAGAGAATGTAAAACGAGGTTTGAGACAAAAAGTCAGGCGGGGTGAACAATCAGGAGTTGCCATAACCGGCTATCTCAACGACAAAGTCAATCACAAAATTATTCCCGACCCGGAAAGATTTCCGCTTGTCAAAAAACTTTTTGAGCTTTACGCCACCGGCGAACATTCTCTGAAAGATTTAAGAAACAAAATGACTTCTTTGGGCTTGATTAGCCGAACCGGCAAAGTTTTTACCATTTCCAATATCCAAATGTTTTTGAAAAATCCTTTTTACTACGGAGCTTTTTATTTCAATGGTGAATTGCACCAAGGAGCGCATAAGCCAGCGATTGCAAAGAAACTTTTTGACAAATGCCAAAAAGTTATGAAAACCAAAGCCCATAAAATGAAGCGAGGTCAAAAAGAATACGCTTTTCGCTCGCTTTTGAAATGCGGGGAGTGTGGCTGTTCCATAACTTCGGAAACCCACAAAGGACACAATTACTACCGATGCACCAAAAAGAAAGACAACTGCTCGCAAAAATACATTCGCGAGGAACTTTTGTCCGAGCAGATTTCAAACATCATTCAAAAAGTTTCTTTGCCTTCGGCTTGGACCAAAAAGATGATTACGGAACTGGACAAAGAAAAAAAAGAAAGTGTCCAAGCCGAAGAATCTTTCGCTCAAAATCTCCGAAAACAAATCGCCGAACTTGATGAAAAATTGGATAAGCTTTTGGATACTCATTTAGACGGCGTAATTTCGCAGGAAGAATACGCCGCCAAAAAACGAAAAATCCTCAACCAAAAGATTGAGATTTCAGAGAAATTGAAGGATTTTGAGCGAAAGGGTAATCGCTGGCTCGAACTTTGCCGGAACTTCATTTTGACGGCTAATCAAGCACAAATTGCCGCTTTGCGAGGAAATTTTTCCGAAAAGAAAAATTTCCTGAAAAAGATTGGCTCGAACCCGCTTTTGCGGGAGCGGCTGGTTTTTGTAGAATACAAAAACCCTTGGAAATTGCTTGAAAATTCGTTTGCCGAAGCGAGGGGCGAAGCCCCGAGCGAGGCGGGAAACCAAAACTTTACAAGTTGGCTGCGGGACTTGGATTCGAACCAAGATACTGGGCTCCAAAGGCCCATGTCCTACCATTAGACGATCCCGCAAGTTTGGCCGGAAATTTTTTAATCCCGGCTGATTAAAGTGTAAGTTCCGTCGTTATTGTACATTAGGGTGAAATTGCGGCCAGCGTGGTCTTCAAATTCAGCTTGCCCTTTATTTCTGGCTTCGTCCAAAAAGACGCGGCGTTCTTCGGAGTTGAGGTCGTACTGGAGGTAGTAAACGCCGTAAGAAACATTCCTTTCCTGGTCATCGTATTTAACGTAATAGCCGCCGATATAAATTTTTTGAGTCATAGTTTTATTATTTATCGACTTTAAAGATTAAATGAAAATTTTAAATTTAGCAATTTCTATTGGTGTGAATTTTCTAACACAATAATTTCTAAAGGTAAAGTGGGAATGGGCGAGTGCTTGATTTCTTCTTTAACCCGCAAGAATCCCTCCATTAATTTCTGTAGATGTTTCAGGTCAAAATTTTGGCTGAGCTTTATGAGTGTTTTTAATTCCTCTTCAGTCGTCTCATCTTTAATAATTTTTTCTGTTTCAGCATTGGTTTTTAACAAAAGGATTTTTCTCAAATTCTTGATAACGGCCCGGCTGAATTCTATCAGGTCGGCGCCATCCTCGTAGATGTGGTTTAAAAAGCGGATGGCCTCGCTCGCGTCGTTTTTCTGCAAACATTCCAAGAACCGGCTGATTTTCTGGAAATTGACCCGTCCCAGAATCTCTTCCAATGTTTGGGCTGTAATTTCTTCATAACCGAGAGAAATGAGCTGGTCCAATAATGATTCGGCGTCGCGCAAGCTGCCTTCGGCCGAGAGCGCGATTTCCCGCATTGCCTCGTCGCTGATTTTTATTTTTTCTTCCTGGGCCAATTTATTCAGGCGCTCAATAATTTCTTTGATGTTCAATTTTTTAAAATCAAATCTCTGGGTGCGGGAAACAATAGTGGCTGGCAATTTTTCCGGTTCAGTGGTGGCTAAAATGAAAATAGCGTGAGCCGGCGGCTCTTCCAAAGTTTTGAGGAGGGCATTGAAGGCCTCTTTGGTGAGCATATGGACTTCGTCAATGATGAAAACTTTGCACTTTGATTTAACCGGCGAAAAGCGGATGCCGTCTTTTAAACTTCTGATTTCGTCAATGCCGCGATTAGAAGCAGCGTCAATTTCAATTAAATCCAGAGAGCGGCCCTCGTTTATTTCTGTGCAGGACTCGCATTGGTTGCAGGGTTCATAATCAACTGCGGATTTTTGGGGATTTTCACGCGGATTTATGCTGATGCGATTTGTGCAGTTGACCGACTTCGCTAAAAGTCGGGCGACAGTGGTTTTACCAGTGCCGCGCTGACCGCAAAAAAGATAAGCGTGGGAAACGCGGTTGGTTTTTAAAGCATTAGTAAGCGTTTGGACAATGGCTTTTTGGCCGATGACTTCCGAAAAAGTTTTCGGCCGATAGCGCCGATATAAAGCAAGATGAGCCATAAAGATAATTCAAAAATCAAAAGTCAAAATTATTATACTCGCTTTAGGGTTAAAAAGCAAAAAATTGAGGTAAAACCAATTTATTTGGAGGGAGTAGGCCGACTATTGACAAATATAAAAATATGGATTATAATCTAAAACGGTAAATTCAAAATCCCATAAGGGATGGCCAAAAGGAGGTAACCATGGCCAACAAAATTAAACAATTTTTTTCGGGTTTGAAGGACAAATTCTGCGGCAAGCCGTCCACGCCGGTCTTCGGTCTGAAGGACTTCCGGGACGTCGCCGCTGAATACGGCCTCAGCAATGCGACTTTCAAGATCGCTTCCCGCGTCGCTAACATCTGCGGCGCCGAGAACGCGGTCCAGACCGACCTGCAGAAGGAAAAGGCGTCCACCCGGGGTGCCATCGACTTTTGCCGGAAAAAAGTCGACAACATGCAGGCGCAGATCGAAAATCTGATTGCCAGCAGGAAGCGGGTGGAAGGGGCGATCATAGACTACGAAGTCGTCCTGGTCGATCTCGAGGGGATCGAGTCCATCATCTCCAAGTAACCCGAACCAAGAACCTAACGGGACCCGTCTCACAAAGACGGGTCCTGCCTTTTTTATTTGCTCTTTGGGGGATTTTATATTAAAGTAAAAATACGCTGATTGGCGGAATTTTTTATGAAAAAAAGCATTGTTTGGTTGGTGATTGTTTTTCTTTTTTTAGCTCTGGGGTTAGTTTTAACCTTCCAGTTTTTAAATAGCCGGGAAATTTCTTTTTCGGTGCAGCCCAATAATGAAAAGGTTGAACCCTGGCCGGAAAAATTAAAAAACCCAGCCATTACAATCAAGGCGGTTTATGCTACGAGCTGGACAGCGGCCAGCGACAAGCAGATTGATTATTTAATAAAGTTGGCCACCACCACGGAAATCAACGCCATTGTCATTGACATCAAAGATTACACCGGCCATATTGCTTTTGAAACGCAATCGCCTCTAATTAAGAGCGTCGGTTCGGAAGAAGGCCAGATCAAAAACCTCAACAAACTGATTAACAAGCTCCACAAAGAAAATATTTATGTCATTGCCAGAATAACTGTTTTTCAGGACCCAGTTTTAGCAGTTAAAAGACCGGAGCTGGCAGTTAAAAGCAAAAAAACCGGCACTAATTGGAAAGATAATAAAGGATTGGCATGGGTTGATCCGGCTTCGCTTGAGGTTTGGAATTATATTTTGACTATTGCCCAGGAAGCTGATAAGCACGGTTTTGATGAATTGAATTTTGACTATGTGCGTTTTCCATCTGACGGCAATATGCAAGATATAACCTTTCCTTTTTATGACGGCCAAAAACCGAAGCACGAAGTCATTCGGGATTTTTTCAAATATCTTTCCGATAACCTGCGGTCAAATGGCGTCAAAACTTCAGCGGATTTGTTCGGTTTGGCCACGATTAACCACGACGACTTGGGAATCGGTCAAATTTTGGAAGATGCCGCGCCGTATTTTGATTTTGTTTGCCCCATGGTTTACCCATCGCATTACGCCAGCGGATTTTTGGGATATGCGAATCCGGCAGCTTACCCTTACGAAGTTATCAAATATTCTTTGGAAAATGGCCAGAAGCGTTTAGTGACATTGACTGCCACTCCCACTCCTTTGGCTAATGCCACCACTACGCCGTCAGTTTTAGCAACACCGAAATTCGCCAAAGTGGCAGAGCTTCGGCCGTGGCTTCAGGATTTTGATTTGGGCGCAATCTATGATGCCAGAATGGTGCGCTTGGAAAAACAGGCAGTTTATGACTTGGGTTTACCAGCGGGTTGGATGATGTGGGATCCCACCAATGTCTATACTGTCGCTGCCCTGGACCAAAAACAAAAGTAAGCGAGCCTCGTTCTATATAGAAGAGGTTCGTTTTATCTCTGGTCTATGTTCAAATTTTTTAAATCAAAAGAATGGCATTTAATTGCCAGCTCCCTTAAACATCCCCGAAAGCTTTATTTTGGGATTTTTGCCGCCCTTGTTGGCGCCGGCATTTCTGCTTTCGTGCCCTATATTTATGGCCGGCTCGTGGATATAGCGGTAGCGCCAGCCAATTCTGTAAGAATTGTCATATCCATTCTTTTGTTGTGGCTTGTTTTAGCCGTGATGCGAGACCTGCTTGATCGTTTTAGCAATCGTCAAGCTTATGAGCTGGCCACCGATTTAACCAATGATTTACAAGTGGAAATGGTCAGCCATTTATTGAATCTGCCGATGAAATTCCATAAGGAAAAGAAAAGCGGCGAAGTTTTGCGCAAAATTGATAGGGGAATAGATCAAGTTTTCAATGTTTTAGACAGCACGATTTTCTCTTTTTTGCCCGATGTTATTTCTTTTGTGATTGCCATCATTATTTTAATGTTGACTGAGTGGCGGCTGAGCATCTTTTTATTAGTCACCAGTATTTGTTATGTTGTTGTTACCTGGATTTATACTAGGGAAATTACCGAAAAACAAAAAGCAATGCATCGAGCTTGGGAAAAAACATACGGCGAAGTATACGATTCGGTTTCTAATGTTCACACGGTTAAAGCCACGGCCAATGAATCGTGGGAGAGGAAAAGATTTGCCAGAAGCTTTAACCGAGCCGGCACCATCTTTAAAAATTGGAGATCAATTTGGCAGAAAATGAGCATTTGGCAAAGCTTGCTTTTTTCAGTTAGCTTTGTGGTGGTATTCGGTTTGGGCGTTCTAATGCTCCGTTCCGGCACTTTAACGACAGGCAAGCTGGTAATGTTCGCAGGCTACATCGGCCTCTTAACTTCGCCCCTGTCACGACTTTCCAACCAGTATCGAACAGTGCAGGGCGCGGTGACTGCTTTTCGCCGAGCGACTAAAATTTATTTCACGCCAGCCGAAAAAGATTCTGATTCCGCGAGGGTTTTAGAAAAATTAGAGGGCGAAGTAGCTTTTGATCACGTTAGCTTCAGCTATAAAAAAGGTAAATGGATACTGAATGATATTTCTTTTGAGGCGAAACCAGGAGAAAAAATAGCGATTGTCGGCGAAAGTGGAGTGGGCAAGACCACTCTGGTTGATTTGATTAGTCGTTATTATCTTCCCAGCAAAGGAAAGATTCTAATTGATGACGTAAACATTAATGATATCCAGCTTAAGTTTTTGCGAAGCAATATTGCTTTAGTGCCGCAAGAAGTAATGTTGTTCAATGACACTATTGAGAACAATGTTAAATACGGCAAGCCCGATGCGAGCGATGAAGAAGTAATAGATGCGGTGAGGGTAGCTAATGCTTTTGAATTTATTGATAAGTTCCCCAAAAAATTAGAGCAAATAGTTGGCGAGCGCGGAATTAAACTTTCCACTGGCCAGAAACAGCGGATTGCCATCGCCCGAGCCATTATCCGCGACCCCAAAATTCTGATTTTAGACGAGGCGACCTCAGCTTTGGATTCGGTCTCAGAAAAACTCGTGCAGGAGGCCTTAGAAAAATTGATTTATGGCCGGACAACTTTTATTATTGCTCATCGGTTAAGCACCATTCAAAAGGCCGACAAAATTATTGTTTTAGAAAAGGGTCGGATTGCGGAAATGGGCAAGCACGAGGAATTAATGAAAAATCCCGAAGGTATTTATCGGAGTTTTTGGGAGTTGCAATCGGCGATGCAAAAAGTATCATAATTATAATGAAGCTTTTTATCGTTGCTACGCCAATCGGCAATTTAAAAGACATAACTCTTCGAGCTTTGGAAGTTTTAAAAGAGGTTGATTTGATTTTGGCTGAAGACACGCGGCACACCCTCAAATTGCTCAGTCACTTCGAAATTAAAAAACCGCTGATTTCTTACCATCAACACAGTCGATTACAGAAAATAAAACAGATTATTGAGCTTTTGAAAAATGGCAAAAATTTGGCTTTGGTTTCCGATGCTGGCACCCCAGGGATTTCCGACCCCTGCAATAAATTGATCGAGTTGGTTTTAAAAGAGTTGCCGGAAACGCAAGTCATTCCCATTCCAGGACCGTCGGCTCTGGCCGCTATTCTTTCTGTGGCCGGAATTGAAACAGACAAGTTCTTGTTTTTAGGATTTTTGCCGACAAAAAAACATCGGAAAGATTTCCTTCAAAAGATAGCCACCTCAAAATATCCGGTGATTTTTTACGAATCGCCGTATAGAGTTCTGAAAACCTTAAAAGAATTGTCAGTTCTTTCAGCCGATTTTCAGGTTGTCGTTGCAAAGGAATTGACCAAAGTTTTTGAAAAAATCTATCGTGGCAGTATAAAAGAGATTATTGAAAAAATTGAACGAGAGGGAATAAAAGGGGAGTATGTGATAATAATAAAAAAAATCAGTCGCCCGACGAGGGGCGACTGATAAAACTTGATTATTTATTATAAAAATCTAAAATAAAAACATGGGACGAGAATCATTCAACAATATTGATTCGTCGGAGAGAAGAACCAGAAGGAATTTGGATGGCGATGCGGCTTTGGCAGCAGGCGATTTGTCCAAGGCTTATTATTATTACGTCCGCGGGAAAAACCTCGAGGGTCTTTATAAAATAGCTCAGACCCTATCGGAACAGGGCAGAGAAAAAGAGGCGGCCGATGTTTTGGCTAAAGCCCATCAATTAAGTTTGCCTGATAAGCCAGCCGACAAAAATAAAGAGTGATTTTGACAAACAGAAAAAGTTGTTAAAAGAAATTCCACGGCCGGACGGTCGTGGAATGTTTTGCCAATTGGGCTTTAGGCATCTTCTAGGAAAATTGCCTGTTTTTTCAGCAGGGTGAAATGTTTTAAGGGTAGCACCTCCAAGGCATAACCATTAAAACACCAAATCGTCAGTGATTCTTTGCCAGGAGTTTTATCCAGCTGGTTTATTTGGCCCCTGGAACTGATTGAGAAATATTGATTGCGAAATTCAAAGCGGACAAAATCTTTTTCTTTCAAGTCGCTGAAAACATGATGGATTTCTTCTTTCGTCATTTTTTCATTTGCCATTTTTCCTCCTTTCCGTGGTTTATAAAATGGCAACCACTTTAGGCAAACAAGGTTTTCTTGTCGTTGGCGAGATTCTCAAACAGGCTTGGCCGCTTATTAAGAGGTGACCGATATAGCGCGAATCCACACAGCCGATAAAGAGAAGACAGGTGCCAAGAAAGGTTAACCAATCCTTTTCCGCCAGCAATTCTATTCCATAATAATGGTATGACCTGCCGGAAAACAAAACCGTTCCTTTTTGGCCAATTTTTCTGAAAAAATTTTGGATTCTTCTGAGATTTTTGGGTGTGGCTTCGCACCGAAAATCCATCAACGGGAGATGAAATGCGGTCGTAGGGTCAAGTTTTACCTTCGAGAGAATAGCCAAAGCCTGTTTTCTCGGTAAAGCGTCTATTATTTTATTTAGCCGCTCCAATGTCACCTCTTCTTTCTTTAACCAAATTCCTTTTTCTAACTCAGGTGGATCATGACGAAGCATTCTTTTCAGCGAAATACGCAGGGGAATTACTAATTCTTCGTCTAAAGTTTTGGTGGGTGTATAGATTTTAAAACAAAGGGCCGCGATATCTGGATTCGCTTCGATGATTTTAACTATTACTTCCGGTGCGGTCATGCCCAATCTAAAAATTTCCTTGGTATTTTTCAAGTTGCTACCTCCTTAAGTTATTTTTAAAAATCCAAAGTTGATATTAATGATTTTTATTGAAAAGTCAACTTTCTGGCGGAATGAAAGCGACCCCGCCTGTAGGCGGGGTCGCTTTTTGTTGACTTCGTATGTGTCAATCGGAATCAAATTACATCTTCCAAGAATCTCACTTCATTTTTGGATTCCAAAATATTAGGTCAACTTTCCTTTTGCCGCCGAAGGTCCAATGATGTTTTACTGGATAGCCCAGTTTATAGTCATTACTCACCGCTCTGTTATTGCCGATGTAAAATCCGATATGTTGGTGAATATCATTGCGGCCAAAATGTATTTTTTCCCAAATCAAAATACAGCCAACTTTCGGTTTCTTGACAATTTTCCATCCCGATGCCCGCAGGTCCTTAACTGTTGAATCTACTGTCCCGTGAATTCCTCCGATTAATTTAAACAAAGCTAAAATTGAGGAAACATAAAATGCGCAGGAAAGTTCGCCATTTTTCATAATATCGGTTTTCTTTCCAGCCATCGCCACATAGAAATTTCTGAATAATTTAGAACCAATACTATTTTTGATGACCGCAAGATAAGTATCAAAGATAAGAGGGGTTATTTTTTGTTTGTTTTTTGCCATAATATAATAATTTCACTAAAATTTAATCAGGATGAGCGTGAGCAAGGCGATTATAAATATTAGGAATTCGGTTATTGAAATCGGAGTCGGCTTAAAATAAACATTTTTTATCCAATTTTTGTCCCCCCACTGTTCGGCCGCGATTTTTTGCTCTTCCGGCGCCCAAGAGACAACTAATTTTTTAGAAAATTTTCCGTCTTTTGTTGAAAATAGTTTATAAAAGCGATGTGAAAAGGGGTAAAACCACTGAACGCCCCAGCCGATTCCAATGCTGTCGTGGACAAAATGTAGGAAAGTTAAAATGGCAAAAAGAAAAGCCAGCGGGATGTTAATTGATAAGATAATTAAGAATCCAACGGAAATAAAAATCAAAGGCGAATGCAATAATTCTCGATGCGTGTGGGTTTGCGCGTTTAACTTCTTGCCTTTCATCCAATAAAAAACGAAGTCTATATCGGGCAGCAGGGCAAATAAAATTCCAATAATAATTAAAATTAGAGATAAATTAATGTTCTCTATTTTAGCGAAGGCAATCGCCCCAAAAATTCCTAGCGCTATATCTAGCAACATAATTTTATAGTGATAACGAATCGTCTTTTGTGGGCTTTATATACGTGAGTTGAAACAAGACTATCCAGGAGTTGATTTTGCTATCTCCACAAACTTTTTAACTTTATCAATGTCTTTCTCGTGGCTACCCAATTTGTCCGTTTTAGTTTTTGAATCCACCCCATAAGGACGAACCTGTAATATTGATTCGGCTACATTTTCAACCCCCAATCCTCCCGCGAGTATTACTGGAATCTTAACTGAATCAACTATCTTTTTGCTGATACTCCAATCGTGAGTTAAACCCGTTGCTCCAACTTGATTATCATCTTTTCTATGGTTGTCCAGAAGCAAATAGTCGGCTATGCCATCATATTGTTTTGCTAAATATATACTTTCCTCTCCAATAACTGGGATACTCCTCATAATTTTAACTTGCGGAAACTTCTGTTTAAGTTTCTTTACATCGTTTGGGGTTATCATTTCTGGTAGTACGCCGAGATGAAGTATGTCGGGATTAAGATAGATTATAATTTGTTCTATCTTTTCTAAATCACTTGCCAGCGATAAAGCAACTTTCTTTGCTGTAGATACGGCGTTGAAAATCTCCTTTGCCTTTTCAATACTTAATTCTCTCGGAAATTCACCATCACCGACAAGAACGCCGATGTGGTCAACGCCCACCTCAACTAATTGGCGAGCCTCATTTGGATTTCCTACTTCGTAAATTTGGGTAATCATAGATATGCGTATATACAAGTGGATTAATGTGGACCTAGGCAGAATCGGACTGCCATCTCCGCTTTGCAAAAGCGGTGTTCTACCATTAAACTATAGGCCCATCAAAATGTCTTGATTGGTCGGGCCAGGCGGAGTCGAACCGCCGCTATACCCACCCCAAGGGTACGGACTACCGCTATCCGATGGCCCGAATTCTAAAAAATCGGATTTACCCTACATAAAACTACTTGGTTTTATGTAGGGTTCTAATACATTTCGTGCAAGCTTTTACGCGTTTTCCAGAAGATAATTTAACCCATTGGAGATTGGCTTTGGTTTTTTTTCTGCCAACCGGGTTATATTTACTTCGCACTTTTTTGCGTGTTATACTGTACTTATAAGATTTTCCGCAGATAGAGCATTGTCGCATAAGAATTAATTATAAGTTACTAGTTAACGACTGAGATATCTTAACGCATTTTTTCTCTATTCGCAAGTTTTATGAGCTTGGCAATTTTAATTTACGAATTTATCATATTGATTTTAGCCATTATGGTTCACGAAATCAGCCATGGAACAATGGCTAATTTTTTGGGCGATTCAACCGCCAAGGATGCCGGACGACTTTCTTTTAATCCGACCAGACATTTTGAACTTTGGGGCTCTCTTCTTTTGCCGCTTCTTCTTTTCTTTTTAAGCGCCGGCCGCTTAATCTTCGGCTGGGCAAAACCAGTGCCATTTAATCCGAACAATCTGAAAAAACCAAAGCGAGATACCGGGCTCATTGGTTTGGCCGGTCCTTTAAGCAATTTTTTGATGGCTTTGGTTTTCGGCATTTTTATTCGGTTGATTGCCCATTTTCAATTAATTGAGTTGTTCAAAATAATTCCGTTTTTTGAGTTAATCGTTCAAATCAACTTGATGCTGGCTATTTTTAATATAGTGCCCATTCCGCCGCTGGATGGCTCAAGAATCCTTTTTAGTTTGTTGCCGCGGTCCGCCGAAAGAGCGATGTTCGTGTTGGAGCAATACGGCATGTTCTTTCTTCTGGTCTTCATATTTTTTGGCTTTCAATACTTAGTGCCAATTATAGACTGGCTCCGTTTTTGGATAATAGGGGGCTAATCTTAAAACCCAGAACATTAATTAGCACTCTTGACATTAGATCGCTAAGATAGCACCCCAGACAAAAGGGAAACCATCCTAATCGGATGGTTTTTTATTTCCGCCCGAAAGGTCGATTAAGAAAATAAAAACATGAGTAGTTGGCGATACGATATTTGTCAATCTAAAAAATTGATGAATCAAATAAGAGGGGCCGAAACTTGGCAGGATTTTAAGAAGTTATTAAAGATAGTCGGGGTGGCGTTTTTAATAGCTTTGGCGTTTTTCGGCTTAATAAATATAGTGCAGGCCATTCCAAAATAGAGGTTCGTTAATCGTAATGCGTTGCTCCCCCGGACCGTCTTATTTCTCGCATTCATTACGAGCGGGAGAGGGGACGGGTGAGCAGCGAAAAAAATGAACAAATTAGAAAAATTATTAAATCCCGCTCCTTGCGAATACTTCGGGAATCATCCTGAATATGGCAAGCATGTTTATATCGCAAAAAAGGATGGGAAGTTATGGCCGGGAATCACCTCAATTTTAAATCAGTGGGGTGGAGAAAAAATAAATAGATTTATTTCCTCGGCGGCCAAGAAAGCTGTAGCAGAACTCGGATATTTCGATAAAGAAATCTGGACTCCTACCGGATACATTCCCGCCTCGGAAGTGGAAATCAAAGTCGGAAAAAGACATTTCGCTTCAATCTTCAGAAAAATAAAAGGGATGAAGGGAAGCGAATATTACCAGTTTCTTAAAGAGGCAAAAGGTGCATTTGCCAGGCATAAAAAAGGAGCTGCCGAAAGCGGAACTTTGGCGCACAACTATATTGAGAATTTTGTCTGTGGTCATCCTCAACCGAAAGAACTGTTAAAAGCCCTTAAATCCGATGAGAAGGCCCGAAATTCAATCAAAGCATTCGATAGGTGGCAAAAAGAACACAAAGTTGAATGGTTGGCTTCGGAGTTGGTTGTGGGATCGGTCGTCTATGAATTCGGCGGCACGATTGACGGAATCGCTTATGTGGATGCTATTCCTTCAATAGTTGAATTCAAAACTTCTAATCAAATCTCCGAAGATTACTTTCTTCAGACGGCCGCCCAGCAGATAGCATTAGAGGAAATGGGACTCAAGACCCTGCAGAGAATTATTTTAAGAATTCCTAAAGACGGCGGCGAACCCGAAAAAGTCACGCTGCCCAACAATTTAGAGAATGGCAATCGTTTGGAATTGGACAAAAGCGGGTTTATAGCGCTTCGGCAAGTTCAGAGGGTAGATAGTTATTACAACAATTTGAGTCACGAGGTTAAAGACGAAAATGGCAAAGTGAAGGTTGATGTTAAAGTCGAAGCAAAAATAACTAAATAAAATGATTACAGAAGAATTAGTATTAAAAGTTTTTGTGGCCGATAAGAACAAAGACGGATCTCCGGTGATGTCTTTCGGGAGACCCGCCAAAAAGGTGGCCATAAAAGTGGACAATGATAAGTATGCGGGCAAGTGGATTTATTCCTATCCAACGAGTAGAGCGGACGATCCCGTCCTTCAGATCAAGGAAGGAGTCAATATCAAAGTGATTATTTGGATGAAGGATCAGTGGTTGAACTTCAGACTCCCCAAAAAAATAGACGAATTGGAAGATAGAGTATCCGCATTGGAGAAATTCATGATCCAGGAGCCGATCTCCGAAATGCCGACCCCAGAAGACGACATCGATCCAACGGATTTACCATTTTAACAAGAATGAATTACCAAACTGAACTAAAAAACCAACAAGAGCGAGAAAAATTCCCTTATTATCACTCGGTCCTAAAAGGATGCAAATTAAGATTAAGGAGAATAAATAGTCCTGATACTATGATTAGGGAGGGAAAAATAAACGGAATGTGGTGCATGACCCACAAAGTCGAGTGTTGCCGGTGCGGTTATGAATTCGGGTATCATCATTTGCCAGAAAAGCCAGAGATGAAAGAATTCTGCGTGCTATGCGGTGTTTCATTGGAGCCGACAGAAGAAAGATTGAGAGCAAGCGGAAACTTCTGCGCACACTGCGGCGGCCGATGCGAGAAGGTCGCGAAGGAGATAATGACGCCAGACGAAGCTGATGCCGAGTTGGAACGAATTGGGTTAAGAAATTAATAGAACAATGGGACAACAAACATTATTTAAAGTCAGGGACCTGAGAAAAAAGGATCAATATAAAATAGATGATATCTATCTTAATGGTTATGCCCGGATTTTTGGGCCGACAACAATAGCAGTTTACAATTCTTTATCCCGGCACGCCGAATTCCATACCCAAGAAGCATTCCCCTCGGAAGAGTTGATTGCCGAAGAACATGGCATAACGGCCAGAACGGTGAGATTGGCAATAAAAAAGCTGAAATCGGCTAATATAATAGACATTGAGAGAAATAGGAATAGAGGAAAGTGGATGTCCAACGCCTATTATTTAATAGACAAAAGCGAATGGAAACCACCAGAGGAAATTAAAGACCTATGGTTAAACCAGAGGAAAAAAACGACAAAAACCAGAGGAAACCAGAGACCTATTAAGGATAACAAAGATATTATTAAGGATAACAAAGATAATACTAATAAAGAGTTTAATGAATTAATGGATTTATTCAAAAAGGTTAATCCGACTCATTATCGTTTATTTGACAATACAAGCCAGCGGGCCGCTTTGGATAGGATGGTTAAAAAATGGGGGATTGAAAAAATAAAAGGAGCAATAAACACCCTGCCGGCTTTAATTGGCAGAAAATACGCGCCGGTGATTACTACCCCCTATCAACTTGAAGCGAAGTTCGGCGATTTAGTAGCTTATGTTCAAAAAGAAAAAGGCCGAGATAATAAAATAATTTCAATATGAGTCAGGAATTAACCAAAGAACAGGTTTGTATCATTACACAAAATCGGGCCGAGATCTGGATGGATAAGGATAAGTTGCCGATGATTTTAGCGGCAATCCGAAACGAAACCGGACTGATTGAAATAAACGGAAACTACATCAACCCGAAGCATATTGAAATCTTAACAGCGCAGGAGATGGAAAACATCACTCGCCGGAAGAATGGTCAGTGGCAATGCAAATGGGGCAAGTGGCATGAGCAAAGACAGAGGTGTTTGTGTCGTTTTGACCACTTAACAGGAGAGGAATTGGCCAGAGAATGCCAAATGTAAAAAAGATTCATGACACCCCCACAAGAAAAAACACTCACGATAATCAAAGTCCATTCAATTAACCATCCCATTACCGGCAAAGAAATAGCACGGATAATCGGATTAAAAGATCGCCAAACCGGCAAAGAGGGCGCGGATATGAGGTCAATAATTAATGCCCTGCGGAAGAAGTGTTATCCAATTTGTGCAGACACCAATGGTTATTACTACGCCCAAGATTTGGGAGAATTGGATAATTACATCGCTTCTCTTCAAGGCCGGATTAACAAAGAAATTGAGGCATTGGTTGGCCTCAAAGAAGCTCGTCTTTATATGGCCGGCCGGGAGACGGAGGGAATGCGTCAGGATTACAAAATGCCACAGGAAGTTGTTCCCAAAAAATTAGTCCAACAATTACTTTGAGTAAGTCGATATTTTCCTCCCATCACCGATATCCGCCAAAATGAGGCAAATGGGCGACTCTTCCCGAAGGCGGACAAAAGCGACAAATTCGGAAATTCGGCCATATTATTTTAGGGCTGGCATTGCCCGCTCGGTGGTGGGGGAAAGATAAAATATGGAAAAAGAAAAGATAAATGAGAATGTTCTAAAAGTATCTGGCAAGGCATCTCTACCCGAACCATTAGAGATTGACCATAATTATAAGGTCGAGATTGATGGCGATGTTACCTCCGATGATTTAAAAAGCAATCAAGATGGAACTTTTACGCGCTATTTCAGATTCGAACCCATCTTGATAAAAATCCTTAAAGATAATGGAGAAATAATCAAGGCTAAGGATACGCGTAGCCGAAGTCAACAGTTGAGAAGCCGACTCTTTAAAATCTGGACAGAAACTAACGCCAATATAGAGTTCGAAACCTTTTACGACGAAGTGATGAAGCTGATTATTCAAATGGCCGATGATTTTGTCGATAGATATTTTAAGGGGAAGAAATAATGGGAACAAAATCAAAATATATCATCTGCAAGTAATGCAAGCGACTCCATCCATCTCCGAAGTGCTTTTATAGTAAAGATTTTGTTTCCAAAAGGGCAAGCCAATTTTGCTTAGAATGTTTGGCAAAAAAGTTTAAGAAATATCAACTAAAATGAAGCGATCTTGGCTAAAGCGCGGCACAAAACAATTAAAAAGAACTCCATTGCGGAGGGTTGGGAAACAGGGTAAAATAAATATTGAGGCCAACCAGAAGCTAAGGGAAATTTACGAAGAAAAAGGGATAACCGAATGCGAGATTAGATTGCCGGATTGTTTGATAAGATGGGCGTTAGGATTTGCCCACCGGCATAAAAGGAATTGGTATAAGACACACATAGGCTTAGATTCTTTTGTGGAAACAGTAATGGCTTGCACCAGTTGCCATAATCAAATTGAACACAATGAAGATTTAACGGAAAGGGTTTTTAAGCGTTTGCGGCCAAAAAACGAAATAATTTGTCCAAAATGTAATGGTGAAAAATATGTTGAAAGAAATGGGGGCGAACCGGGAAAGGATTTATGTTCTTTTTGTTGCGGTGTTGGAGTTATAGTAAAAGACCCTCCAGGCGAATATGATTGTCAAATTAGAGACGAAAGAGGAAATGGAAACTAATAATCAAATAATTATAATCAAAACAAGGAAAGAGGATTTTATGTTAAGGCATCGCAATCCTGATGGAAGTTGGAATGATGAAAACTGGCCGAGATTTAAAACATTAGAAGAGGCGCAAGCGGCCGCCAATAAATTTATAAAGGAAAGTGCGGATAAATATCAACTACAGATTTTAATATAACTTTTTCAAAGGGCGATTATCTAAAAATAATAAAGAACTATGAACAATAAATATCGTCACGGAGATTTGGTCTTATGGCAAATAAAAGAGTTGCCGAATGGACTAACTCCAACTAAAACAAAAGTATTAATGACGGGAAGCGGCGGCAATCCTCATTCAATAGATAATGGGACTGTATATTTTAAAGCGGTTAATGAATTTGTCTTTGGTTATTTGGTTGCCGAAAATACCACTCTTTATCACAAAAACCACGGAGAGGGGAATGGAAAAATCAAGGTCGCCAAAATAAATAACGGAGTTTATGAATTAAAAAAACAGCAGGAAAAAACCCACGAGGGAATGAAGCCTGTTGTTGATTAAGATGAAAACATATCAAGGCGATGTTAAAATAGATAAAAATAATTGTAACGAATGGGAGAAGAAGCTAAAAGATATTGAAAAAATAAGCGGATACCTCTCTATTTACAGCAATGTTGAATTTAAAGCACCCAAACTCTCTTCTGTTGGCGGATACCTCTCTATTTACAGCAATGTTGAATTTAAAGCACCCAAACTCTCTTCTGTTGGCGGAGACCTCTCTATTTCCAGCAATGTTGAATTTAAAGCACCCAAACTCTCTTCTGTTGGCGGAGACCTCTCTATTTACAGCAATGTTGAATTTAAAGCACCCAAACTCTCTTCTGTTGGCGGAGACCTCTCTATTTCCAGCAATGTTGAATTTAAAGCACCCAAACTCTCTTCTGTTGGCGGAGACCTCTC
>Ga0315280_10000109_pt1 | contig 151576 bp, 131 predicted proteins | sample YL17G06_40_MG_FD_203697 | JGI IMG/M metagenome (GOLD analysis project Ga0315280, IMG submission 203697) | Sediment microbial communities from Yellowstone Lake, YNP, Wyoming, USA - YL17G06_40 | ecosystem: Environmental > Aquatic > Freshwater > Lake > Sediment | place: USA: Wyoming | collected... | reverse complement strand
TGGACCTGGTAGCCGTCGCCGGCCTCGGCGGACGGGACGGCCGGGGCCTCTTCGGCGGGGAGCGGGTCGAGGACGTCTTCCGGCATGCTAGAAGAAGATAACCCGTTCGATGACTTTGAGGATGGGCCGGATGATGACGTTGAGGAGTCCCGCGTAGACGAGCAGCATGACGAGGATGAAGCCGTACGGGCGGATGCGGTCGTAAACTGCTGCAGCCGAGTCCGAAAGGAGGCCGGAGAGGATTCCGCTCCCGTCGAGGGGCGGGATTGGGATGAGGTTGAAAACGGCGAGGTACGTGTTGACCAGGACGACGTAGAACAGGAGCAGCGCCAGCCCTTCGAGGGGGAAGAAGCCACGGGGGAAGGTCTGCTTAAGGAAGAAGAAGCTCTGGAGAAAGCCGGTGACGCCGGGGCGGAGGATCCTCAGGACCCGGATGAGGACGAGGGCGGCGGCCGCGGCGGACAGGTTGGCGGCTGGCCCGGCCAGCGAGATCCAGAGGTTGTCCCGGCGCGGATGCCTCAGATTGTACGGGTTGACGGGGACCGGCTTGGCCCAGCCGAACGCCGGCAACCCAAAGACGACCAGGATGATGGGCAGGATGACGGTCCCGATGGGATCGATGTGGGCCAGGGGGTTCAGCGTGACCCGGCCCGCCGCGTAGGCCGTTGGGTCGCCCATCTTCATGGCCGACCAGCCGTGCGAGGCCTCATGGATGGTGATGGCGAAGAGGAGGACGAAAAGGCTGAGGACGATCGACAGGATATCCATATTGGTCCGGCTTAGCGGAGGTAATGTTATAGCATACCTGGGGAAATCAGTAAACAAAACCCGCCGTGCAACTCATTCCGTTTGTCCGGATATGGGACAGGCGTTCAGTGGGCCTCGACGGCCACGTCGTAGCCTTCGCGGATGGGCATCGCCGCGAAGAGGTTCATGACTTTAATGAGCTGCTCCTGATAATAGAGGTTCTCCTCATTGGCCAGGGCGTCCTTTTCGCTCTCCCAAAAAGTCACGGTGAGGCCCTTGTCCGCCTCCCAGTCAGCCAGGACGTACGAACCTCGGTATCCTCTCTGGGCCTTAGCGGAGGGCAGGATGCTGGTCTCATAGATCCGGACGGCCTCCGCGGCTTTCCCTTTCTTTAAGGACAATGTCGTTATGCGGGCATACATCGTGCCGCTCCCCCTTTTCCAGGCCGTCTCAGTGGTGCTCGACGGCGACGTCGTAGCCTTCGCGGATGGGCGGCGCCGAATAGAGGCTCATGAACTTGACGAGCTGCTCCTGGTAGTAGCGGTTCTCTTCGTTTGCGGCGGCGTCCGCCTCGTTGTCCCAGAAAGTCACGGCGATGGCCCGGCTCGCTTCCCGGTCGACGAGAAGATACGCGCCCCGGTAGCCCTTTTGGGCCTTGGCGGCGGGCACGACGCTCCGCTTGAAGATGCCGATGCCTTCCTCCGATCTTCCTGGCTTGAACTGGAGAGTGGTGACTCGGGCAAACATGCTGACCTCCCCTCGATCTGCGCCTTTCTTCACATAGGATAAGTCCGGACGGGCCGCGAGTCAACCGGTCGACGCGATAATTAACGACGATAGGGGCTGTCCCCCCGGAGGACTGTCCCTCTTTTAAAACCCGGGGTCGCGCCAGACCTCCTTCCCTTCGAACATCGTCAGCAGGACCCGGGCTTTGTGGATCTCCGACGGCGGGATCTTGAACAGGTTGCGGTCGAGAACAACGAGGTCCGCGATCTTGCCGCGCACGATCGAGCCCCGAATGCCTTCCTCGTGGCTCAGGTAAGCCCCGTTCGTTGTGTACGCGGCGATCATCGCTGGCAGGTCGGCCAGCTCCTCAGGGATCCAGGCCGCCCCCGGAGGCTCCTCCGGGCCGCGCCGGGTCACGGCCACCTGGATCGCCTCGAGCGGATTTGCGGAGGATACCGGCCAATCGCTGCCGCCGGCGACCACCGCGCCCGTGCGGACAACGCTCCCGATCGGGTAGAGCCAGCGGGACCGCGTCGGACCGAGGATGGGCAGGGTGAGCTTGGTGACATAGGTGTCCGCGTAAGCCCAAAGCGGCTGGAAATTCGCCACGACGCCGAGCGCCCGGAACCGCGGGATGTCCGCCGGGTCGATGAGCTCGAGGTGGGCGATGTGGTGGCGGAGGTCCCTCGCCCCGTTGGCCTTCTCGGCCGCTTCCAGGGCGTCCAGGGTCATGCGGATGGCCCGGTCGCCGATGGCGTGGACGTGGATCTGGAAGCCCGCCAGGTCCAGGGCCGTGGCCAGCTTGTCGAACGCTTCGGGCTCGAGGAGCGGGAGGCCGCGGTCCTTGGGCCGGTCGAGATAGGGCTCGAGGAGGGCGGCCGTGTGGGACTCGATGACGCCGTCGGAGAAGATCTTGGCCGTCGTCGACTTTAGGTGCGGGCCATGATAGGTCTCGCGGAGCTTCTCCAACCGGGCAACCTCCGGCAGACCCTTGTCCGTGTCCACGTAGAGCGATGCCAGGACCCGGAGCTTCATCTCCCCCGAGCGGTCGAGGGCAGCATAAGCGTCCAGGGTTTCCTTATGGGCGCTGGCCTCGATGATCGAGGTGATGCCGAGCCGCCGGGCCATCTCGAGCCCCACGCGCAAGCCCTTGAGGACCTCGGCGGCGTCGGGCTCGGGGATGTGCCTGCCGACGAGGTCTGCGGCGCTCTCTCGAAGGGTCCCGGTCGGCTCTCCCGTCTTGGGGTCGCGCTCGATGCGTCCGCCGGCAGGGTCAGGCGTTTTCGCTGTGACCCCGGCGAGCTTCAGGGCTCGCGTGTTGACCCAGGCCGAATGGCCGTCGGCGGCGAAAAGGCACGCCGGCCTGTCCGGCACGATCTTGTCCAGCTCCTCCTTGGTCGGGTTGGCCTTGGGGAAAACAGGCAGCTCCCAGCGGCCTCCAGTGATCCACGCTAGGCCGGGGTTCCGGGCCGCGTAGTCCCTGATGGCGGCGAAGACGGCCTCGGGTGTCTCGAGCCCGGCGAGGCTGCACTGGCTGGACTCGACCCCGCCCTCGATCAAGTGAATGTGGGAGTCCTGGAAGGCGGGGAGGACCATCTTCCCGCCGAGGTCGACCGTCCTCGTCGCGGGCCCGCGGAAACGGCCGACGCCTTTGGCCGGACCGGCATAGACGATCTTTTCCACGGCCACGGCCACCGCCTCGGCCCACGGCTGGGCGGGGTCCATCGTGTAGACCGCGCCGTTCGTCAGGATGAGGTCAGCCGGCTGGACCGGTTCCGTCCGCGCGCAAGAGCCGGCCGCCAAGGCCACGGCGATGAGGAGGAAAACCGGCAGGCGGAGCCCGGGCTTCGAGGATCGGCGGGAGCGAAGGGTCTGGGGGAAGGGGATTCTGGTCACGCAGGGACTCCTTTCGGCGTCGATCGGGGGGCGGACAGACCGCTACGGCGGATTATATTAAGAATGGCGGAGGCTGGCAACGTCCCTTGGGTGAAACCGATTACCGATGCTTGACATGAAAAGAATAGGAGAGCTCGGGGTGCTTCCCGGAGGGAGGCGTAGAAAGGCCGAGCGGGCACGAACACCGACCCGAAGTCGGTGGTGCGAGGCCTGGAGCAAGCGGGTTGGCCTCGCCGGGGACAACCCGCGGCCGGACGAAGGGAACACCCCGAGCTCGACCTCCTTATAATTATATAAGCGGAAGTCGTTTCTTAGAGGAACGGAAGGTAGCGCTCGATCTCGAAATCGCTGACCTGCTTGTCGAACTCCCCGGATACGTTCCGGCCGTACTCCTCGACTTCCTTCTTCTTGTTGGCGATGAGCTTCTCGAAGATGTCGCTGCCCAGAACGTCGCGGACGAGATCACTCTTTTCCGTGAGGCGGACCGCCTCGTCGAGATTGCGCGGCAGGACGCGGATGTCGAACTTCTTCTGGCGCGACCCGCTCATGTGGTAGATATTCTCCTCGACCGGGTCGACCAGCGCCTCGCCCTTCTGGACGCCGTCGAGTCCGGCGGCCAGCATGACGGCCAAGGCCAGGTAGATGTTGCAGGCCGGGTCAGCGGCGCGGAGCTCGATCCGGGTTGCCCGTTCCTTGCCCGGCTGGTATTCCGGGACTCGGATATAGGCCGATCGGTTCTTCTGGCCCCAGGCGATATAGACGGGCGCCTCGTAGCCTTCGATGAGACGCTTGTAGGAATTGACCCACTGGCTGAGGACGGTCGAGATCTCGCGGGCGTGCGCCATGAGGCCAGCGATGTAATGACGGGCCATATCCGTCAGAAAGTAGGGGCCTTTTTTGTCGAAGAAGAGGTTCTTCCCGTCCTTCCACAGGGATTGATGGACGTGCATGCCGCTGCCGTTCTGGCCGTTGATGGGCTTGGGCATGAAGGTCGCGTAGAGGCCGTGCATCCGGCAGACCTTCTTGACCATGTAGCGGAAGATCATGCCCGTGTCGGCCATCTCCAGGGCGCTGAGGTAGCGGAGGTCGATCTCGTGCTGGCCGTGGGCAACCTCATGGTGGTCGTACTCGGTCTCGATGCCCATCCGATGGAGGAGGAGCTGGATCTCCTTGCGGAGCTCGCCGTAGCGGCCGCTGAAGAAGTACCCGCCGACATCGGTCGGGACGGGCTCTTCGGGCGACGGGAAGATGAAGAACTCGAGCTCCGGGCCACACTTGAAGTCCTCGATCCCGAGGTCCTTGCGGGCCCTGGCGAGCGTCCGCTTGAGGGCGCCGCGGCTGTCGCCGACATAGGGCCGGCCGTCCGGGGTCAAGATGTCCCCGAACATGACGGCCTCGCGCCAGCGGATGCCCTCCTCGAATCCCTTGTACTCCCACGGCAGCAGGCGAAAGGTCGCGGGATCCGGCTTGATGATGAGGTCGCTCTCCTCGATCCGGACGAAGCCGGCGATCGAAGAGCCGTCGAACCCTTTGCCTTCCGTGAAGGCTTTGTCCAGCTCCGAGCTGGGGAAGGTGAAATCCATCGGTCGCCCCAGGATGTCCGGGAAGACGAGACGGATGAACTCGATCCCGCCGGCGGGATCCAGGACGACGCTGAGGACGTCTTTCTCGTCCCTCATGCCGAACGATTTGGATGCGATGTCGCCTTTCGGCAGCATGGTCGGTCCTCCACTCTCTGTTTGCTTTATTGTCACGATAATTATATCAATTAATGACAATTGTCAAGATAATAAATAAAATTGTTGACAAACAAGAAATAAAGTGCCATAAAATGTGATCAATGGAGGAAAACCAATGATCGACGAGTTGGACCGCAAGATCGTATGGGCCCTGAACGGCAACGCTCGCAAGAGCTTCCGGGAGATCGCTAAGGAGGTCGGGACATCGACGACGGCCGTCATCAACGCCGTCAAGAAGATGGAAACGGCCGGGGCCATCAGGGGCTACATCCCGGTCGTCGACCCCGAGCACTTCGGCATCAACCTCATCGCCATTGTCGCCGTCCGCATCTCGAAGGGAAAGCTCATCGAGACGCAAAAGAAGATCTCGCAGGACCCCCATGTGACGGCCGTCTATGACATCACGGGCGACTGGGATTCGTTCGTTATCGCCTATTTCAGGGACCGCGAGGACCTCAACCGTTTCATCAAGAAGCTCCTCGGCTTCCCCTTCGTCGACCGGACGGTGACCCACATCGTCCTCAACGTGGTCAAGGAAGAGCGCCGAGTCTCCGTCTAGATTCCTTTGATATTCTTGACAGAATCGTCGATTGTGCCATAATCGCCTTTTGAGCGCGACAGCAGCGTGATGAAGGAGAAGGCGATGGTTAAAACCGCTCATTCCCCCATCGGCCACCATTACATCGTCGAGGCGTCCGGCTGCGACGCGAGGGTCATCGGCAGCGTCGAGAAGGTCCAGCAGATCCTGGTCAAGGCGGCCGAGATCGCTGGCGCTCACGTCTGGGCGATCTCCTTCAGCAAGTTCCCGCCGCACGGGGTGAGCGGTGTCGTCGTCATTTCCGAATCCCACATCTCGACCCACACCTGGCCAGAAATGGGATACGCGGCGTTGGACATCTACACGTGCGGCGCCAACGTTAAGCCCGACAAGGCCGTTGTCTATGCTGTTGAGGCCTTCAAGGCGGAAACCTCCCACATCACGGAGATCACCCGCGGGATCGACGAGGGTGACCAGGTCTATTACCACAGCTTCATCACGTGGGAGGAGCATCTGAGGCGGGGCGCGGCCGGCAAGGACAAAGACAAGGATAAGGGCAAGGACAAGGGCTGAGACATGGCCAGGGATGGGGGTGTCGGATGATCGTTGAATTCAGCATCGTGCCCGTCGGCAAGGGCGAGGAACTCGCCGGCCCGGTCGCCAAGGTCATCGACATCATCGACAAGTCCGGCCTGCCCTACCGGCTGACCGCCATGGGGACCATCGTCGAGGGGGAGTGGGACGACGTTTTCGCCCTCATCAAGGAATGCCACCGCAAGATGCGTCAGGAGGCGGGCCGCGTCCTGACCCACATCGCCGTCGACGACCGGGAACGGGCCAAGGGCAGGATCACGGGCAAGGTCGAGGACGTGGAAAAGGTCCTAGGCCGCCGGCTCCGCACGTGATCCGCCTGTAAAAGTCCTTTACGCTCCGTAAGGCCGCAGGGGGCGGCTTCGATCTCAAGGCAAAGGCGCCTCTCATGTTCCCGCAGACAGAGGTGGGCCTGGTTCTTGGCATAAAAAGTGCTCTTGAAGTGAGCGATAGAGCCGGGCGCCCATGAAGAGCCAAGTTCTTCACTCTGATATAATGGTGGCGGCCGTGAAAAATATCGTTGCCCGCGGGCTCCTCTTGTTCCTCTGTCTGATTGTGCTGGCCGGGGCGGGCCTGACCGGCCCGCCGCCCGCCGTGATGGCCGCTCCCCAAGCCGCTCTCCCGACCCCTGAGGCGTTCTTCAGCCAGATCCAGGCTCTGCTCCAGAAGAAGGATATGGCCGGTTACCTGGCCCTCGTCTCCGCCGACATCCGTGACCTGGAGCGCGCCCGGCTGACCGAGTTTTTCAGCGTTTTCGGCATGGATTCCATCCGGCTTCGGCTGGCAGGGAAGCGGACCGACGAGGACGGCGCGACCCGTCTCTACTGCCAGGCCCACTTCGAGAATGCTAACGCGGTCATGATCCAAACCTGGCAGCTCATTCTCGCCCTTCGCGGCGGGCGGTGGGAGATCGTGGCTAAGGACATCTCGGACAACACCAGTCGTCTCTACAAGATCCGGATCCCCGCCGACCGCGCCGAGCGGGTCCGTTCGGTCGAAATCACCCACCGCGATATCAGCCTGTCGTTCACGGACGCGGTCGTTTTCTACGATAATCTCCCCGACATCGAGACGGCTTTCCTCATCCTCGGCAAGGGGACGGTCCGCTTTTCGCCCTCGGAGACCGTCGAAAAACACCAGGTCGAGCTCCTCTACGGGAAGCCGTTTCTCGAAGACGCCGTCGATTACGTTTACGTCCGGTGCTCTAACAGTTACGCTTCTTCGCAGATCCGGATCACGCGCGGGGAGGGGCTGCCCGCCGTGACCCCGGTCGAGACCGAGCTGGCCACAGCGATCTTCTCCCGGGATTATCCGCGCTCGTTCACCATCGAGAGCTCCTTCGACCGGGGCTACCTGTCCATCCTGCCGCAGGGGGAAGAGGCCGTCTTCGATTTCAAGGCGCGGCATGCCGGGGAGCTGACCTACGTCTACTATCCCTTCGCGGAGGAGGAGGTGAGCCTCTACGACCGGACCAGGGAGCGGATCATCAGCCTCTACCGCCCGAATGACGGAGGGGACTTGAAGGAGAAGAGGTTCTATGTCAGCTTCTCCGACAGGTTCGACATCGACCAGTACCACCTCGACCTCAGCTATTCGCCGGCGGATGCCTACCTTTCGGGCAAAGCCCGGATCTCGGTCGTCTCCAGGACCGCGACCCTGGACACGATCAAATTGCGCTTCAGTCCGGACCTCGAGATTCTCAGGATCTATGACCAGGAAAGGCGGGAGCTCTTCTTCACCAGGGACAAGCTCCGGAAGCTGCTCTATGTCTACTTCATCACCCCTCCCGCCCCGCAGACTGCCATTTGGATCGAGATCTACTACCGGGGCCGGATGCACCCACCCCCGCCAACGACGGACGTCATCGGCCAGAACATGCCCCGGTACAAACTCCTCTTCCGGCCGCGCTTCGAAACCTACTTTTTCTCACAGTCCGGGCTGTGGTACCCAGCCCCTCCGGAGGAGGATTATTTCCGGGCCCGGCTCAAGCTCGTCGTCCCGCCGGAATACACCTGCGTGTCGAACGGCGAGCTCGTCGAAAAGGGCAACTGGAGCGAGATGGGTGACGTCGTCGAGATCGAAAAGGCCGGCAGCGCCGTCTTTACCTTTGAGACGAAGGTCCCGATCAAGTACATGTCCTTCATCGTCGGCAAGTTCGAGCGGCCCAGGGATGCGGCGAACTCGGTGCCCATCCGTGCCTTCGTCTCCACGGAGGTCATGGACAGCGACCCGTCCCTCCTCGAGAAGGCCCGCAGCATCCTGGACTACTATATCCGGTCTTTCGGCGCGTACCCCTTCGAGAGACTCGGCATCGTCAAACGGCTCTATCCCACGGCCGGCGGCCACAGCCCGGCCTCGTTCATCGTCATCAACACAATCCCCTGGCTCAACGACAATCCGTATCCGATCACGTCCGACAGCCCCGTCAGCCTGTCGACCTGGGACGAGTACTACCTAGCCCACGAGATCGCCCATCAGTGGTGGGGTCAGGGCGTTTCCTTCATGACATACAAAGACCAGTGGCTAAGCGAGGGGCTGGCCCAGTTCGCCGCAGCGTCCTACCTCCGCGAAAAGTACGGCGAGAGAGCCTACGCCACGATTCTGACCAAGTTCGCCAAATGGACGGAGAAAAAGTCGGCCAAGGGTCCGATCGCCATCGGCTCGCGCCTGAGTTTCTTCGACTTCGAGGCTTACCAGGCGGTCATCTACGATAAGGCAGCCCTGGTCCTGTTCATGCTCCAGGACATTCTCGGGCCAGACGTCTTTTTTTCGGGCCTCAAGGAGTTTTTTGCCAAGTTCAAATACACGGCCGCCCGGACCGAAAACTTCATCGCGATCATGGAGCAGGTATCGGGCCGCGATCTCGGCGATTTCTTCGACGGCTGGTTCCGATCTTGGGAGCTGCCGGCCGTCCGGACCTCCTGGTCTGAGGAGAACACGGCCTCCGGCCTCCGCTTGAAGGTCCGGGTGACGCAGACCAGGGGACGCTTCGTCTTCCCGCTCTGGGTCGAATGGAGGAGCCGCGGCGAGACCCACCGGGAGGTCGTCGTCATCGACCGGATCAGCCAGGAGTTCGACCTGGCCGTGCCGGGGAAGGTCGAGCGCGTGCTCTTCAATCCCCTCCGGCTCGTTCCCGGGAAATTCTCCTGACGTCCCCGCCCGTTGGCGGGCCGCTCGCATCGTTCCCGCGTCAGTCGGGGACGCCGTCCGTGTCGATCCGGAGGCGCTTGATCATCTCGTTGAGGGTCGTCGCCTTGACCCCCAGAAGCTTGGCCGCCTGCTTCTGGACGCCCCGGCTCTTCTTGAGGGCCGTCAGGATGATCTTGCGCTGGAAGCCCTGGGTCCTCTCCTTGAGATCGAGGGATTCCTCGGACGCCATGAGCCACCCCTCCGGCGCGCTTTCGTTCGTCAGGAGGAAGGGGGGCAGGGATTCGCGGGTGATGATCTTCTGGCGGGAGAAGACGACGGCCCGCTCGACGAGGTTTTCGAGCTCCCGGACGTTGCCGGGCCAATCGTAGGTGTCGAGGATCTCGTAGACGTCCTCGCTGACGCCCTCGACCTCCTTGTGGTTCTCCCGGCTGTAGATGTCGACGAAATGCTTGACGAGCAGGGGGATGTCGTCCTTCCGCCGCTGCAGGGGCGGGAGTTCGATCTTGATGACGTTCAGCCGGTAGAACAGGTCCTTGCGGAACGTCTTCTGGGCGATCATCTCCTCGATGTCCGCATTGGTGGCGGCGATGATCCGGACGTCGACCTTGATCGTCTCCGTGCCGCCGAGCCTCATGAACTCTTTTTCCTGCATGACCCGCAGGAGCTTGGCCTGCGTGTCGATGTTGATGGAGGAGACCTCGTCGAAGAAGATGGTGCCCTTGTCGGCCGCCTCGAACAAGCCCTTCTTCAGAGCCACCGCGCCGGTGAAGGCGCCCTTGACGTGGCCGAAGAGGTGGCTCTCGAGCAGGTCGGGGGGCAGCGAGCCGCTATTGACGATGACGAAGGGCCCGTCCGCGCGGTTCGAGTTCACATGGATGGCCCGGGCGACGAGCTCCTTGCCCGTGCCGCTCTCGCCCTGGAGGAGGATCGTGCTCCGGGTCGGCGCCGCGGCCTGGACGAGGTCGAAGACGGTCCTCATGGCCTGGCTCTTGCCGATGATGTTCGAGAAGCTGAACTTCTGCTTGAGCTCGTCCTTGAGCCGGAGGTTCTCTTCCTGGAGCCGCTTGCGCTCGATGGCCCGCTCGATCGTCAGGAGGAGGTCGTCGTGCTTGAACGGCTTCTGGATGTAATCGAGGGCGCCCATCTTCATGGCGGCGATGGCGGACTCGACGGAACCGTAGGCGGTGATGATGATGACGGCCGCGATGGGGTCGATCTTCTTCAGCCGCTGGAGGACCTCGATCCCGTCCATCCCGGGCATGAGGAGGTCGAGGAGGATGACGTCCGCCGAGTGGGGCGTGTATTTCCCCAGGGCTTCCTCGCCGGAAGCGGAGAGTTCGACTTCGTAGCCCTCGGACGTCAGGAGCTGGCCGAGGACGTCGTGGATGACGGGCTCGTCGTCGATGACGTGGATGATGCCTTTGCTGCTCATGGGTCGTGTCCTCTACGGCGTGGTGCCCGGCGCGAGCGGGGAGGCCTGCCGCCGGGGCAGGGTGATGGTGAAGGTTGAGCCCTTGCCGACTTCGCTCCGGACCTGGATGTGGCCCTCGTGCTCCTTGACGATGGCATAGCTGATCGAAAGCCCCAGCCCCGTCCCCTTGCCGATGCCCTTGGTCGTGAAGAACGGGTCGAAGATGCGGGCCAGGTGCTCGGGCTTGATGCCGGCCCCGGTGTCGGAGATCCGGATGACGGCTGCGCCGTCGGCCTCGGCGAGCCGGATGCCGAGCGCGCCGCCTTGGGGCATGGCGTCGAGGGCGTTGAGGATGATGTTGATGAAGACCTGCTGCAGCCGCTCGCCCTGGGCGTAGATGGGGGGCACGGGCGCGAGGTTGAGCTCGAGACGGATGTTCATGTTCTTGAGCTTGTAATCGATGAGCGATAGGATCTCCTCCAGGCTCTCCTTGAGGTCGACCCTGTGGAAGGAGGCGTCCGAGGGGTTGCGGGCGAACGCCAGGAGGTTCTTGATGATCCGCGCGACGCGGTCCGTCTGGGCCTCGACCTTCTCCAGGATCTGGGCGTAGTGGGAGTCCGTTAGCTTCTTCTGCAGCATCTGGATGTAGCTCGAGATGCCGGTCAGGGGCGTGTTGATCTCGTGGGCGACGCCGGCCGAGAGGAGCCCGATTGAGGCCAGCTTTTCCGACGTCAGGAGCCGCTGCTGGAGACTGATCTTTTCGGTCACGTCCTCAAAGACGATGATCGTGCCGTACGGCCGGAGCGCGTTGTCGAGGAGGGGGGTACGGGCGATGTCGAAGACCTTCTTGCCGCCGCCCGGGATCTCGAGCGGGATCTCGCTCAGCAGCTGGAAGTCCTGCTGCGTCTCCGGCGGGAAGAGGGCGGCGTGCGTCGCCGGGCCGAGGACCTCCTCGAGCCGCCGGCGGAGGGCGGCTTCCTTGCGCAACCCCATCAGGTCCTCGAGGACGCGATTCCAGCCGATGACGAGGCCGCCCTCGTCGATGACGGCGACGCCCACGGTCAGGCTCTCAATGATGTTGTCGCTGTAATCCTTGAGCCGCTGCATCTCCATCGCCCGGACGGTCTCGCGGCTGTAGAGATCGGCGTTCTCAAGGGCCAGGGCGGTCGAGCCAGAGATGGCCGTCATGAGCTCCCAATCCTCTCGCGACAGGAACGAGCCGTCCGACTTCTTGCCCATCATGAGGCATCCAACGATCTTGGCCTCGACCTTGAGGGGCAGGAAATGGAAGAAGCCGTGGCGGGAGAAACGGTCCAGGGAGGCCTGGAGGACGCTCGGGCCGCGCCAGGAGAAGGAGGAGAGATAGTCCCTGTCCGCGAGCTGGGCGGCCATCGGCTCGTCCAGCGTCACCCGCGCGGGGAGAGGCGCCTCCTCTCCCCGCGAGCTCAGGACCGTGAACGACCGTGGGTCGTTCTCGTCGGCCAGGAGGAGCGCGACGGTCCGGAGGGACAGGGCGTTGGCAATGGCCTCGAGGAGCGAGTGGGCGAGCTTCTGGACGTTCCGCTCCCGGCTGAGCTCGCGGCTGATGAACATCAGGGTTTTCCGGTGCTCGTAGCTCTTCTTGTAGACGGCCCGGTCGAGGAGGGCCTGGATGAGTTTCTTGAGCGGGGTGAAGAGCGTCGCCCCGAGGATGATGGCGATGACGACGATGACCGCGACCTTGAGCCGGTCCTCCGAGATCAGCGTCGTCTGAGTGATGATGATGAAGTAGAGAAAGGCGATGACGAAAAAGGAGATGATGAGGGTCGCGATCTTCTTCAGGAAGACCTCGATGTTAACGAGCTTGTAGCGGGAAATGGAGTAGCAGAACGCCAGCGGGACCAGGGCCTGGAGGAGGACGGTCAGCTCTTCGCCCGTGGACGGGATCCGGCCGAGGATGAAGGGGATGACATAGAACACGAGCGAGGGCAGGAATCCGAAGGCCAGGCCCGAGACGATGAGCCGCAGCTGCCGCTTGACGAGGATACCCGGCGCCCGGAGAGTGCTGTGGACGAGGATGCCGAGCGTCACCAGGGCGAAGGCCGCGAAGTGGAGGAGGTCGAGACGCTCGAGCCCGTCGTGGAACCTGAGGGCCGAAGCCGCGCTCCAGGGCCCGGGCCAGGGGAGATGAAGGCGGAGGCGGGCAACGAGAAGGAGGGCTGCCGGCGCATAGATCAGGACCATGGCGCTCGAGCGGTCCTTGAGGAACCGCTTCCGAAGTGGAAAAATCATGAAGAAGTGAAGCAGCAGGGGCGGGAAGGCGAGGAACGCGACCTTGTCGAGCCAGTAGAAGACAAGGTCGAGCGCATCCAGTTCACCGGTGGCGGAGAAGATGTTGAACACTGCGAAGGAGAGGGCGACGAAATAGAAAAAGACGTAGGGCAGCGTCAGATGCTGGTTCGAATTGAAGAAGACGAGGAGGCTGATGACGAGCGTCGTCAGCCCGATCAGAACGAGGTAGAAGTAGATGAGGTCGGGACCTTTTTTCTGGGGGTAGAAGGGGCGGTAGGACTGCATCCCCTGCGTGTTGATCTCGTAGATGACCCCCTGGTCCGAGCCCGATGCCGCCCAGAGGGCCTTGAGGACGTCGGTCCTGGTCTTGACCGGGATCTTGTTGATCGCCGACAGGACATCGCCCTTTTTGATCCCCGCCCTAAGGAAGGCCTCGCTCCTAGGATCGACCTTGACGGCCGTCAGGCCGTTGGCGGTCTCCTTCCAGGAGATGCCGTCGGTCAGCTCGACCCACGCCGCCTTCCGATAAATGTTGAAAACGCCCAGGACGAGGACGACGAGGGCGACGCCGATGACCGGGATGGCGGTTTTCTTCACGGCGTTAGTCCTCTCCATCCCCGGGAACGCTGAATCCAAAAAAATGAATCCGGTTCATAAAAAAAAACCCCTAGTCGAGCACGTGCCGGGCGCCGGCCCTGATGGACCACCGCACGGCGCCCTGGTCGAGCATCTTTTTGAGAGCGGGGTTTTCCTTTAAGCCCAGGGGCCGAGTGCTCCGGGACTGGAACGTGCTCATGTAGTCGTACTTGGGCGGCTGGACCTCTTGCGGGGCGGCCTCCGCTTTTGTCGAGCCCTGGACAGGCCGGGCCGGGAGGACGCTCAGGGGTGCGGCCAGGAGACTGAACAAGGCCACTCCCGCCGCAACTCCCGCTTCTCTTTTCATGTTAATAGAATTAGATCTTTCCCGGGCCTTTGTCAATCAGGCGGGCGGTCGTTTGACAAAATAAAGTGGCCTGGACTAGAGTAGAGATAATATTTGCTATTTAGGACTGACTGGCCAAAATGCCCTTTTATGCGTGCCGGGCCGCCGGCGTCGACGGGCGGGTTATCGCCAGGGGCATCCTGGCGACATCCGCCGAGGAGTGCCGCAAGACTCTCGAGGCGGAGGGCTATCTCGTCCTCTCCGTCCGCCGGGACTGGAAGACACTCCAGGCCCAGGGGTTGCGGTTCGGACGGAAGATCAAGGAAAAAGACTTCATTCTCTTCAACCAGGAACTCGTGGCCCTGATCCGGTCGGGCTATCCCATCCTCCGCAGCCTGGAGGCGATCTCCGGCCGCCTGAAGAACGTCTATCTCAGGGAACTGCTGACCAAGGTCGCCGACGAGGTCAAGCTTGGCAAAGCCCTCTCGGAAGCTTTCCAACCCTATGAAAAGACGTTCGGCACGGTTTACACGGCCAGCCTCATGGCCGGGGAGCGGAGCGGCAACCTGCCCGGGGCCCTGACCCGGTACGTCCAGTACGCCAAGGTCATCTCCCAGACCCGCTCCCGGATCCGGTCCGCCCTGGCCTACCCGACGATCCTCATCATCTTCGCCTTCATCCTGTTCGGCATCCTGGTCAACTTCATCCTCCCCCGGTTCGCCGGTTTTTATCAGGATTTCCAGGCCCAGCTGCCAGGCATCACCCGCTTCATTATGTCCATCGCCATGGCCGTGAACGCCCGCTGGTACCTTATCCCCGGGGTGGCTGTCATACTGGCCTTCGTCTATATCAGCCGGCGGAATAGGCCGGATTTCCGCATCCGCCTGGACCGGCTGAAGCTCCGCGTCCCCTTCGGAAGAGGCATCTGGCTCGAATCGAGCGTCGCCATCTTCTGCCGGACCCTGGGCCTGCTCCTCGAGGCGGGCATCACCCTTCTCCAATCCATCGGCATCGCCATCCAGTCTGTCCCCAATACCGCCATCGCCTCCAAGATGAAAGGGGTCCCCGATTCCATCAAGAACGGCGAGGGCCTGTCGGATTCCCTGGGCAAAGCGCAGGCCCTGCCGCCCCTAGCCCTGGACATGGTCCGGATCGGGGAGACCTCAGCCAATCTCCAGGGCATGCTCGGCGAAGTGGCCGACTTTTATGACGACCGCATTCGTGTTAAAATCGACACGCTGGTCTCCCTGATCGAGCCGGTCGTCATCATCTTCATGGGGCTCGTGGTCGCCGGGATGTTGCTGGCGATCTATCTCCCTATCTTCAACGTGATCAGGATCTCGAGATGAAAGGCCCGCGGGTGAAGCGGCATGACTAAGGAAGAGATCGCCAATATCCGGGAGGAGGAGCGGACGACGCGGAAGCTGGCCGAACGCTACCACGTCCCGACGATCAACCTGGAGAACGAGGTCCTCGACCGGAACCTCGTCCAGTCCATCCCGGTCGAATTCCTCCACCGCCTGAACTTCGTCCCCCTCGAGGACGCCGGCGACGTCATGAAGATCGCCGTCGCCGACCCGTCCGACATCGCCGGGATCGACGCCATCGAGGCCTTCCTGGGGAAGAAGGTCCAGGTATTCGCCTCCTCCAAGCGGGCCATCCAGGAGGCCCTCCGCAAGAGCGAGACGGCCATGCAGGTCCTCAAGGAAGCGACCGAGGGCTTCATCACCCAGGTCGTGGAGCGGGAGAGCGGCGAGGAGGAGGATGTCATCTCCGTCGAGAAGCTGGCCGACCAGGACGGCTCGATCATCAAGCTCGTCCACACGATCATCCTCACCGCCGTCCAGAAGCGGGCCAGCGACATCCACATCGAGAGCAAGGACGAGGACGTCAAGATCAAGTACCGGATCGACGGCATCCTCGGCGAGGCCATGGAGGCCATCGCCAAGAAGTTCCAGTCGCCCATCATCTCCCGGATCAAGGTCATGTCGGACCTCGACATCGCCGAGCGCCGCGTCCCGCAGGACGGCCGCTTCCGCCTCAAGATCAAGGACAAGACGATCGACTTCCGCGTCTCCATCATGCCCTGCATCTACGGCGAGGACGCGGTCATCCGCATCCTGGACAAGGAAATGATCACGGAGGCCATCCAGGAGCTCCGGCTGGACCTCCTCGGCTTCTCCGAGGCCATCCAGAAGAAATTCCGAAAGTATATCGCCCAGCCCTACGGCATGGTCCTCGTCACGGGGCCGACCGGCAGCGGCAAGACGACGACCCTCTACGCCGCTCTGACGGAGATCAAGTCGCCCGAGGACAAGATCGTGACCATCGAGGACCCCGTCGAGTACCAGATCGACGGCATCACCCAGATCCCCGTCAACGAGAAAAAGGGCCTGACCTTCGCCCGGGGCCTGCGTTCCATCCTCCGGCATGACCCGGACAAGATCATGGTCGGCGAGATCCGGGACCCCGAGACGGCCCAGATCGCCATCCAATCGGCCCTGACGGGGCACCTCGTTTTCACGACGGTCCACGCCAACAACGTCTTCGACGTCATCGGGCGCTTCCTGCACATGCAGGTCGACCCTTACAGCTTTATTTCCGCCCTCAACTGCATCCTGGCCCAGCGCCTCGTCCGCGTCCTCTGCCCGCGCTGCAAGGCTCCCGTCGACTACACGGCCGCCCAGCTCTTCGAGTCCGGCGTCGACCTGGCCGCGAGCGTCGGCCGGACGTTCTATGAGCCGAGAGGCTGCCCGAGCTGCAACCAGACGGGATACAAGGGACGCACGGCCATCGCGGAGATCCTGGAGCTCTCGGACGCCATCCGGGAGCTCATTATCGAGAAGAAGCCCCTGTCCGAGGTCAAGAAACGGGCCAAGGCGGAGGGCATGGTCTTCATCCGAGAGGTCGGGCTCGAAAAGGTCTTCGACGGGGTCACGAGCCTGCGGGAGCTGAACAAGGTAACTTTCGTGGAGTGATGACAGTGCCGATCCTTGAGAGCCTCCGGGCCGCGTTCCTCGAGCGCCCCCATCCGGACGCCGTGTTCGAGCTCGCGCCAGAGCGCCTGAGCGGCCTCCGCGCCACGGCCCCGGGCCGGGCTCCCCGCGGCCGCTTCATCCTGCCCCTGCGCGCGGGCTCCCTCGTCCCGTCCTTCGACCGCCCGAACGTGGCCGATGAGTTCGCGGTCCGGGCCGCGATCGAGCGGGGCAAGGGCGAGCTCGGCATCGGCGGGGGAACGATTGCCCTGCTCGTCCCCGAGCCTTGCGTCCGGATCTTTATCCTGACCGTCGAGTCCGTGCCGGCCTCTCCGGCCGAGCGGGACGCTTTCATGCGCTGGCGGGTCGGCAAACAGATGCCTCTCCTGCCCGAGGACCTCCGGCTGGCCTATAACATCGCCCCCGGCGCCCCGGCCCGGAAGGTCATCGTTTCCGCAGCCCGCGAGGCGGTCGTCCGCGAATACGAAGGCTTGTTCGAATCTGCCGGGATGCACGTCGGGACCGTGACCGTGCCCTCCCTGAGCCTGGTCAACCTCCTCGGCGTCCGCCCGGGGACGAACGGCCTCCTCCTCGACATCGAGTCCGATTCGCTGAGCTTCCTCGCGCTCATGGATTCCGGGTGGACGCTCTACCGCCAGAAAGGGCTTGGCCCGGACCTCGCCGCCGAGGCCAAGGCCGACATCGTCGTCAACGAGGTCGAGAAGACTGTCCATTTCATCGAAGACAGGGAGCGCAAGAAGGTCGAACGGATCTGGGTCCGCGCCGCGGCCTGGGACGACGGGGCGGCGGTCGTCTCCCGGCTGAAGGGCGCCCTTCTTCTGGCCGCGCAAACCGTCGACTACGAGGCGCCCGGTGACTGGGACGAGCGGGAGAAGGCGGCGCTCGCGCCGCTTATGGGGCAGATCGCATGAACCGGAACGGGACGCTCCTCCTGAACCTGGCCACCCGGCCGGCCAGGAACCGCAGGTTCTTCCTCCTCGCCCGGGCCGCTCTCGTCGCGGCCTGCGTCGTCCTCTTCGGGCTAGCGGCCTTCACCATGGTCAAGTACGGACTCCAGGCGGGCCGGCTCAAGGCCTCGCTCGCCGACGCGGGCGCCCGGCGGGACGCCGCCGCCAAGGAAGAACAGCGCCTGCAGGCCGAGGTCCGCAAGGAGAAGCAGGCGAAGCAGCTCGAGGTCGACGTCGTCAACAGGATCATCTATCAGAAGAGCTTTTCCTGGACGGCGTTCTTCTCGCAACTCGAGACTTCGCTCCCCGATTCGGTCTACATCACTTCCCTCTCACCGAATTTTTCGGGGGACCGGACGGTCACCCTCAAGATCAAGGTCGTCTCCGCCGGCATCGACGACCTGCTCGTCTTCCTCAACAACCTCCACGCCCGCAAGTTCACCTACCGGTTCGAGAGTGAATCGCGCGAGGAGGAAGGCCAGCTCGTTTCGGAGATCTCGCTGAGCTATGAACGCCTTATTTAGCCATCTCGAGGGCAGGGAGCGCAGGACGCTCGTGCGCCTGGCCCTTGCCGTGCTCCTGGCCGCGTTGCTGTTCTTCGTCCTGGCCGTGCGGCAGAGGTCGCGGTATTTCGAGGCCAAGGACTCGCTCGCCGTGCTCCAGGAGACGGCGCGGAAGGCCGAACGGTCCGACGCCGCGACGAAAGCCGAATGGCTCCGCTGGCAGGAGGCCGGCCGCGACCTGGACTCGTTCCGCGGCAAGACGTTCTACGAAGAAACGAACGTCTTCCAGTCGCTCCGCAGGGACCTCCAGCAGATCTTCGCTCAGGCGGCGATGGATGTCGCGGACATCGGCTACCGGTATTCCGACTTCGAGAAGGTCCCGATCAAGAAGGTCGTCGTCACCTTCAGCTACAGCGGCCGCTACGCCGACCTCGAGCGGTTCCTGGCCATCATCGAGCGATTCCCGAAATTCCTGGCCGTGGAGAAGATCGAGTTCCAGAAGACCAATGCCGACAACGGCCTCCTCAATCTCAGACTGACCCTGGCGGGGTACTATGAGACTTGAACGCCGGATGGCCCTCTTAGCGGCTTTCGTCCCCCTCGTGCTTCACTCCGAGGCGCAGGGGCAGGCGGTCAACATCAGCAAAATCCTGGTCATGCCCGGCACTCCGGTCGTCCAGCTGATCGTCGAGGCGGACGGCCCGCTGTCCGCGGAACGGGGCTATTACCTTCCCGACTCTCCTTCAACCTTTGTCCTGGACCTCGGCGGCGCCAGGACGAACGAAACCCCTGTCGTGCCCGCCTCGGAAGCCTCATTCATCCGGGACCTCCAGGTCCAAAGGCGCGGCCCCCAGGACCTCAGGATCCTGGCGCGGCTCAGTGAGCGCGTCCCCGTCCGGATGCGAACGGAGGACCGGCGGACGGTCATCGAATTCGCCAAAGTCCGGCAGTACTCCCTCGACGCGGACGTCCGGGCTCTGCTTGCGGGCCCGCCCAGAGGCAGGATCTTCCTGGGCGGGATCAATCCCTCCGAGGCCGACGACCGGGTTTCGTTCCGGGTCCAGCTCAGCGGCCAGGCCGTGGCCCAGGTCTTCTCCCTGGAGAACCCCTGGCGCCTCGTCGTCGACCTTTACGACACCGTCCTCAGGGCCAAGCCCTCCGTCTGGGCGGGGGAAGATCCTCGGGCCCCCGTGGAGAAGGTCCGGGCCGGACAGTTCCGGATGTCCGACCCCCGGCCGATCACGCGCCTGGTGTTCGACCTCAGGGAGCCCGGCGTTTATTCGCTCGACGCGGATAAGAGCGGACTGATCGTATCCTTCTATAAGAACATATCCATCGGCGCGGCCGAAGCGAAAGCCGCCCCGGTCGAAGCGGCGCCGGCGCCGAAGCCCGCTCCGACCGAAAAGACGCCGAAGCCCGCCCCGGTCACTGCCCCGGCGGCCGGGCCCGCCGCGCCCCTCATCCGCAAGGACCTCCTCAGGTCCGCCCCGGCCGAGATCCCGGCGCCTCGCCGTGACATTTTCCATCCCCGGAACTCCGGCCTGCCCGCGCCGCCTCCGGCCGCGCCCGGCAGGGCCCCGGTGCCGAAGGGCAAGGGGTCTGCGGTGCCGGCATCCCCGACGTTCGTCCTGGACCTCGTCTACGTCGGGTCGATCCGGTCCGGAGGGACGATCACGGCCCTCGTCATGAGGGACGGCCAGACGACGCCCGTGGCCGTGGGGGACGAGATCATCCCCGGCTACAGGGTCCTCCGCATCACCCCCGACGAGATCGAAGTGGAAGGACCGAAGTCCGAACGCAAGACGTTCACCCGACAAGGAGACCGGCCATGAAAAAGCTCGCCATCGTTTTCCTTCTGGCGATGTCGGTCGCGGCGTGCGTGACCATCAGCCCGTACTACCGGCAGGGCATGACCGCCGAGATCAACAGACAATACGACGTCGCTGTCAATTATTACGAGCAGGCCGCGCTCCAAGACCCCAAGGAGGCCGTCTACCGCCTGGCCCTGGCCCGGGCCAAGGGGGCCGCGACCCTCGCCCACATCGGTCAGGCCCGGACACTGGCCGCCCAGGGGAAAAAGAACGAGGCCCTGGCCGAATACAGGATCGCCCTTGCCTACGAGCCCCTCAACGGGACCGCGCTGGCGGAGCTGAGGGCCCTCGAGGCTCCGGCCCCGAAGCCCGAGAAGCCGGCCGGGATCGTGGCCGAGGCCCCGGTCAAGCTCAAGACTTCGAGCGAGAAGCTGAGCATCAACTTCCGCACCCCGGTCTCTCTGAAATCGATTCTGGAGACCCTGGCCCGCACATCCAACGTGACATTCATCTATGACGAGACGTACCGGGATATGAACCTCTCCGTCGACCTGACCGGGAAGGACCTCGAGCAGGCCATCAACTACCTCTGCGTCGCCAGCAAGAACTTCTACCGCGTCGTCGACGACAGGACGGTCATCGTCGCCCCGGACAACTTCACCATGCGGCAGAAGTACGAGCTCCTCATCATCCGGACGTTCTACCTCTCGAACATCAACGCCCAGGACGTCCAGCTCGCCCTCGTCAACATGATCAAGACGCAGACGAAGATCCCGACCGTCCAGATCGACAAGAACCTGAACTCGATTACCATCAGGGACACGCCGCAGGCCGTGGCCCTGGCCGAGAAGCTCCTTCGGGCCTGGGACAAGGCCCAGCCGGAGGTCCTCATCGACGTGGAGATCATGGAGGTCGACCGGAACCTCCTCCGCAAGCTCGGCATCGACTTCAGCCAGACGACCTTGTCCGTGCAGCTCAATCCCGCTATCAGCCCGGGGAGCGCCGCGGGCTGGATCAACCTGAGCGGCCTCAAGCTGGGGTCCCTGAGCAACTACGAATTCAGCAACCCGACGGCCATCATCCAGTTCCTCGAGGGCGACGTGAACACCAAGGTCATCGCCCAGCCGCGCATCCGCGGCATCGCCGGGGAAGAGATGAAATACCTCGTCGGCGAAAAGGTCCCCATCATCACGGCGTCCTACGTCCCCATCACGGCGGGCAGCGGCACGGCCCAGCCGATCTCCCAGTACACTCAGCAGGATGTCGGCATCGACCTCAAGTTCAAGCCTCGGGTCCACCTGGAGAAGGAGGTGACGCTCGAGGTCGAGATCAAGATCTCCTCGCTCTCCGGCACGGGCGTCGCCTCGATCCCGATCATCGCCACGCGCGAGGTCAAGAACGTCCTCCGGCTCAAGGACGGCGAGACGAGCCTTCTGGCAGGCCTCCTCCGGGACGAACAGCAGAAGACGATCTCGGGCATCACCGGCCTCAAGAACCTCCCGATCCTCGGCAGCCTGTTCTCGAGCACGACGACGACGATCAACCAGACCGACGTCATCCTGACCCTCACGCCGCACATCATCAGGTCCTTGGCGCTCACGGACGAGGACTTCAAGCCCGTCTGGGTCGACCCGAACAACATCACGACCAGCGCCGCGGCCGGGCAGGGCGTCGAGCAGACGGCGGACCAGGGCGGGGTCGCGGAGGAGCAGCCCGCCGAGCCGGCGGAGGACGCCAACGCCCTCTACCTTTCGCCCGCCAGCTTCGAGATCCCCAAGGACCGGGAGTTCCGGATCAACGTCGAGCTCGCCACGGAGAAAGAGATCGGCACGATGTCCGTCAACGTCGGGTTCAATCCTCAGAACCTCAAGCTCAAGGAGGTCATCGAGGGCGGGGTCGTCAAGCCTCTCGGCGGGCAGGCCAAGTTCGTCAGCGTCCCTTCGGGATCGGGCTGCACGCTGGGCTTCATGGGCCCGGCGCTCGGCCACGGATTCAAGGGGCAGGGCATCCTTGCGGTGCTCGTTTTCACGGCCGTGAGCCCGGGCGAGACGGCGGTCTCGATCGGAAGCTATACGGCCGTCGGCACCGCAGGCCAGTCGATCGCCCTGTCGACGGGCGATTCGAAGATCCTCATCCGGTAGGAGGCTGGCCGGGCGGGACCCGGCCAAGGTCATGATCATCATCCTGTCGGGCCGTGTTCACGGCGGCAAAACGACGCTCATCCAGAAGTCCCTCTCCCGATGGGCCTCGCGCGGTCTCCGGTTCGGCGGGTTCCTCAGCCTCTGCGTCCGGGCGGAGGGCGGCGCGGCCGAATATGACTTTCTCGACCTCAAGGACGGCCGCCGCCTGCCCTTCCTCCGCCGGGCGGGCGAGCCCGACTGGGAACACATCGGCGCCTACTATTTCGTGCCCCAGACGCTCGATATCGCGCGTGCGGTCATCCGCGCGGCCGGTCCCGACGAAGTCCTCATCGTGGACGAGGTCGGCCCGCTGGAGCTGGCCCACGGCGGGCTATGGCCGGCCCTGAGCGAGGTCGTGTTCAAGCCCGGGCACAAGACCCTGCTCGTCGCCCGCGAAGACATCCTCGAGGACCTCTTCCGGCTGCTCGGGACGACCATGCCGCTGATCATCGACGTCGGCGACCCGAACGCGCAGCGGCTCCTCGACCAGAGCCTTCTCGGCCCGGTCAAACCCCATGAGGATCAAGGCTAGGTTCTTCGCTAATTTCCGGGATCTCTTCGGCGCCCGGGAGAGAGAAATCGACCTCGGCGCGCGGCGGACCGTCGGCGATGCCCTCGACCTCCTGTGCGACACCGTCGAGCGCCGCGCGGAGATCTTTGCCGCGGGCGGCCTCAGGCCGCATCTCGTGGTCATGGTCAACGGCGTCCATATCAACTCCCTCCAGGGCCTCGATACCGGGCTTTCCGACGGCGACACGCTGGCCGTCTTTCCCTTCCTCGTCGGCGGGTGAGAACGTGGAACCACTTGTCCCCCCCCAGCCTTGCCTCCCGAAATGGCTTTTGATATCTTAGGCGCATGTCCGATTTCCCCGTCGCCGGATACCACGGCCGGGTCCTCGAGATCGACCTGACCGCGGGTACGGCCCGGCCGAGACCGCTCGTCCCGGAAACGGCCCTGGACTATCTGGGCGGCCGGGGTCTCGCGACCCGCATCCTCTGCGACACGATCGACCCGGCCTGCGACCCCCTCGGGCCGGACAACGCCGCCGTCATCGCCGCCTCGCCCCTGGTCGGGACCAACGCCCCGACCGCCGGCCGCGGCCACATGGCCTTCAAGTCCCCGCTCACCGGACTCATCGGGACCTCCAATTCCGGCGGCACCTGGGGCGCGGCGTTCAAGGCGACGGGCTACGATGTTCTCGTCATCAAGGGCGCATCGCGCTCGCCCGTCATGATCGACATCGCCCCCGACCACGTGGAGATTCTGCCCGCGGACCATGTCTGGGGGAAAACGACCCACGAGACGAACGACATCCTGGCCGCCGGCTCCGAGCCGGGCCACCCCATCCGCGTCCTCTGCATCGGGCCGGCCGGGGAGAATCTCGTCCGGCTGGCCGCCGTGGCCAACGACCGCGACCGCGTCTACGGCCGCTGCGGCCCGGGCGCCGTCTGGGGCAGCAAGAAGCTCAAGGCCGTGCGCGTCCGCGGCAAGGAGAAGATCGCGATCGCCGACAAGGAGAAATACCAGTCCGGGCTCGACCAAGCGCTCTATCTCATGAAGCAGGCGCCCATCACGAAACGCCTCATGCGCGAGCTCGGCACGGCGGGCCTGATCGAACTCATCAACGTCATCAGCATGCTGCCCCACCGGAACTTCCGGGACTGCCTCCACCGCGAGGAGGACGTCGAGCGGATCTCGGGCGAGACGCTGGCCCGCACCCTCCTCGACAAGGCCGGCTCCTGCTATCTCTGTCCCATCGGCTGCCAGAGACACACGCGCGTCGCGGGCCGGGACGGGAAAGAGGAGACGGGCGAGGGCCCGGAGTACGAGACGACGATCCTGATGGGCCCCGTCTGCGACATCTACGACCTCCCCGCCATCACCCGGGCCAACTATCGCTGCAACGAATACGGCATCGACACCATGAGCTACGGCGGGACCATCGCCTGTGCCATGGAGCTCTTCGAGAGCGGCCTGCTCACGACCAAGGACACGGGGGGCCTCGACCTCTCCTTCGGCAGCGTCGCGGCGCTCGAAGCGCTCGTCCCGCTCATGGCCCGCCGCCAAGGCATCGGCGGCCGGCTGGCCGAGGGCTCCTACCGCCTGGCGGCGTCCTGCGGCCGCCCGGAGCTTTCTATGACCGTGAAGAAGCTCGAGATCCCGGGCTACGACCCGAGGGCCTCCTACACGCAGGCCCTCGGCTACATGACCTCGCCGACGGGAGCCTGCCATCTCCGCGGCGGCTACGCCGTGTCGCTCGCGTTCTTCGGCGGGACGAAGGAGATCCCGCGCTTCAGCCTCCTCCAGTCGCCTATCGCCATCCGCAACATGCAGAACACCGGCATCCTCCAGGACAGCCTGGGCGTCTGCCGCTTCACGGGATTCGCCTTCGCCTCGGACCCGTGGGCGCGAATGGTCAGCGGGGTGACGGGGCGCGATTTTTCCATGGCCAGGCTCGAGGAGATCGAGAATCGCATCGCGACCCTGGAGAGGGTGTTCAACCTCGAAGCCGGGGCCACGGCGGAGGACGACTTGCTCCCGGCCCGCTTCGCTGAGCTCCCCATCGTCGCCGAGGGCAGGGAGCGGCGCGTCACCGCGGAGGACCAGGAGCGGATGAAACGCGATTATTACCGCGTCCGAGGCTGGGACGAACGGGGGCGGCCGACGCCGGAAACGCTCCGCTCCCTCCGCATCGAAGGGAGGGGACGATGAGCGCCCGGAAATGGCAGGCGAGCGAGGACCTCTTCCGCCTCTTCCAGGCGGTCGGGCGGGCCTCTCTCCTCTACGACATCCAGGACAGCCACAGCGGCAACATGGCCTTGCGCTGGACCGACGAGCGGGGCGGGGAGCAGATCGTCATCACGGCGACCGGCTCCCAAAAGGGCGACCTCGAGCCGAGCCAGATCTGCTTCCTCTCGCCGGCCGAGACCGACGCCGGGTACTACAAGGCCTCCTCGGAGACCGACATCCACGCCCGGATCCTGGCCCTGCCCGGGGTGCGGGCCTCCATGCACGCCCACGTCAAAGAGCTCATCATGGCGACGCTCGACGACGCGCCGAAGCCGGAGCGACCGCCCGATTTCGCGCCCGTCGACCCGCTGGCTTACCATCACCTCGGGAGCGCCATCCCCGTGGACTGGTTCGCCGTGCCCAGCGGCTCCCCGGAGATGACCAAGACCATCCCGGAGCGGCTGGCGGCGCACCCCCTGACCATCATCTTCGGCCACGGCGCGATGGCCAAGGGCCGGTCGCTCAAGGAGGCGTTCTTCCGTCTCTGTGTCGCCAACGAGGCCGGCGCCGTCGTCCGCCACCTCTGGCGGCTCCGCGTGGACGTCGAGGCACTGAGGGCACGCATCGCGCGGGACCCGGCCGGGTCGTTCGCCGCGCCCCCCCCGCCGTTCGAGGACGCCTGGGACGGGCGCTGCGATTTCCCGGAGGAGGAGGAGATCCTCAAGGAGTTCTTCAAGGCTGGGAACCGGATCTTCGAATCCCGGCTCTCGCCCTTCCACACGGGGTCGATGTCGGTACGCGGCGTCGACGAGATGCTCTACGCGCCGAAGGCCTCCATGCCCCGCGACCTTCCCGGCCCGCTCCTCAAAGTCGCGCTGGCCGCCGACGCGGCCGACGACGCCGAGCGCCGCCTCCATAAAGCCATCTACGCGGAGAGCGATTTCCAGACGGTCATGCACTGCTACGTCCCCGAGGCCGAAGCCTCGGCCCGCTACGTCTACCCCGGCGAGACCGAGACCGCGGACCGTGTCATCCCCGTCGACGCCGAAGGGACATTCCTCTACCTCGTCATCCCCGTCCTCCGGCCGGACTTCGGGACCGCCGAGCTCATCCGCCTCCTCCACGAGTACAAGGTCGTCATCGTCCGTGGCGGGGGGGTCTGGGCCGTCGGCGGCCAGTCCCTGTCCGAGGTCCTCCACCACCCGTCCTCGTTGCGCGAGATCTGTCTCTACCGGATCGCCGCCGTCGAGCGCGGCCTGGACCTCCGCAAGATGGAGCCGCGGAAGGCCCGGAAATGGTGAAACCGGACCTCGCCGACCGTTTCGTCGCCGGCGCCCTCGCCGCCGGGGCGGAGGTCTTCCGCGCGCCGGACCTCCCCGCCGCCCTGGCCGCCGTGGCCCGGATCTTCGACGAAGGGAAGGTCCGCAGGGCGCTCGTCTCACGCTCCCTCCAGGCCGGGGCGACGGCGGCCGGGCTCGCGGCCCGTCTTCCCGAAAAAGCCGACCAGATCGCCGCGGCGGACGCGGCGGTCGTCCTGGCGGATTTCGGCGCGGCCGAAACCGGGACCCTGGTCCACCTGGATTCCGACGACGAGGAGAAGCTCGCCTGGACCTTGCCGCCCTTGTGCATTTGCCTGCTCGACGAACGGACGATCGTGCCCGACCTCCAATCCCTGGCGGGGACGATCGCCGACCACCTCGGCCAGCCCGGCGTTCCCGGGCCGCAGGTGTCCCTCGTCACGGGGCCGAGCCGGACGGCGGACATCGAAAACCAGCTGACGATCGGCGTCCAGGGCCCGGCCCGCCTCGTCATCGGCCTCGTCGGGGGAGAGGAGCGCTAGGAAAATGCAGGCCAGGGCCCTCGACCCCGCTCTCAAGGCGACGCTCCAGGCGTTCTACGAAAGCTGGGCGCGGAAGAGGGAGGATTGCTTCCGCGGCCTCGATTTCGAGGCCCTCCGCGAGACGCTGGCCGAGATCAAGGACGACGCCATCGCCAACCAGGATGTCCTTCTGGCCCGCTTCGAGGAGCAGGCGGAGCGCCACGGAAGCCGCGTCCTCCGGGCCAGGGACGGGGACGAAGCGAACCGCCTCATCCTCGAGATCCTGGAGCGCCACGGCGCGAAGAAGGTCGTCAAGTCCAAGTCCATGGTCAGCGAGGAAACGCGCCTCAACGTCTTCCTCGCCGGCCACGGCGTCGAGGCGCGGGAGACCGACCTCGGCGAGTGGATCGTCCAGCTCGCGGCCGAGGCGCCGACCCACATGGTCATGCCCGCCATCCACTTGACGCGCGAGGGCGTCGCCCGGATCTTCACGGAACATCTGGGCCGCGAGGTCTCCGGCGACATCCCCGCCCTCGTCCGGGTCGCCCGCGAGGAGCTGCGGCGGGAGATCCTGGAAGCACCCGTCGGGCTGACCGGGGCCAACGCCCTGATCGCCGAGAACGGCTCGGTCATGGTCGTCACGAACGAAGGGAACGGCCGGCTGGTGGCCACGGCCCCGCCCGTGCACGTCGTCCTCGCCAGCACGGAAAAGGTCTTGCCGTCCACGGCCGACGCCCTGTTGCTGCTCAAGATCCTGACCAAGAGCGCCACCGGACAGCCTATCTCGAGCTACGTCTCGTTCATTGCCGGACCGCACCGGGGGCCGCAGTATATCCTCCTTCTCGACAACCACCGCTCCGAGCTCCGGGCCGACGCCAAGTTCCGCGACGTCCTGCGCTGCATCAAATGCTCGGCCTGCCTCAACGTCTGTCCCGTCTACCAGGTCATCGGCGGCGGGGCATTCTCGCACGTCTACATGGGTGGCATCGGCAGCCTCCTCACGGCCTGGATCCACGGCCTCCGCGAGTCGAAGGAGCTGGCCGGGCTCTGCATGGGCTGCCACCGCTGCGACACTGTGTGCTCGACGAAGATCCCCATCGCCGATCTGGTCGCGGCTCTAAAGGAAAAGCTCGCCCGGGAAACCGGCAAGACCCTCTGGAAGCGGATCGCGCTCGACGGCGTCATGGGGCATCCCGCGCTCCAGCGCGGAACGTTCCTCGCCGGACGGGCGGCTCGGCCCTTCATCCTGAAAAAGGGCTACGCCAGAAGCCTTCCGTCAGGACTGTCCCGCTACGACCGGTTCCGCGCCCTGCCGGCCCCGGCGCCGAGGCCGCTCTCGGCGCTCTTCCGGCGGGAGAAGCGGAGACTCGCGAGGGCCTCGACGCCCTCCAAGGGACGGGTGACGCTCTTCCCGGGATGCCTCATCCAGCACGTCTATCCCGGGGTCGGGCTGGCCGCGCTCCGCGTCCTGGCGCGGCTCGGCTACGACGTCGTCCTCGGCCCGACGGGATGCTGCGGGTTCCCGCCGTGGAACTCAGGGCATACCGGCGCGGCACTCCGGGCGTTCCGCCGCATCCTCGAGAGGATGCCGGGCGACGGCCCCATCATCACACTCTGCCCGACCTGCACGACGATGCTGGCCAAGGCCGGGCCGGACCTCGTCCTTGGGCACAGCGGGTCGAAGAAGGCGCGCCCGGCGGTCGGCGGTGCCGGTCCCGACGCCATCCGGGCCTCCGCCGGCCGGGTTGTGACATTCAGCCAGTTCCTGGCCCGGCACGAAAAGGAGGCCCTGGGGCGCCTCCTACCAGAGGGGCGGCCGTCGCCCCGAGCGACCTATCACGATTCCTGCCACCACAAGCACGTCCTAAACGCGTCCGAGGAGTCGCGGGAGCTCGTCCGGCTCGCCCTCGGCGGCGCCCTCGTGGAAATGGCGGGTTCCGCCGCCTGCTGCGGCTTCGCCGGCGCCTTCTCTGTTGACCATCCGGAGATCGCCGAGGCCCTCCTCGCCGAAAAGATCGATGCCGTGGAGGCTTCCGGGGCCGCGGTCGTGGCCCTGGACTGTCCGGGCTGTCTCCTCCAGATCCGTGGCGGCTGCCTCAAGAGAGGACGGCCGAACGATGTCCGTCATACCGCCGAGATCCTGGACGCGGCCCTCGGCGGGAAATGATCGATTCCCGGGGAAGGCGACCTCCAACAGACCCGTCCCCCCTCTAGGGGTGATTTCTCACCCCGCGAAATCACCCCCAAAGGGCATTGCCCGGCCTGCCGCCCCCGCTAATCTGTTAATGAAACCTTCGGGATCCGAATGACGAAATGAACCGCAATTTCCTCGAACTCAAGGACGCACCGGCGGGCCCCGCCGCGGCGAACACGAGCGCTCCCGCTCCGGGCTTCCCGGCCAAGTTCGGGCCTAGGAAGATCCGGACGAAGATCTTCCTCCTCGTCACCTTCCTGACCGTCGTAGCCTCGCTCTTCTTCATCGCCTACTCCCGCAACCGTTTCGAGCGCCGCCTGTCAACAGAGATCCGCAGGACGGTCACGAACGTCGGGACGACCGCCTCCGCGGGCCTCGTCGCCGAGATCGAGTCGAACGACAAGAACGCCCTGGGGCGGGCCCTCAAGAATTCCTGCGCCCAGTTGGACGAGATCGTTTACGCCGTCCTCGAGGACGACTCGGGCCTCGTCCTGACCTCGGTCAACCGCGACGTCGCGGAACAGGACCTGTACCGCGACACCGACGCGCTCGATGCGCCGGTCGCCCACCGGAGCGTCTACCGGACGAAGGTCCCGGTCATGGCCGACGACCGCACGATCGGCAACCTTTATCTCGGCTTCTCCTTCCGGGGCCTGATCGCGGAGACGGAAAGGGAGAAAAGCATCGTCGCGACGGTCTCTCTGGCCATGGTCTTCGTCGGCGGCCTGTTCGTCTTCCTCTTCAGCGGGCTCATCACGCGCCCGCTCGTTCAGGTGGCGCGGACCGCCGAGAAGATCGCCAAGGGCGATATGAGCCAGCGGGCCAAGGTCTTCTCCCACGACGAGGTCGGCTTCCTCGCCAGGACCTTCAACACGATGGTCGACAGTCTGGAGAAGAACTACAAAGAGATGGAAGGCATCAACCACTCCCTCGAGGAGATGATGCGCGCCCGGTCGCTCGAGATCGAGAAGGAGGTCGCCGAGCGGCGCCGCGTGGAGAAGGAGCTCCGGCTGGCCAAGGACGAGCTCGACAACCGCGTCGAGAAGAGGACCGAGGAACTGAACAAGGTCAATGAGGAGCTCAGCGGCAGGGTCATCGAGACCCGCCGGGCCGAGGACCAGCTTCAGTCGACACTCGAGCGCCTGGAGAAGGCCCTCGAAGGCACGGTCCGGGCCATGTCGCTGACGATCGAGATGCGGGACCTCTACACGGCCGGCCATCAGCGCCGCGTCTCGAGCCTGGCCGTGGCCATCGCCGAGGAGCTGCACTTGCCACAGGAAAAGATCGAGGGGCTGCGGCTGGCCGGCGTCATCCACGACATCGGCAAGATCGCCATGCCCGCCGAGATCCTGACCAAGCCGACCCGCCTGACCAAGACCGAGTTCCAGCTGATGAAGGACCACCCCCGGATCGGCTACGACATCCTGAAGAACATCCAGTTCCCCTGGCCCGTGGCCCACATCATCCTCCAGCACCACGAGCGCATGGACGGCTCGGGCTATCCCGACGGCCTTCTGGGCGACGCCATCCTGATGGAGGCGCGCATCCTGGCCGTGGCTGACGTCGTCGAGGCCCTCTCGTCCCATCGGCCCTACCGGCCTGCCCTGGGCATGGAGAAGGCGCTCGAGGAGATCCGCCGGGGCCGCGGCGTCCGCTACGACATGCGCGTCGTCGACGCCTGCATGAAGCTCTTCAAGGACCACCGTTACAGCTTCAAGAAAGAGAACACCGGCGCCCTCTTCCAGTGAGGCCGCCCCGGTCCCCGTTCGTTGACTTGGCCGGGCGATTCCGCTAGAATTTCCTTCACCCTGCCGGCGTAGCTCAGTTGGTCAGAGCATGCGGCTCATATCCGCAGTGTCGGGGGTTCAAATCCCTCCGCCGGCATTTTTTACGACTCCATGGCCAAGACGACCCGGGACCCGATCGAGCGCGCTTTCCGGACGGCCGTCGTCCGGCACGGCATGCTCGTCCCCGGCGACCGCGTTCTGGCCGCATGCTCCGGCGGGCCGGATTCCGTCGCCCTGGTGAGCCTTCTCCTCAAGCTCCGGGAGGAGATGCCGCTCGAGATCATTGTCGCCCACTTCAACCACAGGCTCCGGCCCGAGGCCGCGGGCGACGAAGCGTTCGTCCGGGACCTCGCGCGCGGCTGGGTCCTGCCCCTCGTCACAGGCTCAAAGGACGTCCGGCTCGAGGCGCGGCGGCGAAAGCTCAACCTCGAGGAAGCGGCCCGGGAGCTTCGCTACGACTTCCTGCGCGCCGCGGCCCGCAAGGCCGGGGCGACGAAGATCGCCACCGGCCACACCATGGACGACCAGGCAGAAACGGTCCTGATGAGGCTTTTCCGGGGGACAGGGCTCACGGGCCTGGGCGCGATCGGGCCGCTGTCGGGCCCGGCCGAATGCCCCGTCATCCGGCCGCTCATCGGTGTCCGGCGCGAGGCGATCGAGGATTATCTCCGGGCCGGGGGGCTGGCGTTCCGGACGGACGAGTCGAACCTGGACCGCAAGTTCCTGCGCAACCGCATCCGCCTGGACCTTCTGCCGGAGCTGGCGAGAGAATACGCGCCGGGGATCGTCGAACATCTGGCGGCGCTGGCCTCGTTCGCCCGCGAGGAGGACGAGCTCCTGGCGGCCTTCGTCCGGGAGATGACCGACGAGTTCATGATAAGGAAGGGGAGCGAAGCGACCCTCGACGTCCGGACGCTATCGCTCCTGCCACCCGCCCTGGCTCGGCGGGTCGCTCGCGAGTTCGTCCGCGAGGTCAAAGGCGACCTAAGAGGCGTCACCTCAGCGGACATCGAATCTCTGCTCGGCCTCAAGGACGGCAAGGAAAGAACCGTTAAGAAAGGCCTCGTCCTGCGCCGGGAGGCAGGGCGGCTCGCCCGCGTCCGGCGAAAGATGGGGGGGGCGCGCCCCTTCGAGAAGCGATGGAGCGGGCAGGGCGAGATCCGTATCGCGGGAATGACCTTTCGCGGCCGGAAGCTCGACCGGGCGAAGGCTCGATCCCTCAAGGGCGACGACAGGCGCCGGGCCCTCCTCGACCTGGCGAGGATCCGCTTTCCCCTCGTCGTCCGCAGCCGCCGGCCGGGGGATCTCTACCGGCCGCTCGGCGCGCCCGGCCGCAAGAAACTCAAGGAGGTCCTGAGGGCCAAGGGCGTACCGTTGCGCGACCGGGACAGGCTGCCCGTCTTCGTATCGCGCGGCGAGATCGTCTGGGTCCCCGGCTGTCCCGTGGCTGAGAAGTTCAAAGTGGGCCCGGCGGCGGGACGGCTGTTGTTGATCGAGAGGCGGTAGACCGGCGGTCGGACTAGCGGCGGGCCCGACGGACGAGGAGAAGGACCCCCATGAGGGCGACGACCAAACATGTCAGGATGATGAGGAGGAATGTCCGATCCAAACCGCCATAGATGCTGATGATTTGCTCTCCCCAGAGGGCGGAGACGAAGGCCGTCGGCGCGAGGAACGTTCCGAACGGCAGAGCGAACTGGAGGTCCTTCTTCCGACGGACGATGAAAAAGACGCCGACGAGGACGCCGACGAACGAGCCCAAGATGAGAGTCAGGAACGTCCTCGGCAGGCCGAGGTAGGCCCCGATCATCAGTAGCATGGTCACGTCCCCCATCCCCAGCCCTTCTTTTTTCCGGATGAGCCGATAGGCGCCGTAGACGACGAGCAGGAAACCCGCCCCGGCCACGGCCCCGACGAGGGCGCCGCGGAAGCTCAGATCGTTCCGGAAGAAGGAGTAGACGAGCGAGAGGACGAGGCCCGGCATGGTGATCGCGTCTGGCAGGACCTGGTGAAAGTAGTCGATGAAGCCGAGGGCGATGAGGGCGCTCGCGAAGAGGCAACCGGCAAAGAATTCCAGGCTCAGGAGCCGCCCCGACCGGACGTAAACGAGGAGGAAGGCGAGGGCGGTGAGGGCCTCGACCGTCGGATAGACGGGCGAGATCCGTCGGCCGCACTTCCGGCATTTCCCGCGGAGGATGAGGTAGGACAGCACGGGCACGTTGTCGTAGGGCAAGATCCGCGCACCGCAGCCCGGGCAGGAGGAGGGCGGCCGCAGGAGGCTCATGCCCCGGGGGACGCGGAAGATGACGACGTTGAGGAAGCTGCCCCAGACAAGCCCGAAGACGGCGATGAGGACGACGATCACCGTTTCCATGGGCTTGTGGCCGCTTTCACGCCGCCGGTCTTCGGGTCATAGACGTAGTCCTGGCCGTCCAGGTCCTGGGGGAGCTTGTCCAGGATCCCGGCGCGGACGAGGTCGGCCAGTTCCTCGGGCAGCCGGCCGGCGCGTTCCTGGAATTTTCCCACGGCGTCCTTGAGCCGGTTGGTGTCGATGGCGGACTTCACCTGGTAGAGGTGGTTCGAGGCGATCTTCTTCGTCCGTTCGTCCGGCGCCGTGTTGTAGATCTCGAGCCAGGTCTGCCAGGAGGTTTCGAGGTCGCCCCGCTTGTAGAGGGCGTTGGCGTAGAGCCGCCGGGTGAAGTCCGGCGCCCCCGGCAGGTTCATGCACTTCTCGAAGTACTGCCGGGCGAGGTCGTAATCCTTGAGGTCCATCATGGCGATATGCCCCGCTTCGAAGGGGAGGAGCCACTCCTTGGGGTTCTTGGCGAAGCCGTTGTCCAGGATCTTGAAGGCGAGCTTGATGTCGCGGGCCTCGGCCGTGGCGATCAGGGCGCCGGTCTCGTAGGGATCGAGGTAGGCCGGGTCGAGATCGGCGATGATGGCGAAGACGTGGTCGAGGTGGTCGAAGCGGTCGTCGATCGTCGGCGTGCTGTAATACTGGATCGCCCAGAGGTAGATGAGGTCAGCGGCGAGCGCGGAGTAGCCGAAGGTCGCGTACTTGAGGAATTTGCCGGAGGGGATGTAGATGATGGACGACCCCGGGACCTTCTTCCGCACGATCGTGTCCGTCTTGGCCTTGAGGGCCATGAAGGAGGCGCACATCCCGAGGAGGAAGAGAACGAGGAGGAGGGTGGCCGGTCCCCTGGCCGCCGCGCGTTCTCTGGGCATCTCGGTCGTCCGCGTCTCCCGCCCGATCAGATGAAATCCCGGCGCCTGAAGATGATGACCGCCAGGGCGAGGATGAAGGCGGTGTAGAAGACGCCGTAGAGGAAGGACGAGAGGTAGATCCCGGCCGGAATGGGCAGGTTGTGGACGACCTCCGTCTTGAAATTGAAGTTCTCGAGGTCGGGGAGGAACATATAAAGGAACTGGGCCGCGGTCCGCCCGGCGCCCGCCGACATCTTCTTGATGAGGAGTTCGAGGCCCCAGGAGAGGTGGCCGATGAGGTAGAAGGCCAGGGAGAAGATCGAGCTCAGGATGGGCGTCGAGAACGAGGAGAAGAGGATGGCCACGGCGGTGACGAGGACGAGCTCGAGGAAGATGTAGGCGATGGCGACGAGCATCGTCCACTCGATGCGGAAGGTGTGGAGGTAGACGATCACCAGGAAGATGAGGCTCATGCCCGCCGTCATGACGAGGAGCGTCAGGACGAGGCCGAAGAACTTGCCCAGGATGAACTCGGCCCGGTGGAGAGGCTTCGAGAGGAGGGTGAAGATCGTCTTCTTGTCGATCTCCTTGTAGACGAGGCTCGTCCCGATGAGCACGGCCATGAGGACGCCGAAAATCGAGATCGAGGCCAGGCCGACGTCCTTGATGATCTTGACCCGGTCGCCGACGGTCAGGATGGCCAGGACGCGGGAGGCGAGAATGGCCACCGCCGCGAAGAAGAAGAGGAGGTAGAGGATGCGGTCCCTTTTCGCCTCCTTGAACGTGATCCCGGCGATAGCCCAGATCCTCATTGCCCGGTCACCGTTTCGACGAAGATGTCCTCGAGGGTTTCCGTCCTCGGGCTGAGCGAGACGACCTTGCCGTTCTTTTCCCGGACGAGGGCCAGGGCGTCGTCGACGCGCCCCGCTTCGAGGATCTTGAGGAAGACCCGGTCGCCCTGGACGGAGAGGCCCTCGCCGAGCCCGCGGAAGGCCTCCGGCGGGACGCCCGAGACCGTGAGCTCCGTGAAGAGCACCTTTTCGGAAACGAGGTCCTGGAGGGCCCCCTGCTTCACGACCCGCCCGCCGACGATGATGGCGACGTGGTCACAGATCATTTCGATGTCCTGGAGGATGTGGGAGGTGAAGAAGACGGTCTTCCCCTCGTCCTTGAAGCGGACGATGATGTCGCGGATCTCCTTGCGGCCGAGGGGGTCCATGCCGCCGAGCGGCTCGTCCAGGATGACGAGCTTCGGGTCGTTGATGAGAGCCTGGGCCAGGCCGACGCGCTGGAGCATGCCCCGGGAGTATTTCCGGAGGCGGAGCGAGGCGGCCCGCTCGAGGCCGACGAGCTTGAGGAGGCGGGCGATCCGCTCGTTCTTCTCTTCCCGGGCGAGGCCGAAGAGGTCGGCGTAGAATGCCAGAAACTCGGTGGCCGTGAGGTAGTCGTAAAAGTAGGGGTTCTCGGGCAGGAAACCGAGCGCCTGGCGGGCGCGCGACGCGAGGTGGGGCTGCCCGAAGATCTCGATCGTCCCGGCGTCGGGGAAGATCAGGCCGAGGAGGCACTTGATGGTCGTCGTCTTGCCGGCGCCGTTCGGGCCGAGGTAGCCGAAGATCTCACCTTCCTTGACGGAAAACGAGATGCCCTTGAGGATCTCGCGGGTCTTGGGGATGAAGCCCAGCCGGAAGGACTTCTTGAGGTTCTCGATGCGGATCGCGTCGCCCATGCTCTCTCTTTGCCATTTTATCGAAAGAGGCGGCAAAGTCAAATTTGCACAAAGCCTTACTTCAAGCTGCTCTCGAAGAGCCTGAAGATCCTCTTGTACTCGTCCGTCCAGGCCGACGCCGTGGTGAAGGAGTGGTCCTCGACAGGGTAGAAGGCTACGTTCCAGTTCTCTTTGCCGAGCTCGATCAGTCGCTGGGCGAGGCGGACCGTGTCCTGGAAGTGGACGTTCGTGTCGACCAGGCCGTGACAGATGAGCAGCGCCCCCTTGAGCCCCTCGGCGAAATAGATCGGTGAGCTCTGCTTGTAGGCCTCGGGGTCCTTCTGGGGCAGGTTCAGGATGTCCTCGGTGTAGGCGGCATGGTAGTGGGCCCAGTCGGTCACAGGCCGGAGCGCCGCTCCCGCCTTGAACACATCGCCGGCCTTGAACAGGGCCATCAGGGTCAGGAAGCCGCCGTAGCTGCCGCCGTAACAGCCGATCCGGGCCGGGTCCACGGGGCATTTCTCCGCCAGGTACTTCGCGGCGTCGACGAGATCGTCCAGGTCCTTGCCGCCCATGTGGCGGTAGATCCCGGTCCGGAAGTCCCGGCCGTAGCCCGCGCTGCCACGGTAATCGACATCGAGGACATAGTACCCCTGCTCCATGAGGAAATTGTGGAACATGTACTCGCGGAAATAGGTGCTCCACCCGCGGTGGGCGTTCTGGAGGTAGCCCGCGCCGTGGATGAAGATGACCGCGGGCCGGGACGGATGCTGCTTGACGGGCGTGAACAGCCGGGCGTGGATCGTGACGCCGTCGCGGGCCTTGATGGGGACGATCTCGGGGTCGTACCAGGGGTAGGACCGGAACTCCTCGGTCGTCGAGACGGTGACCTGCTTGGCCGGGGTCCCGGGCGAGTTGGCCTGGAGGTAGAGCTCGGGGGGTTTGTTGGAGTAGGACCGGAGGACGGCCAGGTTCGTCTCGTCGGGCGAGAGCGACACGTCGTTTTGGCCCGGCATCGAGGTGATCTTGGTCCTCGTGCCGCCGGCCGCGGGCATCCAGTAGAAATGCGTTTCTCCCGGATTCTCCTCGCTGGTCGTGAGATAGATCCTCTTTCCGTCCTGGGACAGAAAGGCCTCCCTGACCTCGAACGTCCCCTTCGTCAGTTGCTGGATATCCCCTCCGTCAAGCGCGGCCTTGTAGAGGTGAGCGTAGCCGTCCTTTTCGGAGATGAACGAAACGTGCCGGCTGTCCGGCCACCAGAACAGGTTGAGCAGGCCGAACGGGCCGACCCAGGCGTCGTCGTGAACTTGAAGGATGGTCGATGTCTTGCCCGTGGCCGGGTCCAGCTTGAGGAGCCACTGGTCCTTCCGGTCCTCGGACCTGGCCGTCAAGACGCACTGCGTCCCGTCCGGGGACCAGACCGGCCCGTCGGGATAGACCTTGCGCTCTCCCTGGCCGCAATCGACCCAGCGCACTTCGCCGGTATCGACGCTCACGACCCCGACCGTGATACCGTAGCCGGAATAGGCGGCTTTGGCGTGGGACTCGACGGTCTCCGTGTAGCCCGAGCGCGTGACATAATTCGGAACGATCGTGTCTTTCTGCCTCTCGGCTTGCTCGTAAACAGAGAACGTGACGAACTTTTCGTCCGGGGAAAGCTCCATCCCCCCGACGTTCTGGGACTCCTTGATAACGAACGGCTTTGCCCGGGGGATCTGGGCAACCTGGCCCTGCCTCGCGCCGCCCCTCATCCCCCGGAACGGCGGTCCGGACTGGAGGTCCTTGAATAGCTCCTTCTGCTGGTCGGCGTACCATTTGTCGATCTCGTCCGGCTTCTTTTCGGCCGGCGGGGCCTGTTTGGTGAAAGCCGTCAGCTGGCGGACCAGGCCGTCACCCAGGGAGAGAACGAAGAGGTTATCGGCCATGGTGAAGGCGATCTTCTTCTGGTCGGCGGTGAACCTGTCGCCGGACTTGCGCTCGCCCGTGGCCGTCAGCTGCCAGACCTTCCCGGAGAGAAGGTCGATGAGGAAGAGATCGCCGTTCTGGCTGAAGACGGCCCGCTTCCTGGCCTTGTCGAACTCGACCTCACCGCCCATGCCGCCGAATCCCCCGAACATTCGGAACATGCCCCCGCCCGTGGACGTCCGGAGCGGCGGGCGTTTGACCATCTCCGCCGAGGCCACCAGCCGAGGGACCGTGCTGGGCGGGGTCACGGCGTACTGCTCGGCCGTCTTCTCGCCGGGCTTTTTCCAGCGGAAGTAGAGACTCCTTCCGTCGAAGGCCCAGGCGATGTCCATGGGCTCCGTGCCGACGAACTCCTCGCCCTTCATGATGAGCTCGACCGAGAGCTTCGTGACGGGCGTTTTCGCCGCGGCGGGCGCGGCAGGCTGAGGAGCGAGCTTGTCCTTGGCCTGCGGTCGGGCCGGTCCGGCGAGAACGGCGAGGACGGCGATGGTGACGACGAACGCGGGCATTTGACGGCTGTGTGCGGACATGGGCGTTCTTCCCTTCAGACGAGGCCCCGGATCCGCCGGGCGTCGGCCAGGAGCTTCTCCTGGGTGAAGACGTGCTCGCGGGTGAGGGCCAGCTGGAGCTGGAGCTGGTCATGGACGTCTCCCTGCGGGACGACGGCGACGACCTCTTCGTACTTGGCGACGAGGTCTTGCTCCGCGGGCAGCAGGGTTTCGAGAGCGGAGAGCCGACCGGTCCCGGGGTATTCGACCGGCATGGGTTTCGCGCTCCGCTCGACGCCCCCGGCGTCGGTTTCGGCGTTCTCGATGGCGATGACGTCGCCGAGCTTGATCAGGACGCCGGACGTTTTATCCCAATGGCGCATGTGGTTGACGGAGTTCTTGAAGAGGCGCGCCGCGAGGTCCTGATGCTCGCTGAACATCATGACGTACTTGAGGTAGCAATGCATGAGCTCGTTCTCGGCCCGGCAGATCCCGTGGAGGAGGCGGAGGTCCTCCCGGCTGTTCCGCTCGGGGCTGGGCCGGATCGAGGGCGCCTCCGCGTTCCCCGTCCTCTCGAGCGTCTCGATCATGGCCTCGAACTGGCCGATGTGCCGGACCTCGTCATAGGAGATGTTCCAGAGCATGTTCTCGATCTTGGGATGGGCCCCCGGCTCGACCTCGGCCGACTGATAGAGATCCGTGACCATTTCCTCGGTCAGCTTGTCGCGCTTGAGGTTGTCGACGATCCGGGGATGGCGGACGACCTCGTCGGTCTGGAACGGCGGCGCAACCCCCATCTGGGTCAGGATGATGCCCAGCTGGAGGGCGTGGTACATCTCGTCGATGCCGATTTGGATCGTCTGGCTCCGGACGTCGGTCCTCTGCTTGAGGACGGGGTCTTCGTAGAAATACCTGCCCTTGGGAATGGAGTAGGCGTGGATGACGTACTCGAAGCTGACAGCCCATTCGTGGTTGAGGGCCGTCGACAGGAGCTTGACGACGTCGTCGCGGGTCTTGACGGTCTTGACCTTTTCCATGGGGCCTCCCGGCGGCTGAAATTGAAGGCCCATTATATCGACCTCGGTCCGGAAAGGGAAGGACGGGACGGCTAGCCGTCCGGGGTGAGGAAAGGCGCGAGTTCTCACTCCCGGAACCACCGGAGGAGGCGATTGACCCTCCGGATACCCCATGGGATTCTACGTCCGGTCGCAGCCTTCTGGCAAAGCGATTGCCCCGCGAGGGGCGGCGCCAAGGTTGTGAAAAGGGAGAGGGAGGAGGATCTCTCTCCCCCCTTTTTTTTACCCGCTTCATCCCTCTTTTTCTTTCGGCTCCGGCTTGAGGCCTCGAGCCCGGACGGCGCCGGGAGGACGCCGTTCCCTCCATCTTTCCGGCCTCCGTTAGACGCAAGGAAGAGGTTTGTATATAATCGGGGCTGCGACCCGGCGTCGAGCCGGAAGGCGCAGTCGACGAGGAGGTCCCTGATGTCGGATTTCGGCGGAGCCGTCAAGCCCCTGGCGGAGAATCCTGATTACAAAATGGCCATCCTGGGCGTTCCCTTCGACGAGAAATCGAGCTACCTCCGCGGGGCGGCGGGCGGGCCGGCCGCGATCCGCGCCGTCTCGACCGGGAAGTGCTATTGCGGATACACCGAGCTCGGCGTCAACCTCGAGGAGGACGCGGTCATGGTCGACCTCGGCGACGTCGACACCTCCGGGGACCCCGACAAGACCTTCACGCTCACGACAAAGGCCGTGGCCAAGGTCCTTGAAAAAGGCGCCGTCCCCATCATCCTCGGCGGAGACCATTCGATCACCTATCCCGTCCTGAAGGCCTTCGCCGCGAAATTCAAGCCGCTCGACATCCTCCATTTCGACGCCCACCCGGACCTCTACGACGACCTCTACGGCGACCGACTGTCGCACGCCTGCCCCATGGCTCGGGTCCTCGAAGACGGGCTGGCCGCGAACATCGTCCAGGTCGGGGTGCGGGCCGTGACGTCCGGCCACCGCGCCAAGGCCCTCAAGCACGGCGTCCGGATGATCGAGATGAAGGACATCGGCGACCCGCTCTTCCTCAAGTTCTCGAACCCGGTCTACATCTCGTTCGACCTCGATGTCCTGGATCCCGCCTTCGCGCCGGGCGTCTCCCACCACGAGCCGGGCGGGCTCACGACGCGTCAGGCCCTGCAGGTCATCCAGGCGCTCAAGGGCCGGATCGTGGGCCTGGACGTCGTCGAGCTCAACGCCGCACGGGACGCCTCGGGCATCACCGCCGCCGCCGCCTTCAAGGTCATCAAGGAAGTCGCCGGCCGCATTGTCCGGCCGTAGCGGAATTTAACGGTCCCTCCGCAGAGCTCATCAATAGGGTCCTGTCGCGGCCCATCCCCGTCCATCCTCGCCTCCGTACCGTGATCTCGCGTTCAGGAGAAAGTTCGGAACTCGAGAGGCTTCTGGGGCCGGGGGCGTCTGTGCCGCGCCACCCTTCCACGGTCATCATGGGGGGACCGCCCACCATAAAGCCAGATCTCTTTTCAGATATCTCCCAGAAGTGCGGCTCCGAGCTACTCCGCCCCACTTCTGCTGGTCGCTCATCAGAATTCGCTCCCTGCCGGACGGGTGGCGCGGTGATGGGCTTTGACCGGACCCGTCCGACAACAATGATATTTCAGATACTCGATATAAGGTGCGGGCTGTTGTCAGCAAAAGGGGGGTTGATGATGGGAACCAAAAAGGTGGGGGCTTTCCCCAGCCCGCCCAAGAAAGCCAATTCCATTATAGCACCACAAAACTAAAAGTAAAGAAAAATCTTCCGCCTCGCGGATTTTTATTCGCTTCCCGGCCATCATTTGCATTCCGGGTCGCTCTTCGGTCACAATAGTCGTAACCCCGGACAAGGAGGGACCATGGACGAGAAGAAGCTGGAGATCAAGGTCGACGAACCCATCGCCCTCGGCCAGTACGCGAACCTGGCGGCGATCCGCCACTCGCGCGAGGAGTTCATCTTCGATTTCGCCTTCCTCTTCCCCGACGGTCCCCTCGGCAAGCTCGTCTCCCGCGTCATCCTCAGCCCCGCCCACGCCAAGCGCTTCCTGGAAGCCCTGCAGGCGAACATCAAGCGCTACGAGGACAACTTCGGGACCATCGTCCCGGCGGACATCCCGCCGACGGTCAACTTCCTCCAGTAGCCCCGGCCTCAAGTCCCCTGAGGTCCGGCCTTGACAAGGGGGGGCTTTTTCTATAATAGTTGAACCAGGGCGAGAGGAGCCGAGACTGAACGCCGTCGCTCAAAACGTCCGGCAATCAGACACGATTGGATAACGCGAGGAGGTTTATATGAAGAAGAAACTGGTCCTGGTTATGCTCGCGGCTTTGCTCGTTGCCGTCGTCCCTGCGGCGCGCGGCGCGGGCTTCCTCATCTACGAGCACGGCGCGGCCGCCATGGCCATGGGCGGCGCGTTCACGGCCGTGGCCAACAACCCCTCCGCCATCTGGCACAACCCCGCCGGTCTGGCTTGGCTCGACGGCACCCAGGTCCTGCTCGGGGCGACGTTCATCTTCCCGACGGGCTCGGTTACCATGCCCTACTTTCCGGGCACCCCGACGATCAAGCAGGTCAGCCAGGTCTTCACCCCTCCGAACTTCTACTTCACCCACAAGTTCTCGGACCGGGTCACGGCGGGCATCGGCTTCATGGCGCCCTTTGGCCTGGGCACGAAGTGGCAGACGACGAACACCTCGCCGCCGTCCTTCCCGCTGGCCTACCTGGGCTATTACAACGACATGCAGACGTTCTTCGTCAACCCCACCATCGCCATCAAGATCCTGGATAACCTGTCGCTCGGGCTCGGTTGCTCGTACATTTTCTCGACCCTCAAGCTCGACCTCTACCAGAGCGTCACGCTCCCGCCCGGGGAGGGGGCACCGTACGACGTCCCGACGGCGATGAAGGGCACGGGGAACTCGTTCAACGTCAACGCCGGGATCCTCTACAAGGGCAAGGGCTTCTCGCTCGGGGCGAGCTACCGGAGCCATTTCAACATCAAGTATTCGGGCACGGTGGCGCTGGACAACGAATTCGTCCCCTCGGCCCTCCAGCCCTACGTCCCGACCTCCGGCGACGTGAAGACGACGTTTAAGTTCCCGGACGTCCTGACCCTCGGCCTGGCCATTAACATCTCGCCGAAGCTCCTCTGGTCGTTCGACGTCCACACGTATTTCTGGAAGCGGTTCGATTCGTACACGGCCGACATCACCTTCCCGGATCCCTACGGCACCCAGACGCTGACGGCGCCCCAGCTTTGGAAGAATTCCCTATGCTACCGCATGGGATTCGAGTACCTGGCGACCGACAAGCTGACGCTCCGCCTCGGCGGGTTCTTTGACGAGACACCCCAACCGGTCGAGACCATGGACCCCAACCTTCCGGACAACAACCGGTGGGCCGTGACGGCCGGCTTCGGCTACAAGATCGGCAAGTTCTTGGTCGACGTCGGCGGACATTTCGAGCATTTCCTGGCCAGGACGAGCGACCACGGGTTCATCTTCGGGCCCTACGATCCGAACCCGGCCGCCGGGCTCTACAAGACGCAGGCCCTCCTCATCGGCCTCAACTTCGGCTACAAATTTTAGACCAATATTCTAGGAGGTATGACTCATGGCTTTTCAATTCAAGAACTCCAAGGGGGTCACCTACTATCTCCACTCCAAGGAAGTCAACCTGAAGGGCGGACGGAAGCAGATGATCTACTTTTTCGCCCGCGACATCCGGCCCGGCGCCCTGGATTCCGTCCCCCCCGCCTACATGGTCCAGGAGACGACCAAGACCGGGATGCCCATCCTCAAGAAGAAGTAAGCCCGGCGATCGACCGGTCCACAACGGGGACGCCCATCCCCGTTCTCGAAGGGGAAGTACCTTGTCGGGAAGCCCCCTGAGGTGGTTCCCCCTTTTCTTCCCGCCCGCTTTTTTGACGGGCCCGCCGCTTCTGAGTATACTCTGGCCATGAACGCGAAAGCCCTCCCGGTCCTCGTTTCCGGCCTTTGCCTGGCCCTCCTCGTCCCGGCCTGCGGCCGGAAGGCCGCCGAATCCCCCACCTCCCAGGCGACGAAAAAATTCCAGATCGCCGTCATCCCCAAGGGCACGACCCACGAGTTCTGGAAGTCGATCCATGCCGGAGCCGTGCAGGCCGAGCGGGAACTCGGCGTCCAGGTCATCTGGAAAGGACCCCAGAAGGAAGACGACCGGGCCCAGCAGATCACCGTCGTCGAGGACTTCATCAGCCGCGGCGTCGACGGCATCGTCCTCGCCCCGCTCGACGACCGGGCCCTCATGCGGCCGGTCCAGGACGCGGTCCGGGAGAAGATCCCCGTCGTCGTCATCGACTCCGGCCTGCAGGGGAGCGATTACATCAGCTATGTCGCCACCGACAACTACCAGGGCGGCGTCCTGGGCGCGCGGCGTCTCGGCGGCCTGATGAACGGCAAAGGGAAGATCTTCCTCATCCGCTACCAGGAGGGCTCGGCCAGCACGACCCAACGGGAAGCGGGCTTCCTCGATACCGTGAAGAAGGAGTTCCCCGGCCTGACCCTCCTCGTCCAGGACCAGTACGCCGGGGCGACGACGGAGACGGCCTACCAGCTTGCGGAGAACCTGCTCAGCCGCTTCCCGGACGTTGAGGGGATCTTCGCCCCCAATGAGTCGAGCACCTTCGGCGTTCTGCGGGCCCTGCAGGAAGCCCAGCTCGCCGGCAAAGTGAAGTTCGTCGGCTTCGACAGCTCGCCCAAGCTCGTCCAGGGGCTCCGCGACGGCGACATCCTCGGCCTCGTCCTCCAGAACCCGATGAAGATGGGCTACCTCGGCGTCAAGACCATGGTCGCCCACCTCCGCGGCGAGAGCGTCCCGAAGGTCATCGACACCGGGGTCACTATGGTGACGCCCGGCAACATGAACGATCCCGAGATCAAGTCCCTCCTGCAACCCGACTTCTCTAAATACCTCGACCGATAATGCCCGACCCGACCGCGCCTCCCGCCCTCCGTATGGAGGAGGTCGGCAAAACCTACGGCGCGACCCGTGCCCTGGACAGCGTGACCTTCGAACTGCGGCGGGGGGAAGTCCACGCCCTTCTCGGCGAGAACGGCGCCGGCAAGAGCACGATGATGAAGATCCTGAGCGGGGCCGTGGCGCCCGACTCGGGCCGGATGTTCATCGAGGGGCGGCCTTACGCCCCGACCGGACCGCTCGACGGCCTCCGGAGCGGGATCTCGATGATCTACCAGGAGCTCAATCTCGCTCCCCACTTGACCGTCGAGGAGAACATCATGCTCGGCCGGGAGGCCCACGCCGCGGGCTGGCTCGACCGCCGGGGGATGAAGGCCCGGGTCCGCGAGGTCCTGGACCTCGTCCACCACCCCGAGATCTCGCCCGACGTGGCCGTCAAGAAGCTCGGCGTCGGGGCCAAGCAGGTCGTGGAGATCGCCCGGGCCCTGCTGAACAGGTCCCGCATCCTGGTCATGGACGAGCCGACGAGCTCACTGTCCCAGGAGGACAGCCTCCGCCTGTTCGAAATCATCCGCCGGCTCAAAGAGCAGGACGTCAGCGTCATCTACATCAGCCATTTCCTGGAGGAGGTCCAGAAGGTCGCCGACCGCTACACGGTCCTCCGGGACGGCCGGAACGTCGGCTCCGGGGACATGGAGGGGACGAGCCTCGAGGCGGTCATCCAGCTCATGGTCGGCCAGAAGTTCACGGAGATGTTCCCCCGCGTCCCCCACGAGCGCGGCGAGGTCGTCGTCGCCCTGAAGGAGATGAAGGGATCGCGGATGGCGAGCGCCGTCAGCCTGTCCCTGGCGTGGGGCGAGGTCCTCGGCATCGCCGGACTCATCGGCTCCGGGCGGACGGAGATGCTGAGGACGATGTTCGGACTCGATGCCCTCGCGGGCGGCTGCCTTGTCGTCTCCGGGGTCGAGACGACGAAGGCCGCGCCTTGGGTCCGGATCGGGCAGGGCTTCGGACTCCTCAGCGAGGACCGTCAGGGCGAGGGGCTGGCCCTGGCCCTGTCCCTGGCCGACAACATCACGCTGAGCTGCTTTCGGCCTTACCTGCGCCACGGACTGCTCCGCGTCGGGAAGCAGGAGAGGGCGGCCGGCGACTGGATCGGGAAGCTCAACATCAAGACCCTGGGCCCGCGTCAGAAGGTCCTCAGCCTGTCCGGCGGGAACCAGCAGAAGGTCGCCCTGGCCCGTCTGCTCCACCAGCAGGCCGACGTCCTCCTCCTCGACGAGCCCACGCGGGGCATCGACGTCGTCAGCAAAGCCCAGATCTACGGGTGGATCGGGGAGCTCGCCAGCCGGGCGAAGGCGGTGCTGTTCGTCAGCTCCTACCTGCCCGAGCTCCTGGGCATCTGCGACCGGATCGCCGTCTTTCACCGCGGCTCCCTGGTGGATGTCCGGGAGGCGCCGGGCTGGACCGCCCAGAGCCTGATGGCGGCGGTAACGGTCGGCCGGGCCTCCGGGGGATGAAAGATCGGGACAAAGGGAGACGGAGATGAGGGGACGAAGCAAAGGAAACCTCCAGAAAGCCCTCAACGTCCTCGGCCCCTTCATCGGGCTCCTCTTCGTCATCGCCATCTTCGCCCTCATTCCCGAGGTCCAGGGCCGGTTCCTGCGGGGGGGGAATTTCAAGAGCGTCGCCACCCAGTCCGTCATCGTCGCCCTGGGCGCGCTCGGCATGACGCTCATCATCATCAGCGGCGGCATCGACCTCTCGGCCGCTTCGAACATCGCCCTGGCGAGTGTCCTCGCGGCCTACGCCATCAACGCCGGCGCGCCGCCCGCCGTTGGGCTCGTTCTCGGCGTCGCCGTCGGCGGCCTGGTCGGCCTTGTCAACGGGACGCTGGTGACGCGCCTGCGGCTCGTGCCGTTCATCGTCACCCTGGGCATGATGGGCATCGCCCGGGGCCTGGCCAAGTGGATCGCCGGCAACCAGAAGATCGACGCGCCCATGACCTGGGTCAACGAGCTCATGGCCAAGAGCCCCCGGCCGTCCTGGCTCCTCTTGGCCCCCGGCGTCTCGATCGTCATCGTCTTCGCCGTCGTCATGGCCGTCGTCCTCCGCTACACCGTCTTCGGCCGCCACGTCTTCGCCATCGGCTCGAACGAGTCGACGGCCCGGCTCTGCGGCATCCGGACCAACCGCACGAAGGTCCTTGTCTACACGGTCGGGGGCCTGTTCTGCGGCCTGGCCGGGGTCATGGAATTCTCGCGGCTCACGGTCGGGGACCCGACCGTCGCCGTCGGTCTCGAGCTCGACATCATCGCCGCCGTCGTCATCGGCGGCGGCAGCCTGAGCGGCGGGGAGGGGAGCATCCTGGGGAGCATGATCGGCGTCCTGATCATGTCCTTCCTCCGGAACGGCTGCACGATGATGGGCTGGCCGAACTACATCCAGGAGATCATCATCGGCGTCATCATCGTCGTGGCCGTGACCCTGGACCGCCTGCGCCACCGCCGGGAAAGCTGACGCACCTTGCTCCCGCCGCCAAGGTTTCCCGGCGCCCCTTGTCTAAGTAGGCGTCGAAGAAAAGCAAGGAGTGACACCATGAGAAAGACGCACAAGAACAGGGTCGGAACACTACTCCTGGCGGCCGTCTTCGTGGCGACCTTCTGGCCCGTCGCAGCCGTCGCCCAGGAGCAGGAGAAGCAGATCCGGGAGTTCCGGGAGGCGAGGACGAAGGACCGGCAGGCCTTCCGCGAGCAGATGACGAAGATGCGGACCGAGATGCAGGGCTTGATGAAGGATCCCAAGGCCAATGCGGGCAGAATCGACGGCCTCATCGACGGGATGTCGAAGCTTCGGGCCGACCGCTTGAAAGCGGGCATCCGGACGCGCGGCGAGTTCGAGAAGATCTTCACTCCCGAGCAGCTCGAGAAGATGAAAGCGCGCCGGGAGGCCATCCTTGGGCGGCGCGGTTTCGTCCGGCCCGGGACGGGCTGGTTCATGGGCCGTATGGGCGGCTGGGGGATGAGGCCTAGCTTCGCCGCCCGGGCGGGCTGGGGCTGGCGGATGCGCGCCGCCGCCTGGCGCTGGCGCCATCCGTTCTTCCGGCGAGGCTGGTAAGCCTGGCCTTCAAGAGGGACTGTCCCCGGGGGTATTGACCCCCGGGGACTGTCCCTCTTTTTTTGTTTAATACGGGAATTGTCCTCTTTATGGGACGGGAGACCCTTTTCCCCATGGGAGAAAGGAATGGCACAAGAGTTGCAGAAGGATATGGCTGGAAGGAGAACGAAGATGAAGAAAGCAGCCATCATCACTCTCGCTTTCCTCGTTTTGATTCCGCTCGGCCTCGCGGCCCAGTCATCGGACACCTCGTCCAACAGTTATTACGCCGCGAGTTACGCCCGGCTGACCTACGTCCAGGGCGACGTCTTCGTCCAGAAGACGGCGGGCCTCGGCACCGAAAAGGCCGAGGTGAACCTGGCCCTGGTCCAAGGGGACACGCTTGGAACAGGCGCCGGACAGGCCGAGGTCGACTTCGGACGCCGGAACTTCATCCGGCTGGCCGAGAACACGAAGGTCGAGTTCGTCCTCCTGCCCACGGCGGGTGACGACCATTTCAAGATCCACGTCCTCGAGGGCAGCGCCTACCTGCGCGTCAGCAGCCTCTCCGGCGAGAAGGCCTTTGAGGTCCATTCCCCCGACATGTCCTGTTATGTCCTTGAAGAAGGCCTGTACCGGTTCAACGTCGTCGCCAACGGCCAGACCGAAGTCCTCGTCAGCGAAGGCAGCCTCGAGGCGGCCGGCGAGGAGGGCTCCGTCGTCGTCCACGCCCGGGAATCCCTCTCCGCTGAGGACGGGCGCCTGCTCGGCGCGCCGGCGTATTCGAACGCCCGCACCGACGCGTTCGACCAGTGGAACGCGTCCCGGGACGCCCTCTTCGCGCAGAGAAGCACGAAGGGCTATCTCCCTTCCCAGATCGATGAATACCAGGAAGAGCTAGACCAGAACGGACAGTGGACCTACGAGCAGCCCTACGGCTACGTCTGGAGTCCCTACGGCGTCGACGCCGACTGGCGGCCTTACATGAACGGCCGCTGGGACTGGTACCAGGACCTCGGCTGGAACTGGATCTCCTCCGAACCCTGGGGCTGGTCGGTCTACCATTACGGCCGCTGGCAATGGCGGTTCGGCCTCGGCTGGTACTGGATCCCCCACTATGACTTCGGCCCGGCCTGGGTCAACTGGTGGTGGGACAACGATTACATCGGCTGGTGCCCGCTCAGCTGGTACAACCGGCCCGGGGTCCTGTTCGGCGACAGATTCTATGACCGCTACCGCGACCCCTTCTTCCCCCATGACAATCGGGCCATGAGCATGATCCGCAGGGACCGGCTCCAGGACCCGAACCTGGGCCGCCACCTCCTCCGGGGCGGGGAGCTCAGCCGGGTCGACCGGATTTCCCTCCGGGCCCAGCAACCCGGATTCCGGCCGGGGATAGGGCGCTCGAGCCTCCAGTCCCCCGAAGCGCAGAGGGTCCTCGCCAACCATGCGGGCATCCGGGGCGAGGCCAAGAACTATGCTCCCGGCAGCTCCGTCTCCGCCTCGCGGCTGAGCCAGGGCGGCGCGGGCTCGCCGGCAAGAAGTGCCAACGGCGCCCGCTCTATCGATAGGAACAACATCGCCCCGAGCCGTTCTCAGCTGAACGGGTCCGGCGTTTCCCAGGGCCAGCGCTCGGATAGAAGCATCCGCGTCTATCCCGGCAGCTCCGCCTCTGCACCCTCACGCCAGGACTCGGGTGCCCGGTCATCCGCCTCCAGGTCGGGCGATTCGGCCGCCCGGGTCAGCCCCTCCATGCGAGGCACCACCTCCTCCCCGAATGCTAATTCTCCGCGGACCGTCGAGCGTTCGGCCCCGAGCGCTAATTCTCCGCGGAACGTCGAGCGTTCGACGAACGGCGGCTCCCAGTCGTCCGGGTCCACGGTGAGGTCGGGGGAGAAGATCAAGCAGTATCCCTCCGCGTCAATGTCTCGCTCCTCGACGGCCGGCCGCTCCTCCTCGTCATCTTCGGCCGGGCAGTTCCGTCCGGATTCGTCGCTCTACGCCCGGACCTATCCCTCGCGGGTCAGCCAAGGGAACTCGTCCGGGTCCCGGACGGTCCGGGAATATTCGAGCGGCTTGTCGCGCTCGACCTCCGGCCGGACCTCGTCCTACTCGGCCCCCTCGAGAACTTACGCCTCCCCGTCCGGCTCTTCCTCCCGCTCCTATAGCCAGAGTCCCCGGTATAACCCCCGCTCCTATTCCTACTCCCGGCCGAGCACGCCGTCCTATTCCGGGTCGAGCTCCCCGCGCTATTCCGCCCCCTCGCAATCCCGGAGCTCATATTCATATTCCGCCCCGTCGCGCTCGAGCTCCTCGTCCGGCAGGTCCTACAGCGCGCCCAGGTCCTATTCCGCCCCCTCCCAGTCCCGGAGCTCGTACTCCGCTCCGTCACGCTCGAGCTCCTCGTCCGGCAGGTCCTACAGCGCGCCCCGCTCGAGCGGTTCTTCCGTTTCGCGGTCCTCAGCTCCGTCCCGGTCGTCCTCGTCGTCCCACTCTTCCTCTTCTTCCAGCCACTCGAGCGGCCGGAGGAGAGGCTAACCACAGAATCCCGACATAGGCCCGGGGGGCCGCCCCTTCAGGGGACAGCCCCTCGTTCTTTTTTTCTTTACATTTTCGGCGCTCAGTGGTATAAAATATTGCTTGCCCGGGAGGGCTTTGCCCGGCACCAGGAGCGCTGTTCCTCCTGCATGAGTGGAGCAACGACAGACAAGGTATGGAGGTAAGAGTCATGACTTCCGTGAAGAAAACCGGGATTCTCCTTTTAAGCCTGGCCCTCGTCTTCGCCTTCGCCGCGACGACGGCCTGCCAGAAAAAGGTCGAGAAGGCCGCGGCCGCCGTGGTCCAGAAGCCGGCCAACGAGTTCGAGGGAACGGTCAAGACCGCCGTCGGGAAATACCTGTACCTGCCCACGGCCCAGGGTTTTGACATCGTGCTCCAGGGCTATGACGCCTCCAGCCTCGTGGGCAAGGACATCCGGGTCAAGGGCGAGCTCCTCGCCGACAAGCCCACGGTCTTCCGGGCCGACACCGTCGAGGTCAAGAGCGCCGGGGGCGCCTATTCGAACATCTTCACACGGGGCCAGGACCTGACCTTCGAGGATTTCGTCGACGTCAAGGCCCGCGAAGGCTACCCCGTCCTGACCATCACCGGCATCAATAAGCCCGAAGATTGGGAAGGGAAGGCCAAGGGGAAGGTCTTCGGCAAGCTCCAGGAGACGACGGTCAAGGAAGCCGGCGCGGACAAGCCCATCACCTACATCCTCCTTACGGACGAGAAGGGCAAGGAAGCCGGAAAGATCATCGTCGACAAGGCCTCCGACTATGCCAAGTACTACCTCAAGAAGCTGCGGCTGTTCGACAACTTCTGGTTCTACCTGACGGTCAAGGATAGCGTGGACAAGAAGGTCCGGACGAAGACCAAGGAACTCTTCCACGCCGATATCAATTTCGCCGGCCTGTTCTGATCTTCGGCCGATCGAAAACACCAGGGACGGCCCCAACGGGCCGTCTCTTTTTTTTGGCCTCCGGCGGTCGGGCCGGCGCGTGAAATTTCCCCTTGAAAAATCCCGCCGGCCGGAGCAAGATAGCTTCTTTCAGACCGGAAACCAAGTGACCCTCCGAGGAGGTTGAGATGAAACGGACGATCATGATCCTGGGCCTGGCGCTGGTGCTTCTGGCCGGCCTCAGCCTGGACCAGACGGGGCAGACGGCACCTGCCACCCCGGACTTGAAAAAGGTCGTGGGGACCTGGAGCCTCGATATCGACGCGGGCGGAATGGTCATCACTCTGAGCCTCGTCCTGGAGGCGCCGGACGGTAAGCTCGCCGGCAAGATCAGCGAGCCCAACGGGATGTTCACGGACGCGCCTCTTGCGAACATCGAGTACGACGGGGAAAACCTGGCCTACGACATCACCGTGGCCAGCCCGCCCGACGGGGCCGTCAAGACCTGGAAGACCGAGCTCAAGGTCGGGGCCGACGTCGCGGACGGCGTCATCGCCAACGCCGACACCGGGACCTCGGCGGCCATCGCCGGCAAGCGCGTCCAGAAATAGCTTCGGGAGGACGGGTGAGCATGACGAACGAGACGGCCACGACGGCGACGGCAGTCGGCTTCTTCCACCCCTCCAAGCCCATCTATCGGTACACGAACCTCATCTTCATCTCCTCGCTGACCTTCGGGAGCTACTTCGCCTACGACATCATCGGGGCCATCGCCCCGTCCCTCGTCGAGGGCCTCCACGCAGGGCGGAAGACCGTCGGCGCCTTCAATACGATGTACAGCATCGCCGCCATCCTCGTCCTGCTCTTCGCCGGGATGCTCATCGACCGGCTCGGGACGCGGAAGGCGGGCATCATCTTCTCCCTCCTCGTCTTCGCCGGGGCCGCCGTCGTCTGGCAGGCCAAGACGATCCCGCTGATGTTCCTCGGCCGGTTCATCTTCGGCGCCGGCGCCGAGCCCCTCGTCGTCGCCCAGAGCGCCATGTTGGCCCGCTGGTTCAAGAAGAAGGAGTTGGCGCTCTCCTTCGGCGTGGCCCTGACCATGAGCCGGCTCGGCTCACTCTTCGCTTTCAACAACGGCGAGCTCATCACGAAATATTTCGGTAGCTTCCGCAACGCCCTCCTGGCCGCCGTCGGCGCCTGCGCCCTGTCCCTCATCGGCAACCTTTGCTACGTCGTCATGGACAAGCGGGGCGAGAAGATCCTCAACCTCCGCAACGAGAGCGCCGGCGACAAGATCGTCTTCAAGGACATCAAGGAGTTCAAGCCGACCTTCTGGTATGTCACGCTTCTCTGCCTGACTTTTTACGCGGCCGTCTTCCCCTTTCAGAGCTTGTCGACGGACTTCTTCCACACAAAGTGGGGAATCGCCTTGACGACGCCCTCATCGGGCGGCTTCCTGGCCCAGGTCTTCAACAACTTCCTCCACATCTTCAGCACGGCCGGCGGCATCACCAGCATCATCATTTTCGCCTCGATGATATTGGCCCCGTTCGCCGGGCGGCTCGTCGACCGGGTGGGGAAGCGGGCGACGTTCATGATCGTCGGCTCGCTCCTCATGATCCCCTGCCATCTGGCCATGGGCCTGACGAGGATCTATCCGGCCTACCCGATGATCCTCCTCGGGTTCGCGTTCGTTCTAGTCCCCGCTGCCATGTGGCCATCGGTGCCGCTCATCGTTCGGCCCGAACGAGTGGGAACGGCCTTCGGGCTGATGACGTTCATCCAGAACTTCGGTTTGGGGCTCTTCCCTTGGCTCAACGGCAAGCTTCGAGATATGACGGGGAACTATGTCGCGAGCGAGTTCATGTTCGCGAGCCTGGGCGTCATCGGGCTGGCGTTCGCGTTGCTGCTCAAGCGCGCCGACCGACGGGAGAACCGGGGCCTCGAGGCGCCGCAGAAGGTCACGGCCGCCTGAGGCCGGGTCATCAATAATCCCAGGAGTCCTGAGGGAGACCTCACCCGGCGGGATGATTATCTGGGGCCGGCAAAGAAAATAAACCGGGACGTCTGCCCCTCGATGTCGAGAAACGTTCCGTCCGGGTGAAAGAACGCCTGGAAGCTGGCTACTTGGCCTTCTCGGCCTTGCTCTTGCGCCTCATGTCCGCGGCGTGGGCGCGCTTGTAGGTCTGGATGTCCTTGAAGCGCCCCTTGCTGTCACGGACGGCGTAGAGCTTGGTGCCACTGACGCTGCGATGGGTCGTTCTCTTGATCGGCATATCTTCCTCCTTGAACTTATGACTTGCTCAGGGCCTTCTTGATGGCGCCGACGATGGCCATCAAGACGCCGCCGCCGACACCGCCGCCCAGGATGTCGCCGACGATGCTGCCCAGGTCCGCACCGCCTCCGCCCGCCGTAGCCACCCCCAGCAGCTTCAGGAGCAGACCGCCCAGACCGCCTCCCAGGATCCCGAGGATCGAATTCAGGAACGTGCCCAGGGAGAGCTTTTTCAGGAGCGCGCCCGCCGCATTCCCGCCGAGAGCGCCGCTGACCAACTGAATGATCAAAGCGACAACATTACTCACAATCCCTCCTTCCGGAGACTTGATCCCGTCCGGTCATTAGCTGGTTTATACCGAAACGTGATAAAGCGCGATTCCCATGCTGTCAACAAGGTCAATTTATTATAATCAGCGCGGCAAGTCAACCCTCGCCGCCGTCCCCTCGCCTTCGGACGAGAACGGGTCGAGGACGTCAGCCGTTTGCTCTCCCCTCGGATTTCTGGTATATAAGCCCTTCCTCCTTCGCGCATGAGGAGCTCTCATATCCATGATCCGCACCGTCATCTCCGACCTGGGACGCGTCGTCCTCTGGTTCGACAACAACATCTTTCTGCATAAGCTGGCCGATTTAGCGGGCCGGCCCTTCGACGAGGTCAAGACTGCCGTTCACGGCAACCTCGAGCTCGTCCATCGCTTCGATAGGGGCATGCTCACGGCCGAGGATTTCCGACGGGCGATCTGCGCGGCCGTGGGGGCGGACCTGGATGACGAGACCTTCTATGGGATCTACAATGATATCTTCGTGCTGAACCCGCCGGTCGTCGAAATCCTGCGGCGCGTCCGTGAAGCGAATTACAAGACCGCCCTCCTCTCGAATACCGACCCCGAGCGCTTCGGCTTCGTCCGGAAAAGGTTCCCCGAGATCCTGTTCTTCGACGACTATGTCCTTTCCTACGAGCTCCGGCTCATCAAGCCGGACCGGGCCATTTATCTCGAGGCCGCCCGCCGCGCCGGCTGCCGCCCGGACGAGTGCGTCTTCATCGACGACATGGAAGAGAACGTGCGCAGCGCCGTCGAGGCGGGGCTCCGCGGCATCCATTACCGGCCGGAGACGGACCTCGAAGCCGAGCTGAAAAAGCTCGGCCTCGCCTTTTAAACGATCTTCACCCAGACCTGCCGCGTCCGCGGTCCGTCGAACTCGCAGAGACAGATTCCCTGCCATGTGCCGAGCCGAAGGCGCCCGGCCTCGAGGATGACGCTCACCGACGAGCCCATCAGACTGGCCTTGATGTGGGCCGGCGAGTTCCCCTCGGCGTGGGCATAGGGGAGGGCGTCGGGCACGAAATTCCTCAGGGCCATCAGGATGTCGGCCTTGACGTCCGGGTCGGAGTTCTCGTTGATGGTCACCCCGGCCGTCGTGTGGGGTACGAAGACCGTGCAGAGCCCGTCCTTGCGGCCCGACGCGGCCGCGATCCGGGCCACCTCCGCAGTCACGTCGACGATCTCCTCCCGCTTTTTCGTCCGGACCTCTATGCTATCCATAGCCACCTCAACGACTTAAAAAAATCCCGAAAAAGGGCTTGACAAGCCCTCCCGCCAGGTGTAGAGTCGGGCCGGTAAAATACAATATTTGGTATTTTTCTTCTGTTATCCACACAAGATATGGGATAGGAAGGGAAAGGCGCTTTTCTTTGACCATGGCCCGGAAACGGCTTGATTTTAGCATGTCCCCCGCGAAAACGACAGCCTTTTAGCCAAGCAGAAGAAGGAGGTTTCTCATGGTGAGCACGATCGCCCGGATCAAGAAGAGGGATGGGACCGTTACCGACTTCAACCAGGAAAAGATCACGACCGCCATCCACAAGGCCATGCTCGGCCAGGGCATCAAGGACCGGGCCATCGCCAAGACCGCCTCCGACATCGTGACCTTCATGATCGAGGAGAAGTTCGGCGGCTATACTGTTCCGTCCGTCGAGCAGATCCAGGACATCGTGGAAATGGTCCTCATGAAGCAGGGCTACCACGAGGTCGCCAAGGCCTACATCCTCTACCGCGAGAAACACAAGGGCCTCCGCGAGGCCAAGAAGACCGGCATCAACCTCGAGCGGCTGATCCGGGACTACATCAACAACGCCGACTGGAAGGTCCGCGAGAACTCGAACGAAGGCGTGACGAGCTTCTCGGGCCTAAACGCGCGCGTTTCTGGGGAGGTCCTCTCGAACTTCGCCCTCAACCAGATCTACAGCGAGCCGGTCAAGCGAGCCCACGAGGAGGGCGCTTTCCACATCCACGATTTGAGCTACCCGATCGTCGGCTACTGCGCCGGCTGGTCGCTCGAGAACCTCATCCGCCGGGGCTTCGGCCACGTCCCGAACCAGGTCCATTCGAACCCGGCCAAGCATCTCGACACGCTGACTCTCCACATGGTCAACTACATCGGCACGATGCAGGCCGAGTTCGCCGGCGCCCAGGCCTTCTCGAGCGTCGACACGATGCTCGCGCCCTTCATCCGTCACGACAAGCTGAGCTACGAGGACGTCAAGCAGGACATCCAGAAGCTCATCTTCGGCCTCAACGTCCCCTGCCGCTGGGGCTGGCAGACGCCCTTCTCCAACCTGACCTTCGACTGGACCATCCCCGACGACATGAAGAACAAAAAGGTCGTCGTCGCCGGCGAGGAGCTCGACAGCTGCTACGGCGATTACCAGCAGGAGGTCGACTGGATCAACCAGGCCTTCCTCGAGATCATGATCGAGGGCGACATGAAGGGGCGGGTCTTCACCTTCCCCATCCCGACCTATAACCTCAGCCGGGAGTTCGACTGGGATTCGCCCAAGGCCAACCTCCTGTTCGAGGCCACCGCCAAGTACGGCATCCCGTACTTCCAGAACTACATCGGTACGAACATGAGCCCGGGCGATATCCGAGCCATGTGCTGCCGGCTGAACCTCGACCAGCGGGAGCTCATGCGCCGGCCCGGGAACATCTGGGGGCCGGGCGACTCGACCGGGTCCATCGGCGTCGTGACCGTCAACCTTAACCGCCTCGGGTTCGAGGCGACCTCGAAGGAGGATTTCTTCGCCCGGCTCAAGGATCTCATGGTCCTGGCCAAGGAGAGCCTCGAGGCCAAGCGCGAGATCGTCAACAACATCCTCGAGCGGGGCATGATGCCCTACACCAAGGTCTACCTCGGTCACTTCGACAACCACTTCTCGACGATCGGCGTCTGCGGCATGCACGAGGCCAGCATGAATTTCCTCAAGAAGGGCATCGGCACGCCCGAGGGCCGCGAGTTCGCCGTCGAGACCCTGATGTCCATGCGGGACGTCCTCCGCCAGTTCCAGGAGGAGACCGGGAACCTCTACAACCTCGAGGCGACGCCGGCTGAATCGACGTCCTACCGCCTGGCCCGGCTCGACCGCCAGAAGTATCCCCGCATCTACACCTCCGGCACGGAGAAGCACCCCTATCTCACGAACTCGACCCAGCTCAACGTCGACGCCACCCGGGACATCTTCGAGGCCATCCAGCACCAGGCCGAGGTCCAGGCCCTTTACACCGGCGGGACGATCTTCCACGCCTTCCTGCCCGAGGCCATCGACGGCGAGACCTGCAAGAAGCTCGTCCAGCGGATCGCGGAGACGAAGCTCCCGTACTTCTCCATCACCCCGACCTTCAGTGTTTGCATGAACCACGGCTACATCCGGGGCAAGCATTTCGCCTGCCCGGACTGCGGCGATGAGACCGAGGTCTTCAGCCGGATCGTCGGCTACCTGAGGCCGGTCCGGACCTGGAACGACGGCAAGCAGCAGGAGTTCAGCGATCGGGCCACGTACACGAAGATCGGATAAGGCGCGGATGGATTACTTTCTCTTCAGCTACCCGAACTGCCAGAAGTGCGAGAGCCTGAAGAAGTCCCTCGCGGAGAAAGGGATCGCCTACGGCGAGTACAGCCTGGTCCAGGGGCCCGGCAAGGCCAAGATCCGGGAGTTCATCCGGCACGTCAAGCGCGACGACAAGGGCGCGATCATCCTGCCGACACTCCTCCTCAACGACCAAGGCATCGTCCGGGCCGTCCTGAACTCCGCCGAGGAACTGGACCAGTGGTTGAGATCAAAGGCCTAGAGAAGTTCTCGAGCCGCGACTTTCCCGGCCACATCTCGTCGACGGTCTTCCTCGGCGGCTGCACCTTCCGCTGCCCCTACTGCCACAACGCCGACCTCGTCCTCCGGCCAGACGAGCTCCAGACGATGCCCGTGGAGATCTTCCTGTCCTACCTCGACGGGCGGAAGGGCTGGCTCGAGGGGATCTGCGTCTCGGGAGGGGAGCCGCTCCTTCACGAGGACGTCGAGGACCTCATCCGGGTCATCCGCGACCGCGGACTCCTGGTCAAGCTCGACACGAACGGCTCTTTCCCGGACCGCCTCGAGAAGCTCCTGCGGGACGGCCTCCTCGACTGGGTGGCCATGGACGTCAAGGCGCCGCTCGAGCGCTACCGCGAGGTGACGCGGTCGAACGTCGAGGTCGAGGCCGTCGTCCGCAGCGCCGACCTCATCCGCCACTCGGGAGTCCGGTCGACCTTCCGGACGACGGTCGTGCCGGGCCTGGTCGGCCGCGAGGACATCGTCCGCATCGGGGAGTGGCTGCGGGGCGCCGAGAGCTACCTCATCCAACAGTTCGAGCCCCACTCGACGATCGACCCGGCCTATCTCGAAAAGAAGCCGTACGGCAAGGACGAGCTCGCCGCCATGGTCGAGGCGGCCAAGCCGTATTTCAAAGAGGCCCGGGTCGAGGCACCGTGATCACGAACAGCCATCATCACAGGTGCTGCCCGCAGAGGGGGACGACCCGCCAGGCGGGGCTGGCCCCCAATGACAGGGATTGAAAGGGGACGGCCATGGAACTCAAGGTCAAGCGGATCCATCCGGAAGCGAAACTCCCCGTTTACGGCCATCCCGGCGACGCCGGCCTGGACCTTTTTTCCGTCGTTGACCGCACTCTCGCCCCGGGCGAGGTCTTCGCCGTCCCGACCGGGATCCAAGTCGCCATCCCGCGCGGCTTCGTCGGTCTCGTCTGGGACAAGAGCGGCATCTCGCTCCAGCGCGTCCACCGCCTGGCCGGTGTCGTCGACGCCGGCTATCGCGGCGAGGTCCAGGTCGTCATGATCAACCTCGGCCAGGAGCCGTTCGCGGTCAAGAAGGGCATGAAGATCGCCCAGATGCTCATCCAGCCGGTAGCCGCGGTAGCGGTCATCGAGTGCGAGTCACTCGATGGCACCTCGCGTGGCGAGGGCGGCTTCGGCTCGACCGGGCTGTACTAATTATCAGGATAAATGCCAACTAGAAAACGAATTAACATAGATTGCAGCGATGCCAAAGATAAGGGCTTAATTTTCCACCTCGAGCTCCGACAAAACTTGAGAATACATGGTGCGGCGGATCTGAGAACTCAGGAGGCTCGACGTGAACGATAATTCTCAGGATTTCCAGGGACACTGGCGGAAGAGAAGCCTTGGGGCTTTTTTGGTTCTGGCCTTGGCGCTTTTCCTTCGGCCGGTTCCGGTGCCGGCGAAAGAAAAGCCTGAATACAAGAAGGCCCCGGGCCCCCATAAAGTCGGGACCGTCCTTTATGACTGGCTGGACGCCAAACGCGGCCGCCCCGTGCCTGTCAAGATCTATTATCCGGCCGACCTCCAAGCGCCCGCCCCTCTCGTCGTCTTTTCTCACGGGCTCGGCGGGACTCGCGAGGGCTACGAATACCTGGGCCGGCAATGGGCGAGCTACGGCTACATCAGTCTCCACGTCCAGCACGTCGGGAGCGACGACGCGGTCTGGCAGGGCCAAGTGCGGCCGATGCAGGCCCTGCGCCAGGCCGCCATCCGGCCGGAGAATGCCGTCAACCGGGTCCGTGACGTGAGCTTCGTTATTGACGAAATGGCGAAGCTCGCGGCCGCGCCGGGCCTGTTCCAGGGACGCGTCGATTTGGGCAAGGTCGGACTGGCCGGGCATTCCTTCGGTGCCAATACGACGCTGGTCGCCGCAGGTCAGATCTTCCTCCTGCCCGGAGGCCAGACGGTCGGCTTCGCCGAGCCGCGGATCAAAGCGGCCATCCCCATGAGCGCCCCTGCCCCCCGGTCCCAGGCCAACCTCGACCAAGTCTTCGCCGGGATCGCCATCCCCTGCCTTCACATGACCGGCACGCTCGACGAAAGCCCCATCGGCGAGACCCAGGCGAGCGACCGCAGGCTGCCCTTTGATCACATCGCCGGGGCCGAGCAGTATCTCGTGACCTTCACAGGCGGCGACCATATGATTTTTTCGGGCCGGCCGAGGAACGATGCAGCGGGACTGGGCGAGAAGGACGCTTTCTTCCAGGACCTCATCCGCCAGGCGACCACCGCCTTCTGGGACGCCTATCTCCTGGGCGATGTCCGCGCCAAGGCCTGGCTCTCGGGCGGCGAACTCGCCTCCCTCCTCGACGGCGATGGCGCGCTTGAAACCAAGAGGATCAGCGTCATTAAGCGGCCGGCTTCCGGCCGCTGAGCGCGATCGAACGATCCATTCAGCCCTCACGGTTGTGGTAAGATGGGCCGGATAGTGATGCCCAGAACCATTCTCGTGCCGGGAAAAATCCTCCTGGGCGGACTGTTGGCCGCGGCGCTGGTTTCTGGGCTGGCGGCGGGCGAAGCCAAGGCCCCGGCCCGCTTCATCCTGATTTTCGCCGAGCGGTTCCGCTTCGAGTGCTGGGACAACGCCATCACCCTCGACGACGCCTCCGCCGAGAGCTTCGCCTACGCGCGCCTCAAAACGACCCTCGGCTTCCGGTGGCAGGCGGCGGGGAATCTGGAACTCACGGCCAAGGTCACGAACGAGTCCAGGGCCTACGTCCTGCCCAAGGACCGCCCGTCCACGTGGAACGAGGTCTTCTTCGACAACCTGTCCGTCAAGTGGCGGGTCTCCCGCCGACTTCCCCTGACCGTCACCGCCGGCCGCCAGGACATGTCCTTCGGCGAGGGGTTCGTCGTCGCCGACGGCACGCCTCTCGACGGCTCCCGCTCGTACTATTTCAACGCCCTCCGGCTCGATTACGAGGCCGGCGCGAACCACCACCTGACCTTCTTCCTCCATGCCATGGACAGGACCGACCGGTTCCTGCCCGTGGTCCGTGACCCCCGCCTGCCGGCGTTTCAGCCCCTGGTCGAGCAGCCGGAAAGGGCGATCGCCTTTTATTACGCGGGGGGGCTGGGCAAGATCAAGCTCGACGCCTACGCCATCCGGAAGATCGTGACCGCCCCCGACCCGGGCATGATTCGCTCCCGGATCGACACTTTTGGCGCGCGGGGGCAGGTTCCGGTCCTCCCGCGGCTCGTCCTGACGGCGGAGGGCGCCCTGCAAACGGGCGCCTTCGGGGACGCGGGCCGAATGGCGTTCGGCGGGCTGGCTCACCTCGACTTCACTCCCGAGTGGCGCGTGCCGTGCCTCAAGACGCTGACGCTCGGCGGGATCTATCTCACGGGGGATGACCCGGCCACGGCCCGGATGGAGGGCTGGGACCCGCTCTTCAGCCGCTGGCCGAAATGGAGCGAGGGCTACATCTACACCTTCATCAACGAGAGCCGCATCGCCTACTGGAGCAACTTGAACTCCGTCTACGGTTCCCTGCTCCTCGATTTCGGCAGCCGGGCCAGCGCCGTCCTGACGCTGCACCGGCTCGGGGCCGAGCGGGCCCAGCCCGGGGCGTTCCCGGGCGGGACGGGCCTCGGGCGCGGGACCCTCTTTGTCGGGCGGATGAGCTTCACCATCAGTCGGCACCTCGCGGGACATCTCCAGTGGGAACGCTTCGGGCCGGGAGATTTCTACAGGCCGGGCGCCGACGGCTTCAATTGGGTCCGCTTCGAACTCCAACTCAAGTATTGACGCGGTCGGCGGCGCGGTCCCCTGAACGACAAGGGCCGGCGTCCGGGCTCTTGACGTAATGATACTAAATATGTATCATTATGGCCGAGGACGCGGTCACGAAGCTCATCAACCAGGACGCGGATTACGGGATCAAGGCCCTGCTCACTCTGGCCCGGCGTCCCGGGAAGGTAACGTCTGTCTCGGCGCTCACCGAGGAGCTCGGCGTCCCGCGCCCTTATCTCCGGAAGATCATGCAGGTGCTCGCCCGCAAGGGGCTTGTTCGGTCCTTCAAGGGTAGGGGCGGCGGATTCGTCCTCGGCCGGCCGGCGGCGCGGATCGCGGTCGCCGACGTCGTCCGCGTCTTCCAAGGCGAGATCAGCCTCCACGATTGCCTTTTCAAGAAAAGGATCTGCCCGGACGTCGGGACCTGCCCGCTGCGGACGGCGATCGGGCGCCTGGAACAACGTCTGGCCAAGGACCTTGAGGCCCTTACGGTCGCCTCGATCCTCAAAGATGACAAGAGCCGCCGCGCGGCCCCGGAGAAAGGAGTCCTATCATGAAACCCACCCAGGAACTGAGCCAAGAGCATCAGGCCATTCTGCTGATGATCCGGATCCTCGAGAAGATCGGCCAGAAACTTGAGGCCGGCGAGAGAGTCGACGTGAGCCATCTCGAGAAGGCCGTCGATTTCATCAAGGGCTTCGCCGACAAGTGCCACCACGCGAAGGAGGAGGACCTCCTCTTCCCAGCTATGGAGAAGGCGGGCATCCCCAGGACAGGCGGACCCCTGGGCGTAATGCTCAATGAGCATGTCGCCGGCCGCGGGTTCGTCAAGGGCATGACCGACGCGATCGCCGGGCTCAAGAAAGGCGACAAGGCCGCCGGCCGGCTCTTCGCCGAAAACGCCGGCAAATACGGCGCCCTCCTCTCGCAGCACATTTTCAAGGAAGACCGTATCCTTTACCCCATGGCCGACGCCCGGCTGTCCGCAGAAGAACAGGCGGAGCTTTCCGCCCATTTCGCCGATGTCGAGGAGAAGGTCGTCGGGCGCGGGAAGCACGAGGAATACCACCGGCTCCTCAAGGAGCTCGAAGCCGCGTACCTAGCCTGACCCGTCGGGCCGGCGCGGGCTTGACATCCGGGCGAAGGTGAGCCAAGAATGGTCCCGCCTGCGGGGACAACGATGGGGGGAACGACGATGGAGGGAAGGATGAAGGGGATGAAGGGACTCAAGATCGGCGCCGTGCTGAGCTTCGTCATTTCGATGCTCGTCTTGCTCGGCGGCGGATTCCTGGCCAAGAAGCAAGTCGCCCCGTATCCGGAGAAGGTCACCGTCGGCGGGACGGTCCTCGTCTCCGGCCGGGACATCCTCGACGGCCAGGACGTCTACCAGAAGTACGGGCTCATGGACCACGGCAGCGTCTGGGGCCACGGGACCTACCGGGGCATGGATTTCTCGGCCACGACGCTTCACTGGCTGGGCGATCACATGCGGGACTACTTCGCCCGGGAGAAGGGCGCCTCGTATGAGTCCCTTTCGACCGAGGACCGCGCCGCGATCGATGCCAAGGTCGTCTCGCTCATCAAGACCAACACTTACGACCCCGCCACCAAGACCCTGGCCCTGACGCCGGCGCATGCCTACGCCTACGGGAAGATCCGCGAGGCCTGGACCGCCGTCTTCCGCGGCGGCGACAAGAGCTACGGCTTCCTCCCCGACACCGTGCGCTCCGACGACGAAGCGGCCAAGCTCTCGGCCTTCTTCTTCTGGACGGCCTGGGTCGCCTCGACGGACCGCCCGGGCAAGACTTACACCTACACGAACAACTGGCCCCCGGACAAGTCGGTCGGGAACACCCTCTCGCCGCATGCCTTCCTCTGGAGCGTCCTGGCGATCGTGGGGCTCTTCGTCGTCCTCGGCTTCATCATCTACGTCGTCCACAGGTACCGGTATTTCTACGGCGAGTCGAAGTCCGTCGAGGCCGGGCGCCGGCTGCTCGACCTGCCCCTGACGTCAAGCCAGGTCAAGGCCGCCAAGTTCTTCCTCGTCGTCATCCTCCTCTTCGTCCTCCAGACGTTGATGGGCGGGCTGATGGCCCATTACACCGTCCATCCGGGACGGTTCTTCTTCGACTTCGTGGCCAAGAACATCCCCTACAGTTGGGCCAAGACCTGGCACCTCCAGCTGGCCATCTTCTGGATCGCCACGACCTGGATCGGCACCTCGATCTACCTCGCGCCGCTGATCAGCAAGAGGGAGCCGAAGGGCCAAGGGCTCCTCGTCAACCTCCTCTTTTCAGCAGTCGTCCTCGTCGCCGTGGGCAGCCTGGCCGGGGAGGTCCTGGGGATCAAGGGCCTGCTCGGCTCGAAGTGGTTCTGGTTCGGTCACCAGGGCTGGGAGTACCTGGAGCTCGGACGCGCCTGGCAGGTCCTCCTGTTCGCCGGACTCATCGCCTGGCTCCTCATCGTCTATCGCGCCCTGAAGGGGCGCCTCTTCGGCCCGGAGAAGGACACGAGCGGTCTCGTCTGGTTCTACACCTTGAGCGCCATCCTTGTCGTCGGCTTCTTCTGCTTCGGCCTGTTCTACGGCCGCGGCACGCACCTCACCGTGGCCGACTACTGGCGCTGGTTCGTCGTCCACATCTGGGTCGAGGGGATGTTCGAATTCTTCGGCGTCGCGGTCATCGCCCTCTTCCTGGTGACGCTCGGCCTCGTCGACAAGGCGTCGGCCATGAAGATCGCCTACCTCACGGCCATCCTCGTCTTCGCCGGCGGCATCATCGGCACGGCCCACCATTACTTCTGGTACGGCGGCCCGGCCTTCTGGCTGGCGCTCGGGGCCGTCTTCTCCTCGCTCGAGCCGATCCCGCTCATCCTCCTCGTCGTCCGGGCCTGGATGGAGTTCCGGTCCGTCCGGCAGGCCGGTGGGGATTTTCCGTACCGCTGGCCGCTCTACTTCCTGGTTGCCTCGAGCTTCTGGAACTTCCTCGGGGCCGGCGTCTTCGGCTTCACCATCAACCTTCCGGTCGTCAATTACTACGAGCACTCGACCTACCTGACGGCCAACCACGCCCACACGGCTCTGTTCGGGGTCTACGGCATGCTGTCGATCGCCCTCCTTCTCTTCACCTGGCGCTCCCTCGTCCGGAAGGAGCACTGGGACGACCGGGTGCTGAAGGTCTCGTTCTTCGGTCTGAACGCCGGACTCTGCCTGATGTTCCTCGTCACCCTGCTCCCGATGGGTCTTGCCCAGGTCTCCGCGAGCTACACCCACGGCCTGTGGTTCGCCAGGAGCAACGCCTTCTATGACGGAAAGCTCGTCCAGGTCCTGGGCCTCGTCAGGGCCATTCCCGACGGGGTCATCATCGTATTCGGGGCCCTGCCGCTGCTCTACTTTCTGCTCAAGACCTATCCCAAGCTGAAGAAGGTCGGCTGCAAGCCCGGCGAGGATATCTACCAGGGAAAAGACTGCCTGCTCTAAGGCGCGGGGTTTTCCGCCCCGGTGGTGACGCTTGCCGCCTGCGCCGGCCGGCGCGCGGCCCGCTGTCCCGGTTTTTCAAACAGACCCGCTTCTGGTATGATGTGGGGCTCGAAGGGCCATGGAGAATCCCTACGATGTCATCGTCATCGGCGGCGGCGTCGTCGGCTGCGCCGTCCTGAGGGAGCTTTCCCGGTATGACCTCAAGGTCCTACTCCTCGAAAAGGAATCCGACCTCGCCGAGGGCGTCAGCAAGGCCAACAGCGGCGTCATCCACGGCGGGTTCAACGTCCCGCCCGGTTCGCTCAAGGCCAGGACCAATGTCGCCGGCCTCCGCAAGATCTACGGGCTTGCCGCCGAGCTCCACGTCCCGCACCGGAAAACAGGCAAGCTCGTCCTCGCCCTGACCGACGCCGAGCGGCCCCGCCTCGAGGAGCTCAAGGCCGACGGCGACCGGAGCGGGACCCCGGGCCTTGAGATCATCGGGGAGAGCGGGATCCGGAGGATCGAGCCCCTGGCGCGCGGCCGCTGGGCGCTCTACTCGCCGCATACGGGCATCATCTCCCCCTACGAATTCACGATCGCCCTGGCCGAATCGGCCCACAGGAACGGGGCGGGTGTCCTTCTCGAGGCGCCGGTCGTTTCGGTCGAGGCCGGCGACGGCCTCTTCCATCTCGGGACGCCCAAGGGGACGTTCGCCGCCCGCCGGGTGGTCAACAGCGCCGGACTGTTCGCCGACGAGGTCGCGCGCTTGGCCGGGATAACCGACTACCGCATCTTCCCCTACCGCGGCGAATACCTCGTCACGGACAAGGACCCCGGCTTCCGGCTCGGCATGCCGCTTTATCCCGTCCCGCCCAAGGACGACCCGGGCCTGGGGATCCATATCACGCCGACCATGGAGGGCAACATCCTCCTCGGGCCGAGCGCCGAGCGCGTCCCCGACAAGACGGACGTCGCCGCGACCCGCTCCGTCATGGACCAGCTCAAGGACGAGGCCGCCCGCCTCGTGCCGGAGCTTCGCCGAGCGCCCTTCATCCACAGCTACGCCGGGGTGCGGCCGAAGCTCGTCGACCCGCAGGGCCGGGAGAAATTCCGCGATTTCGTGGTCGAGGAAAGCCGGGTGAGGCCGGGCTGGACGAACCTCCTCGGGATCGAGTCGCCCGGCCTGACGTCGGCCCCGGCGATCGCCGATATGGTCGTCGGCATCATCGGCGCGAAAGAGGACCTGAGGCCCAAGCCCAACTTCGAGCCGAGGCTCCCGGATGCCCCGCGCTTCGCGGCCCTCGACGACGGCGCGCGGGCGGCCCGCGTCGCGGGCGACCCCGACTGGGGCGAGATGGTCTGCCGCTGCGAGCACGTGACCAGGTCCGAGGTCGCCTCCGCCCTCAGGAACCCCTTCGGCGCCCGGACCATGGACGCCGTCAAGCGGCGGACGCGGTGCGGCATGGGCCGGTGCCAGGGCGGCTTCTGCACACCGCGCATCGTCGAGATCATGCAGGAGGAGGGCCTTCCTCTCGACCGCATCACCAAGCGGGGCGGCGGCTCACGGCTCTTTTTCGGGAGGATCAAGAGCTGACGATGGACGAGCTTCACGATGTCGTAGTCATCGGCGGCGGGCCGGCCGGCCTGGCCGCGGCCCTGGGCGCCAAGCGCGCCGGGGCCGGGGACGTCCTCCTTATCGAGCGCGAGAAACGGCTGGGCGGCATCCTCAACCAGTGCATCCACGACGGCTTCGGCCTTTTCCTTTACAACGAAACGATCACCGGCCCGGAGTACGCCGAGCGCCTCATCGAGGACACGGTCCGGGAAGGCATCCGCTCGGAGACCGGGGCCATGGTCCTCGACCTTTCGGCCGACCGCGTCCTCCGCGTCAACGCCCGCTCCGGCTACCGCCTCGTCCGGGCGAAGAGCGTCGTCCTGGCCATGGGCTGCCGTGAGCGGACCCGGGAGATGATCGAGATCCCGGGGACCCGGCCGGCCGGCATCTTCACCGCGGGCGCGGCCCAGGCCCTCGTTAACCTCCAGAACATCCGCGTCGGGAACGAGGCGGTCATCCTCGGCTCGGGCGACATCGGGCTGATCATGGCGCGCCGGCTGACATTCGAGGGGACGGCCGTCAAGGGCGTCTTTGAGCTCATGCCCTGGACGAACGGCCTCGAGCGCAACGTCCGCCAGTGCGTGATGGACTTCGGCATCCCCCTGGAGCTGTCGAGCACGGTCGTCGAGGTGCGCGGACGGGACCGGGTGGGAAGCGTCGTTGTCGCCAGGGTCGATGCCGACCTCAAGCCCGTCGCGGGCTCGGAGCGGGAGGTCCGGTGCGACACGCTCCTCCTCTCCGTGGGCCTCATCCCGGAGAACGAGCTCTCGAAGCGGGCCGGCGTCGAGCTCTCTCCCCTCACGGGAGGCGCGGTCGTCGACGAGACCTTCATGACCTCGGCGGCCGGCATTTTCTCCTGCGGCAACGTCCTTCAGATCCACGACGTCGCGGATTTCGCCTCGCACGAAGGCTTCGCCGCCGGGGCCTGTGCCGCCCGGTTCGCGCGCGGCGAGGTTCCGGCCGGACCGAGGGTCCGCCTCGCGCCGGGACAGGACATTCGCTACGTCCTGCCGCAGCTCGTCCGGCCGGGGACGGCGGATTTCGACGTGAGCTTCCGGCCGGTCCGGCCCCTGCGGGCCTGCCGGGTCGTCGTCCGGGGCCGGAGCTCGGGGAAGGTCTATCTCCGGAAAAAATGCGCGCGGCTTCTGCCTTCGGAGCTGCAGAAGCTCCGGATCAAACCGGCCGTCGAGGAGGACCTGGAGGTCGCCTGCCATGAATGAACATGTGTTCGTCGACCGCCTGGCCTGCATCCTCTGCCCCGTCGGCTGCGAGCTCGAGGTCCGGCGCACGGAGCGCGGCCTCGACGTCCGGGGGAACCAGTGCGAGAAAGGGATCGAGTTCGCCATCGAGGAGGTCCTCTATCCGAAGCGCAACCTGGCGACATCGGTCCCGGTCAGGGGGTCGGTGACGCGCCTGGTTTCCGTCCGGCTGAGCGACCGCGTGCCGCGGGAAATGATCTTCCCCATCCTCCGGGAGATCGCCTGTCTCAGGCCCGAGGCGCCCGTCCGGCGCGGCCAGGTGCTCGTCGCCAACGTCCTCGGCACGGGCGTCGACGTCATCGCCACCCGCACCGTCGAATAGGGCGGGAGGGGCCCCTTCTTCAGAGGTCTTTGCCGCTCGCCTCGCCCTAGTCTTGAAATGAAGGCCGAGCTCGGGGTGTTCCCTCCGTCCGGCCGCGGGTTGTCCCCTGCTAGGCCAACCCGCTCGCTCCAGGCCTCGCTCCCCCGACTTCGGGTCGGGGTCCGTGCCCGCTCGGCCTTTCTACACCTCCCTCCGGGAATCACCCCTGCGCTCGGCTCCCTATTGTTGAGACCGTCGCTCTGACGCTCTCGCCCAAGTCCGGTTTTCTTTATCGAGGCAGAGCCAGGATGGCCAGGGTCTCGAGGTGGGGCGTGTGGGGGAAGAAGTCGAAGGGCAGGACCGCCTCGATGCCATAGCCGGCCGCGAGGAACGCCCGCAGATCCCTGGCCAGGGCCTCGGGGTTGCAGGAGACGTAGACGACCGTGGGGACATCGAAGGCGAGGACGTTCCGGAGCGCCTTTGGCGTCAGGCCCGGCCGCGGGGGGTCGATGACGAGGGCGTCCGGCGGCTCGAACCGGTCCGCCTTGAGGACATCCTCGACCGTCCCGGCGAAGAACGCCGCGTTCCCGATACCGTTCGACGCCCGGTTCTCCTCAGCGCTCCGGATGTTCTCCGGGAGCGAGTCGATGCCCGCGACCTGCCGTACGCCCGGGGCCAGCGACAGTTCGATGGCGCCGGCGCCGCAGTAGAGCCCGAGGACGCGGCTGTCCGCGCCAAGCCCGGCCCGCTCGCCGATCGCCCGGTAGAGGAGCTCCGCCGCCGCCGTGTTGGTCTGGAAGAATGCCTGCGGTTGGATGCGGAAGACGAGCCCGTCGAGCTTCTCTTCGATCGCCGGAGCCCCCCGGATGAGCCGCATCTCCTCGAAGATGACGGCGTCCGAGACGCGGCCGTTGACGACGTGATAGAAACTCCGCAGCCCGGGGACGGCGGCCGCGAGACGTTCGGCCAGGGCCTCGAGATCGGCCCCCCCGGAGGGCGCCGCCACCAGCACGGCCATGAGCTCGCCGGTGCGCTTGCCTTCGCGCAGGACGAGATGCCGCAGCTCACCACGGCCCGTCCTCATGTTGTAAGGGGCGAGACCTTTCTCCACGGCGAAGGCGAGGACGACGGGGAAGACCGCCTCGACGGCCGGGCCGAAGATCGGGCATTGCGCGAGCCCGACCGTCCGTCCGCTCGGCTTACGGCCCGCCTCGACCCGCTCGCGGAGCCCGAGGATCGTCTCGCCCCAGCGCTCGGCGAAGGAGAATTCCATCTTGTTCCGATAATGATACAGGTCGGGCGACGGGGTCACCGTTCCGATGCCGGGCAGGCGCCCGGCGGGCACCCCGGCCGCATCGAACGTCCGCCGCAGGTGCCGCCCCTTGAGCTCGAGCTGCTTCTCGTAGTCGAGGTGCTGGAAGAGGCATCCGCCGCATTCCCCGAAGTGCGGGCAGCGGGGCACGGCCCGCGCCGGCGACGCCTCCTCGATGCGGACGACCTCGGCCCGGAGAGAACCGCGGGACTCGCCGACGACCTGGACCCTGACCGTCTCGCCGGGAACGGCGCCCGGCACAAGGATCGTCCGCCCGTCCTTGCGGGCGACGCCGTCGGCCCCGGGATAATCGATGTCCTCGACCGCCACCGTGAGCGCGCCCGCCTCGAACCGCGCCAGCATCGCCGCCGCTTTTTTCACCGGGAAGCCGACGACGTTATCGTAATCCCCTTTCATCCGGCCGACGAACTCGTCGCCGACGTCCTGGACGGCGTAGGCCCCGGCCTTGTCCAGAAAGTCCTCTTGGTCGAGGTAGCCCTCGATCATCTCGTCGGTGAGCTCCCGGAAGGTGACATAGGTCAGGTCGTATCCCGTGAGCAGCCGGTCCTCGTCCCTGCGGTAGAAGGCGAGCCCGGTGATGACCCTGTGCCTGCGGCTCGAGAGGAGACGCAGCATCGCCCGGGCCGACTCGCGGTCTCCCGGCTTGCCGAGGATCCGGCCGCCGAGGGCCACGACCGTGTCGGCGCCGATGACGGTCGACGACGGGAACGACGCCGCGGCGGCCTTCGCCTTAAGGACGGCTGCCGCGATGGCGGACTTCACCGGGTCCTTTTCGACGACCGAGGACTCGTCGACGTCGACGGGGAAGGCGTGGAACCCGGGCGCGATCCGGGCCATGAGCTCCCGGCGGCGGGGCGAGCGGGACGCGAGGACGATATCCATCGGAGGCTCTATTTTACATGATTCGCCGCGGGACGCCAGGCTGGCGGGCTGGCGGACGGAACACCCGACCGACAGCCGGCTTCGGCCCTGGGGTGCGCCTTCACCACGAGAAGATATAGAGCTCCGTCGACGCCGGCTCGAGGAAGACTTCGAAGGAAGAAACGCTCGTGGCGAGAGGCCGCTTCCTGAAGGCGTCATAGACCATCTCCGCGCGGGCTGGGAGCTTGAAGGTTCGTTTCCCGCCGGCGAGTGCGTGGACGCCGAGGAGACTGTGATTCGCGTACAGAATGTCACCAGCGTCGCTGTAGATATGGACCCCGGCGTACCGGGCGATGTTGCGCAGCACGCTGGCCGGCAGGTTTGGCGCCGCGCTGTAGACCGACTTCCACCCTGAAAAGTCCTTGACCGCGAAACCCGGACGGCAGTTCCCCTGCGAATAAACAACTTCGCCGAGCACTCGGGCCGCTGTGTCGTCCACGTAGAAGAGGGGGGCCAACTTGGAATTCGTGCCCCAGGAAATCTCCTGAGGTAACCCTTTCGTAATGGGATGCTCGAAATCCGTGATGTGGACGAGGGGTCCCCACGGCTGTTCCCCCAAGCCGAACCGAATGCCCGTTGTCTCCTCCATGTTCTCGAGCGCGGGTCGGTCCTTAAGATACCCCGGAGCATAGATCCATAGGGCCACGCGCCCGTCTCGCCTGAGTTCCCCGGCCATGGCTTTTCGCCGACCCTCATCGAGCCGGAAAGAATTCAGAAAAACATAAAGCTTGTAGGGGCGAAGCCTGCGCGAGAGGAAATCGTCAAGGAGGAAGACGTCGAAAGGCGCACCCATCCTAGGAAGTCCCCAGAGCCTCTGCTGGAAAACGAGCGGGATGTCCAGGTTGTAACGGCACGTTTCGTAGAAGAAGCTCTCGTCATCGACGAGGACCGCGATTTCCGAGGCCGAGGACCGGTCGAGGGCCATGGACCGCTCCCCGACCTCCTTGAACTCCTTGAGCAGGACGGCGAACTCCGGCACCTTGACCGTGTCCACCTTCCACAGGGCCCACCAGGCGCCTTCTGCGTGCGCTAGGAAATGGGCCAGGTTCCGCCGCAAGATGGTCCGGCTCGCGGCGAGCGTCTTGGCCTGTCCGTAGTTCGGATCTGCCGGGTCGGCGTGAGTCCGCGTGTCGTCTTCGATGAGAAGCAGCTTGCCGTGGAGGCGGACGGATTCAGCCGGCAGCATGCTCGGCGAATCCCCGCCCATCCCGCGGAAGCCGTAAGAATAGGGGCTGGCCAGGAAGTCGACGTGGGGCGAGGCGAGGACCCGGCGCAGGCCCAGGTGGCCGGACCGCTGGTAGGTCGAATAATCGGAGTCGGGGCGCTCCCGAAAGAAGCCACCATTCCAGGCTTGGTCCATGATGTAGCCGTAGAAGGCGCCGGCCAGCCGTTTTCCGTCCGTCGCGCTCTTGACCGTCCGGCAGAGGTCGATGACGGCTTCGGCGCAGAGTTCGGCCAGGGCCTGGAAATAATCGATGACGTCCTCTTCGGCGGCGGGGTCGCGGAACGTATAGAGCCGGGCCTCGAGCTGCCGCTCGGCCCTAGGAACGGCGGCCGTCTCGAACGTCACGGAAGGGGTACGCCAAGACGCGCGGAGCTTGGCGACATCATTTTGATATCGCTTCTTGAGCCAATCCTGAAAATAACGCCGCATGGGGCGGCTGAAATCGCCACAAGGGGTGTACATCGAAGACTCGCCCTTGACCCATTCGCCCGTGTGGCCGGCTCCGACCTGGTAGGCGACGACTCGGTCGAAAAGCCCTGTCTTTCGGAGATGGTCGATGTAGGCGCGGAGGAATCCCTTCGCCTGCTCCCGCCAAACCCGCGACGCGAACGACATGCCGTTTCGCCGCCCGTCGTCCAGGATTTCGCACTCTTCGGGATAGACCTTTTCCCACCAGTCGTCATGGCCCGTTTCGAGGTAGATCCGGAGATGGAATAACGCGCCCGGGTCGGCCTTGATGACTCGTCCGAACCGGGCTTCGACGGTCGAGAAGTCGAAATCGCCAAAGTGTCCTGGTCCCGGCCCCACCCATTCCGTGCCCTTGCCGACGTCGAAAGCGTAGATGTGGATGCCGGTCTCGGCGCTGTGGCGGGCCTGCTCCTCGAAATCCCAGCGGTCCGGCTGCGGGCTCGAGACCCAATTAATGGCTGCGAAGACCGGCTTCCCGTCGAGGAACAGGGCTGGGCTCCCGTTGAAAGGTCCGACCTCGGCCCGGCCGACGCCGGCCGCCGGGCCCAGGTCCGGCGAGAACAAAACGCGGCCCAATCCGCCGCTCTCGCCCGCGATCCCGAGCATGGTGAGCGGGGCGATCTTCAGGACGTCCCTGCGCTTCATGAAATCCCTCCTGTTCGGCCCGGAGGTCCCCGCCGCGCGATCGACGCAGGAAGTCGGGAGAGGCTCACTCCGGCCGGCTCACCAGATATGCGGCAGGAGCCGGAACTTCACGGCGTTCGCGTAGAGCTTGTAGCCGTCGAGCTCGGTGATGAGGGTGTTGTCCTCGAGGACCGTCCGGGCGACGAGCATCAGGGCCGCGAGCGCCGCAGGGATGAGGGCCACGAGCGAGCCGAGAAGAAGCGGCGCGCTCAGCCCGAACGCCAGCCCGCCGAGGTACCCCGGATGCCGGACGTAGCGATAGGGGCCTTCGCAGCAGACGGTCTGGCCGCGGTCGAACTGGATCCGGACGACGCTCGAGAAGTAATCGTTGGTCCGCTTGGCCCAGAGCATGAGGAATTGGCCCAGGCAATATAAGAGGATCGCCGCGGCATAGACGAGCGGCGGGAATCGCCGAGACCATAAACGCCGGCCGGCATCCAGCCCGGCCACGATCAGGGTCAGGAAATAGAGGGGCGTCGAGGCGGCCCGATAGACCCTGTCCCAACGCTTGACGCCGCGCCCCGGGAAGATGCGCTCCATCTGGAGGCCGGGCTTGTCCCGCAGCAGCCAGTTGGTCAGACCGAGGAAGAAGATGGTGACCAGGATGTAGACCCAGGCCTGCCAGTAGTCGATCCGGCCTCCGGCGAGGAGAAGGAGAACGACGAGCCCGGCGACGCCGAGGATGGTCCGGAACCAGAGGTAAGCTTTCATGTGCTCTTTATCCACGGTGCGTCTTCCGGACTCTTCACGTCCAATCTAAGCGACTCGGGGGGAAAAAGCAACGACGTTTGAGATACGAAGCGCGTATAATCAAACTTAGGAGGCCGGCCGATGATCGAATCCTTAAGCCATGGCAGGATCTTCTGCGCCTTTCTTGTGACGGGCCTTGTCCTGGCGCTGCCGCTTCTCACGGCGGGCGAGAGCGCCAAACCCTCTCCCGGATTCTGGATTCCGAGGGATCCGCCCGGCGCCGAGTACCGGATCGAGGCGGGAATTAGCTCCGAAGGTGAATCCATCGATATCAACGGAAGTGAATCGATCACCCTGGTCAACAGCGCCCCGCGGCCGCTAACAACCCTGGCCTTCGAATGGACGGTCAGTACAGCCCAGGGCCTCGATGTGAAGGTGGACGGCCGGCCCCTGCGGCGGCTCAATGATGCCCAGGCTCCACTATTATCGACGCCCATCTTATACGAATTGCCGGCGCCGCTCGGCCCAGGCCGAAAGATCAGGCTGGAAATCGGCTTCACCTTTAGAGGCCGGTCAAGCAACAGCCAAGTCTCTTTCCCGGCCTGGTATCCCCGCCTCTGGTGGGAGGGGATACCGGTCCGTGATTCGTTCAAGGTCAAATTCACGGTCCCGCCGGGATACGTCCTGGCCACGAGCGGACGCCTCGACCCGCGGACCGGATACTACGAAAACGACTGCGTAACGACGCGGTTCGGGCTTTTCCTTTCGAACACCCTGCGGAGCGAGGAGTGCGAATCGGACGGCATTTTGATCAGGGCCCTTTTCACAGACAAAGGACAGGATTGCGCCCGGCTCTGCCTCGATACGGCGGCGGATATCATCAAATTCTACAGACGATGGCTGGGGGTCTATCCCCACAAGTCCCTTTGCATCATCCCCGGCGGGCCGCAGCCCTGGGGCGGCTATCCCTTCGCCTCGGCCATCGTCGTCATCCACGGCCAGGAGACTTACGACGCGAAAAAAGGCCCAAAGGAGCTCGCCTGGTGGAAATGGATCACAGCCCACGAGATCGGCCACCAATATTGGGGCGAGTTTGTCATGCCGGGGGACGTCCGCGGAGCATACACGGACTCCTGGTTCATGGTCGGGATGGGTATCTCGGCCGACAAGACCTACCTGCTCGCCCGGAACATGGGTTGGGAACGTCATCGGGGATTCATCGACGGCTATCTCCAGGGAGTCAAAGCCAAGAACGATACGACGATGGACGCCCCGTCGTCTCTCGCCAAAACCCAAAAGTTCGACACGAACAACATCGTCATTCACGGCAAGGGATTTACCGTAATCAGCGCCCTGGAGACGGTTCTCGGGAAGGATGCGTTCGACGGGATCTACCGCCGGACGGTCGCATCGTCCGGCGGAAAGCGCCTCGGATGGCGGGACTTTCGCAGAATCTGCGAGGAGACGACTGGGCAGGACCTCGGCTGGTTTTTTGAAGACTGGGTTCGGTCGAACAGGGTCCTCGAGTGTCGGATCGCCTCCCAGACCTCGAATCCCAGCGGCAGCGGCTTCGTGAGCGAGGTCCGGGTCGAGTACGGCCTGGAATCCATCCGAATGCCTGTGCCGGTCGGAGCCGTCTTCGAAGACGGCTCGAGCCAGGTCCAGTGGACGGACAGGTTTGCCAGGGTCAGTACGCTCAGGTTCGAGAGTCGGTCCAGACTGAAAGAGGCCGAGCTTGACCCTGAAGGCCGCCTGGCCGTGATCAAGGAATCCCCGGCCAAAAGCGGGGCGGAACTGACCGAGGCTGTCGAAAACCTGGATTGGACTGGCACCGGGGAGGAGGCCCTGGCGATCTTCCAGAGACCCGAAGCGGCGGAGATCAAGGATGCCCATGCCTGGTTCAAGCTCGGCTTGCTGCTCTTCGACGGCCGCCATTATCCTGAATCGTTCGAGGCCTTCAAGAAGTGCGCGGAGCTCGACCGCTCCAATAACAGCCTCTTCGGGGCGCTGGTCTGGATGGGGAACATCAAAGACCTCTTGGGAGACCGCGACGCGGCTGTGGGATATTTCAGGGAAGCCTTGAAACACAATCCGGGCTGGGCTCTCCAGCACGATCAGTACGGCCTGCGCATCGACAAGGCCTGGGTCGAGGAGAGGCTCAAGACGCCCTTCAAGTGGGACCGCTAGCTGGATCGCTGGGTCATTGTCTTCTTTAGAATGGAATATTCCGGCTCGTAAATCGTCTTTCCGTATGAACAAGGACAAGTGATGCCCACGGAAGAAGAGGGGAAGCTCTTCGAGGACATGATGGCCTTCAAGGAAGACGTTTTTCTGGTCTGCCTGGGGTTCTCGCGCGACCCGTCCGACGCCGAGGACCTGACGCAGGATGTCTATCTCCGGGCCTACAGGAACGTCGGCCGGATCCACACCCCGTACGCCGTCAAAGAATGGCTTCTGCGGGTCGCCAGGAACACCTGCCTCGACCATCAGAAGAAAAAAAGGATCGTCCGAATGTTCCATGAGCGAACTTCGGTGTCGGCATCCCTTTCGGGCATGGAGGCGCCGTCCGACCCGGCGGAGACGAACGAACGGTTGAAGGCTCTCAAGCAAGCCATTTGCCGGCTTCCGAAAAAGCTGCGGGAGGTCTTCGTCCTCCGGCTCTATGGAGACATTTCCTATCAGGAGCTGGCGCGGACTCTGGGCATCAAGGAGGGGACGGTGATGTCCCGTCTGAACCGGGCCCGCAAGGCCGTGGCCGATTCCGTGAAAGAGGAACTCGATGGGCGAAAAACAGGATGATCGGGCCTTCGAGGACATCGCCGGGCTCATCCGCGAGGACAAGGAGCGGGCTCTGGAACGCTTCCGGAAAGGGGATTTTGATCAGAAGATCAGGGCCAGGATCGCGGCCGTCTCTGACGGGGAGCGCAGGCCGCTCGTCCGGCGCCTGCTGGTCCCGGTCTCGGTCGTCCTGCTCTTCATGGTCGCCGCGGGGGCCTTGCTTCTTCTCTCCCGGCGGCGAACGACGGCCCCTCTGGGCGGGCCGGGCCGGATGATGACGGTTCTCGGAGGGCTTCCCGGCATCTCCGAGCTAGCCTTGCCGAAGGAGGCGATCCCCCCCGCGACGATGCCCACGTCCGGCGCAGCCCGGACCGTTTGGACCGTCCTTACATTGGCCATCGAGCAGAAAGAGGCGGAAGAAAAAAAATCTGTTGTTCCCACGGGACCCATCAAGGTCCCCCGTCTCAGCCTGGAGAAAAAAATGGAGATCTTGTTCAAGGACAAAGTGATCGAGCGTGTGCTCGTTTCGATTCTGAGAAAATCCGAGGAGGTCTGATATGAGGAGAAAATCGATGGGACTGGTGATGGTGGCCTGCCTCTCGGCCTTCAGCATGGCGGCTCTTGAGGTTTCGCCGGCGCCCGTAGCCAAGGCCGGGTATGTCCTTCTGGATCAGTATATCAAGAGCTTCCAGGAGATGGCGACCCACGGCTCGGGTTCGGACGTCCTGGAGACGAATCTCCAGAAGATGGCCGCCGATACCAAGACGGCCAAGGAAAAGGGGGAGATCGACCAGGTCTTTTATGCGCATTTCTCGCGGATCCTGGCGATGACGAAGCTTTTCGTCAAGCCCGACCCCGGCAACATCCTTAAGCCCGTCATTGACCGGGAAGCGGCCAACTTCATCAGGGACGTCACGGGCGAGGACCCGGTCACGACCGGCGGGGAGCTTGCGATCGGCCAGGTGGCCAACGCCCTGGCTGAGGAGATCGTCAATCTCCAGATCTACCTGGACACGCTGGACAAGCGCGTCGGCATCCGGCAGAAGCTCGACGAAACGATCACCGGACCGAAAAAATAGGCAGCCCTCATCTCGGTCCGACTTGGACAGCGCTCGTTTCCCGCGGCGGGGGAGCGGGCGTTTTTTTTGGTGCCGGGCGGTTGCCTCAGCGCTCCGTCTCGCATAGAATAGCGCGGAGGGAGAACGCGTGAGCCGCTACGCGATCGGGGTCGATCTCGGCGGGACGAAAGTCGAAGCCTGCCTCGTCGACGAGAGCCGGAAGATCCTGGCCCGCAAGCGCCGGCCGTCCGAGCCCCGGCGCGGCCGGGACAAGGTTGTCGGGAACATCCTCGAGCTCGTCAGAGAAACGGCGGGCGGGGCGCGCTACGAGGCCGTCGGCATGGGCACACCCGGGACCTACGCGCCCGGCGACGACATCATGCACGGCGCTCCTCACACGCCGCTCTACGAGAAGCCCGGCCTCATCAGCCTCCTCCGCTCGAAGCTCGCGGTCCCGCTCACGATCGAGAACGACGCCAACTGCCTGGCCCTGGCCGAGTTCTTCGCCCAGTGCCACGGAACGTACGACACGGTCATGGCCGTCATCCTCGGCACGGGGATGGGCTCGGGCCTCATCCTCGGGAACCGGCTCCACCGCGGCCCGAACGGGAACGCAGGCGAGATCGGGCACACCTCGATCGACATCAACGGCCGGCTCTGCGAATGCGGCCGCCGGGGATGCGGCGAAGCCTATCTCTCGGGGCCAAGCCTCGCGCGACGCTACAAGGAGCTCACCGGCGAGACCCTGGGGCCGGAGGAGATCTTCGCCCGCTTCGAGAAGGGGGAAGCGTCCGCCCTCCTCCTCTTCGCGGAGTCCTGCCGGATCATGGGCGAGATCTTCGCCAACTGCGTCAACACGCTCGACCTCCAGGCCATCATTCTCGGCGGCGGGGTCTCGAACATCCCCCTCTGGTACGACGGCGTCCCGCCCTACATGGAAGGATCCATCTTCGGCATCACCGGGAGGCGGGTGCCCATTCTCAAGGCGGTGCTGGGGGATTCGGCGGGTGTGCTCGGCGCGGCCTTCCTCGGCTTAAGGGATATGGGCCTGATGCAGTTCTAACAAGAACGGACGGGCGGCACGGAGCGGCTAGCCGCCTCCCCCTGACGAAAGAGGATTGCGAGAGAGCGCGCGAGTCCGGAAGGGCCGAAGGGGAGTGGCTGGAACGTCATGTGCGGTTTAGCGCAAACCGCACTCTGGAGTGGAAGCCACCCCCGAGGCCCTGAAGAACGGGGACCGGGATTACTGATACTTCCCCATAATGTAGTTCTCGAGGTTCTCGATCGTCCCCTTCTGGTGGCCGATGATGGCCTTGACGACGTCGCCGATGGAGATGACCCCGGCGAGCTTGCCGTCCTTGCAGACGGGAAGGTGGCGGATGTGCTTGTCCGTCATCAGGGCCATGCACTCGTCGGCCGTCGTATCGAACTGCACGCCGTAGACCTGCTTGGTCATGATGTCCTGGACGGCCGTGTCCTGGGATTGCCGGCCGAGCAGGGCGATCTTGCGGGCGTAATCGCGCTCCGAGAGGATGCCGACGACGTCGTCGTCTTCCACGACGATGAGGGCGCCGACCCCCTTCTCGGACATGAGCTTGAGGGCGTCGAAGACCTTGGCCTGGGGCGGGATCGTCCAGACCTTGCTGCCTTTTTCGTCCAGGATCTGCTTCACGGTGATCATGGCTTGTCCCTCCCGTAAGACCTCAGCGTTCCTGTCGGATGATTCTCCCCACGGCGGCCGCCGCCGGCTCGAATCCCCTCGCCAGCCCTTCAATTAATAGCGGAACAGGCCGGAGTTGTCAATCGAAGTAACCGGTCAAATCGTCCCGGTTGAGGCCCTGCAGGACGGCCGTCCGGGCCACGGCGCGGGCCACGGTCCGGTGGAGCTCCTTGTCCAGGGGGTTGGGCACGATGTCCCCGGCCGGGGCGAAGCCGGCGATAGCCTCGGCGGCGGCGATGAGCATCTCGCGGGTAATGCGGGGGACGTTGGCGTCGACCGCGCCGCGGAAGATGCCGGGGAAGCCGAGGACGTTGTTGACCGACTTGCCGTCGGCGGCGAAGGCCGCGCCGGCTTCCATGGCCTCCGCCGGCTCGATCTCCGGGTTGGGGTTGGAGAGAGCGAGGATGATCTGGCCCTTGCGGACCATGTCCTTCTTGATGAGGCCCGGCACGCCGGTCGTGGCGATGACGACGTCGGCCGAAGCCATGATCGTCCCGAGGTCGGAGGGCGTCCCGCCTTCCTTCCGCAGCCGCTCCAGGGCGGACGGGTCGATGTCGGCGCCGAGGACGGGCGCCCGGAAGTAGAACATCAGCATCCTGGACAGGGCGAACCCGGCCGCGCCCAGGCCGATGACGCCGACCTTGGCCCTGGCCAGGTCAACCCGGGCGATCCTGGCCGCGTTGATGAGGGCCGCCGTCACGACGCAGGCGGTGCCGTGCTGATCGTCGTGCATGACGGGGATGTCGACCGCCTCCTGGATGCGCCGCTCGATCTCAAAGCAGCGGGGCGCGGAGATGTCCTCGAGCTGGATGGCGCTGAAGGTCGGAGCGATGTGGACGACCGTCGCGACGATCTCGTCCGGGTCCTTGGTGCCGAGGAGGATAGGCATCCCCGAGAGGCCGGTCAGCGTCTCGAGCAGGCTCGCCTTGCCCTCCATGACCGGCATGGCGGCCAAGGGTCCGATGTCGCCGAGCCCGAGCACGGCCGTGCCGTCGGTGATGATGGCGACGAGGTGGCGGATGGACGTGTAGCGCCTGGCGAGCGACGGGTCCTCCTTGATCTTGAGGCTGACCTCGGCCACCCCCGGTGTGTAAACGCGCCGCAGCGTCGCCAGCGAGGAGATGTCGTAGCGGCTGCGGATGGCGATCTTGCCTCCCTGGTGCATCTCGAGGACCTCGTCGCGGACCTCGAGGAGCTCGATCTCGGGCAGCCCGCGGATTGCGGCGATGAGCCGGTCGAGATGCCGGGCGTCGTCGGCATAGACGGTGATGTCCCGGACCATGGCGCTGCCGCCCATGGTCACGATGCGGATCTCGCCGATGAGGCCGCCCGCATCGCCGATGACCGCCAGGAGCCGACCCAGACTGCTCGGCTGCTGCGTCAGCCGGCAGCGGAAGGTGCGCTGGATCTTACCGTCCCACCACATGTTCGGGCTCCTTCGCGGAACGATGTCCCGCCGCCATTATAGCGTTTTCGGCGACGGGCTGACAAACGGGGCCGGGCGGGCCGGCCTCAATCCCCTTCGCGGGACGCCATGGAAATCAGTCCGCGGAGGATGTGCCAATCCCCGCTTCGGGGACTGGCGCTCCAAAGCCTGTGAACGTCGGATCCCACGGACACAAATCTGTGGAGCTTCAGTCGATGAGCAGGAAGGCGTAGCGGTTCATGGCCTGCCGGTAGTCGGACAGGACCTCGATGGGATAGCCGAGCTTGCGGACCGTGGCGTAGACGTCCATCGCCAGGGCGTCCGCCGTCGGCCGGGCGAGCTTGGGCTCCTTGCAGGCGGCCGGGGTTCCCGCGCACTCCAGGCACATGTTGCAGCTGTCCATGTACAACAGGAAGGCCTTGTAGAACCCGGCCATGAAGACCTCCTGCTCGAGCTTGAGCAGGGCGAGGTCCAGCTTGCGGCTCCAGGCGTGACGGTCCTCGGGCCGGTCGACCTTCTTCTCGAAGTGGAAGACCGCGGCCCGCTTGTACTCCCTGAAAAAACGCTCGCAATCCTGGACCGAAGGGGCACGGGGCGGGCAAGTCGCAGTCCGGCCGTATTCCGCACAGCCGTACTGGCACTTCATCCGGACCCACTGGGCGACAACGATGTCAGCGGGGTCGAGCCAGCGAAAATCCGTGAAGCCGTGTTTTTCGAAGAGCTTTTTCAACGCTGCGTTCGTTTTCATGGCGGCCTTTCTTATGGTTTTCCCGGAATATATCACACTTTTCGGCCGGATTCGACGGCCGCGCTCCTCCAAGGGAAACGCGGTTGGCCTTTTCCGGGTCCGTCGGCTATAATGGGCGCGCATGAAGAAGCGGTCCCGGGCATCTGGAGGGGAAGCCTGGCCCTCGGGGCTCGACCGGTTCGCCGTCGTCCTCGTCCGGCCGGACAGCCACGAGAACATAGGCCTCGCCGCCCGCGGGATGGCCAATACCGGCTTTTCGGACCTGCGGATCGTCGGCCTCGACCGGCTCGAGGCTCCGGCCTTCCGGACGGCCATCCACGCGGATGACATCCTCGACAGCGCCCGCTTCTTCGGCACACTGGAGGAGGCGCTCGACGGCCTGCCTCTCGTCTGCGGCTCGACGGCCCGGGTCCGCCGCGAATTCCCACTCTCGAGCCTCAGCGATGCCGTCCGGGCCGTGCTCGAGTATCCCCCGGAGACTCGGGTCGGGTTGGTCTTCGGGAACGAGCGGACGGGCCTGACCGCCGAGGAGATCGGGCTCACCAACATCCGCTTCCGCATCCCCCAAGCGGCCCGCCAGCCATCCTACAACCTCGGCGTCGCCGTCACCCTGACCCTCTTCGAGATCGCCGGCCGGGGCGAGCCGGCGCCCGTCGTCCGCCGGGACCCGCCGCTGACGCGGGCCCAGCAGGAGGCGGCCGGCCGGCGCTTCGGGGAGATGCTCGACGGCCTCGGCTTCATGCGTGACACGAACCGGGCCTTCATCACCGGGCGGGTCCGGGACATTTTCCGGCGGATGGCCCTCACGGGCAAGGACCGGGACGTCATCCTGGCCATGTTTCGCCGGGGCCTCCTCGGCCGCCCCGCCAGAATCAAGACCACAAGGAGCCCGCATGGCAAGTCATGAGATCAAGGTCGTATTCGGCGGCGGCCTGAAGGTCAACGCCGAGTACAAGGGTTTCTTCGTTCCGACCGATCAGCCCGTGCGCGAAGGCGGCGGCGGGACCGCCCCGTCCCCCTTCGACTATTTCCTCGTTTCCCTCGCTACCTGCGCCGGGTTCTATGCCCTGGAGTTCTGCCAGGCCCGCAAGATCTCCACCGACAAGCTCGCCGTGACCATGACGGCCGAGAGGGGAGCGGTGTCGAAGATGATTGACAAGGTCACGATCTGCGTCGGACTGCCGCCGGGGTTCCCGGACAAGTACCGCGAGCCCATCGTCAAGGCTATCGACCACTGCACCGTCAAGGCTCATATCCTGCGGCCGCCGCAGTTCGAGATCGTCACCGGGCCGGTGGAGTGAGGGGGGACGGCATGGCCATCCTGGCGGGAATCTTCCTCGGCCTGGCCGCGGCGGTGCCCATCGGCCCCATCGGCATCCTGGCCGTAACCCAACGCCTCCGCTACGGCTTCCGGCGCGGCTATTCCGGGGCCCTGGCCTCCGCAGCCATGGAGACGATCTACAGCCTGATCGCCGTGCAGGCCGCGGCCTTCGTCATCGAGTTCATCTTGAAATACGCCCACGCCATGAAGCTCGCCGGGACGGCCGTGCTCGTCTTCGTCGGCCTGGGGATCTTCCGCCAGGCCCGGACGTTCGACCCGGCCGCCGCTTTTGCCGCCCCGGAGAAAAAGGAGCTCCACCCCGTCTGGAAGACCATCCTCCTCTACGTCTCGAGCCCGACTCTGCCCGCGTTCTGGCTGGCCGGCGCCGGCCTGGTCGTGGCCCACGGCTGGGTCGAGCGGAGCCACGCCTCGGCCGTCCTCTTCGCCCTGGCCTGCGGCGCGGGCAGCGCCCTGTGGTATTTCGTCCTGCTGCGGCTCATCCTGCGCAAGCCGGAAAACGTCGAGGCCCGCGTCTTCAGGACGATCTTCCTTGTCCTCGGGATCATCCTCGTCGTCCTCGCGGTCCTCAACCTCCTCTCGATCTGGGTCAAGTTCCCGTCCGGGTTCAAGATCATCTGACGGGCCCCGGCCGGCCGGGCCGACGGCATCCGCCAATCCTTCCTAGCGCGACTCCGGCAGCCAGAGATAATAAAACCCCGTCTTGAGGACCGCGAGGTAGGATTCGAGGACCTTCTGGTCGAGCGGCGAGAACTCGCCGAGCCGGCCGGCGTAGACGTTGGTCTTGGTCTGGGGGTAATAGGTGTAGCCGACCAGACGGGCGGCCTTCAGGCCGGCCAGGGCGAGCGTTCTGTTGAAGGCGTCGTCGAAGTAGCCGATGCCGTCGATGAGCTTGAGCCGGAGGGCCTGCTGGGCCGTGTAGACGCGGCCGTCGGCGATCGCCCGGAGGTCCGCGGCGGCGATCCTCTCCCGGCGGTTCCCTGAGACGGCTTTCAGGAAGTCCTCATAGTACTCGTCGATGATCGCCTGGAAGATCTTCCTCTCCTCGGCGGTCATGTCCCGGAAGGGTCCGCCCGAGTCCTTGGCCTCGCCCGACTTGATGACATTGACCTTGACGCCGACCTTGGCCATCAGGTCGGCGAAGTTGGGAAAGATGGAGATGACGCCGATGCTTCCGGTCAGGGTCGTTGGATGGGCGATGATGACGTCACAGGCCGACGCGATGTAATAGCCGCCCGAGGCGGCAATGCCCATCATCAGGCCGACGACGGGCTTGTGCGTCTTTTCCTTGAACCTCAGGACCTCGTGGTAAATGATGTCGCTCGCCGTGACCTCGCCGCCGGGCGTATCGAGCCGCAGGATGACGGCCTTCACCCGGGGGTCGAGGGCGGCCCGCTCGAGCCTTTCGTAGACGCGGGAAACGGCGTTCTTCTCCCTCGAGAAGAGTCCGGTGCCGGCGCTCTCCGAGATCACCCCCTCGATGTCGATCATCAGGACCTTTTCGGCCTCCGGGCCCGGCAGGAGGACGATCTCGGCAAGCTTCTCCTGCCCGAGGAAGTCGAGATGGATGTGGGGGGAACAGCCGGCCAGGGCCGCCACGATGACGAAAAGAGGGACGAGCGCTTTCTTCATGGGCCCTCCTCGGAACCACAGGTCGCTCCAATTATAGCAGAGCGGGCGCGATGCCAAAAGGCGCGCGTGGAGCGGGCATGCGGTCGCGGGAAGGACCGGCTCGCCCGGGTCCCGTCGGCCGGGCGGTTGACTCCGCCGGCGCGCGGTGCTATGAATTCCTTCTCCAAGGACGAGCGTGCGCGGAAAACCCCTCACCGTTGTCGGCCTCGACCTGGCCGGCGCCCCCGGCAGGCCGACGGGCTTCTGCTTCTTGCGCGGGCTCGACTCCGAAACGAGAGACCTCTTCTCGGACGCGGAGATCCTGGCCGCGGTCGCCGCCGCCGCTCCGGACCTCGTCGCCATCGACGCCCCGCTCCACCTGCCGCCCGGCCGGGCGTCCATCCACGAGCGGAACGACAGACATTACCGCCCCTGCGACCTCGAGCTGCGCCGGCGGAAGATCCCATTCTTCCCTATCACTCTCGGCCCCATGCGTGTCCTGACCGTGCGGGGGATGCGGCTGCGGGAAGAACTCGAACGCCGGGGCCACCGGACCGTCGAGATGTATCCCGGAGGCGCCCAGGATGTTTGGGGAATTCCGCGGGCCAGGCGCGACCGCAGGGGCCTCCGCCGCGGCCTGGGGCGGCTCGGGATCAGGGGTCTGCGGACGGACGCGTCGGACCACGAGCTCGACGCCGCCACCGGAGCGCTCGTCGGCCGGCTCTTCCTTCAGGGCCGGGCCGAGGTGCTCGGAGATTTCCGGACCGGGGCCATCCTCTTGCCGCGCCCCATGAGAAAGAGATAAGAGCGTGGAAGGGTGGGGTCAGTCGGGGGACTGGAACCGCTTGGCCCCCCGCTTGCCAGGCGGGCATATCATCTTGATGGCCTTGGCCAGGACCCGGAACTCGACGCGGTCGCGGTCCCCCAGGAATTCGCCGTTGTACTGGACGGGCAGCTCGCGGCCGGTGATGACCGCCCGTTTCGCCTTGAAATGCCGCTGCCGCCTCTGGTAGAAGCCGAAGTAGATCAAGGCTAGATACAAAATGTACTTTAAGGGGCCGAGCTCGAAGAGCGTGATGTCCAGGTAGCCGTCGTCCACCCTCGCCTTGGGGGCCATGTACAAGCTGTAGCCGAAATAATTCGTCTTGGCGACGACGAGGTCGAAGAATCTCGACCGGACGGTCTTGTGTTCGAAGGGGCCGTTGCGGTCGACGCCGTCGTAAAGCTCGATGACCTTTTCGTCGAGCCGCGTTCCGAAGAGCTTCCTTGCCGCCAGGGCGAATCCCCAGAATCCGGGGAGGGGGTTCTTGTATCTCTCTCCTGTGATGCGGGCCGTGGCTCCGACGCTGGCGAAATTGGAGATGCGGCCTTCGACGTCGATGACGTCGATGTCGCGGGGCACTCCCGCCGTCAACCGGTCGATGGCCCGGCGGGGGTTCTTGGGGATGCCGAAGGCCTTCCGGAAGGCGTTGCCGCTGCCGAAGGGGATGACCCCGAACTGGACGGTTTTGTTCCTCCCGGAATCGAAGATGCCTTGGAGCGTATCGGCGATCGTTCCGTCCCCGCCCATGGCCACGATGACCTCGGAGCTGTGGGAAGCGTCCCTCGCCCGCTCGACCGTCGTGCGCGCATCACCGACGACGTCGTGGATTTCGCCCGGGAGCTTTTTTTCAAGATAGGACCGGAGCTTCTTCCGCCGGAGCCACTTTGAGTTGGCCGCCCGGGGGTTGATGAGGAAGGTCACGTTACCGCGGCGGCGCTTTTCTTCCATGTTCCCGTCCGATTCAACACATTTTATAGCACGCACGCCGGCTTGTCAAAAAGTTGCCTGGGCCGTGCCGCTTGGATTAAAATGGGGGGCGCACTCATGAGCGACCTGGAGAGGACCGTCACCAGCAAGGGCCGGAGGTTCCTCCTCCGCGTCGAGACTTCACACGAGGCCTCGGATTACGGGAAATACGAGGGCATCCGGGACGAGATCTGGGGGTTCCCCGACGACCATCTGGCCGGGACGCGCAATATGATGTGCGAGAACTTCCTGGCGGAGGGCAGCAGCCTGTTCATCGGCGCCTTCGCCGGGGCCACGGGCGGCGATCCTGCGCCCGGGCCTCTCGTCGGGTTCTGCTACGGGTTCGTCGGGACCGTGGACAAGACGATCGGCTTCCGGGAGCCGGGGAACCTCCGCTTCTATTCCCAGTTCGCGGGCGTCCGCCGGGAGTTCCAGTCCTTCGGGTTGGGCATCCTGATGAAGGAATTCCAGCGCGACGTCATCCTCGGCCGCTTCGGGCTCGACACCGTCATCTGCACCTTCGACCCGCTGACGGGCGTCAACGCCCACCGGAACATCCACCACTTCGGCATGGAGGTCGTCGAATACCGGACGGCGACGTACGGCGAGTACGGCGGGCTCCTCAACCGGACCGACGTCCCCTCCGACCGGTTCCTTATGTCCTGGGATCTCAAGAAGACGCCGGCGCGGAGCGCTGCGCCGCCCGTCGAAGCGTGCGGCCGCGTCATGCGGGTCGAGACGCGCAGGGTCGCGGGACGGACATCCGCGCTTTCCCTCGAGGTCGTTCGCGACGCGGACCTCGACCTCGACGGCGACCGTCTCCTCGTCCGGATCCCGCGCGACTTCTACCTCATGCTCCAGGAGACGGATGTCGACGACCCCGATGTCCGCCGCATCCCCATCGACTGGCGGCACCACACGCGCCGCGTCTTTCTCGGCCTCTTCGACCGGGGCTACCGGGTCATCGACTTCCTGAAGACCGCCGGCCGCCCGCCCGCCAATTACTACCTGCTGGCCCGCAGCTAGACGCAGGGCCCCTCCTTCAGGGAGGGGAGTGTCCCCTCCGCCCGTGTCCATCTTTTCGAGGACGGGGCGGCGCTGGACGGGCGCCCTGCTTCTGGTATAATGCGGGCTTAATGACAGACAACGCGGTCCGCCGCGGAGCGGCCGTTCAAGGAGCGGACATGAACTACCGACGTCTCTTCTCCATCCTTCCGGCTTCGATCGTCCTCCTCGCCGCCTTTTCCGCCGCCAGCGGGGCCGATCGCACGGCGGCCGGCGTCGAGGCGCGAGCCCGGGCGCTCCATAAGAAGATCCTCACCGTGGACACTCACTGCGACACGGCCTTCAACCTCCTCCGGCCGAACTGGAAGATCGGCGACCGGCACGACCCGGCGAAACGGGAGAGCGGCAAGATCGATCTCCCCAGGATGAAGGAGGGCGGCCTCGACGCCGAGTTCTTCGCTGCCTTCGTCGGCCAGGGCCCGCGGACGCCCGAGGGCTACGCCAAGGCCAAGGACCTGGCCGTCCGGATCGTGGACGCGGTCCGCAAGATGACGGTCGATGACAGCACGATGATCGGGCTGGCGGTTTCACCGGCGGACGCCTACCGGCTCAAGCACGAGGGGAAGCTCGCCGCCTTCCTCGGCATGGAGAACGGCTACCCCATCGGCCAGGACCTCGGCCTCGTTAAGTTCTTCTATGACAAGGGCGTCCGGTACATCACACTCTGTCATACCTCCGACAACGATATCTGCGATTCCTCGACCGACCGCCAGCACACCGAGGACCGCGGCCTGAGCGAGTTCGGCCGCCGGGTCGTGGCCGAGTGCAACCGGCTGGGGATGATCGTCGATATCTCCCACGTCTCGGACAAGTCCTTTTACGACGTCCTCCAGGCGACCAAGGCGCCCGTCATCGCCTCGCACTCGAGCGCCCGGGCCGTCTGCGACAATCCGCGGAACCTTTCCGACGACATGCTCCGCGCCCTCAAGAAGAACGGTGGCGTTATCCAGATCTGCTTCCTCGGGAACTACGTCAGAAAGCCAGCCCCGAACCCGGGGCGGGAGGCCGCCCTCAAGGCCCTGGAGGCCAAGTACGGGAATTTCAGGGCCGTCCGCGATGACGCCGTTCGCGACCAGGCCATGGCCGACTACGCCGCCATCAATGAGAAATTCCCCGAGGACCGGCCGACGGTCAAGGACCTCGTCGACCACATCGACCACGTCCGCAAGACGATTGGTATCGACTACGTCGGCATCGGGACGGATTTCGATGGCGGTGGGGGGGTCATCGGCTGCGACGACGTGAGCGGCATGATCCACGTGACCGAGGAACTCATGCGCCGGGGCTACACGGATAAGGAGATCGCGAAGATCTGGGGCGGGAACTTCATGAGGGTCTTTAAGAAGGTCCAGGAACTCCGGGCGAAGTAGCTGGGTCATGTAAAGACCCTTTACGATCAGGGGCGGCTTTCGACTTTCCGCCGCCGGGCTCATCCCCCGGCCCGCCGCATCCGCCTTCGTTTCTCCCTGGCACGAACTTTGCACCCACTATTGTCCCTGGACGGAGGACGCGCCGGCCGCCGGCCTCTCCGGGGTGCAATTTTGCCGGTTTTTGGCTAAGATGAAGGCTGGTTCAATGCCGCATATCCGCCGCCTGGCCGCTCTTTCGCTCCTGGCCGCCGGCTTGGCCGCCGTCGCCTCAGGCGACTCCTCTGTCCAGGAGGGCCGGGGGATCCGACCCAGGGTCGGCGGGACACTCCTCGTCAAGGCCTATCAGGTCCCCTTCAACCCCGTCTTCGACCCTGCCGCGTCCTCCCACTATTTCATCGTCGAGCAGCTCTTCGACGGGCTGGTCAAGTTCGACAACAACTTCCTGGTCATCCCCAGTCTGGCCGAGTACTGGACGATCTCCGACGACGGCAAGCGGATCACTTTCTACCTAAGGAAGAACGTCAAGTTCCACGACGGCCGGGTCATGACGGCCGAGGACGTCAAGTACTCCCTCGAGCGGCTGGCCCAGAACCGGCCGGGGAACGTCTGCTGGCCGTACTTCGTTCCGCGTGTCCTGGGCGCCGAGGAATACTGGCAGGGGAAGGCCAAGGAGGTCAGCGGCTTCCGGGTCATCGACCCCGAGACCTTCGAAATCAAGTGGACGCGGCCATATGTCTCGAGCCTCGGCCTGAACCTGCTGGCCATGTACTACTGCAAGATCCTGCCCAAGGGCCTCGTCCAGGACCAGGGGAACAGCTTCTTCCAGCACCCGGTCGGAACGGGCCCGTTCAAGTTCGCCTACTGGATCCGGAGCCCGAAGTTCGGCCCGCCGGAGCTCGACATCCTGGGAGTCCGGCTCGAGCGCAACGCCCACTACTTCGGCAAAAAGCCCTACCTCGACGCCCTCGAGTATTCCCCCTATTTCCGGGACGACGATTTTGAGTCGGGGGAGGTCCATATCATTCCGGTGACCTCCGACAGTCTCCTCCACAAACGGTTCCAGATCCTTGAGAACACCTCGCTCCGCTCAGCCTCCCTGGCTCTGAGCTGTCACATCCCGCCGCTGGACCGGCCCGAGGTCCGCCGGGCCCTGGCTCTAGGCATCGACAAGCCCGCCCTGGCCGCGGCCGCCGCCACGCCGGCCTCGGTGCCGCAGGTGACGGAGAATTATATCCCGCCGCTCCTGCCCGGGTTCTTCCCCAGGGACGCCGGTCCGGGCTACGAGCCGGACAAGGCCCGCATGCTCCTGGCCCGGCTCCTTCCGGGGTCGGGCGGCCGCCTGACCCTGACCCTGGTTCTCCTCCTGCCCAAGAGGGAGGCCTATTTCAACCTGGCCCGGGAGCTCGAGCGGGAGCTCGGCACGCTGGGGGTCGCCCTCGACGTGAAATACATCAAGGCCGCCGAGGACATCCGGGCGGTCCGCGGCCCGTACCTGAAGTTCCTCGAATGGACGATGGACTTCCCGGACCCCGAGAACATCATCCTGCCGCTCTACGGCTCGCAGTCGCCGGCCAACCGGCTCAACGCCCATTACGCCAACCCGCGCCTCGACGCCCTGCTCGAGCAGTCCGAGGTCGAGACAAGCTGGGAGCAGCGGACGGGCCTTTTCCGGCAGATGGAGCGGATCCTCTTCGAGGACATGCCCGCGATCCCGCTTTACACGGAGCGCCTCCGCATCGCCCTGCTCCCGACCGTCCACGGCGCGAAGCTCCCGGCCTTGGGGTTCTTCTTCCTGGACACCAAGGAGATCTGGATCGAGAAAAGGAGCGGCTCCGGTGCGGGTTAACCTCTCGATCTCGAGGCGCCTCATCTTCTGGATCACCCTTCTCGTCTGCATCCTTATCGGCGCCGTCCTTGTCGTCATCGGGACGCAGGAGGTCGGGACGCTCAAACAGCAGGCCCGTAGACAGGCCCTCCTCATCGCCCAGAACATGAAACAGATGAACCTCCAGCTTCTCGGCCGGTATGACCGAGCCGGCGTCCAGGCCAACGTGGAGAGCCAGGTCACGGACCAGGTGCCGTACATTGTCTTCTACGACCGGTCGGGCCTGCCGTTCGTGGCCAACAAGGCCGTCGGGGCCCGGGCCGATATCGTGGGCAATAGCCATTTCGAGGAAGGCGTTCAGCCGGGCGCCCAGTTCATCGACGACATCCGGCGTGTCCTTCTTCAAGGCCGCTCCCTGAGGGTCGTCGAGGTCGAGATCCCAATCTTCCTGCCGGGGAGCGAGACGAAATGGGCCTCGGTCAAGATCGGCTGCTCGCTCGAGCCCATGTATTCCGACATCGGGAACGTCCGCGCCATCCTCCTCCTCATCGGTTTCGGCGGCCTCCTCCTCGGTGCCGCGGGGGCCGCCTTTCTGGCGACCCGGATCACCCGGCCCCTCCGGAAACTCGTCGAGGGGACGGTCCGGATCTCGAGGGGCGATTTCAGCCGCGCCATTGACATCCCGCCCGGGGACGAGATCGGCGACCTGGCCGGGAGCTTCAACGAGATGTCTGGGCGGCTCCTCGAGGCCCGGGAACGTATGGCCGAGGCCAACCGCCGGCTCATCCAGGCCGAGAAGCTGGCTTCGATCGGCCGGCTGGCCGCGACGATCGCGCACGAAATCCGAAACCCCCTGACGTCGGTCAAGCTCAACGTCCAGAAGGTGGCCGAGGACACGGGGCTCGACGGCGTCGAGCGGGAGCATATCGCGCTCTCCATGGAAGGCATCGGCCAGATCGAGCGGTTCATCAAGGAGCTTCTCAATTACACCCGCGTCGCGGAGCTCGCCCTGGACCGGTTCTCCCTCGAGCAGGTCCTCGAGGAGTCCCTCAAGATGCTTCGCGAGTCCCTGGGCCGCAGGGGGATCCGGATCGAGAAGAGCTTTGCGCCCGGACTGCCCCCGGTCCTCGTCGACGGCGATAAAATGCGGCAGGTCTTCCTCAACATCCTACGCAACGCCGAGGAAGCCCTGGACGCCGGCGGTTGCATCCGCGTGGCGATCGACACGGACGAGGAAGGCGGCCGCCGGAGCGTCCGGGTCCGGATCTCCGACGACGGGCCCGGGATCCGGGCCAAGGACCGGGACAACATCTTCGAGCCGTTCTTCACCACGAAGCCGGCCGGCTTCGGGCTGGGGCTGGCCAACGCCCGCAAGATCGTCGAGCAGCACGGCGGGACGATCCGGCTCGTCCCCGGGGACGGGCCCGGGACCTCATTCGTCATTCTCATCCCGTGCGAGGAGGGGACATGAAATCCATCCTGATCATCGAGGATGACGCCCTCGTCCGCAAGACCCTGACCTCCCAGCTCGCCAAGCGCGGCTTCGAGGTCGTCGCCGCCGAGACGGGGGAGGACGGCGTCCGGAGCTTCGCGGAGTCGTCCCCCGACCTGGTCCTGCTCGACGTCCGGCTGCCGGACATCGACGGGCTTGAGGTCCTGCGCCGGATCAGGGAGAAGAACCGGCGGGCCATCATCCTGGTCATGACGGCCTTCGACGACATGAGGACGACGGTCGAGGCCGTGAAGCTCGGCGCCTTCGAGTACCTCGTCAAGCCCCTCAATGCGGCCGAGCTCGAGCTCGTGATCGACAAGGCCTTCCAGGCCCGAGCGCTGGAGGAGAAGTTCAGCTTCCTCGTCGAGGAGAAGCGAAGGGAATACACGATCGACAACATCATCGGCCACTCACCCGGGATGCGGACGGTCTTCAAGATGATCGGCTCCGTGGCCAACACCCGGACCAACGTCCTCATCCAGGGCGAGAGCGGCACGGGCAAGGAGCTCGTCGCCAAGGCCATCCACTACAACAGCCCGTCCCGGGACGAGCCGTTCATCGTCATCAACTGCTCCGCCATCTCAGACACCCTGCTCGAGAGCGAGTTGTTCGGTCACGTCAAGGGCGCTTTCACCGACGCCGTCTCCGAGACCAGGGGCAAGTTCGAGATCGCCGGCAAGGGGACCCTCTTCCTCGACGAGGTCGGGGATGTTTCGCCAAACCTCCAGAGCAAGCTCCTCCGGGTCATCGAGACGCGGGACTTCATGAAGGTCGGCGGCGAGAAGATCCTCAAGACCGAAGCGCGGATCATCGCGGCCACGAACCAAAACCTCCTGGCCCTCATCGACAAGGGTCGGTTCCGGGAGGACCTCTATTACCGGCTCAAGGTCGTCGAGATCACCCTGCCGCCGCTCCGCGACAGGCGCGAGGACATCCCGGAGCTCGTCGCCTACCTCCTCGAAAAGATCGACCGCGACATCCGGAAGAACGTCCGCAAGGTTCCGCCGGAGGTCATGAAATACGTCACGGACCTCCCCTGGAGGGGCAACGTCCGGGAGCTCGAGAACGCCCTGACCCGGGCCGTCATCCTGGCCAAGGGTGACGTCGTCCTTAAGGAGAACCTGCCGCCCGACCCCGAGGAGAAGCTGCCCTTCCCCGGCGAGCTCGTGACGCTCGAGATGGTCGAGAAGAACTATATCCAGCACGTCCTCACCGCCGTCAAGGGCAGCAAGACGAGGGCCAGCCAGATCCTCCAGATCAGCCGCCCCACCTTGGACAAGAAGATCAAGGATTACGGCCTCGACGTGGGGGACGCGGGCTGAGGCCCGGGCGTGTAAACTCCCTTGCCCCCCTGTAAATAATCTTCGGGCCGTCCGTCGAAAAGCCCCTTCTTCCGCCTGGGCACCCAGCCGTCCTCGTTTGGCACAAAACGTGCACTTTTTCAGGTTGGGTGCCGAACGAGGACGGACATGACAGCCAAAACGATCGTGATCGTCGACGACGACGAGACCCTGCGCAAGACGTTCTCCCTGCTGCTCAAGGGGAAATACCGGGTTTTCGTGGTCGGCGACCCGGAAGAGGCCTTGGCCCGGCTGCGGCGGTCCAAGGTGGACCTCCTGATCGCCGACTACCGGCTGCCGAGCCTCAACGGCTTGGAGCTCATCCGCAGGCTGAGGGCCTCCGGTTTCGCGGGCGAGGCCATGCTCATCTCGGCCCATCCGGACGAGGTGAGGGTCGAGGAGATGAGCCATCTTGCCATCAGCCATTTCTTCGTCAAGCCGCTGGATCTCGAGCTCCTCAACGCGTCCATCGACCGCGTCCTTCAACCTAAGAAGCTGCTGGCGTCCGCTGTCTGAGCGCGGCGCTGTAAACGAAATTTACAGGATGCAAAGGATCCGGAGCGATGGCGGCCCGCTCTCCAGGCGGCGCAGGCCTTGGAACGCATGGCATAAAATATGCATTCTTGAATTGTGTGATGCGAACGGTGAGTGAGCTGATCCCTTTCCCGATACCCTTCCATAACCCTCCTTCTTTTTGTTCCGGAGCGAGGGGTGCCGCGGGGGCACCCCTCCTCTGCCTTCTTTCCCAGTGATTTTGGCGGACTTTTCCCGTCAAAGAAATTTGGAATCCTCGACGGACGGCCCGTTCGGGCGTCTCAGCTGTAGCTGGCGGGAGTGTCCGCTTGCTTGCCGGCGGGCTTTTTGGCCCAGAAGGTGCCGAAAATGGTCTCGCACCAGACGATCTCGCTGTGGACGAAGCCGGCCTCGCTCAGCCAATTCAGCCAGGCTTGGTGGCTGGCCGGAAAATACGCCGGCCGGTGGCGGAGCTGCCAGGCCTGGATGTCCTCGCGGCGCGCGCCCACGGACATGGCGTCCCTCTCCCAGCGCTTCCAGAGCACGTCCCCGGCATCCGACGAGCGGACGTCGAGCATGACGGAAAAGGCGAAGATCCCGCCAGGCTTAAGGGACCAAAAAGCGTTCCGGCAGACGGCTTCCTTGTCCTCCGCGGAGGGCAGGAAATGGAGGACGAGGTTGGAGAGGATGTAATCGTAAGCGGCCGGCCGCGAATACTGGGCGATCGTCCGCCGTTCGACATCCACCCAATCGGCCGCCTGACCGAGACGCTCCCGGCAGGCGAGGATCATCCCCGGCTCCTGGTCCACCGCCACGAGCCTCGCGTACGGCTTTTCCTCGACGAGGCGGGAGCTGAGGATGCCCGTCCGGCAGCCCAGGTCGAGGACCGGGGAGCGGTCGGACCCCATGAGAAGCATGGACTCGAGGAGCGATTCCAGGATCTCGGCCTGGTAGGGGACGAAATAGCGGATCTCCCTGTCGAACGCCTCCGGGTCGCGGAGGAACAGGGGGCGCCCGGGTTCGGGGCGATTCGGGACTTCGGACGAATCGAACATGACCTGATCCTTGGCGGTTCCTTAAACTGCCAAAGATTTAGTCGCCCGACCCGGCTCGAGTTTGGAATCCTGCCGATCCCGACGGCCATCGTTTTGCTATAATGGAAAGGTCGGCGGTCGGACGATGCGCATGACGGAGAAGGCCATTCTTGAGCGGGTCGAGTCGGGGCTGCGCGCCCCCCTCCCGGGGATCCCTGCTCAGCTCCTCATGGCGCCCGATCCCCGGCCGGGGCAGAAGGCCTATTTCGAGGTCGAAGGGACCGCCCTCAAGGCGGGAGTCCTCCTCCTTCTCTATGAGGAGGGCGGCGAGCTCCGCCTTCTCCTGACCCGGAGGACCGAGCGGGTCCTCCACCACCCGGGGCAGATCTCTTTTCCGGGAGGCGAGCAGCACCCGGGCGAGTCCGTCGAGGCCACGGCCCTGCGGGAGACCGAGGAGGAATTGGGGCTCGACCTCAGCGCGGTCCGCATCCTGGGCCGGCTGACCCCGCTCTACATCCCGTCCAGCAATTACTGCATGTACCCGACCGTCGCCCATCTTCCCGTCAGGCCTGTCTTTGCCCCTCAGGCCGACGAGGTTGCCGAGACGATCGAAGTCCCCGTCGCTCACCTCATGGAGCCGAAGAACCGCGGCAGGATGGACTGGACGATCGGCCCCCGCAAGGTCGACGCGCCCTTCTACGAATTCCTCGGCCACAAGATCTGGGGGGCGACGGCCATGGTCCTGGCCGAATTCCTGGCCGTCCTCGACAAGGCTTGATTGCCCCGCCGAAGGCCGATACAATACCCCCCGGGAAGAGAGATCGAGGTCAGGCCATGAAAGTACGCAAGCGCATCTTCAGCGGGATCCAGCCGAGCGGCACGATCCACATCGGGAACTACTTCGGCGCCATCGAGAACTGGGTCCGGCTGATGAACGACTACGACTGCTTCTTCGCCATCGTCGACTACCATGCCATCACCGTGAGCTACGCGCCCTCCCTCATGCAGCAGCGGATCTTCGACGCCGCCCTGGACAACATGGCCGCCGGACTCGACCCGGCCCGCTGCACGATCTTCATCCAGAGCCACGTGCCCGAGCACACCGAGCTCTGCTGGCTGCTCAACTGCGTCACGCCCATGGGCGAGCTCGGGCGCATGACGCAGTTCAAGGAGAAGTCCGAGCGGGAGCGGGAGAACGTCACCGCCGGCCTGCTCAATTATCCCATCCTCCAGGCGGCGGACATCCTCATCTACAAGGCCGAGGCCGTACCGGTCGGGGAGGACCAGGCTCAGCACCTGGAGTTCGCGCGGGAGGTTGCCCGGCGCTTCAACGGCCGCTTCGGCGATTATTTCCCGGAGCCGGCGACGCTCCTCGGCCGCGGGGCCAGGATCATGGGCATCGACGGCGAGTCCAAGATGAGCAAGTCCCTGAACAACGCCATCGGGGTCGCCGAAGCCCCCGAGGCCATCTGGGAGAAGCTCCGGCCGGCCAAGACCGACGAGGCGCGCAAGCGCCGCAGCGACCCGGGCAATCCCGACCGGTGCAACATCTTCAGTTATCACAAGCTGGTGACGCCGGAGGCGGAGATCCACGAGATCGTCAAGGGCTGCACGACGGCCGCGATCGGCTGCATCGACTGCAAGAAGGTCCTCTTCAAGAACCTCTGCAAGGTCCTCGATCCGATCCGCGAGAGACGCCGGGAGCTCGAGGCGGACCCCGAGTTCGTCCGGCAGTCCCTGAGCGAGGGGGCCCGGAAGGCCCGGGCCATCGCCCAGGAGACGGTCGCCGACGCCAAGAAGCTCATGGGCCTCGCCTAGGCAACCATTTCGGGGGCATTTTCGTCTTTTATTTTAAAGGTCGAATTCTGAGGAGGTTCGCATGATTAAGATGATGAAGTTGGTCGTCCTGACCGTCCTTGTCCTGCTTTTCGCCGGCATGTTCCTTCTGTCTGCGGCGGACTACCGGGAGGAATTCTCGAAGACCCTGCCCCTCAAGGCCGGAGACACCTTCTCCCTGGAGAACGTCAACGGGCGGGTCACGGTCGCGACATGGAAGGAAAACACGGTCGAGATCAAGGCCGTCAAGGTGGCCCGCGACAGCGAGAAAGACCTCAAGGACGTGGAGATCCGGGTCGAGGAGTCGGCCGGGAAGGTCGCGGTCAAGGCCATCTGGCCGAAGTTCCGGCTCCATTTCAACGTCAATGTCCTGTTCGACGTCAAGGTCCCGGAAGGGGTCATCTTGAAGAAGGTCGAGACCGTCAACGGCGATGTCGAGGCGTCCGGTGTGTTCGGCTCGGCCGAACTCGAGACGACCAACGGCTCCGTGACCGCGGACGGGGTCAAGGGGACACTGAACGTTTCGACGACGAACGGGGGCATCCGGGTCAGCCGTCAGGAAGGGAAGCTCAACGCCGAAACGACCAACGGCAGCATCCGGCTCGAGAAACTGGCCTTCAAAGACGGGATCCGGGCGGAGTCGACCAACGGTTCGATCACCGTGGCCATCGAATCCCCGGCCGAGGTCAATGCCAACCTCTTCGCGGAGACGACGAACGGCCATATCTCCGTGGACTTTCCCGTGACCCTGCAGAACCTCCGCCAGTCGCGGCGCAGGATCGAAGCCAAGATCGGGCAGGGCGGCCCGGAGATCTACCTCGAGACGACGAACGGCTCGATCACGATATCGAAATAGGTCAGACGGGTCCTCTTCCCTCAGACGATGCAGGACCGTCCCCTCTGACGGCCCGTCTCAGTCTTGCGGAGGAACGGCGCCGCCTGGGGCCTCGTCCCTCAGGTAGACGACCCCCGTCTGCCGGAGGAGCTTCTGGAACTCCTCCTCGGCGAGGTCGCTCCGGACCTCGGCCTCGACGTGCTTGCCGAAATAAAGCCGCTTGTTGATCCCCTCGATGAGGCTCGTGACCCGGAGATAGAGGGCGGCCGGCGGCTTGTCGGCGACGACCGTGACCTTGTCCTCCTTGACGATGACGGCCCGGACGTCCGGGAACGTCGCCATTTTCTGGGAGAACTTCTTGAGCATCTGCCGCTTCCGGTTCCTGGCCGAACGGTAGATGAGAAGGCCGATGACGGCCGGTCCGATGAGCGAACCCAAATTGACGCGGACGATGAGCAGGGCGACACTGACGACGAGGGCCGCGGCCGCGAGCACCAGGCCCTTGTTACCGTAGGGGACGGACGACACGAGCCGCTCCGCCCAGGCCTTGAGCCGCTCCCCCGGCGGAAGCGAGCGGCGGGTGCCGGTCTCGAGGTCCTGCTCCAGCCGCTTGAGGTCGGCCGCCAGGGCCCGGGCATTCGGGTAGCGGTCCTCGGGTTTTTTCCGCAGGCAGCGGGAGACGATCCGGTGGACGTGGGGCGGAAGGTTCCTCCGGATGACGGTCACCGGCCGCGCCTCCTCGTAGGCGATGGCATGCATCGTGTCGAGGGGCGTCTCACCCTTGAAGGGCAGCTCCCCGGTCGCCATTTCGTAGAGGACGATGCCGAGCGAGAAGATGTCGCTCCGCGGGTCCAGGTCCTGGCCGCGGGCCTGCTCCGGGCTCATGTAGCTGATCGTGCCCATGACGGCGCCGGGCATCGTCTGCCCATGGCCCCTGGTCAACGTCCGGTCGGGCAGGCCGGACGTGCCGGGAGCTTCCGTGGCCGGCTCGAGGAGCTTGGCCAGTCCGAAGTCGAGGAGCTTGGCGTGGCCGTCCTTGGTCACCATGATGTTGTCGGACTTGATATCCCGGTGAAGGATGCCCGCTTCGTGGGCCTTGGCCAGGCCCTCGGCGATCTGGCGGGCGATCTCGACGGCCCCCAGGATGTCGAGCTCGCCCTCGGCGATGAGACGGCTTACGGTCTTGCCGTCGATATACTCCATGGCAATGAAGATGCCGCCTTCGGCCTCGTCGATGTCGTAGACCTGGGCGATGGCGGGGTGGGTCAGGGCCGCGGCCGACTGCGCCTCCCGGAGGAAGCGGGTCCGGCGGTCCGGGTTGGCGACGACGTTCGGGGCCAGCATCTTCAGGGCCACGGGCCGCTGGAGCCGGACGTCGACCGCCTTGTAGACGACCCCCATGCCTCCCTTGCCGAGCAGGGATTCGATTTTGTAATGCTTGAGGACCTTTCCGATCATGGGCGCCGCACGAGAGCTATCGTCTTCCACTTTTTCCCATAAATAACACAGCCCATCCTCCCGGTCAACCGGTCCCCGGGACGTCCGGGCCGCGGGCGTTCACTTCGAGGTGATGAGGTTTCGCCTCCGCAGCTCCTCGAGCCCCTTCTCCCAAGGGCCGGCGTCCGCCCAGAGGTAATAAGAAAAGTAGCGGACCGTCTTCTGGAAGATGGGGACCCAGGGCTGGAACTCGGCATAGTAGTGATGGGACTCGCCGTTCGAAGGGTGGTTCATCCACATGTGGAGAAACTCCGGCTCGGACACCGGGAAGGCGCCGACGAAGGAGACGTCCTCGACCGTGTCGCGGCCGGCGTTCCAGCCCTCCCTGAGGAAGAACGCCTGGCCGAAATACTCCTCCGGCCGCATCCGGACCTCGCGTTTCCCCTGGATCGAGGGGACGACGAAGACGTCCTCCGTCCAGTGCCTCTTGCCGAGTTCGAGGATGGGCTGGGGACCGATCATGTTCAGCTCGGGGTTGCGGAATTCGAGGGCGAAGCGGACCTCGACGAGGGGCGAGTCCCCGTAGAGGGTGAAGGTCTTCTCGAGCCGGTTGCCGTAGTAATCGGCCTCCATCCTCACCTGGACGTACGGCCCTTCCCGGCGGACGATCTCCGCGTCATAGACCCGGTGCGTTTCGACCGAGGCTTGGCCGAGGAAATCCTCGAAGCCGCCGTAAGGGTAGAACCCGCGCTCGCGGAACGGCCGCTTGTCCGTATCCTCCTTCTCAGGCCAGAGCTTGAAGAGGACGTTATCGTTCCTCGACTTGACGAAGTCCTCGATGATGCGGGCGCCGGTCCGGAGCAAAGTCACCCGGACTTTGGCGTTCTCCATGCGGTACTCGTTGACCCCGTCGCCGTCGAGGTCGACCTCCGTGACCGTGGCCTTCCCGGAAGCCGGGCCGACACCGAGCTGGGTATCGTTCGCCATGCCGAGGGCCGAGACCTTGACCGTGTAGGAGCCGGCCTTGAGCGGCAGGCGGAAGGTCAGGGCCTCGTGCTCGCCCGGCTTGGCCCGCCCGGTCTGGACCGCTTCGAAGACGGGCCGTCCGGTCCCGCCCGCGGCATAGACCCTGACGGTCACGGGGTATTCCGGGCCGTTCGAGAAGTTGTGGACCGAAACGGGATAGATGACCTCGGGCTCCTGGCCGTAGAGCAGCCTGTGGACCGAAACGGCCGGCGGCAGGTCGAGAACGGCGAGGGTTCTTTTCCGGGCCGTGCCCCAGCGCATCTCGACGAGGATCGGGTTGGCCTTAGCCATGGCCGCGGCGGTGGGCTCGACAACGAAGCGGAACGTCCGCTCGGACCGGGCCGGGAGCTTGGCGTCGACGAGCCTCGTTCCGGCCCTGAGTTCCGGCGCCGGGCGGACCTCGAGCTTCGCGTCGAGTGCGGAATCGGCCAGGTTAGCCGCCCGGACGACGAGCTCCCGTCCCTCGACCTCAGCCTCGAGCCGGACCCTGTCGCCGAAATGGTCCTCGAGGAAGGTGCGGTCGAGGAGGAGCATTTGGAGGGCGTTGCGGAAGACGGCGGGCCCCATCATCCGCCCCTGCGGCAGCACGCCCACGGCCCGCCGCTCGAGGAGCGCTTCCCACATCCTTTCCCTGGTCATGGCGCTGCCCGCCTTCGTGAAGAGGACCATGCAGGCCGGCGCGTCCTCGCGGACCATGCCGGTCTGAAGGACGAAGGGGACGTTCTCCTCGTCGATCTGCTTCTTGTTGCCGTCGACGGCGATGTAGCCGTCATACTTGAATTTGTCGCAGTCCGGGCCGTAGACCGGCCGGAAGATCCGGCCCCCCCTGTCCTTGACGTACTTGATCCATTCCTCCTCGGTCGGCATGTCCTGGATCTTGAGGCCGTCCCAGTTCCGGAGGCCGTAGGCGACCGTGCCCAGGCTGTGCGTGGCCTTGCCGGTCCCGACGTCGGTGACGACGTCGAGGCCCACTTTGGAGAGCCAGGCCGGGAGCTCGCCCTGCATCAGGTAGTCCATGTAGCCGCTGAACGTGAACCAGTCGTTGCCTTGGCCGAGGCCGCGGCCGATGACCTCGAGGGGATGCCCGGGGAAGGCGGTAACGCTGTGGAGGAGTGTTCCTGTGCCGAACCAGCCGCGGTGAAGGTCATAGCGCCCGAGGACCTCGCGGAGGTCCGCCAGGAGCCCGCGGAGCCGGCGGCGGCCCTCGGCCGAGTCCGTGACGACGGCGAACAGCCGGCGCTCTCCGCTCGCCAAGGGAAACGCCTGGACATCCTCGAAGCCCCGGGCGTTCAGCTGGTGGCTGCGGAGGGCGTTCCGGGCTGCGGCGAGGTCCGGGACGAAAGCCAGCAGCCGCCGGCCGAGGCTCGTTCCGGGTTTTGCCCAGACGAGCGCGTCTGCGCGGGCGAGGGCCTTTTCGAGGGCCGCCTCGTCCGGGTCTTCAAGCTCCCGGACCGGCCCCTTGAGCCAGGATGCGAGGAAGCCTTCGGCGAGAGAAAGTCCGGGCACACCCAACTCCTCGGCGATGTCCACTTTGCACTGGGCGATCGACCGGGCGACATCCGGCTGGCTGATGAGGTAGAGATTGCCGTATTGTGACCACGTCCAATAGATGCTGTGCCAGTAGTTCGTGTAGCCGTTGAACTGGGCGGCCGCCGTGACGGCGGGGAGAGGGGCCGCGGCGCCCGCGAACCGGAACCGGTCGAGGCCCTCGGCCGCGGCGGCCGCAGGCCGCGCGAAAAGCATTCCCGCAGTCAGGATGAGGAAGAGCGGGATCTTCCGGGACGTCAGGCTCATCGCGTCGCTCCTTTGCCGGGATTCTGCTCAGTCGAGCCGGCTCCATTATAGCGGCGGGCGGCATTGCGCGAAAGCCCGAGTTGACTCCGGGCCGCCGAATTGCTATCCTGCGCTTAAGCGGCAGGAGGGGAAGATGGAAGGCGGTCCGACCAGAACTCTCAAGGCCGAAACCTCAAGGATTCGCCCCGGTCAGATCCTGGCCGGAAAATACCGTATCGTGAAGGAGATCGGGCGGGGCGGCATGGGGGTCGTTTATGAGGCCGAGGACCTCGGACTGAAGCGCACGGTCGCCCTCAAGTTCCTTCCTCCAGGCCTGACCGCAGACCCGGAATCCCGCGAGCGTTTCATGCATGAGGCCCAGGCCGCGTCGGGCCTCGACCATCCGAACATCTGCACCATCCACGAGATCGGCGAGGCCGAGGCCGGCGGGATGTACATCGCCATGGCCTGCTACAAGGGGGAGAGCCTCAAGGAGAAGATCCGTCACGGCCCCCTGTCCCCGTTGGCAACGATCGGCCTCGGCCTGCAGGTTGCCGAGGGCCTGGCCCAGGCGCATGAACAGGGCATCGTCCATCGCGACGTCAAGCCGGGGAACATCATGGTCACCGAGGACGACGTCGCCAAGATCCTCGATTTCGGCCTGGCCAAGCTCTCCGGAGAGGCCCGGCTGACCCTCTCGGGTACGACCCTGGGAACGGTGGCCTATATGTCGCCCGAGCAGGCCCGGGGCGAGGAGGTCGACGGGCGGACGGACGTCTGGTCCCTGGGCGTTGTCCTGTACGAGATGGCGACCGGGGAGCTCCCCTTCGGCCGGGACAGCGACCGGGCCATCCTGCACGCGATCCTCAACGAGCCGCCGCGTCCCGTCAAGGCCCTGCCGCCGGGGTACCCAGCAGAGTTCGCTGGCGTCATCAGCCGCGCTCTGGCAAAGGACCCGGCGAGGAGGTACGGCTCGGCCCGGGAGATGGCCAAGGCGCTCGGCGACCTCAAGATGCGGATGAGCGCGCCGTCGTTCCCCCGCGCAGGGCGCCTGACGTTCGGACGGTCCCGCCGGAAGATCCTCGTCGCCGCCGGCACCATCGGTCTGGCCACCGTGGCCGTCGCTGTCTGGCTCCTCACCCGGCCCAGCCTGGCCTTCGAGAGCCGGGACAAGCTCATGGTGGCCGACGCCGAGAACCTGACCGGCGACAAAGTGTTCGACCTGGCCCTGCGCACGGCCATCGAGGCCGGCCTCCAGCAGTCGCCGTACGCCTCGATCTTCGACAAGGGACAGATCGCGGAGACCCTCCGCCTCATGAGAGTGGATCCCTCGGCCCGGGTCGATGAGGCCATCGGTTGCGACATCTGCCGGTTCGCCGGCGTCCGGGCCTTTATCCTGCCGCGCATCCTGGCCGCGGGCGACGCCTACGAGCTCGAGGCCATCCTCGTCGACCCGCTGAAGCGGCGCCAGGTCGATCGGATCCGCGTGACCGCCCGGGGCCGGGAGGCCGTCCTGCTCAAGGGCATCGACGAGCTGACCGGCAAGCTCCGCTCCCGACTCGGTGAATCGCTCAACTCGATCGAAAAGGCGGCTCGGCCCGTGGCCACGGTGACGACATCATCCTGGGAGGCGTTGAACTATTTCTCGCTGGCCCAGGCCAAGCGGAGCGACGGCCGGTTCAAGGAGGCCGTCGCGCTCTACGAGCTGGCCCTGGACAAGGACCCGAAGTTCGTGGCCGCGCGGGGCGAGGAGGCCCTTCTCCTGATTCAGTTCATGGGCGAGAAGGCGAAGGGCCGGGCCCTGCTGAGCCAGGCCCTCCAGGACGGCGTGAGCCAGAAGCTGCCCGAACGGGACCTTTTGCCGCTCAAGGCCCTTTGCCGGCAGTTCGTCGACGGCGATCTCGAGGGCGCCCTGGCCGAATACAAGACGATCATGGAGCTCTTCCCGGACCTCATGCCGCCGTACAACAACTCCGGCCGGATCCTCCAAGCCCTCGGCCGTCCTGACGAAGCGGCGGTCCTGTTCGAGGCGGCCTCAAAACGCGCCCCCCGAAACTCCATCCCGCTGCAGAACCTCTGGTTCCTCCACATGAACTACAGGAAAGACGCCCCGGCGGCAGAGGCGGCCGCACGGCGACTGATCGAGCTCGCTCCTTCGTTGGCGAATTCCCATAGCTATCTCGGTTACAGTCTCGCCGTCCAGGAAAAGTTCGGAGAGGCCGAGAGAGAGTTGCGGAAAGCACTGGAGATTGAGCCCGACCACGCCTACGCCCTGCCCAACCTCGGCCACGTCCTCTTTGCCGAGGGCAAAGCGCTCGAGGCCGTTCCTTATTATCGGAGGGTCGTCACGCTTGACAAGGAGAGGAAGTCGGAAGGGACCATCGTCTGGGATTCCCTCGGCCTGGCCCTGACCCAGCGGGAGGCCGGGCAGGCGGCGGAAGCCGGGGAGACCCTCCGCGAAGTCCGCGCCCGTCTGGAGAAGGCGACGAGCGGACCGGCGCCCGACCCCGCGGACTGGATCGCGCTCGGCGCGCTCGAGGCCATCGCCGGCGAGCGGGCCCCGGCCGAGGCCTGCTTGAAGAAGGTCCGGCCGGCCGAGCTCAAGGACGCCAACGCGCTGTGGGACCTGGCCGAGCTCTATGCCCTTCTGGGGAAGCCGGGGCCCGCCGTCGAGGCCCTTAAGAAGTCCCTGGCCGCGGGAGCTTCCGACCCCTTCTTCGCGGTCATCCTGCCGGAGCTCCGATCGATCAGCAAGGACCCGGAGTTCCGGGCGCTCTTCAAGCTCGGGAAATAGAACGCCCGGGCGCGCTCCCCGCCTCACCTCTCCGTCTTCGCCCGGAAGCCCCCGGCTAATGGACTCTTGTCTGGCTCGTGAACTTGACGCGGATGACGAGGATCTCCGAGGCCCCGGCCGTCCGGACCGGAGGTCCCCAGAGCTGGACGCCGCTCGTCACGAAGAAATCCGTCCGTCCCTTTTTCAGGTGGCCCCAGCTGAGCTCATATTCGCGGGCCGTGATCCAGTTGATCGGAAAAAGCTGTCCGTCATGCGTATGGCCCGAAAGCTGGATATCAACATCCGTCCGGCTGACGGCCTCGAGGTCGGTCGGCCGATGGTCGAGGAGGACGACCGGTAGGTCCTGCCGGACATCTTTCAGGAGGTCGGCGACGGGCTTCCGGTTCCGCGAGCGGGCGTCCTTGCGGCCGACGAGGTAGAAGGCCCCGTCGACCTTGACCACGGCATCCTCGAGCAGCCGGATGCCGGCCCGCTCGGAGAATTCTTTCCCGCCGCCGCGGTAGCCCTCGTGATTCCCCGGGACGGCGTAGACGCCATGGACCGCATGAAGCCGCCGGAACTCCCGCGCGAACAGGGTCGTATCCTCGTCCCGCCGGTCTCCCTCCAGGATGTCCCCGCCGATGAGGACGATATCGGGATCGAGGGCGTTGACCTTAGCCACGAACTTCTCCATGAAACCGCGGTCGGTGAGAGCGCCGAGGTGGAAATCGGAGGCGAAAACGATCTTCAAGCCAGCGACGGCGGACTCCCTGCGCGGGACGTCGACCGAATATTCCTTGATCCGGAGCCAATGGAAATTCAGGATGCCGGCCGCGACGATCAGGACAGGGACGCCGAGCGCCAGGCCAAGGCGGATGAGCCGGAACCGGGAGCCGCGGACGCTTTCCCGGGAGACGAGTTTGAGAAGACGGCCGCCGCCGATGATGATGTCCGACAGGACGACGGTCAGGACGAGGTACATCAGGTAGGGAAGGGCATCGTATCCGATAGTCATAAGGGCTTTCGACGCGTGGCCACCCGCGCGGTGCGAGAGGCTTTCCGCGACCGGAAAGGCAGCGAGAAGAACGAGGAAGGCCCCGGCAAAGGCGACCCTCGACGCCGGGCGCCGGAAGAGGGACAGGATGCGAATGAAGCTGTAGACGATGAGGGGCGAGAGGAGGAGGATTTCGTTGAGCAGGAACATGTCTTCGAGCCCCGGGTGAACAGACGCTGCGGACGCCCGCACACCACTAAGGCCTGTATTATATCCGTCGCCCGGGGATGCCGCAAAGCGGAATGAGCCGCCCGGCGGCGGCCGCCGGGAGCCGCCGCCAACGCGCCCTTGAAAGCCTCCGGGCAAGGGCCTATAATGGCCTCCTTTATTCTGCGCCATCGAAAGCAGGGAACATGAGCAGGATCTGCGAACCCCGGGAATTCCAGGACGCCGTCAAGTCGGGCGACGGCGTTTTCGTCCTCTTTTATGCCGATTGGTGCCCGTTCTCGCGGGCCTTCCTCCCGGTCTTCGAGAAGCACGCGGTCGGCCGGGACAAGGATTTCATCCGCGTCCTCCTCGACGGCAACGAAAACCTCTTCGACGAGCATGACATCGAGGTCTACCCGACGGTGCTATTCTTCAAGTCCGGCCAGGTCTCCAAGCGTCTCGACGGAAAGCACCTCTCGGGGCTGCGGGAAAAGCAGTTCACAGACCTCATCGCCTCGTGCAACAAGGCCAGGAACTGAGGCGGGAGGTTAGGCCTCTTCGACGACCTTCCAGCCGATGGCCTCGGCCAGAGCGTGGACCGGGTCCTTGAGGTCGCCGAAAAACGTGACCCGGTGCCAGCCCCACTTATCCCACATCGTGAAGAGTCTTTCGAACTCCCCGATCGGCTCGACGACGAGCTTCGTCCGGCAGGCCCGGTCGTTTGGATCGTTGCCGACGGCCTTGCCCCGGTGGAAGAGGATCTCTTTGCGCTCCTCCGACAGCTGGACGCTCGTCGTCATGTATCCTGCCGGCATGATCGAGCGCACCGACGCCCCCTTCCGGTCCTCGGAATGGGTCAGAATCTCGAACGGATTGAGCGGCCCGCGCGGGCCAAAGACCCTGTTCGAAGCCACGCAGTGGGCGTAGATGATATGGCGCTCCGAGGTGTCGAGTACGGGGTCGGAGATGTAGCCCGGACGGCCGTTGGCCATGATCCCGAAGGCGGTCATGGCCGCGGCCGAGGTCACGTCGCACTCGCATCCGCCGACCAGGCCCTCGTTGTTGAGCTCGTGGAACCCGAGGCAGGGGTACGCGTGGATATGCCCGCCGTAGAACCCCCCCAAGCAGTTGACCGTGATGCCGTGGGCGCCGCGCTTCTTGAGGACGTCTTTCATGCCCAGGTACATCGCCGCCGAGTTGGCCAGCTCGTCGTGGCTTACGCCGTCGACGACGGCGGCCGTCTTTTCCCAGCGGTCGGCGATCGTCCGCGCCTCGTCCTTGTCCGCGGCGGCCCAGGCCTGGTTGACCTCGGCGAATGGGATCTGGATGACGGGGACGCCCATGACCGAGGTCGCCGGGCCCGCCTTGTCATCGCGGACGGCGAGGAGCGTCGCCCCCTTGATCAGGCGGAGCGTCTCGGCCGTCGGCAGGACCTCGAGCCGGTCGGGCTTGCCGCTCGTCTCCCAGGGCCCGGGCGTGCGCGCGATCCGGCTTTCGGCCGTGGCCGCGGCGAAATCGAACGCGGGGCCGGCGGTCTTGGCCCGCTCGAAAGAGCGGACGGCATCGAAGAGGTCGCCGGTCTTCGGTGAGGAAACGAAGCCCACGTTGCGAGCTCCCGAGCGGAGGAAGGCCGCGGTGTAGACGAGGAAGCCGCCGCTCCCCGCGTACGGATAATCGACGTAGAGAACGGGCTTGCCCGAGGCGGCCACGGTCTGGACGACCCGGTTCCAGCAGTTCATCTGGAAGACAATGTAGCCGTCGACCGGCGCCGACTTGTCGTCGTCGAGGACCTTCTGAGCGTCTTCCGGCCCAGTGGCCAGGGTCGGGACGAAGGTCGTCCCGGGAAAGCGGCCGGCGAGCTCGGCGTTGAACGTCTCCATGACCGGCCGGAAATCGAAGCCGATGTTGGGCCAGTCTGGCCTATCCTGGACCGGGGCATGAAGGGAGTAGAGGACCCGCAGCCGCAGCTTGCCGTTGGCGGCCTCCGCGGGGGCCGCCGCCTTCAGCCAGGACGGAGCCCCGACGAGGCCGGCCGCGCCGGCGCAAACAGCGCAATCGCCGAGGAATCGCCGCCGGCTCATTCCGTGTAAGGCACAGCCCGTGGATCCTGTCCGCCCGCGGCGTCTTTGTTCTTGCATGCCTCCTCCTTCCGGGGCGGCCCAAACCGCCCTTTGTTCTGAACGATATCGCCCGGGGCCGTCGTTTGTCAAGCACGGGCCACCATCGGGGTTCAACCGGCCTTTTCCCTCGTCACCCTCGATCGCCCGGGATCCCCTGGACGAGTGTTGATGAGGTTGAGGGAAGGTTTGACCTCGTCTCCACATATCGCGTAGACTGACGCCATCCGAAAAACGGAGGGATGCCGTGAAAAGGATCGCTATCCTGACACTCGTCTGCGTGGCCCTGGCCGGCTTCGTTCGGGGCCAGGGGACACCGTCGCCCGAAGGCGAGATCCGGGCCGTCCTCGAGCACCAACAGGCCGCCTGGAACAAAGGCGACGTCGGAGGCTTTATGGCCTACTACTGGAGGTCCGACGACTTGACCTTCCAGTCGGGGGACAGCCGGACCCACGGCTGGAACGATGTCCTCGCCAGGTACAAGAAGAACTATCCGCCCGACAAGATGGGACGCCTCGAATTTACAGACCTCGTCGTTCACGTCCTCGCCCGGGACGCGGCCTTCGTCCTCGGCCGCTTCCGGCTCGACCAGGGCGGGACGCTCAAGGAGGGGGTCTTCACCCTCATCTTCAGGCGCACGGGCGGGGACTGGCGGATCGTCCACGACCACACGTCTTCGAAATAGCCGCCCGGGCCCGGGGAGCCGGTTCCTTTCTTGATAAATCCGGCCGATTAGGGAATAATCAGGGCGGCTCAAGAGCCTCTTTGGCTACGATCCGATGAGCGAGGTCTAAGGTGAAACATCCCACGCGTTGCGCTGTTCTCTCTTGGCTCATTTCGGCGGCCCTCATCGCTTCCGCTTGCGCACCCGCGCCCTTCGCCGTCCCGCAGCGGCCCCGGCCGCTCTGGTTCGGCTTCCACGCCATGGTCGAGAGCCCGGCCGATGCCGAGGGCCTCATCTCCGAGATCCCCGCCCTGGCCAGGCTCGGTGTCAACCTGATCGTGGCCGAGATCGATTACAATTACGAGTATGTCTCCCATCCGGAGCTCCGGACCGATACCGCGGTCTCGAAGGAAACGGTCAAGCGGATCCTCGGCCTCTGCCGGGAGCACGGGATCCGCCTCGTCCCCGAATTCCAGAGCCTCGGTCACCAGTCCTGGAACGCGAAGACGTACCCGCTCCTTGCGAAGTACCCGCAGTTCGACGAATCGCCGGGGAAATACCCGGGGAACAAGGGGACAGAACCGATGGGGAACGACTTCTACTGCCGGAGCTGGTGCCCGCTCCACCCGGATCTCGATCCCATCATCTTCGCCCTCTACGACGAGCTCATCGACGTCTTCGAGGCGGACGCGCTCCACGTCGGAATGGACGAGGTCTTCGTCATCGGCGACGACGCCTGCCCGCGCTGCCGGGGGAAATCGCCCGCCCAGCTTTTCGCCACGGCCGTCAACGACGCCTACGGGCACATCGTCAAGGCGCGCGGCAAAGAGATGATGATGTGGGCCGACCGGCTCATCGATGGCACGGAGACCGGCTACGGCATGTGGGAAGCGTCCAAGAACGAGACCTATCCGGCCATCGATCTCATCCCCAAGGACATCATCATCTGCGACTGGCATTACGAGCGGACCTACGAAAACATGAGGAAGTACGGGTTCCCTTCCGTCCGGCTTTTCCTTGAGAAGGGCTTCCGCGTCCTGCCGACGAGTTTCCGGGACCCGAAGGCCGTGAAGAGCCTGATCGATGTGTCGCTCGCGTCGGGCTCAGACCGGATGCTGGGCCATCTCTGCACGGTTTGGAAGGGGCTTGAAGCAGGCCAAACGGCCCGGCTTCCCGCCCTGAAGGCTGCGAGCAAGAGGCTCGCCGGGACGAAGACCGGGCCGCCGGCCCGGTGAGCCGAGGGATAGGATCGGCATGGCGGAAACGGACCCCGGAAAGCGGCCGCGCCGGCGGCTGAGGACGGCCCTCCTCATTGTCGAATCCGCCTTCGTCCTCGTCCTCCTCGTTGTCTGGCTGGCCACGCCGTCCGTCCGGCACAGCAAAAGCCTCTGGGTCCTGTTCTTCTTCTGTTTCCCCTCCCAGTTCGTCCTGGCCGCCCTGCCCCACGAGCCGGTGATCCTGTTCTTCGGCAAGTTCCATTCCGCCTGGGCCGTGGCCCTGACCGCCACGGCCGGGACGCTCATTACCGAGGTCATCAACTACTCGATCTTCGAGACGCTGTGCGACCTCAAGTCCTTCCAGCGGATCCGCCAGGGCCGCCTGATCGCCCGCTTCGTCTCCCTCTTCCGGAAGGCACCTTTCCTGACCCTCTGGATCGCAGGCCTGACGCCGGTGCCGTTCTACCCCTTCCGTTTTCTCGTGGCTCTGGCCAAGTATCCCATGCCTCTCTACGTCCTGGCCATCCTCCTCTCCCGCTTCCCGCGGTTCTTCCTCCTCGCGGCGCTCGGCCGGGCGTTCAACGTCCCGAACGGGCTGATCATCGGCCTGTTCCTGGTCCTGCTCCTGGCGGCCCTCGTGCCTTTCGTCCGGGACAGGCTCCGGCCGGGAGGAGCGGTCGACGGGGCCTTCCCTCCTTCGTGACGGAGGCGCAGTAAACCCCTCCGGTTTCGGCCCGAAGTGTGCTAGAATCGGCTCGGACGAGAGGGAGGTCCTCGCATGGAAACCGAAAAAAAGGCCGAACGCGTCATCCAGACGATCACCGGCCCCTGGGAGAAACGAGTCCTCCCCAAGATGGCCCGGGCTCTTCCTTCCTGGGTCACCCCGGACCACCTCACTGTCCTGGGCGTCGTGGCCGGCTTCGTCATCTTCGCCGGGCTTGTCCTCGTCCGCCACTCCCGCTGGTGGATCATGCTGAGCAACGCAGGCTTCGTCATCCATTGGTGGGCGGACAGTCTGGACGGAACGCTGGCCCGCGTCCGGCACCGGGAACGCGAACAGTACGGGTACTTCGTCGACCACGTCAGCGACGCGTTCACCACGATGCTCTTCGCGCTCGGCCTGGCCTTGTCCTCACTTGTCCACATCGGCGTCGGGATGTCCGTGGCCATCGGGTACCTCCTGATGAACGTCTACGCCCACGTCGAGGCCTACATCGACCGGGTTTTCCAGATCTCCTACGGGGGCCTCGGGCCGACCGAGGTCCGGATCATCTGCATGGCGATCACCACGACCGGGGCGTTCTGGAACCCCTTCATTGTGCGGGCCTTCCACGTCGACTTCAGGTTGACCGACGTCCTGGCCCTGGCCGTGGGGATCGGTCTCGTCACCGTGTTCATCGTCTCGTCCATCCGGACTGCCATCCGCCTCGACCGCCTCGACCGGGCCAAGTGGACGGAGTCCGGGTCCTGACGGGCCGCAAGCGGAACGCAGCCGTCCCGCGCGGGCGCGCGTTCCGGAATTCCTCGTGGAGGTCGTGACATGCGTCGCATCGTTACCACGTTCGGGGCCGTCCTTCTTCTGCTCGTCGCGTTCGAAGCCGGGGCTGGCGCCGCTCCCCGAAACCCCTCGCAGGGTCAGGCGCCGGCCGGGACCCACCCCTTTTCCGTTGAGGACATGCTGGCCATGGACCGGATCTCGGACAGCCGGGTTTCTCCCGACGGACAGGTGATCGCCTTCACCCTCCGCACGACCGACCTCGAGGCAAACCGCGGCCGGACCGACATCTGGCTCGTCGGCGCGGACGGCCGGAACCTCCGCCGGCTGACCTCGCATCCTGCGGCGGATTCGAGTGCCCGCTGGATGGCCGACGGCAAAGGCCTCTTCTTCCTGTCGACGCGCTCGGGATCAAGCCAAGTCTGGCGCATCCGCCTGGATGGGGGAGAGGCACAGCAGGTGACGGACCTCCCGCTCGACGTCGGGGCGCTCGTCGTCTCTCCGGACGGAAAGAGCCTGGCCGTCACCATGGAGGTCTTCCCCGGTCGGAGCGCCGCGGAGACGGCCAAGAAGCTCGAAGCCCTGGCCAAGGAGAAATCCACGGGGCGCATCTTCGACAAGCTCTTCGTCCGCCATTGGGACACCTGGAGCGACGGCAGGCGGTCGCATGTCTTCGTCGTGCCCGCCGCTGGCGGTGAAGCGAAGGACCTCATGCCGCAAATGGATGCTGACAGCCCCAGCAAGCCGTTCGGCGGGCCCGAGGAGATCGCCTTCACGCCGGACGGACGGGAGATCATCTTCACGGCCCGGGACGCGGGGCGCGAGGAGGCCTGGTCCACGAACTTTGACCTCTACGCCGTGCCGGTCGACGGCTCGCGGCCGCCCCAGTCGCTGACGGCAGCGAACAAGGCCTGGGACTCGACCCCCGTCTTCTCGCCGGACGGCAAGACGCTGGCCTATCTGGCCATGTCCCGCCCCGGCTACGAGGCCGACCGGTTCCGGATCGTCCTCCGGCCCTGGCCCGGCGCCGAGGGGGCGGGGCGCATCCTCACCGAGAGCTGGGACTTCTCGGTGTCGGCGATGGCCTGGTCGCCGGCCGGGACAAAGCTCCTCGTCACGGCCCCCGACAAATGGCAGACATCGCTCTTCGCCGTGGACGCGAAGTCCGGCCGAGCCGAGACGATCGTCGGTCCCGGAACGGTGGCCGGCTTCGAGGCGGCGGGGGACAGGATCTTTTTTGAGCGAAACAGCCTGAGGTCGCCGACGGAGATATACTCCGTGAAGAGCGACGGGAGCGGCGAACAGGCGGTCACGAGGATCAACGCGGCAAAGGTCGCCGCCGCCCGGATGGGCGATGTCGAGCAGTTCAGCTTCCGCGGCTGGAACAATGAGACCGTCTACGGCATCATCGTCAAGCCCATCGACTTCGACGCGGCGAAGAAATACCCGGTGGCGTTCCTCATCCACGGCGGCCCGCAGGGCTCGTTCGGCAACGATTTCCACTACCGCTGGAACCCCCAGGCTTACGCCGGGGCGGGGTACGCGGCCGTCATGGTCGATTTCCACGGCTCGACGGGCTACGGGCAGGCGTTCTGCGATTCGATCCGCGGCGATTGGGGGGGCAAACCGCTCGAGGATCTCAAGAAGGGCCTGGCCGCGGCCCTGAAAGAATATCCCTGGATGGACGGGGAGAGGGTCGGGGCCCTCGGCGCTTCCTACGGCGCCTACATGATCAACTGGATCGCCGGCAACTGGCCCGACCGCTTCAAGTGCCTGGTCAGCCACGACGGCAACCTCGACGAGCGCGCCGCTTACTTTGACACCGAGGAGCTATGGTTCCCGGAGTGGGACCACCTGGGCACTCCCTGGGACAACCCGCAGAGCTACGAGAAGCACAATCCCGTGAACTTCGTCAAGAACTGGAAGACCCCTATGCTCATCGTGCACGGGGGACAGGACTTCCGGATCGTCGATGCCCAGGGGCTGTCGAGCTTCACCGTCCTGCAGAGGCGCGGCATTCCCAGCCGGTTCCTGTATTTTCCCGACGAGAGCCACTGGGTCCTTAAGCCGGCCAATTCCGTCCTGTGGCATGAGACGGTCATTGCCTGGCTGGACCAGTGGGTCAAGGGAAAGCAGGGGCGTTAGAGGACGATTGAGGGATCCCTAGGAGCGGGGCGTGCCGGTCTGGGCGCCGGCCACTCCGCGGGGGGCGTTCTTCCGTTTCTTGTGCCGGCTCGAGCCGGGGTCGTGTCCAACGCCGGCCTCCCTCCCTCCGGCGGCGCCAGGCACCACGGAGGCCGAGATCCCGTTCCCCATGCCGTAGAGATGGCGGATCAGCGAGAGGATAGTCTGAGAAATGTTATGGAGGAACTCCACTCCGATCTCATAAACGTCGTCGGCGTCGTTCCTCTTGGTCCACTTGACCTCTCCGTCGACCTGGATCGTCTGGCAGGTCTTGGCCAGCTCGATGACGATCCGGATCGTGTCCCCCACGGCGAAGGGCCTGTCCGCGAACAGGCGTGTGCCGCCGAGGGAAAGGTCGTAGGTATAGGCGCTGACCCCGAGGCTGGTATGCGGTCCTTTGCGGCTGCCCGTGGAGCGGATGATAACGGTGTTCCGCTCCTCGATGCGCTTCTCTTTCCGCATGTTCACGAACGTGCTCTCCAAGGCTTCGGCTTCAGACCGGTATTCTCCCAGAGAGGGTGACCCCCGTCAATCCCCTCTAAGGGTGATATGGAGGAGGAGATCGTGCGGGTCACCGACCGCCTTCCGAGGTCCGCCTGCCCGCGTCCTGGCGCGAGTTTCGGACCTGTGGTATAATAGGCACGTTAAGGTTGGGAACTGCCCTCACTATTAACACCTGAATGAATAAAGGAAGGGGCCCAGGGGCCCTGATCGGTCGCTCACTCCTCTCCTTTATGACGTTCAACATCTTTACAGGAGGAAAGATTCGGGAGAGTTTTTCCATCGTCAAAAGGAGACGAAAATGAATATCTACGTAGGCAATCTAGCAAGTGGCGTCAACGAAACCGACCTGAGGGAGACCTTTCAGGCCTTCGGCGAAGTGACGACGACCTCGGTCATCAAGGACAAGTTCAGCGGCGAGTCCCGCGGTTTCGGGTTCGTCGAGATGCCGAACGGCGCGGAAGCCCAAAAGGCCATCTCCATGATCAACGGCAAGGATATGAAGGGCCGCACGGCCACGGTCAATGAGGCCAAACCCCGGACTGACAGGCCGAGGACCGGCGGCGGTTTCGGCAGCCGACGGTTCTAAGACCCGCGCGGAAGCCAGCAACAGAGTTTTTCGGCCCGGGCAGCCTTCCGGGTCCTGAGAAACGCTCTCACGGGGGCGGCTCGATGAGCCGCCCCTTTTTTTTTACAGGACGACTTTCTTTTTCCCCCACCGGAGTTTCATCGTCAGGACCCGGTCCGTAGAGAAGATCCGAGCGGCGATGACGACCAGAACGAGAAAGACGACGGCCATGTAGAGGATCCCATAGATAACCGCGGAGTAATGCCCGAGCATGATGTTCGGCGTGGCCAGGAAGGGATGGGAGAACGGGATGGCAAAGATGAGGAGCTTGGCCGGCAGCGGCAGCGACTGAACGTCGGCGAAGAAGGACAGGAGATAGGGGATGAGGATCATCAGCATCAAGGGCAGCATCAAGGTTTGGGCGCTCCGGAAGTCCTCGGCCAGGACCCCCAGGATCGTGGCCATGGCCAGGCCGCAGAGAATGGCGAAGAAGAGGGCGATGCCGAGGAGCAGATAGCCGCTGCCCGAGAGCGTCAGCCCGAGCTGCTTGATGACGCCGGTCATTGCGGCGCTGGCGCGGATGTCTCCCGTGATCCCTCCAAAATACGATTTCATGCCGATCATGTAGATGGCCGCCGACAGCAGGCCGACGATGCCGGCCGCGAGCATTTTCGTCGTCACGATGGACGTCCGGGGGATGGGGACCGTCAGCAGCGTTTCCAAGGTCTTGTTCTGCTTCTCCATGGCGATGGCCGAGATGACCATCTGGGAGGAATACATGATGATCATGAACAGGATGATCGGGATGATAAAGGACTGGGAGAAGACGAATCCCGAGATGGCCGAGGCCGAGCCTTCGGCCATTTTGTCCTTGACGATAATGTAATCCTTGCTCTTGATCGGGCTCTTGAGGACCTCCGGAGGGAAGTCGGGCACTTTTTTCTTGAGGACGTCGTTCGAGAGATAGTTGTTGGTCGCCGCGATAACCGCCCTGAGGATCTCGGACTTCCTCATGCCGCCCATGGAGAGACTCCGGATGAACGTGTAGGTCGAGATCTCCTTTGGCTCGAGGCGGTTGATCGATTCTCCGAATCCCTGGGGGATGACGAGGAGGATGTAGGTCTCACCCTTCTTGGCCTCCTGGACGGCCGTCTCAGCGTCCTTCGCCTGGCTCCATTCGACCTTGAAATTGGCCGTCTTCAGGCTGTCGGCGAGCCCCCGGGAGAGCGCCGACTGGTCCAGGTCCAGGACTGAGATATTCTGCGTAGCCGCGGCTTTCTTCATCTCTGACTTGGCCATGTTTCCGACGAAATAGAAGATGGCCATCATCATGACCAAGGATATGATGAGCTGCTTGTTGACGAGCTCCCGGATCTCCTTGAAGAGGAGGTTGGTGAATTTATTCATCTGACGGCACTCCTGAAGACGACTTCGAGGTTCGGCGCCTGATACTTATCCTTGAGTCCCTGGGACGTCCCCGCATCGAGGATCCGTCCCTTGTCGATGAGGGCCACCCGGTCGGACAGGAACTCGATCTCGAGCATATTGTGGGAGGAGAGGAGGACGGAGATCCCCTCCTTGGCGAATCTCTTGATGATCTCCCGGACCTCGAGCGAGTTGATGACGTCGAGGCCCGACGTCGGCTCGTCGAGGACGGCCATCGCCGGCCTGGTCATGAGGGCCCGCGCGAGGAGGAGCTTGCGGACCATGCCCTTGCTGTAGGTCCCGACCTTGTCCTTCAGGGCGCTCCCCAGTTCAGCGATGGCCTCGCCCCTGCGGATGATCTCGTCGGCCTTCTCGCCGGTATCCGCGTAGAAGTTGGCCATGAACTTGAGATAGTCCGTGCCCTTCATACTCCGGTACGCGCCGGCCTCTTCAGGCAGGTAGCTGATATTCTCCCGGATCTTTTCGGGCTCCTTCTTCAGGTCGTGCCCGAGGAAGGTCACCTTGCCGCCCGAGGGCGTGAGGAGCGTCGAAACGATCCGCAGCGTCGTCGTCTTGCCCGCGCCGTTGGGCCCGATGAGGGCGAAGATCTCTCCTCCCTGGACCTCGAAATCGATCCCGGTGAGAGCGACTTTCGTGCCGTAGGCTTTTTTGAGCCCTTCGACCTTGAGAACTGGGTTCATTCCGGCCTCCTTGTTCCGCACATTTTATCACAGGACCCGCCGCCGGTCATCTGCCGTCGGCGACTGGAATCATCCTCCAGCGTTCACTTCGTCGTTTTCGTGGCCAGGGGCTTGCTCGATTTCTCGAAGAACTCTCGCTGGAGCTCGGGCCCGACCTTGTCGCTCTTGACGGACTTGATCATCTCGACGAGCAGGCCGGACTCGAGGCTCAGGGCCAGCTCGCCCAGCTCCTTCGTCCCGAAGCTCCCGTCGCCCCGGTAATGGTTGGGCTGGCCGGCGTACCACCAGATACCGGTATAGGCGTGCTTCAGCGCGGCCAGGCGCTTCATGTCCGCGCCGCTCTCCAAGTTCGCCCGGTCGAGATGGACGAGGTCCGGCCGGTCGGCGAGCATCGTCGACGTCTCCTCCTCGCCGGCGTGGCCGTCGACGGTCGTCTTCCGGAGCTCCTTCAGCTGGTCTTCCATCGCCTGGTCGTCGGACGGGTTGAATAGGTACACGATATAATCCCGCTTCGCCGCGAGCTGGCACTGGCAGAAATAATGGAGGAACTCGTCATTCCCGCCGTGGCCGTTGACGATGATGATCTTCTTGATGCCGTTGCGGGCCAGCTCGTCGCAGGTCTCCTGGAGCAGGTCCATCTGGAGGCGCTCGCTGTACGCGACGGTCCCGGGCTGATGCCTGGCCTCGAAGATCTGGCCGAAATAGTATTCCGGGAAGACGATCGTGTACTCCTTGCGGGCCGCCCGGAGGGAGACCTCGCGGCAGTCGAGGAGGTCCGTGCCGAGCGGGAGGTGCGGGCCGTGCTTCTCGAGGATGCCGATCGGAATGATGCACGTCGACTCCGAGCGGACCACCGCCTGGGCGAAGTCCGGCGAGGTAAGCTCCTCCCAGCGGACCGGCAGGTCCCCGGCCGGCTTGGCCGCCTGCTGGGAATTCGAGAGCCCAGCCAGGCTGGTCAGGGCGGCGACGCCCAGGAGAACCGTGATCAGACGTTTCTGGCTTTTCATGACATGTCCCTCCCCGTCGTTCGTCGAGTTTGTCCCGGACGCATCGGGACGTTCGGGCTCCATCATTTATATAGCCGGCTGGGGAACGGAGTCAATGCCTCTAGGAAGGCCGGCGCTCCCGCCGAAGAGGACGGCCGGCGGACCGCTAGTTTTTCCGGGCGAGTGGCAGCGAGTAGCCGAGGCTCACGACCACGGCCCCCGTCTGGCTCTTGCCGCTCGTCTCGATATCCCTCTGGATGGTCGTCAGGCCCAGCTGGAAGTGGGCTTCGAGGATGAGGTCGCCCGGGCCCAGGGGGTACCTGACGCCGCCCCCGCCGGCCAGTCCGATGTTCGTGCTCTTGAGGCTGTCCTTTACGTTGGTCACGGCGTCGAAGGGCACGGGCGTGTCGATGACCGGCATGGTCCCGGCCTCGTCGAGGTAGATCAGGCTCGAGCCCTTGGTCACGGCTTTGGCGCGGACAAGGACGCCGACGTAAGGCCCGGCGTTGAGAAAGAAGCGGAGCTGGTGGCCGAAGGTGAAGCGGGCCATGACCGGGACCTCGATGTAATCGAGGATGGTCTCGTTGCGGAAGCTGGCGTAGAGTATGGTGCCCGGCGGCACGGGCAGGCCGGGCGGCAAGTCCATGGTGATGGGCTGCATTCCCTTTCGCAAACCGCCCTGGGAGGTGAAGTTGACTTCGGCGACGAGAGAGAAGAGGGGCGTGACCTTCTTTTCGAGGAACAGGCCGTAGAACGGTCCTTCGCGGGACGTGAAATTGCGGCTGTAGATGTCCGCCTGGCTCCCCCGGATGTCCGGGATGCTGAGGCCGCCGTGGACCCCGATGTTGACGTCGTTCCCCGCGACCAACCCGGCCGCCGCCAGAAGGATGCCCGTGAGGATCGCCAACGTGCGGATGGACGTGCGCATCATGTTTGACCTACTCTTTCGGTTCTCGGGGCCGAACCCCTCTTCTGGTTTTTCATGAAGTTATTAACCAAGATATCAACTTCCCGCCCGATGTCAAGCGCCCATCCCCGGAAGGCCCCGGGAGAAACCCCGGCCGCGGCCTCGCTCCTCCGTCAGCGCCCTCCCAGGCAGACGGCGTAGAGATACCACGCCGCGTGGGGCAGCCACTCCTCGGCCCATCGCCAGTCGTCGTCCTTGCCGGTTTGAGCGTAGTGCAGCCCGAAATCGATGTCCCTCTCATCCGCATAGCCGGCGGTGATGCCGTTGGGAATGCCGCCCGGGGCGTTCGTGTATTCGTAGGAGTCGAAGAACATGTAGGCGATGTTGTTCCGGCCCCTGCCGTGGAGCATGCACGCGTCGAAGGGGTTCAGGCCGAGGATCCAGTTGAGCTGGTCCTGGCCGAAGCCGCTGAGCTTTGCCCGGAAGCGCGCGTCCTGGTCGAAGAACCGAGCGGCCAGCCGGGCGGCCGCGGCCATCGAGCCGAGCCGGGCGTTCTCTCCCTGCCACCACGGCGCGGTCTCCGTGTCGTGCGGGAAGAAGAAACTCGTGCGGCGGGCGCCGCCCTTGCTCTGGACGAGCTGCCGGCTGTAGCCGAACGGGTTGATCACTTCGCCGGTCACGCCGAGCTCGAAGGCCAGGGATTTCTTGACCGCCTCGAGGACGCGGGCCCGGACCACATCGTCCGCGATGTCGAGATAGAGGAGCAGGCTGACCACGGGCAGTCCGGCGTCCACCGGATGGAAAAAGGGCCGGTCGCCGTCGTCGGCCCGCCAATAATCATGGAAGAGGCCGCTCGTGACGAGCCTCGCCACGAGGCCCGAGGCCCGCCTGTCTGCGGCGGCCTTGTAGACCGCCTTTTTTGTCGCCCGGAAGAGCTCGGTCGCGGCCGTGAGCGCGCAATATTCGTCGAGGATATTCTCCTTGCCGTCGTTCGTCAGCCGGAGATTGTTCTTCTCGAGGAAGGCGAAGGCGTCCTCGGCGGCCCTGAGATAGTCGGCGGCAGCGAAATCGCCCGAGACCTTTTCTGTCGCGGCCATGGCCAGCGCGGCGATGGACAGGCCCGCGCCCTCCCTGTAGGCCGCTTCGTAGGCGGCGTCGCCTGCGATCTTTTCCCGACCGTAGTCGCGGAACCTGTCCTTGGTCTCCGGCGTCAGAATGATGTGCCGGTCCGCCTTGGGGGAGATGAGCCGGTCCTCCGGCTTCTTTTCCGGACCCCGGCCCGAGACCGAGATGACGAAGGAGCCGGCCGGATCCTTGATGCGGACGAGGTAATCGGCCCCGAACAGGGCCTCGTCGAGGAGCCGCTTTTCGTACTGCTTGAAGTAGGGCTCGTTCCGACGCCGGAGCTCCCGCAGGGATTGGAACAAGCTCCAGGCCGTGAGCGAGATCTGCTGAGGATTGAAGTAGGTTGCGAAGGACAGGTGGGAGAGGTGCTTGCCGTAATCGCCGGTCGCGTCGAACCAGCCGCCGTGGACATCGACCGTGCCCGGCTTGCCCTCGAACTTCATCGTCCGGTCGGCCTTGTCCCACGGCCCGGACGAGCGCTGGCCCTTGAAGTAATAGATGACGTCCGACAGGGTGTTACGCTCGAGCGCATTCTTCTCCACGGAGACCGGATGGGACCGGACGGCCCCTTTGGGGGAGACGCATTCGATGACGTATGTTCCTTCCCCGGCGACGGCGCTCCAGTCGATCGTCCAGAAGTCCCAATTCTTCCATTTCTCGACCGGGCCGGCGTGACGGGGGAGGCCCGAGAGAACCTCCTTTCCGGTTTTCATGTCTATGACCGTGAACCGGCTGAAGGCTTCGCCCGGATGCCCTTCGATGACGGCGAGCTTAGGCCCCCCGGCTTCATAGCCGACCTGATTCGTCAGGACCTTAACCTCCTCCGCGGCTGCGGCCGAGGCGGCCAGCAGGAGCAAGGCGGCTAACAACACGGGGATATACTTCTTCATGGGAACTCCTCCCCTCCGGATGGAATGAGGACACTGGGAACAATCTACTTGCAACGGCGGCCGGACGCAAGCCCTGTCAGTCCCAGACGTGGGAGTACTTGGCGCCGTTGCCGGTGTTGAAGAGAATGACGGTCTCGCCGGCCCCGATCCAACCCTGCTTGCGAAGCTCAAGGAATGCCGCCAGGGTCGCTCCTCCCTCGGGCGCGGGCCAGATACCCTGGGTCCGCCCCATGAGATACGTGCCCTTCAGGATCTCGCCGTCGGACACTGCGACCGCCGTCCCGCCGCTTTCCCGCAAGGCCCTGAGGATCAGGAAATCGCCGACGGCGGCCGGGACGCGCAGCCCGTCGGCGATCGTCCGGGCGTTCGGCCAGGGCTCCGCGAACTCCTTCCCCTCCTGAAAGGCCTTGACTATGGGGGCGCACCCGTCGGATTGAACGGTGACCATGCGCGGCCGCTCGGGGCCGATCCAGCCGAGCTTTTCCATTTCGTCGAAGGCCTTCCACATCCCGACGAGCCCCGTCCCGCCGCCGGTCGGATAGACGATGACGTCGGGCAAGGTCCAGCCCATCTGCTCGGCCAGCTCGTAGCCCATCGTTTTCTTGCCTTCGAGGCGGTAGGGCTCCTTGAGGGTCGAAACGTCGAAGCGCCCGTGCTTCGCTACCCCTTCGCGGGCCGCTTTCCCGCAGTCGGTGATCAGGCCGTTGACCAAGGTCACCTGCGCGCCGAGGACCCGGCACTCGTTGATGAAGGGCCTGGGAACGTCCGCCGGCATGAAGACATGGGCTTCAATCCCGGCCAGGGCGGCGTAGGCGCTCATGGCGCAGCCCGCATTCCCCGCCGTCGGGATGGACACCGCGCCGACGCCGAGCTCCCAGGCGCGGGAGACGGCCACGGCCAGGCCCCGGGCCTTGAACGAACCCGTCGGGTTCAGGCCCTCGTCCTTGATGTAGAGGTTCTCGAACCCGATTTCGCCGCCCAGCCGCTTGGCATGGAAGAGCGGAGTGAAGCCCTCGCCCAGGCAGAGCTTGAATCCCAGGTCGCGGACAGGCAGCAGCTCGAGGTACCGCCACAAGGATGGCTCGCGGCGCGCGATCGAGGAACGGTCGACCGCGGCCCTGGCGGCCTCGAGATCGTAGCGGGCGAGCAGGGGCTTCTGACATTTCGGGCAGAGATTCCACAGCCGATCGGCTTCGAGCCGTTCGCCGCAGAGCCCGCATTCAAGATGGCTGAGAAAACTGGCACCATTCATCGGCTTATCCTTCGGTGGGACCGGTAGGTCGCAACGTCGGACATACCTTAGATCAACGTTTCCGCAAAAAGCAAATCGGCGGTCCAGGGGCTTTGCCTCCGGCCCTCACTCCTGTTAGGATAATGGGCGCGATTCCGCCTCTGTCGCCCTTCGGAGCCAGTCGCAGGACTTGCCCTCTTCGCTAAACCTTTGACTCGTCCGGAGCGTATCTAGGAGGGGACACCGCTCGAAGGAGATTTGATGAAAAAAACCGCCCTCCCGCTGCACCTTCCGGCTCTCGTCCTTTTTCTGCTGGCGGCCGCGCTCCCTGTCCTGCCGCAGACTGCGGCCGAACCCCGGTCCGAAAAGCAAAAAGTCGAGTCGCCGCGCTTCAACGTGACGAGGGCGGCGTCCAAGGTCATCGTCGACGGCGTCCTGGACGAAGGCGCCTGGGCCGCCGCCACCGTCATCCCGCTCCCCTTCGAGTGGCAGCCGGGCGACAACATCCCCGCCCCGGTCAAGACGGAATGCCTGGTGACGTACGACGTGCATAACCTTTATGTTGCCTTCCGTTGCTTCGACCCTGAGCCGCGCAAGATCCGGGCCCATCTCATGGACCGCGACGACTCCGACAAGCTGATCCTGGACGACCACATCAGCATCATGATCGATTCCTTCAACGACGAGCGCCGCGGCTTCCAGTTCCGGGCGAATCCCCTGGGCGTCCAGGCCGATGCGAATTTCAGCGAGTCCGAGGGCTATGAGGACTTTTCCTGGGATGCCATCTGGGACGCGGCCGGGAAGATCACGGAGTGGGGATACGCCCTCGAGATCGCCATCCCCCTCAACCAGCTCCGCTTCAAGAAAAGCGACGGCCCCCAGACCTGGGGCTTCAGCGCCGAGCGGTCCTGGCCGCGCGATGCCCGCCACCGGATGACCTCCCATGTCCGCTCGCGCAGCGTCGCCTGCATCATCTGCCAGTTCAACAAGCTGACCGGCTTCGAGGGCATCACCCCCAGCCAGAACGTCGAGCTCAATCCGACTCTGACCGGTCACCGTACGGACGCCATGGACATGGCGGAGTTCCCCGACGGGGCCTTGCAGATACGCGAGAAGAAACTCGACCCCGGCCTGACCGCGAAATGGGGGATCACGCCCAACCTCATTCTCAACGCCACGGCCAACCCCGATTTCTCCCAGGTCGAAGCCGACGTGGCCCAGCTCGAGGTCAACCGGCGCTTCGCCCTTTTCTATCCCGAAAAACGCCCCTTCTTCCTCGAAGGCGCCGACTTCTTTCTGACCCCCATCCAGGCCGTCTTCACCCGGACCGTGGCCGACCCCGCCTGGGGCGCGAAAATGACGGGGAAGATTGGGCGAACGGCGGTCGGCTTCTTCACCGCAGAGGACGAGATCACGAACCTCGTCTTTCCCTCGAACCAGGGCTCGATGCAGGCCTCCCTAGACCAGCGGGCCTACGGGGGTGTCCTCCGGGTCCGGCAGGACGTCGGACGGATGTCGACGATCGGGGTCATGTACACGGGCCGGGCCGGGGACAGCTATTACAACCATGTCGGAGGAGTGGACGGATTCATCCGCTTTGACCAGAAAAGCTCGCTGACCTTCCAGTATCTTCATTCCGAGACCGACTATCCGATCGAAACGGCGCAGCTCTTCCGGGAGAGCGAAACACGCTTCGGCGGAAACGCCGTCGTCATCAGCTATGATTACTGGTCGCGGAATTGGATCGCCGACGTTGCATATCAGGACCTATCGCGCGGCTTCCGGGCCGACTACGGATTCGTCCCCCGCGTGGACACCCGGGACATCTCGGCCACGGTCTTCCGGCAGATCTGGGGGAAGACCGGGGGCTGGTTCAACCTTATCCGCCTGGGGATCGCGGGCGAGGCGGTCTATGACCATTCCGGCACGCTGACCGACCGGAATCTATTGGTCGGGCTCGTCTATCAGGGGCAGCTCGAAACCCAGGTCAATGTCCACGGCATTTTCTCGAAAACCGTCTACGGCGGGCAGTCGTTCGATACGGCCAGCGCGAGCGTCGACTCCCACATCCGCCCGTTCAGCGGCTCGGAATTCGGCCTGGGGGGCCTCATCGGCCAAGCCGTCGACTTCGAGAACCTGAGGCTGGCCCATGTCCTCGCCCTCGGGCCGAGGATGACCCTTAGTCTGGGACGGCATTTCAATATCACCGCCGCGCATGACTACGAGCACCTTTTCCTGGGAGGCCGGACGATCTACACGGTCAACCTCACCCAGGGCCGCTTCATCTACAACTTCAGCGTCCGGGCCTTCGTCCGGGCCATCGTCCAGTACCAGGACCTCGAACGCAACCCGGCGATGTACACCTCTCCCGTCGACTCGAGCAGCCGGAGAGTGTTCACCCAGTTCCTGTTCTCCTACAAGCTTAACGCCCGGACCGTGCTTTTCCTCGGTTACTCGGACAATTCTCTGGGCGGCAATTTCGATTCTTCGGGTCTCGGGCGCGTGGCCATCACCCGCACCGACCGGACCTTCTTCTTCAAGATCTCGTACGCCTGGCAGCTGTGAAGACCGTCCGGCTTTTTCGGAACCCTTCCGCCCGAGGTCGCGTATAACAAGATTGAAGGGAAACGATCGTATCCCCGGAAGCGGTCACCCCCAGCCGGGGACCTCGGGGGTATGAGAGAGTCCCGAGGAAAGGAGCTTCATGATGACAAAACCCAACCGGATCCTGATCCTCTCCGTGCTCGCCGTGGCCTTGGCGGTGGCCCCGGCCTTCGCCCAGACGGCCGGAAAAGTCGACCTGAGCGGGACTTGGACCGGCTACACCATCCTCGGCGACGGCACCCGGGCCGAATTCAGTCTGATCCTGGAAAAGGCGGGGGAGGGGTACGCCGGCAAGATCAACGACGACGCGGGCCTGATGCCCGTGATGCTCCTCAAGAACGTCTCCTTCAAGGACGGCCTCCTTCACTTCGAGATCGACTATCCACAGGACGCGGGGACGATCCTCGTCACCGTCGAACTCAAGCACAACGCGGATACCCTGAAGGGCCAGTGGACGGACGCCAACGGCGAATCGAACATCGTCGAGCTCCAGCGGAAGAAATAGAGCGGGCGACGTCAGCCGGCTCGCCGCGCCTCGCGCGTTTTGACTTGCCCGGAGGGCTATGTTAGATTGGCGCCTCCGGCCATGACCCGAAGCATCGAAAATCTTGAGACGGCGCCCCGCGCCCCGGCCTTTCTTCTCATTACAAGGAGGACTCCGCATGCGAAAAGCGCTTTTGCTTTTGACCGTCATTTTCATTGCGGCCGCGGGCTGCGCTAAGAGAGCCGTGGAACCCGCCCCTGCCCCGAACCCGCTCGTCGCCGAATTCCGGACGCCCTTCGGCGTGCCGCCCTTCGACCTCATCAAGCCCGAACAGTTCATGCCGGCCTACGAGCAGGGGATGGCCGACCAGAAGAAGGAGGTCGAGGCCATCGTCAGGGACGCCGAGCCGCCGACCTTCGCCAACACGCTCGAGGCGCTCGACCGGAGCGGTGTCCTCCTCAAGAAAGTCGACGCCGTATTCAGCAACCTCAATTCCTCCAACACGAGCGACGCGCTGCAACAGATCGCCAAGGACGTCGCGCCCAAGCTAGCCAAACACGCCGACGATATCGCCCTCAATCCCGGCCTCTTCGCCAGGGTCAAGGCCGTCTACGAGGGCCGCGACAAGCTCGTGCTGACTGCGGAGCAGGCCCGACTCCTCGAGAAGACCTACAAGGCCTTCGTCCGGGGCGGTGCGAACCTCGCCGCCGGGGAGCAGGCCCGCCTCCGCCAGATCAACGAGGAACTTTCGGTCCTGACCGTGAAGTTCGGCGAGAACATCCTCAAGGAGAACGACGCCTTCGAACTCGTCATCGACAAGGACGCGGACCTCCGCGGCCTGCCTCCCGCCGTCGTCTCCGCCGCGGCCGAGACGGCCAAGGACCGAGGTAAGCCCGGGAAGTGGGCCTTCACGCTGGCCAAGCCGAGCCTCATCCCCTTCCTCCAGTACTCGGAGCGCCGCGACCTGCGGGAAAAGATGTTCCAGGCCTACATCATGCGCGGCAATAACGGCAACGAGCTCGACAACAAGGGGAACGCCGTCCGGATCGCGACCCTCAGGCTGGAGCGGGCCAAGCTCCTCGGCTACAAGACCCACGCCGCCTACGTCCTCGAGGAGAACATGGCCAAGACGCCCGAGACGGTCGAGGTCTTCCTCGAGAAGATCTGGAAGCCGGCCGTGGCCCGGGCTAAGGCCGAGGCGGCCGAGATGCAGGCCATGATCCAAAAGGAGGGCGGGACCTTCAAGCTCCGGCCCTGGGATTGGTGGTATTACGCCGAGAAGCTGCGCAAGGCCAAGTACGACCTCGACGACAGCGCCCTGAGGCCTTACTTCCAGCTCGAGAACGTCCGCAACGGCGCCTACGAGGTCGCCCACAAGCTCTACGGCGTCACCTTCACCGAGCTCAGCGGCATCCCCAAGTACCAGGAGGACGTGCGGGTCTTCGAGGTCAAGGACGCCGACGGCTCCCATCTGGGGATCCTCTACGTCGATTACTATCCGCGGCCGAACAAGGAAGGCGGGGCCTGGATGAGCAACTACCGCGAGCAGTCCGTCCGGAACGGCGTGGACATCCGTCCCGTCATCGTCAACAACGGCAATTTCTCCAAGCCGACGGCCGGGGAGCCGGCCCTGATCAGCTTCGAGGAGGCGACGACCCTCTTCCACGAGTTCGGCCACGCCCTCCAGGGACTGCTCACGAAGTGCACCTACGAAAGCCTGTCCGGGACCAACGTCCGGCGCGATTACGTCGAGCTCTGCTCCCAGGTCATGGAGAACTGGGCCACGGACCCCGCCGTCCTCAAAATGTACGCGAGGCACTACAAGACGGGCGAGCCCATCCCCGACGCCCTGATCGAGAAGATCGAGAAGAGCCGGTTCTTCAACCAGGGCTTCGAGACCGTGGAATACGTCGCCGCCTGCTTCCTGGACATGGACTGGCACACGATCGCCCAAGGCGGGGACATCGACCCTCTGAAGTTCGAGGCCGCCGCCATGGCCAAGATCGGCCTCATCCCGGAGATCGTCAGCCGCTACCGGACGACGTATTTCAACCACATCTTCAGCGGCGGCTACTCGGCCGGCTATTACAGCTACATCTGGGCCGCCGTCCTCGACTCCGACGCCTTCGAGGCCTTCAAGGAGACGAGCCTCTTCGACCAGGTGACGGCCCGGGCCTTCCGGACGAACATCCTGGAGAAGGGCGACAGCGAGGACCCGATGGTCCTCTACAAGCGCTTCCGCGGCCGCGAGCCCAGGATCGAGCCATTGCTCAAGAAAAGAGGGCTCGATTGACCGGGGCCTGAGCCGGGACCCGGCGGTTTCCTCCGAACAGCGCCCCTTGCCGGCCGCCGCGGATGGACGGATGCGGCCGGGGTGTGGTATAAAGCCCCCGAGGAGCAGGCATGAGCGGCAACGTCTTCGATGAACTGAAAGAGCGCGGCTTCGTCGCTCAGGTGTCCGACGAACCCGCGGTGCGCAAGATGCTCGGCGGCGGCCCCGTCACCTTCTACGTCGGCTTCGACAGCACGGCCACGAGCCTCCACGCTGGGAGCCTGGTGCCGATCATGGCCATGGTCCACCTCCGGCGGGCCGGGCACCGGGCGATCGCCGTTGTCGGCAGCGGGACGACCATGGTCGGCGACCCGAGCGGCAGGACCGAGATGCGCCAGATGCTCGACGAACGGACCATCCGCGCCCAAGGTCAAGCGATTCACATCCAGCTCGCCCGTTACCTCCGTTTCGACGGCAAGACCGCCATCGCCGTTGACAACGCGGACTGGCTCCTGCCCCTGAACTACATCGCCTTCCTGCGCGACATCGGCCGCCACTTCAGCGTCAACCGCATGCTGGCCGCCGAGGCCTACAAGCTCCGGCTCGAAAAGGGGCTGTCGTTCATCGAGTTCAACTATCAGCTCCTCCAGGCCTACGACTACCTGACGCTCTTCCGGGAATACGGGTGCACCCTGCAGATGGGCGGCGACGACCAGTGGGGGAATATCCTGGCCGGTGTCGACCTCATCCGCCGGGTGGAGGGCGGGTCGGCGGAAGCCCTGACCTTTCCCCTCCTGACCACGGCCTCGGGCGCCAAGATGGGCAAGACCGCCCAGGGCGCAGTGTGGCTGGACCCCCTACTATTCAACTATTTTGAGTTCTATCAATACTGGATTAATATCGACGACCGCGACGTGGGCCGTTTCCTGCGGCTCTTCACCCTGCTTCCGCTCGAGGAGATCCGGCGCCTGGAAACGCTCAAGGACAGCGGCATCAACGAGGCCAAGCGTATCCTGGCTTACGAGGCGACGAAGATCACGCACGGAGAAAAGGCGGCCGATGAGGCCAAGGCGGGTTCCACCGCCGCGTTCGTTGACTTGAAAGGGACAACAGGGGGAAAAACGGGCGCGGTGGGCGACATCACCGTCCTGCCCACGACAACACTAGCCCCCGCCCGACTCGAGGCCGGGATCAGCCCGGCTGAGCTCTTCACCGAAGTCGGCCTGACGCCGTCGCGCAAAGAAGCCAAACGGCTGATCGGGCAGGGGGGGCTCTATGTTAACGACGAGCGGATCGACAGCCTCGAGCGTCTCCTGACGCTCAACGACGTCGGCCCCAACGGCATGCTGCTCAAGGCCGGGAAAAAGAAGGTCCATCGGATCGTTATCGGATAAACGCCGCCGCCCGACCATGAATTCCCACCTCTTCCGCGCCATCGACCTCGGCGTTTTCGCCGTCGCCAACCTCATCAACCTCCTCCTCGTCGTCCTGTTCGTGGCCCGGGGCCGGCGGAACGGGAAGGTCGAGAAGATTGCGGGCCTGGCCATCGTGGCGATGGCCCTTCCGCTCGCCGCCGCCTCGGTCCTGAACGCCCTCGGGCACCGCGCCTGGTGGACGTGGGGGCTGCCGCTCTTCATGATCGCTTTCTGTGTCGTCGAGTACACCGTCGACTACGCCCGGAAGATCGATTTCAGGGACCGCCGGGCCATGAAGCCGTACCTTATCCTCTTCTACCTGGCCCTCATGGCTATGATCGGCTATGCCTTCCTCCTCGGAAGGAGCTACGGATACGTCACGCTGGCCACCTATTTCCTCCACATGGGCGCCACGGCCTACTCGTACGGCCGGGTCAAGCACGGCGCATAAGGCCGCAGCCCGCCGCATTAGCCTGCGGACCGCCCTCGGCCTGGTCGGGATCTCGATCCTTTTGACAGCCCGGTTTTCCTGTGCTATAAGCACCTTGATTTCGGGCGAAGGGGCTTGGCCGGAAGAGCCCGGGGACGGCGATGACGCTCAAAGAAAAGTTCAAGACGAATCGCTTCCTGAGGAACCTCTTCCTCTTCCTGGCGATCCTCGGCCCGGGCATCATCACGGGCAGCGTCGATAATGATGCCGGCGGCATCACGACCTATTCCGTCGCTGGCGCGTCCTACGGCTACCACCTCCTCTGGACCCTCATCCCGTCCTTCGTCCTCCTCGTCGTCGTCCAGGAGATGAACGCCCGGATGGGCACGGTCACCGGCAAGGGCCTGGCCGACCTCATCCGGGAGAACTTCGGCCTCAAGATCACCTTCGTCATCTTCATCGGGCTTGTCATTGCCGACATCGGCAACACGGCGACCGAATTCGCGGGCGTCGCCGGGAGCATGATGATTTTCGGTGTCAGCAAATACATCTCCGTGCCCATCGTCGCGATCGGAGTTTGGCTCCTCGTCTCCAAGGGCAATTACAGGACCGCCGAGCGGATCTTCCTGTTCTTCAGCTTCTGCCTGCTCGCCTACATCGTCTCGGCCGTCCTGGCCAAGCCCGACTGGGGCCAAATAGGCGCTTCGCTCGTCAAGCCCCAGATGCACTTCGATGTCCCGTACCTGAGCATGGTCCTAGGGATCATCGGCACGACGATCGCCCCCTGGATGCAGTTCTACATGCAGTCGGCCGTCATCGAGAAGGGCATCAAGGTCGAGAATTACAAGTACGAGGTCTGGGACGTCATCGTCGGCTGCGTGGCCACGGTCGTCGTGGCCTTCTTCATCATGGTCGCCTGCGCCGCCACCTTGCACGTCAACGGCGTCGTCATCAACGAGGCCAAGGACGCGGCCATGTCCCTCCAGCCCTTCGCCGGCCATCTCGCCGCCCAGCTCTTCGCCTTCGGCTTGTTCATCGCCTCCGTCTTTTCGGCGACCATCCTGCCGCTGGCCACGGCCTTTTACGTCTGCGAGGCCTTCGGCTTCGAGGCGGGCATCAACAAGAGGATCCGCGAGGCGCCCCAGTTCTACGCCCTGTTCGGGTCCATCATGGGCCTTGCCGTCGTGATCATCCTCATCCCCGGGGCGCCGCTCATCGGCATCACCATCTGGACGCAGGTCCTCAACGCCATGATGCTGCCGGTCGTCCTCATCTCCATGATCCGGATGGTCAACAACAAGAAGGTCATGGGGACCCACGTGAACAACGTCTTCCAGAACGCCGTGGGCTGGACGAGCACGGTCGTCCTCCTGGCTTTGACGGCGACCCTGCTTATCTCCCAGGTCGTCCAGATGGTCGTCAAGAAGTGAGTCCCATGGGCACGAAAGAAGCCGCGGACAAGGCGAAGAACATCCCCACACCCGCCGCGTGCGAGCCAGCCGACGAAGAGCGAAGGTTCATCTATGTCACCGAGCTCCTGGGACACGCGGTCACCCGGGCCGACGGACGCCGGCTTGGACGCCTGGCCGACCTCAAGGTCCGGCTGGGGGAGAGTTTCCCGAAGGTCGTCGCCCTTCACGTCCGCCTGGCATGGAGAAAGGCCGTGTCCCTCGACTGGTTCGAGGTGGCGAGCTTCTCGGGGGACAGGATCGTCCTGAGACCCTGCGCCGAGGACAAGCTCTGCCGGCCCGAGGTCAGGACCGAGGAGATGCTTCTCAAAGAGGAGCTCCTGGACAAGCAGGTCGTCGACACCTCCGGGGCGAAGATCGAGCGCGTCAACGACGTCCATCTCCTAGTCATCGGCCATGACCTCCGCCTCGTCCACGTCGACATCGGCAAGCGCGGCATCCTCAGGCGTCTGGGACTCCTCCGCCCGGTCGAGGCGATGACCAGGTGGTTCTTCGAATACGAATTCCCCGACGTTCTCGTCTCTTGGAAGTACATCCAGCCGCTCGGCTCCGACCTCCACCGGGCGGAGCTCAAGCTGAACCTCGCCGTCCGCGGCCTCCGCGACCTCCACCCTTCGGACCTGGCGGACATCCTGGAGGACCTCGACCGCGAGAACCAGAAGAGGATCTTCAAGACCCTGGACCTCGAGACAGCGGCCGACACGCTGCAGGAAGCCGAGCCGTGGCTCCAGCGGTCCCTCATCGAAGCCGCACCGGTCGAAAAGGCCTCCGACCTGCTCGAGGAGATGGAGCCCGACAAGGCCACGGACCTCCTCGCCGAGCTGTCCGAGGAGAGGAAGCACAAGCTCATCCAGACCATGGAAAAGCCCAGCCGGGAGCTCATCCAGGAGCTTCTGACGCACAAGGCGGGGACCGCGGGCAGCATCATGACCACGGATTTCATCGCCGTCCGGGAAGACCGGACGGTCGGCGACGCCATCACGGAGTTCCGCAAGAGCACCCATCCCCTGGAGTCCGTCGCGTACATCTATGTCACGGACGACGCCGGTCACCTTCTGGGCGTCATCACGCTCCGCCACCTCCTGCTCATGGACAAGGAAACCCCGGTCCGGAAGCTGATGAATCCCCACCTCTTCAAAGTCGAGACCGGCGATCCGGTGGATGAGGTCGCCGAGCTGTTCAGCAAGTATAAGTTCCTCATGCTCCCGGTCGTCGACGATGAGAACATCCTCTCGGGCGTGATCACCTTCCAGGACATCATGCAGGAGTGCGGCCGGATCTGAGGCCGGTGCGGGGCTCCTCCCGCGCATATTCTATCAATCCGATATGATGTATAATCTTTCCCGATCATGAACGTCGCGGTCGGGATGAGCGGCGGCGTCGACTCCTCGGTCGCCGCCCTGCTCCTGAAGAAAGCCGGACACGAGATCTCTGGACTGACGATGAAGCTCTGGCGCGACCCGTCCTCGGGCGGAGCGCGGCGGAACGCCTGCTACGGCCCGGGCGAGGAAGAGGACATCTGCGCCGCCGAGCGCGTCTGCGCGCGCCTCGGCATCAAGCTCCATGTCTTCGACTGCGCGGAAGAATATGAGGAGGCCGTGCTGCGCAATTTCCGGGACGAATACCTGGCCGGCCGGACGCCGAATCCGTGCGTCCGCTGCAACCCGATGGTCAAGTTCGGGGTCCTGCCGGAGGCCGCCCACAGGTCGGGCCTCGCTTTCGATCGGTTCGCCACCGGCCACTACGCCCGCGTCGAACAAGACGGCGCCTCTCGCCGCCATCTGCTGAAAAAGGCCCTCGACCCCCGCAAGGACCAGTCCTACTTCCTCTACCGCCTCTCGCAGGCGCAGCTCGCGGCGGCGCTCTTCCCGCTCGGCGGCCTCCTCAAGAGCCGAGTGCGGGAGATCGCCCGCGAGGAGGGTTTGCCCGTCCACGACCACCCGGAGAGCCAGGACTTCTACGACGGCGATTGGACCGAACTCGTCCGGCAGCCGGGCGCCGAGGGGGAGATCGTGGACGGCAGCGGCCGTGTCCTCGGCCGTCACCGCGGAACCTGGAACTACACCGTCGGCCAGCGGAAGGGCCTGGGGATCGCCGCGCCCGAGCCGCTTTACGTGATCGCCGTCGACGCCGCCAGGAACAGGGTCGTCGTCGGCCCGGAGAGCGAAACCCTCCGGCGGTCCTGCGTCGTGGCCGACTGTGCCTGGGTCGCCGTCGAGCGCCTAACGGCGCCCGCGGACGTCCAGGTGAAGATCCGCTCGGGAAGCCGGGCCGCCGCGGCCAGGATCTCCCCGCAGGGCGACGGGCGGGTCCTTGTCGAATTCGCCGCGCCCCTGGCCGCTGTCACGCCCGGTCAGTCCGCTGTTTTTTACCGGGATGATATCGTCCTCGGCGGCGGCATTATCCAGTCCGCCGCGCCCTGAGCGAGGGTGCCCGCGGCTCCGGAGGTCCGGGTTGTCACGGGGTCAGTCGACGATGAAGGCCCTGGCGCCGGCCTCCGACGAGCCGAGATGAGGATTCGCTTCGTCGTCGCCCGCCTGGAAGCTCATGCCGCGGCCGAGCCGGAAACTCCTGCCATCCTTCAACAAGGCGGTGAATTCACCTTCGAGGACCAGGAAGATATGGCCCCTCGGGCACCAGTGGTCCGAACGGAAGCCCGGCGAATACTCCACGAGGCGCACGCGGACGTTCCCGAAGTCGAGGGTCCGCCACAAGGATGTTCCTGCATCTCCTTTATGTTCAATGGGTTGAATGGAGGTCCAATCCGTCGCCGTAAAAGGGATCCTGCCGAGGTCCATGGCCCGCTCCTTTCCGGCCGGATCCTTCCGGCCGCGCCGCTATCGGACGTACAGGTAGATCGTGTGCTCCGTGCCCTTCTCGTCCTTGATGGTCGCGTCCCCGGTTTGCTTGACCTCCCAGCCGGGGACCTGATAATTGTGGGAGACGACACGCGTCCCCAGCCGCAGCTGTTTTTCGAGGAGGGGCCTGAGGAGGGCGTTGGATTCGGGGAGGAGGTAGAGGGTCACGACCGTGGCCTCGGAAACGTCGGCCTTGGTCGCGTCCATACAGATGAACCGGACGCGTCCCGCGAGCCCGGCGGTCTTGGCGTTGGTCGTGGAGCGCGCGACCAACGTCCTGTCGATGTCGATGCCCACGCCCCGGGCGCCGTACTTCAGGGCCGCGGTGATGACGATGCGCCCGTCCCCGCAGCCGATATCGTAGAGAACGTCCCGGCCCGTGACCCGGGCCATCCCGAGCATTTTGTCCACGACGACCGCGGGCGTCGGGACGTACGGGGCGAGGTCGACGGCGTCGGCCCGGCCGTGGGAGCCGAGGAAGAGGTCGATCGTCTGCCCCTGGTCGTAGCGGAAGGAATAGGGAGAGCCGGGGTCGAGCGAGTAGATGGCGTCCCTCTCCCCGGTATTGAACTCGACGGCCAGGGTCTCGCCCGTCCGGTAGCGGTCGATGGCGTTCGGCGCGATGGTCTTCGTCCTGAGGACCTCCGGATGCGCGACGGGATAGATCCTGTAGGTGATCGTTTTGTCGGTCACGTTGCGCAGGGTCGTCTCCAGGACCGGCGAGCGAGGAGCGGGCTTGGGTGCCGCCTCTTGGCGACCTGCGGACGCCGGGGAAGGCCGGGTGGGGACGGCGAAGCCCGCCACGGTCAAAACCAGGACGACGGCCAGGACGGTTCCGGTCTTCCATCTCATGCCATTCCTCGCCTGGCCCCGGTCAATTCCCGCCCTTCAGGGCCTTGATCTCCGCGTAGAGGCGGTCGATGTCCTCGCGGTCGCGGGCGGGCAGCCGTGGGTAGAGCCGCTCCTTGCACGTGTCCAGGTATTTCAGGGCCTCGGCGTAGCGGCCGAGCTCCCGTAAGGCGATGCTGATGTTGATGTAGGGGTCGAGCAGGTTGGGGTCGGACCGGATGGCTTGCACATAGTCGGCCACCGCCTGGCCGGCCCGCCCGACCGCCAGGTGGACCGACGCGCGGCCGTTCCAAGCCGCGGCCAGCCGGGGCTCGAGCTCGATGGCCTTATTGAAGGACCCCAGGGCTTTGTCGGACAGGCCCGCGTTCCTCTCCTCGGCCATCCGCGAGAGATAGACGAGGCCGATGTTGCTGTAGCCGAGGGCAAGCGTTTTATCCAGGGCGACGGATTTTTCGAAATTCTCGAGGGCCAAGTCGTATCTTTTCAGGGCGAAATACGCGCTGCCGAGGTTGAGCCAGACGGCCGGGCTGTCGGGGCTGGCCGCCGTGGCCTTCCTGTAGAGGTCGAGGGCCCGGTCCGTCTGTCCCGCCGAGAGGAGGGCCTGCCCCAGGCCGGACATCGCCTCCATGAATTCCGGCGAATCGACGATGGCCTTCCGGCTCTCGAGCTCCTCGAGGATCGTCTGGGCCCTGGCCGCATCGCCCTCCTTGAGACATTGGGTCGCGATTTTGACCCGGATGGCGCCGTTCTGCGGCTCGAGAGCTGCGGCTTTTTCATAGCTCGCCAGGGCCGCGCCCGCGTCGTTCAGAAGGTCTTCGGAATCGCCGAGCAGGACGTGGGCCGCGGTCATCCTGTCGTTTTCGGCGAGGAGCTGGCGGCAGAAGTCTCTGGCCTGGGCCGGCTGGCCGCTCTGGATAAGGTCCATAGCCAGGAAGACCTTGAAAGATTCCCGTTCGGGGAACTTGGCGATAGCCTGGCGAAGGAGGTCCATGGCCTCCGGCACTCGGTCGCTCTTCATCAAGACCTCGTAGCGGATCTCGTAGATGTCCGGCAGCTCGGTCCCCGGATGATGGGCCAGGACCTCGGCCAGCCGTTCCCCGGCTTTTTTGTAGTCCCCCTGCTTAAGGAGGTCCTTGAGCACGACCACCTCGAGATAGACATCGATGGCGCGCTTCGGGTCGGTCAGGGCGGCGGACTTGGACGAGAAGCTCGAGATGTAGCCGAGCGACTTCAGCCGCTCGACGTCACTTGGACTGAGCTCCCGGCGGCTGGCGCCTTTTGTCGCCGCGGTCCGCCGGACGAAGTCCGCCAGCTTCGCGTCGATCGCGTGGGCCGCCGCCTCCTCGCCGGCCAAGAGGTTCCGTGCCTCGCCGGGGTCGGCGTCGAGGTCGTAGAGCTCGGGCTCGGGGAGCGAGATGTACTTACGGGGGCCGTCGATGAGCCCGGTCAGCGGTGCCCAGTTGAACTCCTCCTGGCCGAAGAGGCTCTCGAAATAAATCTCGCGGCGGCCCTTCTCCCTGCCTTCGAGGACGGCCCAGAAGCTCCGCCCCTGGACGCCGGCCGGAGTTTTCATCCTAAAGAGCTCGAGCAGGCTGGGCATGACGTCGACCAGGCTGACGCGCCCGGCCGCAGTCCTGGGCTGCTTGAACAGCTTCGGATTGTGGAGGATGAGTGGGACGCGAAGGCTCTCGTCGTAGCAGAAGATGCCGTGGCCACGCTCCTTGTGCTCGCCGAACGCCTCCCCGTGGTCGCCGACGATGACGATGAGGGTGTTTTCGTAGAGGCCGGCGTCCTTGAGCGTTTGAACGATCCTGCCGACATAGGAGTCGACGAAACGGACCTCGCCCTCGTACAGGCTCCACGACGACGCGCCGCCCGCCGCGGGGCCGTGGGGGACATAGGGGGAATGGGCGTCATAGAAATGGAGCCAGCAGAAGAACTTTTGAGCCGTGCGGCGCCCGAGCCAGCGGGTGAATTTCTCGTAGACCTTGTCGGCCGGGATCTCGGCCGTGAAGTTGAGGATCGACCGGCCGCTCTCGAAATCCTCGTCGTAGGCGTCGAAACCCTGGGCCAGGCCGAACTTGGCGGCCAAGGTGAACGAGGCCACGACGGCGGCCGTTTCGTAGCCCCGCTCCTTGAGGACCCGGGCCATGGTCCGCTCGGAATCAGCCAGGACGTAGGTCCCGTTGTTGCGGACCTGGTGGGCGATCGGATACCTTCCCGTGAACAGCGAACAATGGGCCGGCAGGGTGAGGGGAGCCGGGGTGTAGCATTCTTCGAAGACGATACCCGTCCGGCCGAGCCGGTCGATCTCCGGCGTCACGTTGTCCTTGTTGCCGTAGAGGCCGAGCGCGTCCGCGCGGGTCGTGTCCAGGGTGATGACGAGGAGGTTCATGCCGGCGGCGTCCGCCGGCGCCCCCGCCCTGCAGCCCGCTGCCAGGAACCAGGCCGCGAGCAGGGCCGGCAGTCCCGCCGCGGCCGCGACGGTGCGTCTCATGGTCCATTCATTATAGCAAAATCCCCAACCTCCCGGAACGCGGCGGCGGGACGGATGGCGGGACGGACGGCGCGGGGGCCTTGAAATCGCGGCCGCCCTCGTGGATAATAGTCGGTGACATCATCCGGAGGCCCTCATGAAAAACAATAGCGTCTTGAGAATCATCATCTTCGGCGCGCTGGCCGTGTTCATTTCGGGAACGGCCCTGGCCCAGGCCGGGCGCGGCATTGCCCGGCTGGGGGGCTTCGTCCTCGATAAAGGCGGCAACCCGGTCGCCGGGGCCGTGGTCAAGATCACTTTTGACCAGCCGGGCGGCTCGACCTTCGACACGAAGACGACCAACAAAGGCGAGTTCAATTTCTTGGGTCTCGGCACGGGGGGATGGATCATCAGCGTGACCGCGAAGGGCTACATACCCTCCCAGACGACCTGCCACGTCAGCCAGATCGACAAGAACCCGCGGCTGGTTATCAAGTTGGAGAAGCAGACCGGCGGCTCAGCATTCGTCCAGGACGAGTCCAGCTTCCAAGTCCTGGACCAGGCCAACCAGTTCTACAAGGATGAAAAATACGATACGGCCCTGGTCATGTACCAGGAGTTCCTGACCAAGAACCCGGGCGCCTATCAGGTCATCCTGAACATCGGGGACTGCTATCGGGAGAAGGGCGACTACGACAAGGCCATCGAAAACTACAACAAGCTTATCGAGAGCGCCAAGGCCGACCCGGCCATGGGCAAGACGCTCGGGGCCAAGGGCTTGGCGGCGGTCGGCCTGTGCTACTTGAAGCAGGGTAAGATCGCCGAATCGCAGGATTTCTTCAAGAAGTCGATCGAGATGGCCCCGCAAGATGAGACCCTGCCCTACAACGTGGCCGAGATATACTTCTCGAACCAGCAGGTCGACGACGCGATCCGGTATTATGAGATGGCTATCCAGATCAAGGCGGACTGGCCGGATCCCTACCTGAGGCTGGCCTACGCGTATTTGAACAAAGGGGATATGTCCAAGGCCGCGGACAACCTGGAAAAGTTCATCAAGCTCGAACCGAACAGCGAGCGCACGGCCCAGGCCAAGAACATCCTCGACTCCATCAAGAAATAACGGCCAGAGGCCGGCCCTGGCCGCGGCGTTTCGAGACCGGGGAACGCCCCGACCAGCCCTTTAGCTCCCGGGGACATCCGTGTCCGGCTCGGCGCAGGGGCGATGGCCGTCCGCTTAGCCATCGTCCTGGAGTTCAGGACGTCGGCGGCCGCCCCCCTCTCAATGATTTGATTTCGTTATAGATACGGTCGATCTCGCGGCGCTCCTCGTCGGACAGCTGGGAAGACAAACGCGTCCTGCACAGGTCGAGGTGCTTCATCGCTTCAGCATACCGGCCTTGCTCTCTCAAGGCGATGCTGATGTTGATGTAAGCGTCGAGGAGGCTGGGGTCGAGGGCGATGGCCCGCTCGTAGTCGGCCACTGCTAGGCCTGCCCGGTTTAAGGCCAGGCGGGCCGAACCTCGGCCGCTCCAGGCCACGGCTAGGTTTGGCGCCAAGCCGATGGCCTTGTCGAAGAGCGTGGACGCCTTTTCGGCCAGGGCCACATTGTTCTCGTCCACCGATCGCGACAGGTAGACGAGCCCGATGTTGCTGTAGGCCAGGGCGAAGCCCTTGTCCAGGGCGAGGCACTTCTCGAAATTCTCCAGCGCCCGGTCGTACTTTTTCAGATGATAATAGAGGCTGCCGAGGTTGAGCCAGGCCGTCGGCCTCTGCGGGTTGGCGGCGGCCGCTTTGGTCAGAAGCTCGAGCGCCTTGTCGGCCTGCCCCTGGCCGAGGAGGCCCAAGCCGAGGCCGGATAGGGCTTCAAAGCCCTCGAGCGAGGACATGACCGAGCCCTGCCCTTCGAGCTGCTCCAGGATGGCCTGGGCTTCAGAAAGCCGGCCGGCCTTGACCAGCGTCCCGGCCAACTTGGCCCTGAGCAAGCCGTTCTGAGGCTCGAGGCTCAAGGCCTTCTCGTAATTCGCCAGGGCGTCGCTGGTGTTGTTGAGCCGGTTCTCGATATCGCCGATCAGGACATAGGCACCGGTCATCTTGTCGTTTTCGGCCAGGATGGCCCGGCAGAGATCCTTCGACCTCGCCAGGTTCCCCGACTCGATATAGTCCATGGCCAGGAGGATTTTCAGGGATTCCCTCTCGGGGAAAAGCGGCACCGCCTTTTCGAGCGTCGCGTCAGCCTCCTGGATCCGGCCCTTGTGTCTCGCCAATTCATATTCCGCCTCGTAGAGGTCCGGGAGCTCCAATCCAGGGTTGCGAGCGCGGACGGCGGCCAGCTTTCCTTCGGCCTCGTCGTACTTCTTATGGGCTATGAGGTCCTTGAGGTCGGCGACCTCGAGATACACGTCGATCGCCGTCTTCGGGTCGACCAGGGAGGCGGACTTCGAGGAGAAGCTCGAGAGATATCCGAGCGACGTCAGCTTGCGCCGATCGCTCTCGTCGAGGGTCCTTCGGACGGCGTCCTTGGAAAGGGCGTGCTGGCGCACGAACTGCTCGAGTGTCTTGTCCATGGCCTGAGCCGCCTTCGCCTGGCTGGCCGCGAGGTTGTGCGCCTCGCGGGGGTCGGTTCCGAGGTCGAAGAGCTCCGGCCCGGGAAGCGAGATGTACTTTGAGCCGCCGTCGATGATCCCGGTCAGAGGGGCCCAATGGAATTCCTCCTCGCCGAACAGGCTCTCGAAGTAGACCGGCCGCTTCCCTTTTTCCCTGCCCGCCGCGCTCAGGAGCCTCCCGAAGTCCTGGCCCTGGACCTGGGTCGGCGTCTTAAACCCGAAAAGGGAGAGGAGCGACGGCATGATATCCACGAGTCGAACCCTGGCCGATATCTCCTTGGCGGTGGGGAAGACCTTGGCATTGTAGAGGATCAAGGGGACACGGAGGCTTTCCTCATAGCAGAAGATGCCGTGGCCGTGTTCTTTGTGTTCTCCGAAGGCCTCGCCGTGATCCCCGACGATCACGATAACGGTCCGGTCGAGGACGTTCTTCGATCGCAGGGCGTCGACGATCCGTCCCACATACGAATCGACGTAGCGGACCTCGCCCTCGTACAGCGTCCATAGCGAAGGGGGGTGGTCGCTGGAGACCGGCTCGTGGGGGACATAGGGGGAATGGGCGTCATAAAAATGGACCCAGCTGAAGAACTTCTGTCCGGACTGCTTGTCCAGCCAGCGTACGAATTTCTCGTAGACCTTATCGGCGCCGATCTCGGCGTTGAAATTAAGAATGGCGCTCGGGCTCTCGAAGTCCTCGTCGTAGGTGTCGAATCCCTGGCCGAGTCCGAACTTGGACGCGACGGTGAAGGAGGCGACGACGGCCGCCGTCCGATAGCCCTGGGCCTTGAAGACCTCGGCCAGCGTCGTCTCGTCGTCCCCGAGAACGTAGGTGCCGTTGTTCCGGACCAGGTGAGCGATCGGGTACCGGCCCGTGAACAGCGAGCAATGAGCCGGCAGCGTCAGCGGCGCGGGCGTATAACAGTCCCGGAAGACGATGCCGGCCCGGCCCAGCCGGTCGATATTGGGCGAGACGCCGTGGGGATTGCCGTAGAGGCCGAGGGCATCGGCCCGGGTGGTATCGAGGGTGACGACGAGCAGGTTCATGCCCGCCGCGTTGGCCGGCTTTCCCGAGGACGAGCAGGCCGAGACCCAGCCGACGAGAACCGTGCCGGCCAGGAGCGCAGCCAGGCGGCGGGCGTTCCGTCCCATGTTCCAGATATTATCACAGAAAACGATTTCGGGGCGAATCCCCGGATCGGCCGGAAAGGGCCGAAAGAAGGCCATAAAAAAAGGGCCCGCCCCGTGGGGGGCGGGCCCTGTGCGTCTGCGCAAACTTCAGCTAGTTCAACACTCCGCTTAGAACGTGAACCTGATGCCCAGCCGCGTCGACCAAGTCCCGAACTGGGACGCCGGCATGCCGAACAACCCGTTCTGACGGATTCCGGGTTGAGCGGCCCTCCAATCAAAGGTCTTGGAGAGGATGTCGGCGAAGGAAACATCCATGGTGTCTCTGGTGGTGTCGATGTTGTAGTTCTGCCAGGTCTTGGTGTTGGTGATGTTGTTGAACTGCAGGTTGACGGCCAGGGTGTACTTGCTGGCGATCTTGAACGCGTATTCGGCATAGAGGTCGGCCCAAAAAGTGAAGGGCATCCGGCCGAGGTCGCCGTAGCCGAGCGGGTACATATAGGTGCTGTTCAGCTGCAGCCGGGTGCTGAGCGGCAGTCCGCTCCTGGCGTAGCCGACGACTCCGACCGTCAGGCCGAACGGGAAGACATAGGAGCCGTAGGCCTTGATGTAGTGGGTTCTGTCCTGCGGGAGCGGCCCGTCGAGGGGCGTGCCGTTCATGGTGTAGGCCATGTACCAGAAGTCGAAGTAACGCTCGGTGTTCGCCCCGGAGCGTCCGCCCTCGTCCGTGCTGGACAGGCCACCGTAGTTGCCTTTGACGCGGCTCAAGGTGTAGTTGATCCCGCCCATCCAGTTATGGCTGAAGCGCTTCTCAAGGGAGATGTTCAAGCCGTAGTACTCTCTCTTCGCCTTGGGCTCCGGCCAATACCCCGGTCCCTGGAGCTGGTTAAGGACGTTGTTGATGTAAGCGCTGCCCGGGTTGGAGAGATAATACAGCTCGCCCTGGTTCCCCGGCTCGACCGAGATGAAGCCGATGTCCTCGATCGTCCGGATGAGGTGTTTGTAGATACCCCGGACCGACAGGGACACGTTCTCCGTGAGCCTCTTTTCCGCTCCGACGGAGATTTCCCTCTGGCAGACGGGCTTCATGTTCGGGTCATCCTTGTCCCATGAGGGCATGCGGAAGTCGATCGTCCCCATGTAGGTCCCGCCCGCTCCCTGGCTTATCCTTCCCTCATCGCCGCTCACAATGCCGTTAGCGGCGATCTGCCTGAAGTCAGGGTTGTCCAGCGTGTAGTAGTCTGTTTTCCACTTGAAGCCGCCGAAGTCGCCCTCGGCGACATACAGCTTCATGACGTCGTAATAGATGCCGAACGAGCCGAAGATCTTCAGGCTGGAATCTCCGAATACGTCATACACGAGGCCGAGGCGCGGCGCGAGCTTGTTGCCGAAGTTCCAATCGAGCGGCTTGGACCTGTATCCCGGCACTGATGTGTCATTACTGAAGGCCGGAATGTACTCGGCTTCCGCCCGGAGGCCGTAGTTGATGGTCAGCTTGCCCATGACCGTCCAGGAATCCTGGAGATAGAGGGCCCACGTATTCCGGTGCGCGTTCCAGAAATAACCGTAGGGGGACGTGAAGGAGTTGCGGATCGTGTAGTAGCCGTAAGTTCCTGTGAACGTCGGCACGCCGTATGGGGCCAGGTTCGCGCACGAGAGACCCCACATGAGGTTGACGTGCGGAGCGGCGGCAGTAAAAGACCAGACGTCTTCGTGGTCGCGGATGAGCTGGACGCCGCCCTTGATGGCGTGTTCACCGCCGAAGTTCAGGTAGTAGGTCGCGTCGAGGTTGGCGGTCGTCTTCATGAGCTTGTAGCGTTGAGTGGAATCTCTCCAGTCTCCGGCGTAATTCGCCGTGCCGGTGTAGCCAAGCAGGTCTGAATTAGTCACGAAGAACGGATCGCTCGCGTAAGCTTGATTGGACGCGTTGAAGTACCAGGTGGTGAAACCATTCTTAACCCTCTGGTCAATTGTGTTTGTCATGTGGTAGCCGGCCCGGGCGCTGATCAACAGGTTGTTGCCGAGGCTGTAGTCGGCGGTGCCGGCGTAGCTGACGTTGGGATAGGTTTGGCCGTAATTACCGTATGGGGCACTCGTGCTGCCCGTCCCGTCTATGCTGGGGATCGCCCCTCTGTACCTGGAGTAATTGTTGACGAAGCTGGCCGAGAGCCTCAACCCCTTGATGGGCGCGGCCGTGAGCTTGGCCTGTCCGTTCCAGACGGACCACCGCTGGTTATACTTATCGAGCGGACCAATGGTGGGGGGGTCGCTGCCGGGGACGAGGAAACCTCGCATGGCCCCCTGGTTCGAATACTGGGGGTTGAACGAACCGAAGAACCACAGCCGATCTTTCAGGATGTAGCCGCCCAGGTTGAAGACGCCCTCGTAACGCTTGTAGGGATCGCGGTCGTAGCCTCCGTTGAAATAGACGTCGTCATCGTTGACGAACTGGTATTGGTAGTCGTTGTACGGATTCCAGCGGCTGTACTGCCTGGCCTTGCCCTGCATCAGACGGCTGTTGTCGTTGTAGTATCCGATGATATCGCCATGGAAGGCGTTCCCACCGGAGCGGGTGATGACGTTGACGACGCCGCCCATCGAGCCGCCGAACTCGGCGTTGTAGCCCGAGGCCGTGACCTTGACTTCCTCGATGAACTCCATGACGGCGCTCTGGGACAGGTAGCCGCGGTGCATCTGGGTGATGTCGCTGCCGTCCATGTACCACATGTTCTCGCCGCCGGAAGCGCCGTCGACGGACAGCCCGCCGGTGTTCGTGTCGTACTGGACGCCGGGAGCGGTGCTCAGCAGCCCATCGAAGTTGCGGCTCCTAGGAAGGGTCAGGAAGACCTCCTTGGTCATGGTCTGGCTCTTGATCGTGGACTTGACGTCGATCAGGGGGCTCATCCCGGTGACCGTGATCTGCTCTTCGACGGCGGCCTGTTCCAGGGATGCGTTCAAGGTTATGGTCTGGGACAGCTGAACGACGATTTCTTTACGGATCAGAGTCTTGAAGCCCTGAAGAGTGAATGTGACTTCATAGAGTCCGGAAGGCAGGTTGAACAGACGGTACGTGCCGTCCGCGGCCGTGACCGCGGCTGCTTTGCCGACCATGCTCGGGCTCGTCGCGACGATGGAAACTCCGGGCAGCGGAGCGCCCTGGTTGTCAGAGATCTTCCCCTCGATTCTGCCCTGAGGGACGTTCTGGGCAAGGGCGATCCCGCTCGTCGCGAGGAGCGCAAGGATGGCTAGGATCAGCAATTTCTTACTCATTAGGCTTTTTCCTCCTCTTAGTGCAATACCCTTTTAACCTCATGCAGCCAGCTGGCCCCCCAACCGGAATGGCCTGGCCGAAGCCGGCTGCCGTGGAGCAAAAGCACGTCGCCTTTGCTCTACCCCTTTCGCCATGCGCGTGCGTTCTCCTTTTTATTCTCACCTCCTCGATAAAAACGGATAATAATAGGCAAATAACGGTTGGACTTCCAGCTCTTAGGAAACATCCTTGGATAATTAAGCAAGTATCATGCCAATGTCTGGCCATATTAACCTATTGATAATAATAGAGCTTCGTTCTGGTCTGCGGTGGCGGAAACCCATATTTTTGGATAATCCATAATTTTGGATTGTTCGAGCGGAAGGACTCTTTGAACCTATACTCCGTCTTCTGACCGTCCCCTCTGCGGGATTCGTTGACTTGCCCTGTCGGCATGGCCTATGATGAGCTCATCCCGCCTCTTCGACGGGGAGGAGAATGATGACAAACCATGGCCATACGAGAACTCCGTTTCTGGCTGGTCTCGCCCTTCTTTTCATGGTGCACCTCGTGTCATGCGGGATTAGCATGATCCCGATCAAAGACGCATGGTATACCCAGCATTACATCATCATGCAGGATTTCGAGAGGGGCGCCTTCCGGACGCTTTCGGACGCGGGGAGACTGGCCTTCCGCGACCTTTTTTGGAAATACCGGAGTCCGGATGCCAAGGCGGTCTTTGCGGCCAGGCTGGATTATGTCATGAAGAACTATTGGAAGGAGAACTCCCGCCAACCCTGGAACACCGACCGGTCGAGGGTCTTCCTTCTCCACGGCAGCCCGGCCGCGATCGATTACGACCAGAACGTCAGCTGGGCCGTGTCGGCTCTTCCCGGCGGAGGCGGCGCCGCCGTCACGTCGGACCGGAGCAATGAGGACCTCCAGGCCAATCGGGCCGAGATCTGGACCTATCAGTTCGACCGGTACCTTGTGAAGTACGGCTTCGTTTTTTTCGTCGGCTCGTCTTCGTGGAGGGCGGCCATGCCGCCCGCGGCCGGCAGCCAGTACCGCGGCGAGTTCGAGGACTACAGCAGGAACGTGACGTTCGCGATCACGGACATCCAGAGGTACAAGCAGGAGATCGCCGGCTTAGAGAAGAAGAAATAGGGTCCTCCCGGCCGGCTTTTCATTTTTGCGTTTCCGAATATAATAGCCGCTGAGGTCCCTGCCACGAAAGAGCTTCTGGTCATCTCCGTCTGTTGGCTGACCTTCCTCGTCTCCCTGGTCATGGAGCGCCGCCGGCTGGAGCAGGCTCTGCGCCGGGTCCCGCTCCGCATCGCCGTGACCGGGACGCGAGGGAAGTCCGGCGTCACGCGGCTCATAGCGGCCGGGCTGCGGGAGTCGGGCCGCCGCGTCCTGGCCAAGACGACCGGCTCGGTCCCCACGCTCATCCTCCCCGACGGGTCGGAGGAACGGATCGGGAGGGCCGGTGCGCCGTCCATCCGGGAGCAGGTTCGCCTGCTCGGCCGGGCGGCCCGAGCCCGCGCGGATGTCCTCGTCACTGAGCTCATGAGCATCGGGGAGGAGTGCCTGTCGGCCGAATCGCGCGGCATCGTCAGGCCCGGCCTCCTGGCGCTGACCAATGTTCGTCTCGACCACCTGGAGGCCATGGGCGGCACGAAGGAGGAGATCGCGCGGACGCTCGCGGCAGCCTTCCCTGCGGCGGCGGCGGTCTTCCTTCCGGCCGAGGAGAGCCGCCCGGTCTTCAGGGACACGGCGGCGCGGCTTCGCTCGCGCCTCGTCGAAGTGGGGGAGATGACCTACGGTGAGGGCGATCTTCCCCCCGGCGAGTTCGAGTCCAACCTCCGGATTGCGCTGGCCGTCCTCGAATCCGTGGGAGTGGACCGTACGACCGCCCTCCGCGGCATGGGCCGGGCACGGCCGGACTTCGGAAGTCTGAAGATATGGCGAGCGGCCTTCGGGGCGCCTCCCCGCGCGGCCTTTTGCGTCAGTGCCTTCGCCGCCAACGATCCGGAGTCCTCGGCGGCCGCGCTGGCCAAGGCCCGGGAGCTCCTGCCTCCGGCGGCGGGGCCGTTCGCCGGGCTCCTCTGCCTCCGGGAGGACAGGGGGGACCGGACACTCCAGTGGGTCCGGGCCGCGGGAGAGGGATTCTTCGACGCCTTCGAAAGCGTGGCTGTCGTGGGAAGCCCGGCCAGGGCCGTCCGCCGCAAGCTCGGGCGGGCCCTCGGGGCCGGGCTGGCGAAATTCTCGTTCGAGTCCGACCCGGACCCCGGGGCGTTGATGAGCCGGATCGTCCCGTCAGCGGAGGCCGGGGAGGGCGGGCTCGTCGTGGCCGGGCTCGGCAACATCGTCGGCCACGGCGAGCGGTTCGTCAGATACTGGAACGAGGTCGGGAGCCCCCATGGCCGTTGAAGCCCTGCTCGTCGGCCTGGTCCTGGCGCTCCTCTGGGCCGAGGCGACAGACATCTCGCCCGGCGGCATCATCGTCCCCGGCTACTTGGCGCTTTACGGCGACCGGCCGCTGCGTCTCCTCGCCACCCTGGCCGCCGCCCTTGTGACCCTGCTCGTCTTCCGGCTCCTCTCCCGTCGTCTCATCCTTTTCGGCCGGAGACGCTTCGTCCTGATGGTCCTCACGGGCGCCCTCATATCCCAGGCCTGGTTCCTTCTCCTGCCGCGCCTTTTCTCCGCCCCGCTCGAGCTCCGCGTCATCGGCTGGGTCATCCCAGGCATCCTGGCCTCGAACCTCGGCCGGCAGAAGTTCTGGCCGACCCTGGCCTCGACGGCCGCGGTCTCCGCCCTAACCTTCGCCGTCGTCCGCGTCATCACGCTGCTATGAAGAAAGACCGCCGAGAATCGCCCCGGTCCTTTGCTCCCGTTTACATCGCGGGTGTGGCCGGCCTCCTCCTCATCCTGGCTCTGAGTTTCTTCTCCGGGGGCGCGAGTTCCCCCCGGCGCGAGATGACGGCGGCGTCGCGGCTCATGGCCCGGGCCGAAGACGCGGTCCGGGGCTGCCGGGCGGAGAAAGGCGTTCCGGTCGACGAGGCGGCCGACCCGAACAGGACCGGGCTCATCGGGCTCGAGACCTCGCCCATCACGACCTCGCTCGGGAACCAGGCGGCGAAGCGGACAACGACGAACCCGGACTTCGCCGCCCTTATTGTCTCTCTCCTGGACGAAGCGGGCGTCAGCCGCGGGGACGCGGTCGCCGTCGGGGCTTCGAGCTCGTTCCCGGCCCTGGTCATCGCGACACTCGCGGCGGCGAGGGTGATGGGCGTCGAGCCGCTCGTCATCTCCTCGCTCGGCGCCTCGGAATGGGGCGCCAACATCCCGGCCTTCAACTGGCTCGACATGGAAGCCTGCCTGCGGCAGGCCGGGGTCCTGGATATCCGTCCCATCGCTCTTGCCGTCGGCGGGGACGAGGACGTGGGCCGCGACATGAGCCCTGCGGGCCGCGAGTTCCTTCGGGCCCGGATCCTGGAGAGCGGGATCCCGTTCATTGAAGAACCGGGGCTCTTCGAGAACGTCCGTGAGCGGCTCCGGCGCTACGAGGAGGCTGCGGCGGGCCGGCCGATCCGGGCCTTCGTCAACGTCGGCGGCAGCTGGGCCAACATCGGTACGAACGCCGAGGTCCTGAAGCTGCGGCCGGGCCTTCTCAGCGATGTCTTCATCCCCGCGCCGGGCGAACGCGGCGTCCTCCAGGAAATGGCCGCGAGGAAGGTCCCTGTCATCCATCTCCTGAACGTCCGCGGGCTATGCGAGCGCTACGGTCTCCCTTGGGACCCCCGTCCGTTGCCGGTGCCGGGCGCGGCCGGCCTCGACCATCGGAGTGCGGGCCGGGGACGCGCCGTTCCGTTGCTCTCGGCGGCCTATGTCCTCTTCGTCGCTGCCCTCCTCGTCTTCTGGAGGCGCTTTCCCGGGACCGGGGGCCCTTGACAAGGCGGGCATCATCCGTCGATAATGACCTCAAATCAAGGATTTTGCTTCCCAGAGTCATCCACGGTTTCTCAACCATAGATCACGTGAAAGGGAGGAATCATGACCAACAAACGGCTCGCTCTCCTCGTCCTCGGACTCATGGCCGTCGCCTTGCTGACCGCGACCGGCTGCGTGTCCAAGAAGACTCACCTGGCCCAGATCGCCGAGAAGCAGACGCTGATCGACCAGGCCCAGAACCGCATCGCCGAACTCCAGAAGGCGAACGACGCGCTGACCAAGGGTCTGGCAGACACGAAGGCGTCCCTCGCCGCGGCCCAGAACGAGAACGGCGAACTCAAGCAGGCGGCCGGCTCGCTGAAAGACCAGATCGCGGCCCTCGAAAGCCAGAAGGCCGAGCTCGACAAGGCCGTCGCCGCCGGCAAGGTCAACGAGGAATCCTACAAGAAGAAGACGAGCGGCCTCAACTGGGCCATCGCCGGGCTCAAGAAGGACCTGGCCGACAAGGAGGCCGCGATTGCCGCCAAGGACACCGAGATCTCCCGGCTCCAGGCGGACGAAGCCGCGCTCAAGGCAGCCGCCGACGATCAAACGAAGAAGATGGCCGCCCTGAACAAGGACAAGAACGACCTCCAGGCCCTGATGGAGAAGACCGTATCGGGCAAGAATACGCTCATCTACATCCTGGTCGCCCTGCTGGCCGTGGCCGCGATCCTGGCGATCGTAGGGTTCGCCCGGAAGCGCAGGACGAGGGAGGCCGGCTGAGGCCCGCGGGCCCTATTCGTAGAAGACCTTGCCGGCACCGGCCGACTTCGGGTCCTTGAGGTAGGCGCCCGTGCTGTTCTTTATGACGTCGGCGTATTTCGGTACCCCGCTCAGGACGACGGCCCTGCCCGGCTTGTCCTCTGACCATGTTTCCAGGATCTGCAGGATGGTCGAACAGTGCCGGCCGACACGCACGTCGATGGGCCAGCCCCTCTCGTCGATTTTTTCGAAGAGAAGCCCCCGCTTTCCCGCCCGGACGATGAACTCGTCTTTTCCGGTGAGGAGCAACTCGCGGTCCGTCCGGCCGCGCGTCGCGTCGAGGAAAGGCTCGGGGGCCTCGAGAAGGAGCGAAACGGCGTCGGTGTGGTCGCCGATCTCCCGGTGCGAAAGTCCCCGGAGGGCCTGAGGCGATGACTCGACGCCTATGGCGAAGCCCTCGTTGCTGCTCAGCATCATAGAGGCCAGGGCGGCGAGGTCGGCTCCCTTCTGGTGGGCGACGATGGTGCTGATGACGGGGTACTGGAGCTCGGCCTCGTGGAGGTCGATCTCGAGGTCGATCTTTTCCTTGCGGATGAGCTCGCAGATAGCGTAGCAGGTCCTTTCGGTCAGCGTCCCGTTCGGTCGGCCGGGAAAGGCCCGGTTGAGGTTCCGGATGTCCATGTAGGCGAGCTGCTGGCGCGTGGGGAAATGGATGTAGACCTCGGGGTCGGGCCACTGGTCGAGCGGGTTCGACCAGCGGTCGCCCATCCGGAATTTCTGGCCGCCCCAGGCCGTCGGGATGGTGAAGTCCGGCGGATAGGCGCCGCCGATCCGCGTCACGGTCGACGCGCTCCGGCTGGCCGAGAGGATGACGAAGAGGCGGCCCTTGGCGAGGACCGCGTTCTCGGCCAGGATCCACGCCGCCAGGCGGCCGGCCGGCTCCTCGGGATGCGTCCCGCCCAGAATAAGGACGGCCCCGCCCGGCTCCTTCCCTTCGAGGACATAAACGTTGAGGTCGTTCATCGTCCCCCGGATCCCCTGGAAGTACTGGCTGAGCTTTGCCACCCGGGCGACACTCGGCCCGGGCACGACCGGCTCTTCGAGGTGACGGCTTCGATAGAAACTCAGCCCGGCGAAGAAAGCCAGGGCCGCGCCGAGCGCCGCGATCGCGATCTTCCGTAAGGCCATATTCCTAGTCCCTGCGTCTCATTTCAATCGGAGCAGCCGGAGGAGGAAGGGGATGAGGACGATGATGTAGAGGACCTCCTCCTGCCAGTTCTTCCTCTTGAGGAAGTTCCAGACGAGCAGGGCGGCGGTCGAAGCCGTCATCAGATAGTAGAGGACCGTGACGATCATTTCTCTCCGCCTCGAACGGCTTTATCTCCTAAAATGCAGCTAAAAACGCCAATTTCTTGCTGAAGACGACCATCAACGTCCCGACGACCGCGATGATGACCGCCGGGACCAGGCAATGCCGGAGGAACTTGCCGTAGGGTTCCTTCATTCCCACCGTCGCGACCGTCAGCCGGCCGATGATAGCCGTGGGCGGGATGGCGTCGCCAAGGGGCCAGATGATGGTCATCCCGGCCAGGGCCACGATGGGGTTGAGGCCGGCCGTGTTGAAGAACAGGACGAGAGGCACGCCCAGGACGGGCGCCGAGCCCCACATCAGGACCGTCTCGGAGACCGGCAGGGTCACGAAAAGCGTCAGGAAGACGACCGTGAGCGGCAGGGTCACCGTGGTGACGGCGATGAGCCCCCGGACCCCGGTCAGGGTCATGATCTGGACGAGGATCCCGGCGCAGGTCAGCGTCCCGATGAGCGGCAGGAGCTGGTGGACGGTGTCCCGGGAGATCCGGAGGATCGCGAGCTTCACCGGGGACAGCACGATCGCGGCGAACGCGGCCGCCGCGAACATCAGCGGCAGGCCCAGGATTGGGAAGGAGAACGGGAAGAGGCGGCCGGCGAGAAGCAGGACGAGGAAGACAAGGAACGGTGTCCCGACTCGGAACCAGTTCATCCGCGGCGGTGCCTCCGGAAGCTCCTGGAGGGCCCGGGCGAGGTCGACGGCCTTGGACTTACGGCCGAGCAGGAACATCGTCACCAGGGCCAGGAGGACGCAGGGGACGAGGAGCGGCAGGAAGAAACCGACGTAGGGCATGTTGACGCCCGCGGCCGTCAGCATGGCCCAGAGGTTGATGGGCGGCGCCGCGGCGCTCAAACCGGCGATGAGGAAGATGATGGCCGCGACCTTCGGCTTGGGGATGTCCATGGTGCCGAGGACCGTGGCCACCATGCCGCCCAGGATGAGGACGGTCACGCTGCCCGCCCCGGTCAGGGCGCCGGGAACAAGGAGGAGGACCGCGAGCAGGGCCAGGAGGAGCCCCTTCCGGCGGTGGAAGCGCCGGAGGATGGCCCGCACGGCGAAGGCGGCGCCGCCGGATTCCTTGAGCAAATTCATGAACACCGTCGCACTGACGAAGATGAGGACGATGTCGAAATAGGTGAAGGCGCCCTCGACGATCTGGCGGGCCGGGATGCCGTTACCTCCAGCCAACGCCCCGGCCAGGGCCGCCGCGAAGAGCGCGAGCTCGGTCGAGACCTTCAGGGCCCGGGCGACGGCGTAGGCGGCGACCATGACGGCCAGGATGAGGACGGCGGAGGTCGTGGCGTTCATGGCGCGGTCAAGTCCGCTCCGGCGGACGTTTCAATGTAGGACAGGAGGCAGCGTTTTTCAAGGAGTATTTCGGCGCCGCCTCAGCGCCTCAGGATGGTGATCGTGTCGATGCATGGATAGGTGCTGGTCGTATCGACGTTCCGGCAGATGCCCCGCTCGATGATGAGGACGCCGAGCTCGTAGTCGTCCCAGCGGTACCTATTGGAGTCGAGTGTGGACCGGGTGATGGTGGAAAGCTCGGCGGTTCCCCTCTTGACCGGGGGGAGGCCCATGTATTCCAGGACGCGGTTGAGCGGCTCGATGTCCGTGATGGCCAGGGACTTCCCGCCGTTCTCCATGCTGAGGACGAGCTCCGGCCCGGGCTCGGCGAAGGCGTAGACGGTCCGCAGCTGATCGCCGGAGAAACTCTCGCGCTTCTCGTAGGAGAGGTGGAGCGCCTTCGGCGGGAAGAGGTCGTTCTTGATGCTCTTAAAGCTCAAGGTCTGGAGCTTGGTCTGGTTGAGATAGAAAAAGGCCAGCCCCAGGACGACGGTCGTGATGATGGCGCGCACGATCGTCGCCGTATCGTTCCTGACGACGAGGATGACGACCCAGAAGACCGAGAGGCCCAGGAGGACCAGGACGGCCGTCCGCGCCGTTTCAGTTGCGATCATCTGTCACCTCCTGCTACTTGGCGTAGAGCTTTTCCAGCGCGGGCACGAGGTCCATCATCTTCTCGAACTCGATGAGGGGGATCCTCTTGCCCTTGGAAATGGCCGTGAACCGGCCGTCCGAATCGCCCTCCTTGTACACGAGGAGGATGTTCGCGTTCGGGGCCACGGCATCGATCGACTGCTCGTCGGTCGTGTCGCCGGCCGCGGCGCCCTGGGCCCGCCGCTTCATGCCTTCGACATGGGCGCCGATGATGGTGATCCCTTCCTTGCGGGCCTCGGCGATGAGGTCGGACGCTCGCTTGAGCTCGTCCTCGATGGCGATCCCCGCCGCGCCCATGCCCTTGAGGCTCGCCCCCATGACGATGACCAGCGATTTGTACGGGGCGCCGGTCTTTGCCTTGGCCTGGAGCGTCGCCGGCGTCGCCAGCGGGTCGATGTCGTAGGCGAGCTTCAGCCTCTGCATGACGACCTTGATCGTCGTCGGGCCGGGGCTCTGCCCGCAGGACGTGATGAGGGCCGGCGTTTCGGCCTTGGCCGGCTGGTCCTGGCCGGCGCCGAGGGCTGCGCTGCCAAAGCCGATAATGAGGAAGGCGGCAAGAGCGACCGCCGGGAATTTGCGGAACATGTCCATGACAGGCTCCTTTCGTCCGGGTCCGCCCCGGTCCTTTCATGTTAGGCCAAACGGGCTTTGCCGGTCAACCTCTTCTGGAACCC